>Ga0210240_101164_pt1 | contig 20846 bp, 20 predicted proteins | sample ChrtobMetP5a_4mM_FD_155463 | JGI IMG/M metagenome (GOLD analysis project Ga0210240, IMG submission 155463) | Chrysochromulina tobin associated microbial communities from unialgal haptophyte culture, Seattle, Washington, United States - P5a_4mM | ecosystem: Host-associated > Algae > Haptophytes >...
ACCGCTCCAGGCTTCGCAGACAACGCGAGAGTGTGCGTCCCGTCGCGAGAGTGTGCGAGAGTGACGGACAAATTCCGGTGGCGGCGTTCCACGCCGTCGACCCCGACGGCCGCATCTGGAGCCCCCTTCAAACCGGTCCGGTTGAGCCATCGCGTGCCTCGAGCCTTCCATGAAACGCGGGGGGTCTCGTTCCGGTGGCGGCTTCACTTTCCGACGAAACGAGGAGACCCTGCGTCTTTATAATGTGACTTGCACCCGCACCCGGACAGCGGAAACCGCGGACGCCACCAACGGACGCCTCCCATGCAGCCGGGCGGATCGGCGGCGGGCGCAGGCCTGCGGCGCACGCCGCAGCCGCGCCGGCATCGGTGCGAGGCAGCAGCGTCTGTGGGTTACGCACACGCACCAGGCGGGGAGGCAACGATGGCGGGGCGCGGCGCGTGGAGACACGAAATGGCGGGGCGCGGCGCGTGGAGACAATCGCGCCATCGTCGCCTCCCCCGGTTCTGCTCGTACGCCGTCACCCACATCGCCTTGCAATGCGCCGACGCTTCCTGTTGCTACCGTGCTCGTCGGGGCGGCGTTGGAGACGCCGGCGACATCGAACCTGCGTGCGCCGACGCGCCCGATGGCGCGCGTCCCCCGTGGGGAACGCAAAGACGCACTCGACACCGTCGCATGACGACGGTGTCGAGCACAAGTGGTGGCTTCCATCGCCGCCGCCGCCGCCGCCGCTGCCTCCTCCGTGGGCGTCACGCCGCAGGCCGAGGCACCATCTTCGGCGCCGGTTGCGCCGCGCAACGCGCTGCGTCGGCGCCTTCGCCGCCGCACCTGCACAGCACGCGCGCGCACTCAGCGCCATCGATTCGTGCTGCGGGCACGAGCTGGCCAGAGCTTGAGAGTCCGAGCGCAGCTCCTCCGTAGAGCGCGCGCGTCAAAACGCACGGCGAAAGGCGCGGGCAGGTCGATGGCGAATGGAGAGATGGTTGGGAGCAGCGCCGTCCGCCGACGCGCCTGGAGCCGGCCGCAGCGGGGCGCGGAGGCGCGCATCGCGCAAAAGCAAAAAGGTTGGAGGACGGAGCACGAATTAAAGGGGGTCCGAGCCAGTACCCTGAAAGGCTGCTGCGCTCGCCTTTTTCAGGGTCCCCAGGATAAACGCTTTTCCTATCGCGGAAGAAGAGAGGCAAAACTTGTGAATATTGATGACAATCACAATTCGGCCAAAGGAACATGTCTGCACTATGGCTCGTGCCTCTGTCTGATTGCCTCTCTGACTGCCCACGTCAAGGTGCGCGATCACAGAGCTATACAAAGGGTAAATCCACGCGGCGTACTTCGTCCCATCGCCCATCGATCGGACACGCGGCTCGCGGGACGAAGTGTACGGCGCGTCCCATCCATTGGTCCCATCGCCCATCGATGTCGCATGTCCGATGTCGCGTGTGTGTAATTATAAATCGCGGACAATACCGCGGACAACTTGGATCGCGGAGTGACTCGCGCGGTCGACCATGCACAGAAAGCACGCTCCAGCGTGGTCAGCTCCAGCAAGAGCACAGACCACGCGACCATCAGGTACAGGGCGAGGATTCCGAAGAGCCGATGGGCGAACCATACGCCCCACGCCCACTCTGCTTGCGTCACCGGTGCGAGTACACAGCAATCCGCGGCAGCGCAAGCCACCATCGTGCCATTCTCCATGTTTGGGCTCTCTTGTTAATTAACAGTGAAACAGGACACAGTGAAGACCAGCTACCAAATCTCAGATACGCGCTGGGGAGCGTTAAGCGGGTAAAGGTTAGAGCAACCGGTGATCTGCGAGCCCACCCGCTCCATGTTTCGTCTTACAAGCAAAGTCTGTGAAATGTCGCATGCGCGGGCGGTCGCGAATCAAAACGATTGTGTGCTTGCTTTTTGTCAACCACTGAGTTCAAAATCAGGTGGTGGGGATAGTGTGTGAATCCAGAAAGACTCCCCTACCCCTTTGCGCTTTGGTCAACCACTGAGTTCAAACAAGGGAGTTCAAAATCAGGTGGTGGGGATAGTGTGTGAATCCAGAAAGAATACCCTCCCCTCCCCTATACCCCTTTGGGTCAACCACTGAGTTCAAAATCAGGTGGTGGGGATAGTGTGTGAATCCAGAAAGAATACCCTCCCCTACCCCTTTGGGTCAAGTGGACCACATACTAGAACCGAAATCCCGGGCCAATTAGAGGCTCAGCCAATAGGTACTAACGTTGGCTCGCCCGGGCGACTCTCACCCCGGGACCATAGTTTTACCCAAGGGGGTAGGGGAGGGATTAATATCTGGATTTGCACCCCTTCCTCATACCCTGATTACAAACTGAGTGATTTACCCAAGGGGTAGGGGTAAGGGGAGGGATTAATATCTGGATGTGCACCTCCCACTTCCTCATACCCTGATTACAAACTGAGTGATACACGGGCCCCGCTGTGAAGACATGCCCAAGACGACGCACCCCCCCCGCCCGGGCCCACGGGACCGCTTACGGGTCCCGCAGGGGGGAAACGCCTCAGCCCCCGCTTACGCATACCCGTCATCACACGCAGCATCGCATGTGCATGCTCTTGACTTCCCCACCTGCATGCAAGTGCTCATCACGACGCCAACGCGATGCTGGACATGCCCTCGACTCCCCCTGCATGCAAGTGCTCACCACGACGCCAATGCGATGCTGGGCATGCCCGATGTAGCCGCGCCCCGTACGCCACACAGTGCGCGAAAACAGGTCCCAGCCGCAGCTGACCGTCAATCGGGCTACAGGTACAGCTGGACAGCTGTACCGCTACGCAGACCCTCAGTCCGTCAGCACCACGGCGCGAGCGGCAGGTAGCCCGTCAGCACCACGGCGCGAGCGGCAGGTCGAGCGGCGGCCGCAGGTTGTCGCTGGCGACGTTGACGTCGATATAGTGCGGCCGCAAGGTGTACGCGTTGACGCTAGGCTGCGGACTCCACTCGAAGGCGCGCACGGTGAAGGTTGAGTACGGCGCGAAGAGAAACTCGTCCTCGCCGTGCACGGTGCCATCAGTGCGGTCGATGAAGTTGACGTGGACGCAGCGGCGGTTCGGGGGCAGCGCGCCATCGAGATGGAAGCGCCAGAGCACCTGTGGGGAGAGGAAGGGGAGGACGCCGTGGTTAGCACTTGCATGCTCGATCTAGGTGGAAGCGCCATCAAGGTGGAAGCGCCATCGCACCGGCTCCTGAAAGGGCGGCGACTGCGAGGCGGTCGCGGGCGGCAGCCGCATCAGGAATGTGTGGATCGAGACGTCCTGCTCCACGCTCGTCGCGATGAACATCGGGGCGCGGTACGCCTTGCCCACGGCGAAGAAGCTCTGGAAGCAGCGTGGCATGGCGCCGCCGCGGTACAGGACGTGCTCGCTCGGCCACGGGACGGGGATGCCGCCCCGGCGCGCGACGCAAAAGGTGTTGATGGCGTGGGTGCAGGTGGCGGCGTGGTCGATGGTGTCCGCGCCGTCTTCGCGTAATGCCTGGTTGAGCAGCGAGCAGAACTCGCGCCCGCGCAACGTCTCCGCCGACGTCCACAGCCGCACCGCGATGTACATGATCTGATCGGGTCGGAGGATCTCATCGACGCCGCCCTCGCCGGCCTGCAGGGCCGCCCTGAGGGCGTTGGTGCGCAGCGTCTGGAAGAATCCGACGGCCTCGGAGCGGTCGATGCCCGCGCGCTGGGCGTGTGCGAGGATGAGGCTGTGCACGGCCGCCTCGAGCTGGAAGCTGCGGGGGGATGCCGAAGGCAAGCGCACGGGCGCACGAGCAGACACACGCGCGCACGAATAAGTTACATAGCGCCGCGATCCTAATTAGGGAGCAGGCACGCACGAGCACGAGCATTCTTCTTCTGCGCTCGGGCAATCAGTAGCAATCAGTGGCGCTCAGTGGCGCTCAGTGGTCATCGGTGCGTACAGCTGGTCGGGTCTGCGCTCGGGCTTGTTGTAGCTCTCCATGAAGCGGGACGTTGCCAGTGACGTTGGTGGGGGCGTTGGTGTGAACGGGGAAGGTGGTGGGACAGGGCAGGAGATGGCGAGGCTCGCAGCGATAGCTGCAGCAAGCTGAGCGTCTTCTGCCTCATGCTGCGCATCTGCCGCCGCCTTTGCCGCCGCCGCCTTGTCGGCCGCCACCTTCGTGGCCGCCGCCTTGTCGGCCACCGCCTTGTCGGCCGCCGCCTTGTCGGCCGCCGCCTTGTCGGCCGCCGCCTTGTCGGCCGCCACCTTCGCGGCCCCGGTCTTGTCCCACCTGTTTCGAAGCGCACGGGGAACGCACGCTGTTGGCGCTGAGCAGTGGCGCCCATCACGGCGCGTCATCGCATGCCATCAGGAAGCGCGAGGGCTTGCGAAGGGTGGTCGTGAAGATGGCAAGGCAGTCACAGAGGCAGTGGAGGCAGCAGCGCCCTCTCCGAGGACGACGGCGTGGGGCGACGGCGTGGGGCGACCGAGTGCTGCCTGAGTGCTGCTGAGTGCTGCTGATTGCCGATGATTGCGCCTGAGTGCTCATGAGTGCGCCAGAGAGCGTTCCAGTGCGCGCCTGAGCGCGCGTCGCCACTGTCTGTGGCGCGGCCGGCGCGGCCAATCGCAGCCGCGACGAGTCGCAAACCAGGCCGCGAGTCCGCCGCCGACACCCGACGTGCCCACCACGGCGCGTGGGATGGGCCCGTGCGGACTCCGTCCTAAAATCTTAAGGATGTGCGTTCGCGACTTGCCGTGTGGCCCCATGGGGGGGGCGCTGCGTCCTCTCGATCTCATCCCATGACGATTGGCCGCCATTCGTTCGCCGAGCGGCCGAAAACCCGTGGTCCGCGTGCGCCCAAGACGGCGCCTCTGCACATCCGCTCGGCAGCGCTGGGCAATCAGTGTGCATGCGCGCGGCGTACCGAGGCTCGCTGAGGAGCGCCACGACCTCGCTCCTGCCATACTGCCGTGCCCAGTCGAGGGCCGTCCTGCCGTCCTTGGCACGAAGCGTCGGATCGGCGCCCCCTTCGAGGAGGCGCTTGGCGATCGCGAGGCGGCCCCACTCTGCCGCCCAATGCAATGCTGTCCGATCGAAGTTGCCCTAAAGACAAACGAGAGGCCAAGCGGAATGACTACATGGAAGCGGACCCATCGCATGTGCTGGGGGAGGGCATGCTCGAGGCTCACCTTGGCGTTGACCTCGATGGCCTCGGTCGCGAGGAGGAGGCGGACGCACCCTTCGTGCCCTCTCGCTGTGGCCCATATCAAAGCTGTGTCTCCGTTCTGTGGCAAATGCAGCACACGTGGCGTCATCGAGTGCCAGAGCACGCGAGGAGCGTGGGCGAGGACGCGGGGGTGCGGCGCGCGCCATGCGACGAGGACGCGTGTGCCAAGCTCGGCGGGGCGGCGGGGTGGCGGCGCAGCCCCGCGCGCGCGCGCGCGGTACAGCGAGCTCTGGGGAAACGGCGCCGTCTCGGGCGAGCGCGGCGGCGAAAGCACCAGAGGCGGCGAGGACGCGGGCGCCCACGCGAGGCACATGCGGCGGCGCACTTCATCAGGATTGTGCCAGTTGACGTTCCCTCCACGCTTGATCAGCCGCCTGAGCTCCGCCTCGTCGCCGGCGTATGCGGCCTGCCACAGTTTCTCGGGAGCAGCAGCAGCAGCGGCCTTCTCGGCCTTGGAGGGACCGAACCAGCCCATGTGTTCTGCGCGGTGTCAGCGGCGCGCGAGGGTCGGCCGACGAGTTCCCTGACACGCAATCGGAGCGAAATTGTCAGACCCCCGAGTCCCCAAAGGTGCGAAGCATGCCATGCTCCGCGAGGGCGCTTCGAGGCAAACGGCCGGGCTCCCGAGTTGAACGTAAGGGCCAATTCCATGCTCGACGAGGGCTGCCTCCCGGCCGGGCTCCCGAGTTGGCCGTAAGGGCCAGCGCGCACGCCAGATGAGGGCCAGCGCTAACACGAGCACGCCATGGCGTCACAGTCACGTACCTCTCGACCCGGCGCGCGCCCACAGCAATGGACTGCACAAGACCACACCGCTTTTCCTATCGCGAAAGAAGGGGTGCAAACTTGTACGTTTTGATGACAATCACAATTCGGCCAAAGGAACATGTCCTATGGCTCGTGCCTCTGTCTGATTGCCTCTCTGACTGCCCACGTCAAGGTGCGCGATCACAGAGCTATACATAGGGTAAATCCACGCGGCGTACTTCGTCCCATCGCCCATCGATCGGACACGCGGGACGAACCACGAAGTGTACGGCGCGTCCCATCCATTGGTCCATGATCGCCCATCGATGTCGCATGTCCGATGTCGCGTGTGTGCGGCAATAACGTATATCATGTAATTATAAATCGCGGACAATACCGCGGACAAGGGATCGCGGAGTGTCTAGCGGTCTCGCGCCCGCGCGCGCCGCGGTAGCGCGGACCCACGCCACTCCCGACGTCCCGAGTTTGCCGAGATTACGTCCCGAGATTAATCCCGAGACTCGTGACTGTGTAGCACAGAATAAGCGGGATGACGAGCGTGTTCCGAGATCGGTGGTTCACGTGGCTTATAGGTGCCAGATGTCGCATGACACAGGTCCACATAATCAAAATGCGCGATGATGCTTTGTATTCAGAACAAGTGCCCGTCACTGCTCGATGGGCGGCGCTTGCGCGAGGCGCTCTGCGGCAGGACGGGAGCCTGCGGCAGAGCGGGCGGCGCCCGATGGCCGGTGGGATGAGAAGGGGAATGGCCTGTGGCTGCCCGTGCCGGCGCGCGGCTACTCAGGTCGGCGGGCGATGGAGAGCGACGACCGTTGTGCTTAGCGGACGGAGAGCCCCCACCCACAGTAGCGCGGCGCGCGGCGCCCCCGCCGCCCGGGGACGTGACTGTCCGTGCCGAGCTCGCACGTTGCTTGGTCGCAGAGGCTGATCGTGACGAACCTGACGAAGCTGACGAGGCCGTTGGAGGGGCGCGGCGCACGGGCGCACTCGAGGGCATCCGTCGTCGTAGGGCGGCGGCAGCGGCGGACGCGGACGCAAGAGCGGCGCTGGGATGGGCGCGGGGATGGGCGCTCTTGGACGATGGTGCCGCTGCCGCGCCCGCTTCGGCGCCATGGGTGGCCATGCTCGATCCGTGTGAATGTGAATGTGCCTCCGGGCAGGCGTCGAGGGCCGCTTGGAGCTCTTGGACGCGCCCGGTACGACGCGAGTACGCCGAGAGGAGCGCGTCTGGTAGGCGCACATGCTCAAACAAGCGCAGCAGCCGCGCCTGGGACGCACCGTAAGGGGAGGGGTAGATGCGTCGAAAGTCGGTATGGCACACGCGCGCCCACTCCTCCTCCGCTTCGACGAGCAGCAGGAGCTCAGCGGGGGAGAGGGCTCCCAAGGGCGTGTGCTCGAGCTCGGCGGCCGCGTGGCCTGACGAGTGCGCGCGCACGAAGAGAGGCGGCTCGTCGGGCCTGGGCGGTGGCGGCATGGGCGCCGACGCCGCCTCGGCGAGGCTCTGCGCATTGTAGAGCTGCACCCCGACCGTCTGAAGCACATCGGTCGCCAGGGTGCCTTTGAGCTGCTTATCGAGCGGCGAGCTCGAGACGAGATCGGGCGAAACGTTCACCTCGATGAGCCAAGGGCGTAACGTCGCATCGAGCAGCACGTCGAAGCCGTACAACTCGAAGCAGGCATTGCGACGGCGGAAATAGCCGTTGTACTTGGCGCTGATGTGGGGCTGCGCCGCGATGAGCGTCTTGGCCAGCATGAGGTCGATGCGCTTCTGCAGCTGTGGGATGTCGTGCCCGAGCTCGGCGAGCGAGCGGAACGCCGCCTGCAGCGACCACTTGTGCCCGGTGTCGTCCTCGTTCGCATCCACGTTGTGCTCGTACGTCTCATCGTGCTTATTGACCGAATAGTTGGTCAGGTGAGCACACGGGTCGGCGTCCTCGCCGTTGGGCGTGGCGTACGGCTGCGCGGCGAAGCGTGCGAGGCCCTGCTCGTACGTGTACGCGCGCAGCGGCTCGAAGCAGGTCACGAGCACGTAGATGCGCAAGTCGAACTTGCGCTCCTGCAGCAGCAGGGGCGGGTGAATGTACTCCTGTGGGGAAGTGGTGGGGCGTCGTGGTGAGCACTCGCATCACACCAGCTTGAGGTCACTCAGCCCAAACTGCTCCGCGTACCTGCACGAGAAGCTTGGCGCCGGGCTCGAGGTCCTCGAGGTCATCCGTGATGAAGATGCCGCGCCCCCGCGACGAGTTGAGCGGCTTCACAATGAACGTGCCGCCACCCTGCAGCTCGCCTTGCGCCAGGGCGCTCTCGAGCTTCGGGCGGTCCGAAGGCAGGGTGAACGTGCGCGGCGCGTACGCGTACTCGGTGCCGCCGAGGCGCCGCTGCTGCTCGCCGATGATCTTCGAGAGCCCGTCCTTGCGACCGAGCGTCCACGAGCCCGGGAAGTGGTTGACGATCGCGCCCACCGGCAGCTGCGTCCAGAGCTTGTCGCCCACGCACCGCGACCACGTGACCGCCGGAGCCTGCTTCTCCTTGGGCAGGTTGATGCCGAATCCCGCGCGCTTGAAGGCGTTGCGCACACTGTTCGCGTTCTTCTCGATGCGCATGCACACCGAGCGCGACTTGCCCAGCGGCACGTGGATGAGCGGCGGCAGTGGCAGCGGTGCGCTGCTGCTCCTGCCGCTGCTGCTGCCGCTGCTGCTGCTGCTCGCCTCGGACGGCTCACCCACGCCCTTCTTTCGCCACACCGAAGCCTCGGCGACGCGCGGTGGCAGGCCGGGTGGCCGTTCGAAGAAGATGGTGGGCGGCCGATGAGCGAAGATGCTCGGCAGAAGCGTCACGTGCGTCGCCGCTGCCTGCTTCGCGGGAAGCACCGGCGGCGCGCGGTGCGAAGGAGGTGCGGGGGCCCCACCCTTTGCGGAGCTGGTGGCACCGGATCGGCCGGTGGAGCCGCCCACTTCCGAGCGATCCTCCTCGCCGCCCGAATCCGAGGAATCCTCCTCGTCGCCCTCCTCCGCGTCGCCCATGGCCGAGTCGTCGACGACCATGTCGACGGCCTCGGCCGCTCGCCAGGCATTGTTCATGAAGTCGAAAAATGCCGGTAAAAGGACCCCGTCAAATCTCATGAAGAGTCAAACTACCGGTGCGGCGTGGCAATCACCGCGAACTCCGCTCCAAATTTAGAGAAACTCTTCGGACGGAAATCGGCCGACCTTGCTCATGCTGACGACTTTGCTCTCCGCGTCCGCCACCGCTGATATTGTGCGCGTGGCGCTGCACGGAAACGATGCGGACGCGATGCACCCACAGGCTGCACGGTGTCCACCATACGGCAGCGAGTGGGTGCCCGAGTGGTACGGCGTGTACGAGTCCAACGACGAGCGGCCGCCGCTGCACCTTCCGCAGCCCACCAGCAGCTTCGACCGGCGCGTCTACCTCAAGAGCGATGATGCGAACAAGGTCTTGTGGTACACGGAGAGGGGCTTCTGGCACTTTGGTCACCCAGAAGATATTGCGACCGGCGCCGGCATGATCGCCGTGGAGAGCCAGGCGGCCACGCCCGAACAGGCGACCGAGGGATGGAAGGTTGTGGTGTACGGCCAGGTGCGGTGGCAGCCGCTGGCGTGCCTGCAAGTAGTGCCCGCGCCGCCGCGCGTGCTCCACCTGCACGGCTACGGTCCACCCGAGCTCCGTGGCGCCCACGACAGCACCCACAGCTGGCTCTCACAAGTTCCCGTGCCGTCGATCTGGCTTCGCGAGATCTGGCTTCGCTCCTCGCCCACGGAGGCGCCCTCGTCGTGGCTCTCCCGCGGGTGGCTCGAGGCGTACGTCGGCACGTACGAGAGCCACGCCGAGGAGGACGAAGAGGACGCGCTTGCGAATGGGCTACCAGTCTACCGGCGGCGTGGGTGTGAACAGCCTTGTGAACAGCTGCTCTGGTACGCGACGTGCACGGCACAGCGCCGTGCTGGGCTCTTCACACCCACGCTGCGCACACCGTGCTGGGTCATCGGCCCGAGCCGGCTTGTGGGGCAGAGCCCACCCAGCGGCGCGTCCGGCGACGGCGACGGCGACGACGGCGGCGACGACGGCGACGACGGCAAAGATGGCGGCGGCAAGGGCGGCGGCGGCAAGGGCGGCGGCGTGCAAGGCGCCATACGGCTTCTGATCGAAGCTCCGCTGCCGCACGTGACGAACGCCACGTGGTCTGTGCTGACGTGGCCAGCCCCGGGCGGGCGCCCATCACAGCGCGCGGCGTGGGTAGCCGCCCCCGGCATCGCATGCACTGCCAATGCCTCGGAGGTGCTCGGATTCTTTGCGAGTATGCTGGCGTCGCGCCTTGGCGGGTGGAGTCTGGGGCCTGCAGCGTCGAGGCTGGTACCGGTAAGGGCCTTGGGAGCTCTGGCGAGCGGTGCGGATGTGCTGCGCGATGCGGCGCTGTGGTGGGCACGACGCGTGCGCGCCGAGGCGCTGTGGTGGGCACAATGGATCGGCGTTCGGGGCGAGGTGGGCGAGCGCTGTGATGGGCGTCCTTCACACTCCAGGCAGCACCGAGCGACGCTGCCTAGTCGGCTGCCATTGTGGATCGCTTCACAGCTCGACGCGCTGCGGTGGGCGTGGGGCACGCTGCAGCAGAGCCACGTGTCGCTGAGCTCCGTGCTCGCGACGTGCCTGGCATGGCTCGGGCTCGTCTTGCTCGACGTGTGGCGTCGGCGCCGATGGCCGCTCGCGAGTGACGAAGCTGAGATTGGCGAGCTCGGGGTGGCCGACGACCATCAGGTCGAGGGCTCGTCAGAGGAGAAGAAGCTCGCATTTGCATGCCTGAGCGAGGCGATCGAGGAGGTCAAGACCTCCATCACCGAGCAGCAATATCTCGCACTCTACTCCGCGGCGCTCTGGACCTTCAACTTGACGCCGTGCTGGGCAGAGGGGAGGCCCGTCCCGCCCGATAGGCGTGACGTGGGCGCGGCGGCCTCGGGAGCAGCCGCGGCGGATGTGGCGGCGGCCGGCGCAGCGGAGAGCCGCACTACCGCCGCCGAGGCCGCGCCTGCGGCAGAGTCGCTGCAGCCCCCTCCTAGCCCATCAGAGCCGCTGCAGCCCCCTCTTGGTCCTCCTGGCCCATCGGAGCCGCTGCTGCCTGCTCCTGGCCCATCGGACGGTCCGAATTGCCGGCGCGCTCAAGCGCGGCGCACGGAGCAGCCCGCGGCCGAGGAAGAGCGCTCGAGAGGACGCGCGGCCGAGGAAGAGCGCTCGAGAGGACGCTCGGCAGAGGAAGAGCGCTCGAGAGGACGCTCGGCCGAGGAAGAGCGCTCGAGAGGACGCTCGGCAGAGGAAGAGCTCGCTTTTGGCACAACGTGGTGAGGAGCGGCCGGGGGCGTTGGCGCACAGGACGAGCACAGGACGAGGCATCCATGTGCTGCGCGACGAGACGCGCGTGCTTTGCTTTGCTTCGATCTGATCTCGACGGCTGGATACTGAAAAGGGGTGAAAAAGTGCGCCGAGCCCAGTATCGAAAAAAGCACGAGGGGCGCGCAACCCACGCCTAGTAGGGAATACTAGATTTTAGGTGAGATTTGTAGAGGCTAAATCAGCGAAACGGTCCCGCCTCGACTCCCGCGCCGACCGCTGCGCGCCTTGCACGAAGGAGCCGGACGTTTCCTGGACGTTTCCTGGACGTTTCCTGGACGTTTCCTGGACGTTTCCTGGACGTGTGTTCGCGGTTTCCGGTCGCGGTCGCTCACCGTACTTCGACGATCCGCTCATGGTGCAGCCGCAGGGGCTCGTTTGGCGCACATGATGGCGCTTGTCCTCTCGATCTCATGGTGCAGCTGCAGGGGCTCGGGTGGCGCTCATGACGGCGCGTGCCCACTCCATCGCCTCCACGCGCGTGATCGGGGCAGCGGCAGCGGCGGCGATCTCCTGCTTGGACGCCTTCTTGGAAGGCGGGCTGGTGCGGCGACCTGTGAGGACCGTCGCCCGAAGGAGCGCGAGCATGTATTGAAGCCCCTCCGCTACGGGCGTGAGCGGCTCATTGCCCAATGCGACGCGCCGCTCGCGCCGCATCGCGGGCCACTCCGAGTGCGTCCAGGAGCCAGGAGCACCGCTCGCCGTGATCCTTGCATGCGCATCCGCCTGAATGGCCCTCGGGTCCGTCTGATTCATATACTCGACGAATGGGACGATCTCGCTGAAGCCGAGGGTGCTCATCTCCCACGCCTCAGGCCACCCTTTGAGGGAAGCCGCCCGACACAGCGCCTCGAGGAAGCCTTCGAAAGGCAAGTGGTTGGCCCGAATGACGCCACGGGTGGTGCTCGTGTCGACGACAGTCATACGCGACGATGTGAAGCAGTGCACCGCGTCCGTCACGCTCAGGTCCACTCCCACGATCCCGGACGCACGCGCGAAGCTCAGCCAGACCGGTAAGCTCAGCAGCTTCTTCTCCAGACCCCGATCGCCGATCGGCGCACTGATCGCGTGAAAGAGTTGACGAAGCGACTCGAGGTGCGCGCGGAGTACCGTCGAGACCGCCTCGGTGTAGCAATGGCGCTGGCGGAAAATGCTCGGGTCCACGAAGACGTTGGGTGGCTCGCTGTGGGGAACGTGCTCGCCCGTAGCGCTCGCCACGGCGCTCTCTGCATCTGTCTCGTCCTCCTCATCGTCGTCGTCCTCATCGTCGTCGTCGTCGTCGTCGTCGTCGTCGTCGTCCTCGTCGAGCATGGGGTCAGTCGGCTCACCGTCGCCCATCCCGCTGCCACCCTCGGCAGCGCCGACCTCGTCATCAAGCGACACGTCGGCTTCGTCACCCCCCATCGCTGGAAGCCCTACCGGTACAGGCGGGCGCACGGCAGCAAGCGCCCTTTGATAGGCGACCTCCGCACGTTCCCCACAGATCGATTCGAACGTCTTCAGATCGCCTTCGGTCGCATACCTGTGGGGAAAGGCTCGATGGCGCTGTGGTGAGCACTTGCATGCAAGGAACGTCTTCAGATCGCCTTCGGTCGCATACCGCTTGAGCTCACCCCAGGGCAGCACCGGCCTGGGCGGTAAGGGCGCTCCCCACTCACGCCCCCGCGACTGCCCGAGCCTCTCCCCGAGCGGCGAGACGGCCGAGGAGTACCACGCAGTTGGGGAGAAGCCATGGCCAGGAGGCGGCTTGGTGCTCGCGTGGAGAAGGCTCTCATCGAGGCTTGGCTCGAGGCTGGGCTCACCCGCACCTGTGGGGAAGGGGTGACGGCGCCGTGGTGAGCACTTGCATGCCGACCCGAGGCTGGGCTCGAGGCTGGGCTCACCCTCGCCGCCGCCGCCGCCACCGCCGCCGCCGCCGCCGATGCTTTCGCCCAAGGAGCGCCGGCGGCGCCCAAGGCGGCGCGAGGCTGCCCCCCTCTTGCCGCGCATCGCCTCGGTGCGCCGCGCTCGCCTTTGGATGCGCCGCGTGGCCTCGTGCAATCTCGGCTCGAGCTCGTGCGAGATGAGGAGCTCGAGCGCCTCCCAAATCTCGGCCACGAGCTGCGGCTCGACGTACCTGATGAGGGAGGTCATCAGGGAGGTTCTCAGTGGCTATCCGAGCGCGATGGATGATGAGGGAGGCAATCAATTAGGTCATCAGGGAGGTCATCAGGGAGGTCATCAGAGAGGTCATCAGGGAGGTCATCAGGGAGGTCATCAGGGAGGTCATCAGGGAGGTCATCAGGGAGGTCATCAGGGAGGTCATCAGGGAGGTCATCAGGGAGGGCATCAGTCGCAATCCGAGGCAGTCCGACGTACTTGAGGATGGCCGTGCAATCAGTTAGGTCAGTTAGGATGGCAATCACTGAGATGATCAGTGAGGTCATCCGAGGCAGTCCGACGTACTTGAGGACGGCCGTGCGCACGATCGCGGCATAGAACTGCGTGCGCGAGAGGTGCTTGGGCGAGGCCGCCAGCCTGGTGGCAGGATGCTTCGCATCGTCATGCTCGTCATGACACCGCGCAAAGAGGCCGCTCAACTCGGCGCGTGAGCAGTGGGCCGAGGTTTCGTCAGCGAGGCGGAAGTCCTTGACGAAGTGCCTCCAGTGCTTGGCCGAGATGCGGTCGAGATTGATGGTCTGCAGAGGGATGGGCGAGATGGAGGCCCGGCGCGAGCAGCTCGAGGACGAGTACCATCGGAAGAGATGGCCGAGCAGCGCATGGTGCGTCCAGATGATGGCGCCGATGGCGTCGATCTCGATTGGGATGAGATCGCCGTCGCCGACGGGAGGAGCGCCGAGATTGGCGCGAGATGGAGCGAGATCGCCCTGAGCAGCGAGCCGGCTCCGCAGGCCATTCGGGCCCATCACTTGCTCAATCAGCCCGAGCTGCAGCAAGACTTCCCAATCGCGCTCAAAACGACGCTGCTCCACGTCAGAGCTATCGAACAGGGCGCGCGCGTCCGAGTAGACCGCGCGCGCCGCCCACACCGAGCCTGCAAGGTTGAACGCCAACGGCGGCGCGCCCGTCGAAACGGCCGCGGCCGCATCGCCCGTCAATGCACCATCGCCCGTCGATGCGCCATCCGCATGCGGAGCCGCCCGAGCGCGGCGCTCGGATGCGGAGCGCAGCGGCTGCCTTGACGCTAAGTTGACGCTGCTGCCCGCGCCCGACGTGACCGAGACGACAGAGGCGTCCTCGGCGAGCGGCAGGTCGGCGAAGTAGCGTGCGCGCCGAATGTCGCTCAGCGCCGCCTCGAAGCTTCCAGCCACGCCTACGTCCATGGGCATGATGCCGAGGCCGTGGGTGAGCAACTGGTCGCCGCGCGTGCAAGCCCTCGCGTGCTGCGTGTCGAAGCGGTCGGCTTCACGCCGCGTCTGGTCGGGCATTTGCCACCACGGCTGCGCGCGCATGCAGAGCTTGACCACCTCGCGCGGCGCCCCGACCTTGCCCTTGTGCGTGACTCCGTGCAACAGCGGCAGCGAGCTGCTGCGCTCGAGCTGGGGTCGCAAGGTCATCTCGGTGTGCGCCTTGGCCGCCGCATCATCCGGCTGGCCGAACGTCGATGGGCGCAGCCGTCGAGAGCGACGCGCCAAATTCGGCATCGGGGCCGACGGAGGAGGCTGGTTGAAGACCCAGCGCAGCTCGCTGCTCTTTCCCTCGTGGTACACTGAGATGAGCTTGGGCACTTTGGTGTTCTTGGACTTGACGGAGAGATACGACTTGGCTGCCGGGCTGGCGTAGGGGCCTCTCACAGGCACCGTCGGACCACGGTGGCTCATCGCGGGTGTCGCGAAGCTGTCCCGGGCGCGCGCGCGGCTCGCGGGATGGTGACGCCCCAAACTCAAGATGAAACAGAAATGGGTGCCCAGAACAGCGTTTTTGCATCCGTATGACGCAGTCTAAAAGATACTCGAAGCGCCCGCCGCTCCAAGCATGCTCCATGGGTTCAAAATGCTGCGCGGCGCGACCTATGAAAGCGGCGTTCGCGCGCTCAGCACAGCGCGTCGTCCATGCACTACACACGTATCATGTGTGGTCGCCCCTCTTGCGCGAGCTACGCGTGGCGAAAGCCCTACCTGAGAAGAGAGTGGCCTGAGACGGAGGCTGCTCCTACTAAGGGGGTCTGACCTACCCCCCCCTGCCCCTACACACTCTGCTCCGTGAACGCGAGCCGGTAGCGCTCGGCTTTCTCCTCGGCCTGGCGCATCATCATCTCGATCGCGAGCTCCACATCATCGAGCAGTGCATGCGCGGTCTTGATGGCGTCATGCAGCAGCGGCACACAGCCCGTCTGGCCCTCGATGGCCGCCGAGCGCAGACGGCTAATCTCCGTCATCAGGAGCCCCGTGTGCTGCGGCGTCGCCACACGCCCGCAGCGCGAGAGCGCCGACGCACACAGCCGAAAGACGGCTGCCTTCTGTGAGTCGTCCTCAGGAGGCGCGTCGCCGTGCCCGCAGCACTGGGCGAGTGGAGCGAACTGCGCACGATCGCGCGTAGGATGGCGCGTCGTATGGGGCGAGAGTCGAGCCAGCACGAGCGTCAGCGTCGTATTGAGCGTCCATCAATGGCAAAGAGCGCCGTATTGAGCGCCGATCACGGTCCGCCAATGGCCTTGGAGATCGCAAGGAGATCGCAAGGAGATCGCACGGAGATCGCACGGAGATCGCACCTCCATCTCTGCCTCCTGCCGCATGAGAGCGAGCAGCGGCGGCGGCATCGTCTGCGCAAGGTGCTTATCGAGCCGACCGTTGAGCGCCGCCCACAGCCAGCGCACACTCGACACGTCGACGCTCTCGAGTTTCGTCAGCCGGCTCTCTCGCAGTTGGGCACGGGCGTCGGCCTCAACCAGGAAAGCTCGCCGCATGCGTACCTGAGATCCCACAGCGGCGCACGTCATGAGATCCCACAGCGCCGCACTCCCCACAGCGGCACACTCCCCACAGCGGCACACTCCCTGCCTACAGCGGCACACTCCCCACAGCGGCACACTCCCCACAGCGCCGCACTCCCCACAACGGCACACTCCATGAGATCCCACAGCGGCGCGCACGAGGCGATCAGGCGCGCCATCGCGCGTGTGCACGACTCCGATGCACGACCCCGATGTCGTTACATGTCGTTACATGCACGACTCCGATGCACGACCCCGAGACACTCCGCGCGCGCGTGTGCACGTTTCCGTGTCGGCCTGCGCGCACCTGCTTCGCCTTCATGCGCATGATGCCCGAGAAGGTCGTGTACTCGCCTAGGTTGAGAGCGTGCTCGATCATGTCCTTGAGGCTGATGGGCTGCGAGAAGAGGAGGAGAGGCACGGTCTCCTCCGCCTCTGCATCGGCGGCGCTGCTGCCATCACCACCGCTCCCACCGCCGCCACTTCCACCGCCATCGCCGCCGCCCAAGACCATCAGAAACGCTCCCGGCATCCCGACCATCGGACCGGCCACACCTCCAGGACCGTCGGGATCGTCCTCGGCGCCCTGCATCTGCAGCCGAAGCGCCTCGCGCAGCTTGCGCTGCAGCTCGTCCATCTCGCGCTTTCGCCGCGCGAGGTCCGCAACACACGCGCCGTCGATCGCAGCGAAGCACTCGGCCGCGGACGCGAAGCCGCGCTCGGCGACGAACGCGTCGAAATGGCGCTCGAGCTCGCGCTCGTAGTCCTTGAAGGCGGCGTACTGCTCGAGCGTCTCGCCGTGCCCAGACATGAGCTCCTCCATCGCTTGATCGAACAGGTGCACCTTCGCCTCCAGGAAGGGCTGCATCTCGTTCTCGAGCACCTTCTGCGCGTGCTCCACGAGCGCAAGCACGAGCTCGCGCGAGCCCACGAGGCCGCGTGTCTCGGCAATGGTCACGGGCGCGGGCGCGGCCGATGGCTCCTCGGATGCAGCGCCACCCGCGTCCACGTTCACCTCGTCCACGTCGGCCGTCTCCACTGGCGGTGCGGCAATGTCCGCGATGAATGTGTCACCAGGATGAACGCCTTCCGGCACGGTCACGTGATACTCGCGGCCATCGGGAGCCGTGATTGCCACTACGTCGCCGGCTCCGACGCCGTCGGGGCATGTCACTTCCATCGGGATTTCTAGAAGGGGATCGAACCGATTCACGCGGCAACGAACTTGTTTTCAAATGTTTCTCGTCCCATTCTCGACAAGGCCACACCGGTGCCGTGCGCGCGACTTACGAGGCGCTCGATTTTGCCTCGCCGTCAACTCGCTGTCGCCTGGCGTCGCACGCTCGCGCGTCGGTTCACAAGAGATGCCGGGTCCTGCCCACCTCGTCCTCTTCACCCTCGCAGCCCTCACCGACGTCGCAGAGTCATTCGCCAGCGTCGCGCCTGGCCGCCCGCTGCGGGTGCGACCGCAGCGCGCCACTTTCCAGACACCTTCTTCCCGCACAGCCGTGATTCAGTGTGCCGCCTCTGGCCCGCAGCAGCAAGCCACGTTGGCCGCCAGCATTCTGGGCCTCGTCTCGCAGCCGATCATGTGGTGGTCGCTGTACACGCTGAAGACGACGGGCTGCGGGCTTCCAGCCGGACCGTTTGGGCTCATCGGCGCCGCCGAAGGCGTGTCTTACCTCGTCGTCATCGGCTTCGTGGGTGCAGCGATCTTGAGCAAGGTCACCACGGGCAAGGGTTTGCCTGCTGGTCCGCTCGGCCTTCTGGGCGCAGCGGAGGGGCTCTCCTTTTTGTCGGCCGTTGCCGGCCTCGCCGTCCTCGGCTTCCAGCTCGCCGACTATGGCTATCTGCCCGAGGCCGTCCCGACCGAGGGCGGCGTGTGCTCTGACATTTGAGATCATTAACGAGACCGAGGGCGGCGTGTGCTCTGGCATTTGAGATCATTAACGAGACCGAGGGCGGCGTGTGCTCTGGCATTTGAGATGGGGCCTGGGCCCAGGCTGAAGTACTCAACGGCGATGTGCTGCTCGCGTATGCATCGTCTGTCGCGAGTGCCCGGTCTTGCCGGCGACCTGAAAAGCGCTGAAATGCCATCTCTGAAGTGCAGCCCGGCGCGCATGACCCTTCGCGTCCGGTGTCGGCCGGTGTGTGCGCGGGGTACATGCGAATCGTGGCCGCCTGGCGCGTGGGTATTCGCGTGGGCGAGCTAACGCGTTTTCGTACAGAGATTCGTACACGCTGTAACTCGAGCCACCCGGAGCTCACGCGACCCCTTACGGACCGACCCCGCCGCCGCCGGCCCGCCGCCCCGCTCGCGGGGACATCATCATCGTCCGGTTTCACTTCGCGGGCTTGTCGCGCACGCGCCTGTAGGCTGTAGCGAGAACTGGAACTCCCCCCTCCCAGGCTCCCCGGTCCCCAGACGAAACTCACACCTCGATTCTACATCGATTCTCACAGCTGTGGGACAGCTGTGGGAGGTACGGTGGTACGCCGTGTCCCCCGTGAGTCATCCCTCTCCTCTCTGCGTTCCAGCCACGGTCAGGGTGAGCCAGCTTCCCTCTAGGGAAATGTTGAAAGTGACGGCATTTGCCCGGAGCCTAGGGGTTCCTAATACCGTTCGAGAGCGGATAATTTTCTCTCTCGAAGCAAAAAGGTCGCACTCGAAGCAAACGATATCTATAGGTGCAACGGAAATCACCGAGTTTTACATATTGAGAAACGTCAGCTAATGGAGCCCTTCAAGCTAATGGAGCCCTTCACTTCACTCCTCATCACTCGCAACCTCAAGCGCGCGCCGCTTATTATCCTGACGTTTGTCCAGCGTCTTCTCGTACGTGACCACTACCTTCAAGTCCTCGCGCTCAACTTGAGGATGTCACTGAGCAGCACCCAGCGTGTGTCCTTGTAGCCATCGTCGTCAGCGTCTTCACCAAAGTCACCGTGCACCAGGTACGCATCCTCGTAGTCGGCGTCGTCAATAGCATTTCGGCGCTTCTTCGCCGTCAACTGCCCCGGATCGACGTCGCGCTGGCCGTGAATGGAGTGGATCTTGTAGCAATACGTTGGCGCTGCCTTTGGATTGCGCTCTTCACTCTGCGCCTTGGACCTGCGAGCGATGACGAGCAAGTCAAGTGCGCGGCCGCCTGGCAAGCGTACTTGCTGCACATGGTGTGCCGAGCGTACTTGAGGATGCTGTCCTCCGCCTCGCAGTGGGCACACGTGCCGCGAATGAGCTCCGGCATCGCTCACCCAGGTACGGTCCAGGTTTACTCGGGTTTTGCGGGAAAAAGTTCAGGTAAACCGGGTTTGGGTTTTACCCGGCTCGAAACCATTGTTTGGCCTTCGTTGGGGCGGGTTTGAAAAGGTCGCGGTCCCTCATCGCCCCCCACTCAAAAAGTCAGTTTCAACATACACTGTGGGTCACCCTGACCGTGGCTGGAACGTCTGTGTGGCGCCTCGAACTTTGGCTTCACCACCAGAAAGGGAAGCCGAAGTTCGGGGCCACACCATCTGCAGCCGACGCTATCAGGCGTTGGACTGCGAACTCTCGATACACCGCATCGGAAGTGACGAGCTCCAGCGACTGCTTGTCGCCGATGCTTGCGAATTCGGGATCGGATGGCTTTCTCTGCAGGATGGCTCCGACGTTCACACCTTGCTTGTGGCACAGCACGATTTTCTTTCGCAGCTCGATGGCGCGACGTAGCTCCATGACACAGAATGTGCTGTCAAAGTATCCATTGCTCAGCACGAGCACGAACGTCTTGGAATGTTCCACCCCTTCCATCATGGCAGCTGTGCTGCAGTCCTTCATGTTTTTATCGAGCCACACTCTCTTGCCTGCCTTTAGAAGGTCCATAGTGATGAGCGCCATATCAGGGCCGCTTTCACCCTGCTTGTGAGACATGAAGAAGTCCCACGGGGCACCTTGGTTGATCATCGAGGCGGCCGCCTGTTGCAGCGAGGGGCTGCTTGGGGAGGTCAGGCGGTCGCTCAAGTGGCCAGCGAGTCCGGATGTCGGTGCCTGCAGCATGCCGCGCAGCTTCATGCCGGGGACATGCTTCAGGCCGAGATGGCGAACAAAGTCGTCGACCAGGTTGTACTCGACCAAGTCGGACACGCTCGTCACGCCCTGCTCGTCGCAAAACGCGATCGACTTCTTCAACGTCACGTCGTCGGCGATGTTGGCAGTCGTGAGCACCTGCAGCAGGCCCAGCGCCGTGGCTCGGCGCCGTAGCTCCTCCGCCGCGGCCTTGTCGGCGGCCGCCCTCTCGGCGGCCGCCCTCTCCACCGCGGCCTTCTCCGCCGTCGCCTTGTCGGCCGCCCTTTTCTCCGCCGCCACCTTCTCGGCCGCCGCCCTCTCCGCCGCCGCCCTCTCCGCCGCTCTCTTCTCAGCCGCCGCCCTCTCCGCCGCGGCCTTCTCCGCCGCCGCCTTGTCGGCCGCCCTCTTCTCCGCCGCCACCTTCTCGGCCGCCGCCCTTTCCGCCGCCGCCCTCTCCGCCGCTCCCTTCTCCCCCGCC
>Ga0210240_101174_pt1 | contig 20679 bp, 11 predicted proteins | sample ChrtobMetP5a_4mM_FD_155463 | JGI IMG/M metagenome (GOLD analysis project Ga0210240, IMG submission 155463) | Chrysochromulina tobin associated microbial communities from unialgal haptophyte culture, Seattle, Washington, United States - P5a_4mM | ecosystem: Host-associated > Algae > Haptophytes >...
AAGGCGCTGTCGTGGGCAAAGGCGCATTGTGGATGGCGAGGGAAGATGAGGGCGCTGTCGTGGGCAAAGGCGCTGTCGTGGGCAAAGGCGCATTGTGGATGGCGAGGGAAGAGGAGGCGTGCGCGTGCACGCTGCTGAAGGCGCTGATGGCGCTGCTGACGGCGGCAGCGCCGCCGGTGCCCACGGCAGCGCGGGTGCCCACGGCAGCGCTGCAGACGGCGCTGGGGCTGTTGCTGCTGCTGCCATCGACGCCGACGAGCAGCAGCAACGCACGCTTGAGAGCAGCCGCAGGCAGCGCACGAAGTTGCGCCGCGAGGGCATCGTTTGCATGCTGAGCCTCCGCCGGCGTGGGCGTGGTGGTGGCGGTGGTGGTCGTGGTGGCGCGCAGGACAGCGGCGACCGCGGCCACGGCCGCCTCGTTCTCATCGATGCTGTCGCGACCGGCGCCCATCACGGCGCTCGGGACGCCCGTGACGGCGCTCGGGACGGCTGCCTCACTCATCACGGAGAATGCGCCACTGCCGCTGCCGGAGGAGCCCGTAGTGGGCGCTGCAATGGGCGCTGCAATGGGCGCTGTCGTGGGCGCTGTCGTGGGCGCTGTAATGGGTGGTCCGATCTCGCGCCCGATCTCGCGCACGTCGCCTCTCCCCCGCCGGCCAACGGTCGGGCTGAGCGGCCACCCGTCATCTCCCCCGTCATCTCCCCCACATCTCCCCCGCCGGCCAACGGTCGGGCTGAGCGGCCACCCGGCCGGTAGAGATGTGAGCGTCGTGATGGGCGTTGGCTCGCCCGGGGCGTCGTGATGGGCGCCGGCCGGCGCGGAGCCGGCGAAGGCGGAGGGCACGGCGGCGGTGAGCTCCGCGAGGACCGCCGCTTCGATGGCTTGGAGCTTGTCGACGTGCTCCGTGTACAGGTCCCAGCAGCGGCGCACGGTGAGGGCCGTGCGGATGGCGTGCAGGTCGAACTCGGTCATGAGGCGCAAATGAGCCTGAGCGAGCTCCGGGTTCTCAATCGTGAAGCCTTTCGCCATGAGCTGCAGCAGCCGCGGCGGCGCCGAGGTCCGGAGAGAGTCCTGATACGCCTTCTGGTTCGAGGCGCAGATGACGAGGTCCGCAAAGGCGCGCGGGGGCAGCGCCGGGACGGCGCGCTCCGGCAGCGCAATCACGCCGGTGAGGAAGCCGCGCATGTAGGCGGTGGACTCCTTGAGCCTTGCGAACTTGGAGATGGAGGAGGCCCATAGGGAACCGCCGCTCTCGTGCCACACCTGCATGCAATGAGGGAGGCAATCAGAGGTCATCAGAGGTCATCAGAGGTCATCAGAGGTCATCAGAGGTCATCAGAGGTCATCAGAGGTCATCAGAGGTCATCAGAGGTCATCATCACGCACCTGACGCTCGACGAGCTGCAGCACCTCCTCGCACAGCGCCGAGTACGCGCGCAACACCGCATAGAAGACCTGCGCGCGCCCTGCCACGCCAGGGCCCGAGGCCAGGAAGCTCCGATCTCCCATCGAGGTCGCGGCTGGAGATCGAGGTCGAGATCTCCGATCTCCCATCGAGGTCGCGGCTGGCGCAGCGGGTGGCATCGAGGGCGGCGAGGAGACGGGTGCGGGGAAATCTGACGAGGAGATCTGACGAGGTGCGGAGAGATCTGACGAGGAGATCTGACGAGGTGCGGGGAAATCTGATGAATTGCCAAATTCATCAGACCATCGGCGAACTACTTCGGCATCCACCGCCTCGCGCTGCAGCTGCAGCCGATTGAGTAGCTCGGGAGCTGGCCCAGCCGCATCGGTGCGCCTACGGAAATCAGCGAGCTTGGCACCGAAGGAGCCGAGCGTGCCCCCACTCGCCACCCATGCGCACGTCACCCCCCGCTCGCGCTGGAGCGCGTGGAGTAGCAGCTCCCAGCGCGTCTTGCCGCCGCTGTCCGAGCCACCGGCCGTCCCGGAGCCGCTGGCCGTTGGGCTGCCGGCGGCGCTCAGGACGGCGCTCAAACTGGCCGTTGGGCTGCCTCGTTGCTGCAGGGTTGGAGCCCAGTACGGCGCCCCGACCAGAGCGCCGCCGCCAGCCGCTCCGCCTGCCGCGCCCGCGCCCAGTACGGCGCCATCGAGCCACGAGTGCTCGCCCAGTACGGCGCCGTCTTTCACCTCGGCGGGCAGGTAAGAGAGGGTGGCGGCAGGTAAATGCCTCTCTCCATCCGTGGGCAGGTAAGAGAGGGTGGCAGATGCCGAGGGCAGGTACGAGAGGATGGCAGATGCCGAGGCAGCGGCGGCCGTGTCGTTCACCGTGGCGCCAGCATGCAGCACATTCACATTCACAGGGAGCGTGGCCGTCAACGGGGCGAATGCCGCAAAAGGGGGGGATGCCGCAAAAGGGGGGGATGCCGAAAAAGGGGGGGATGCCGCAAAAAGGGGGGATGCCGCAAAAGGAGAGGATGCTGCAAAAGGGGCGCTGCTGCCGGCCGGCGCGCCCTCGTGCGCGCCGTTGCGCCCATTGGTGACTAGGAGCGAAGGCAGTTGACGTTCGACGAGGCGTCGCCAATCGATCGGCGCGAAGAAAGGGTCCGCTCGAACAGCATTCCCGCCCTCTCGCCCTGTGCCGCCTAGACGGCCCTCGGGCCGTAGGATCAGCAGCTTGGAGATAAGGAGCGACGCGCTCGCCGACACGCTCGGCGGCATCGCGTCCACGAGGACCGCGGAAGACGACGACCCTAATATGGACGCCGTCCCTAATATGGAAGACGTCCCTAATATGGAGGACGACCCACCCGCGCCGCTCCCCGCCGCCGTGCCCCGCCACCTATGGGCGCCGTACTGGGCGGGGAGCACTCGGCCCGTCGGCTGGAGATCGTGATCGAGATTGTGCTCGAGATCGCTCGCCAGCTGCTTCATCTCCTCCTCTAAAGCAGTCATGCGACTGCCGTCAGCGCCGCCGCCGTGAGCGCCGCCGCCGTGGACGCCGCCGCCGACGTCGCCCAGCCTGTCCTCGTCCAACGTGAACATGCCTTCGACCTCGCCGCTGTTGCTGCAGCGCGGCGACCTCACGCCGCCGCTGCTGCTCATGCTACCGGCACAGCTGTGGCCGCCGCAGCTGTGGCCAACGCTCGCGTCGTGTTGGGCAAACCGGTCAGCGCCCGTGCCAACGCTCGCGTCGTGTTGGGCAAACCGGTCAGCGCCCGTGCCAACGCTCGCGTCGTGTTGGGCAAACCGGTCAGCGCCCGTGCCCCACGGGAGCTCTCCTACAAGCATCTCATAGAGCAACACGCCGATGGCCCACCAGTCCACCGCGAAGGTGTATGACGCGCCGCGCAGCACCTCCGGCGCCATGTACTCGGGCGTGCCGACCTGCGAGCGCGCTGAGATCGAGGTGGAGCCGCCGAAGCTCGACGAGCCTAGCAAGCGCTTGGCGGTGCCGAAGTCGGCGAGGACCGCGTGGCCGTCGAGCCCGAGCAGCACGTTCTCGGGCTTAAGGTCGCGGTAGATGATCCCGTGCTCGCGGTGCAGGTGCTCAATCGCGTGGGTCATCTGGGCGAGCACGAGCCGCGCCGCCTCGGTGGCGAGAGGCCCGTGGACCTGCAAGTGGCTGAAGAGGTCGCCGCCGCCCACAAAATCGAGCGCCTGATAGAAGTGCGAGTGGTCCTCGAAGGCGTAGTGAAGCCGCACAATGTATGGATGCACAATCTGCTTTAGCAGCACACTCTCCTGCTCTACCCGCTGGATTGCGCGGGCCGAGCCCAGTGCCGCTTTGCTCACCACTTTGAGCGCAAAGAGCTTGCCGTTCGACGAGTGGCGCACGAGCACCACCTCCGCCGAGCCCCCCTGACCCAATACCCTCAACGCCTCAAAGTCGGAGATCACCAGCGACGATGGAGGGGCCTCCATGTCCTGTATCCCACCAACCGCGGGCACTCTCGACCTCCGTCAAGGGGTGTGTGCTCTCTCGTCCTCCGTCCATGTCAAGTCAAGTCCACGGCCAATCGATCATGTTTTCGGCCATTTTCAAAACAATTAGCTCGAGAACGGCTCGGCTCATGGATGGTCGTGGCGGCGGTGCTCGTTCAAATTCCGTCGGAATCACGAGTTGTTACGCTCACTTGCAAGAGTGTGCGAACACAATGCGGCTCACGGTCGTGGAGGAGACGCGAAGGCGTCGGGAAGCGCGGGCATTGGAGGAGGCCGATGCCCTGGCGCAGATGATGGCCTCTCGCGAGGTCGCACACGAGCTCGCACGCGTTGAAAAGCAGCTCATGGGCGTCAGGGCCGAGTGGACCAAACCCAGTAACTCGCTGCCCAACATCTACCCACCGGGAAATCTTCCGCGCGCGATGACGCCAGGGGTCGGCCTATCGCCACAGTTTCGGAGAGGCGCCGACGCAGGGCGCGTCTTGCCTCAGCCACGGTCTTACATCCACCCTGAGGCGGCGTTCGAGTCGAGGGCGCGTGCACAGTCCTTGCCTGGTCGCATCCGTCGCAACGACAAGGTGTTGAGCGGGTTGAGGAGGGACCCTTGGGAGGGCGCCACGGTGCTGGTGCCGCTCAAGACCATCACGCCCGTGAACGCCAGGAACCTAGGGTCCCGAAAGTCGAAGAAGCTGCCGACGACGACGACACGCCGATCTCCCCTCGACCCGCGCGCTCCACTGGTCGCACAGCTGCTCCACTACTTGCTGGCGGATCTGATCGAGGACCCCGAGATGTATGTGGAGGCGACGAACCGCATCGCGCAGAGCTTCTCGGCCTGGGACACCGACGGCAGCGGCTCGATCAGCCGTTACGAATTTGCGAAGGCGATGGCCGTCATCGGCTTCCCGTGTACCTCGGAAGAGCTCCACGCCCTCTTCCAGGAGCTCGATGCGGACGGCTCGGGCAGCATCACGTACGCCGAGCTGCTCGCCGCGACGCGCGTGCACACGCCCATGTTCCACGGCAACGGGCTCCCACCCGCGCCTCCTCCGGCGGCGCGTACTCGACCCGGCGGCAGCGGCAACGCCCAATCCAGAGGCGCCGAGTACATCACATCCACCCAGAACCTTCCGCCGATCGAGGCGCCAATGTCGTGGGTCGATGGGCGCTCGATGGCGGGGCAGATTGCGGACATGCTCAAAGACCAGATGCGCCGTGTGACCGACACCTTCAAAAAATGGGACACGGACGGCCGCGGCACGCTCGAGTTCTCCGAGTTCTCGAGGGCGATGGCCGCCCTTGGTCTGAAATCGACGAAGAAGGTCGAGGAGCTGTGGAGGCAGTTTGATGCCGACGGCAGCGGCGCGATCAGCTTTGAAGAGTTGCGCATGGCGCTCGAGCCGTCGAAGCTCGGCGCGGTCGACACGGCCGGCGGTGCCGGCGGCATGATGGCCGTACCCGACGCTTACGGAGGCAACCAAAATACCTTGTCGAGCGAGACGATCAATAAGGAGATGCACGTAGGGCTCTCATCCAAATTACGCTCCCCGACCGAGCAGATGCACGAGGCCTTCGACGAGATGGCCACCGACCGCGTGCTCGACGTGTTCAAGGCGTGGGATGCGGACAATACGGGCACCCTCTCACGTGCCGAATTTGCCAAGGCGATGGTGCGCATGGGAGTGAAGTGCACCCGCGCAGAGCTCTTTAAGCTCTTCAACGAGATCGATCCAGATGGCTCGGGCGAGATTAATTACCGCGAGCTCTACTGGGCGATCAAGGAGAGACGTGGCTACGTCAAGGGCAGCCGCTCGCGCGACGTGACGAAGCCCGATGGCTGGGCTGAGGGGCGTTGACGAAGCAAGTGACGAAATCAGATAGCAGGGCTCAGGGGCGTTGACGATGCGAGTGATGAAGCCAGATGGCTGGGCTGTGGGGTGTTGAGGTTCGGTTTCAGGCGACGTCGCATGATGATCCAACCCGATGTGAAGTATGAAACTGGACGTTGGAGCATGGAGCGCCGCTGCACATCATTGTTGTTTGGATACAATGTAAGATCTAAATTTTGACCAAGGAAAGTGGTTGAACTTGAACTTGGCAGTCAACTTGGTTCCGTGAAACGTTGGGATCGAGACTGCAAAGGGAGACGCGATCTCCGAGCGATGTCGGATGTGTAACGATCGCTGACGAAACGTCTTTTCGTCCCCAAGCACGTCCGCGGGAGGCGCAGGGCCCAGACGGGCGGCTGAGGTTCCCACGCCCAGCTTTATGCCAACTTTGGCCGTCTCGCTGCCGTCAACACCACGCTCCAGTCTCGCAGTCAAGACGTCTCCGATTAAGAAGCTCGTCGGTGCCACCAAGGCGGCCAGCATGGCTTCGCCTCGCTCCTCCACGCCCTCCTCACCTCGCACTCCGCCCGCGAGCAAGGACGCAACGACGACCGCGAGCCCGAGAACGATCAGCGCACCGAAAACAAAGTCTAGCTCATCTGTCTTGACGTCTCCGCCACCTGCAAAGCTGAGCAAGTCGCCCAAGGGTGTGCTCAAGACGTGCAACAGCGAGGCCAACTCGCTCATGAGCGAGTTCACCAGCAAGTCGCCGCGCTCCAAGTCGCCCGCGCAGTTTTCGGACGACACGTCCTCTCGCACCAAGTCGCCCAGGCATAGCCGCCCGGCCACACCCTTGGCGGTTGATGGCGATCTCGCCGCCAAGAACGAGGCCCTCCTGCAGGAGCTGAGTGAGGCGCAGAAGGAGTTGCACGCAGCGAAGGAAGCGTATGATGCTCTGGCGCTGAGGACAGAGGAGGTGCATGCAGAGGCGCAGAAGGCGCAGGCGGAGGCGGAGAGGGCGCAGGCGCAGGCGATGCGCCGCCAGTCGACTCTCGGCGAGGCGATGGCGGAGGCGGCGAAGCTGCGCGTGGCTTTGGAGGCTGCTGAGGACGCTCGCGCTGCCGAGGCCGAAGAGCGCGCTCGTTTGCAAGCCGAGTGCGAGGCGTTGCGGGACGCGCTCCGGGCAGCTGAGGAGCTCGAGCTTGAGCGCTCCAAGCTCAGATCGGGTCTCGAGGGCGCTGAGGAGCAAAAGCACCTGATGACGATCAAGCTCGCACAGTCGCAGGAGGCGGCCTCCATAGCCGCTGAGGAGGCGGCGCGCCTCAACCAGATGTTCGCCTCGTTCAATCGGCACGCTGTCGGGGTCGGCAAGGGCGTCAGCAGGCCGTACGGCGGCAGTATGGGCGTGCGCGGCTACGGACGGTTGGCAACCGGCCCATATTTGGCAACCAACCTCGTGCGAGCGCCGCTCGAGCAACGCGCGGCGCACTATAAAGCACAGGGAAGCGCGAGCTACCGGTCCGCCTCGCCCCGATTCGGCAAGAGCGTCGAGCTCGCGGCGCGAGGTGTGAAGGCGGGCACTAATGTGGCGCTCAGCGAGGAGCACCCGATGATGCCATGCCCGGGATCACACCACTCCAACCGCGACCACAAAGGCAAGTTTTGGGCGACTGGCTGCGCGACGAATGCGATGTTTGACTTGCCGCAGGCGCCGCCGCCGCTGGTGCAGGCATTTGCGCCGCCGCCGCCCGAGCCGCTCCGTCGGAAAATGAGCTTTTGAGCCGACAGGATCCAGAAAGGTTACCAGGAAGGATCCAGAAAGGTTCCAGGAAGGTGCTCTCTCTCGTTGATGGCCGCGCGCTTGTGCGGAGCCGCCGTTACGTGTGCGAGATTCGTGATTACAATCCGATACATGTACAACCAGGTGTGACGAGGCTGTGTGACATGTGGCACGGCAGGCTGTGCCCTTCCGTTCGGCGCTTCGGCCGCACCTCAGGAAGGATGTTGACGTACCGACCACGGTCGGCGACCCGGTGGTCCACGTGCTCCCGTCCGCTGCGTGCGAGCCTGTCCCCCCCGGCCCGTGCGCATCGCGTCGGTGGCCCAGTTGTGGCCCAGCGGCGCCGGTGGCGTGGCGATGCTGTGCTTACGGACGATAATCACCGTTGTTGCTGTATGTTCTCCACACATGTCTTTTCCAACTTCCATGTTCGGTTACGGTTTCCGTGATATTCATACCGCAAAGCGTGTGTACCATTGCGCACGAACGGTACGCGTTTGGACATGGCTTTGGACCGGGAGTCGGGCGCGTAGCGCAAACAGCTCACGTTAATGTCTTTAAAAGAGCCTCTTTACAGATCTCACCGCTTTTTTATTCGTTTAGGCCTGATAGGAACTGTCTGTGTCTGCCGTGCACAGCTTCTCGCCGCCTTTGCAACGGTGGTAGGCGATGAGGTAGTCGATGTGCACGTACTCCGAGTGGAAGATAACAAACTCGCGGTAGCGCACAAGCCCGCCGGTGTCCACTGTTCCACTCGATATCAGCTCGGCGATCAGCGAATGGTGGAAGATTGGTGGCGTGACGCCCGGCACCGCCGAGAGCTCACGGTAGTTGACGGGGAAGATTTGCTCGCGAGTGTCCATCGAGGTGGCCTTCTGGCCCACCTGCCGTGTGCGTACGGGGTAGCCGAGGGCTGCGCGCACCACGAGAACGTAGAAGACGTCGTCTGGGTGGCGCACGGTTTCGCTGTACAGCCGCTTGTGCAGCTCACTGCTTGGGTTGTACGCGCTGTCGGGGCTGACGTACTGATCCGTCTTGCCAGCGTCCTCCGCGAGGTAGACGCCGTCGCCAAAGGCGGTGCCCGCGCCGGTGCCTGAGAAGCGCTCGTTCAGGCCCGTGGACAGCAGGTCTAGCAGCCGATCTGGGTTGGTGCCATGCAAGAGGATGACCTCATTGCAAGCCTGCGAGAGGGTGAAGCCGCGCGCACGAGCCGTCTTCACGGGCAGGCCGGGCACATAGGTGACATCCTTGCCCTTCTTCTCGAGCAGCTCGAGCTCATGCTGCACGCGCTCCACGCCGGCCGTGTACTTGGACAGGTTGCGTGGATGGTCGACCTTCCACGCACACGCGAGCTTCAGCGAGTCGTACGGGCCGTACCTTTTCGACACGTCCTTGCCCTTGCCGAGCCACTCTGGGCGCTCTGTCTGGATGACTGCCTCGAGCGAGCGTAGCACGCGGGCATCAGACACCGGCCGAAGCGCGAAGCCGTCCTCCTCTAGAGCGCGATCTTGCGGCTCCGCGGCTGCCTTCTGCGTGGCCGCAGTCTCGGCCTCCGCCCTTTCCGCCGCCGCCTTCTGCACCGCCGCCTTCTCGGCGGCCGCTGCCTTCTCTGCAGCCGCCTTCTGCGCGGCCGCCTTGTGTGCCGCCCTCTTGTCCGCCGCCGCCCTGTATGCCGCCACGGCGCCTCCAGATAGCGAGCCGAAGAAACCCCGCTGCACGACCGCCTTTTCCGGCGCCTCTCCCCCGTGTTTCTCGTTCTCATTCAGGGCCTCCACCTGAGATCCTGTTTGGCAAGCCGACAACAAAGGCTCAGATGCGGCAGCGGTGGCGGGTACCAGTAGTGGCAGCGGAGTACCATCGGTCGCAGGCTGCCCCATGAACCCGGGCCCATCCGTTTGCCCATCCGTTTGCCCATCCGTGGGCGCATCCACACAGCTCTGCCTATCGGTATCCAGGTCCAACTTTGGAGACGAATTTTGGTCCAACTTTGGAGACGGGCACGTGTCGAGCCTTGCCTCCACCGGCCGCCCGGGGGCGAGCAAGAGCTGAGGTGCGTCCTCAAGAAGCACCGGCAAGTCGCGCCCCCGGGTCGCGCAAAAGAGGCCATACTGGGCGATTAAGGCCTGCAGGGGATTCCCGATCAGCGATGCGACCGAGCGCTCTCCGGCGTCACTGGCGAGCTCGGCTGCAAAGCTCTCAATCTCCGCCGCGGCGGTTTCGAGAGCGGCCGCCTTCGTGTTGCACTCCTCCTGCAGCTCCAGCAATTCGGCACGCTTCTTCGAGAGGCTGATTCGGGCATCTAATCTTGGATCCTCGGCGACCTTGGACTCGAGCTTACCAACCTCCTTGTACGCCGCGTCGCGCTTCGCCTGCAGCGTGCACAGCGCCTTGGCCTTCTTCTCGTACTCTTCTGCCTTCTCAACCCAAGCCTTGAAGAGCTGACGGCACAAGCCGAGCGCCTCGACCAGTGTGGCGACCGCCGTACGGCACGCGCCACACGCCGCCGACAGCTCCGCCTCCGGCAGCCGGATCGCCTCGATGCGCGCCTTGACAGCCTCGTCCTCGATCTGCGCCGCGAGCGCCTCGAGCGTAGCCTCCTCCCTGAGGGGCGCGAGGAGCGTCTCGATGCGCCGCTTGACGAACTCCTCGAGCAGCGCCGCCGACGACTTGCACCGGCGCTTGGCCAGCGTCCACTGCATGATGTATGCCGCGAATCTTGCCTCTTTCTCCTTGGGCGCCTTGCGCACGACCAACGGGTTGTAGTCGGCCGACGGCTGCTGCTGGCCGTGCACCACAGCGGTCGAGCCACGCACAAAGTTGTGATAGGCGCTTGCGAGCATCGTCATCGCGTCACAAATCGGACCCGTCTCGGCCGCTAGCCGCCGCGCGCGCGCGGTATCGAGCGCCGCGGGCTTGGCCTCGATCTGAAGGCGCTTCATCTCTCTCTGCGCCTCGGCGATGTCGGCCAGTGCGCCGCCGCGCTTGAGCGCCTCTTGCGCCGCCTCGAGTGCATGGGTAGCGTCTCGCAGCTGCAGCTCGAACGCGTAGAGCCCCTCGAGGCTCTCGATCGCCATGCGCACGCCCTCACGCAGTTTAGGTACCACCTGAGAGCCGATCGCCGAACGCTCCGCCACCATGAGGTCCTCGATAACCGCCAGCCGTGACGCGTCAAGGAAAAGCTGCTCGCTGCACGCGCTCGAGCCGCAGAAGAGCTCATGCTTCGGCCACTCAGCAAGCTCCGGCAGGCTAAGCATCACTTCCAGCGAGTGCGACACTCCAGCACTTCCCGCGCTGATAGCTGACGTTGTCGTACTTGACTTCTTCGGAGGCTCTGCATACTTGGCGTAGAAGGTCGCGGCGCTCTCAAGCGTCGTGCGCAGCCGGCGCAGCGAGTCTATCATCTCGGTTATCGAAGAGTCGATGGCCAGGCCCTTCACCTTGTTGTCGTGCGTCTTGTCCGGGTCGCTGCTCAAGAAAGAGGTGACCGAAGCGCCTCGAGCGGCGGAGGCCGCCGCACGTGCGAACAGCATGAATTTCGTTTCCTGCCCTTCCGCAAAGTTTGGCCGTCCTTGCAAGTTCAAATAAGAATACCATTCTTGTCAAGTTCCTCGATTATTCGACTCGCATGGTTTCAAATGGAGCCAAGATACACCGTACCCGGCACCGTACAGAAGGGGACATGTATTTTGGTGGGCCTCTGGGCCATCTCCTTGATGGCAATGTACCGGCTTTTCCCCCTGGGCCTCATTGAAAAGTGTTTGCAGGGTCGTTTCGGCTCGAACTGACTGCGCTTTCTTCTTACACGTTCGCCGGTTGTCGCGTCTGTCGTGTTAACGTTCACGTTCGCGTGACACGTGACACTCTTTGTGCGAAAAGTCTGTGGGGTCCAGGTCGGACCGTCCAAGCGCGCACTTTTCCGCACAACCCGAAGTCCCCGCCAAGTGCGCGCTTCAGCGTCGTAGCACAGTGTCACGATGATTCGGATTCTCACTCTTACGCTGTACACACTGGTCATCACTACGGGCCTCAAAATGCCCGTCCTCGATGCGGGTGGCTGTCCCAATGGGTTCACGTACAGCAACAGCGCCACGTATGGCGTCTCCTACTCGCAGTGGGGCCATCTCCCACGCGGTGGGTGGCGCGGTGCCGTCCTCGGGCCGGACGGTGACAAGATTTACGGTATCCCTACGAATGCTACCTCGGTGCGTGCCGAGCGTTGCAGCGCCACTCGCCATCGTCCCGCCCTCTCCACTCATGAGTGGTCCTCGTGCGCCCTCGTTATTCGTGCAGGTGCTCGAAATCGACCCGACTACGCGCACCGTTTCGACGTTTGGGCAGCTGGGCATGGCAAAGACGGACCAAGAGTGCCACGGTTCGATCCATTGCGGCGAGGAGAAGTGGATCGGCGGCGTCCTACTGCCCTCGGGAAAAATCATCGCCGTGCCTTATGCGGCTGAGACGGTGCTCGAGATCGACCCAAAGGCGCGCACGACGAGCACCTTCGGTATCGTCTCCTCGTCCGTAAAGCGCAAGTGGCTCGACGGCGTCCTCGGGCGCAACGGCCTCGTGTACGCCATCCCCTACGACGCCGACGTGGTGCTCGAGATCAACCCGGAGACGCACGCGCTCATGCTCTTCGGCCGCGTCGGCTCAGACCCTTGCAAGTGGTACGGCGGCGTGCTCGGCCCGAACGGCAAGATCTACGCCATCCCGTATTCGTCGCCATACGTGCTCGAGATCGACACCGAGCGGCGCATCGCGCGCCCGTTTGCCATGACCTTTCCCCACTGGGGCAAGTGGTCCGGTGGCGTGCTCGCCCCCAATGGCAAGATCTACGGCGTCCCCGCGCTCGCCAAGTCCATGCTTGAGATTGACGTGGAGCGCGAGACAACGAGCCTGTTCGGCATGCTCCCCGGCGGCGAGGACCTTCAGGACAAGTGGTCCGGCGGCGTGCTCGCCCCCAACGGTCGCATCTACGCGATGCCATGGCGCGCAGATAAGGTCCTTGAGTTCGACCCAGCGACCAAAGCGATGGCGCTTCTCGGCTCGTCGCTGGGCGCATCCAACTTTTCGTGGGGCGGCGGCGTTGTCGCCAAGTCGGGTCGCATCGTCGCCGTGCCGTACAACGGCGCGTGGATCCTCGAGATTGGGGACAGCGTCTGCGTCCCGAGCCGACCCACAGCCGACCCGAATGCGGTCAAGCTCCCTCCTCCGCTCATCCTGCCCTCGAGCCTCGGCTCCACGCCAGCCCCCCATCTGAGCCACGCCATCCAAGCCCGCCTGCCCGGCGTGGCTTCGATGGGCCCTGCGCCCTCGTCCGCTCCGGTGGAGCTCAAGCCCGTCTCGGTCAAGGTCAGCCACGTTGGTGCGAGCCTCACCTTCGTGCTTGCCCAGGTCGGCTGCCCAGAGACGGCCAAGGCGGCCGACACGTGCTTCCGTCTCGCGCAACGCACGTGGCATTCGGTGATGGCGACGATTATGGGACCCGGCGCAACCCTCGAGGCCGTGCGCGAGCAAGTGGCCGCGGCGCGCCTCGCGCACGTCCCGACTGACTTTTGCTTCCTGTACAATGGGCACGCGCTCGACCCCAACGCCGAGGTGACCATCAAGGCGGAGGACGTGGCTATTCCAGTCTCGGCGGCTGCGGCGCAGCAGGCGTCGGCGGCGCAGCTGGGCCCGAGCACCGCGCCGCTGTTCATGATCCTGATCGACAGCGTGCAGTGCAACATCTTGCCCAACGGCCTGCTCGGATCGATGGTGTTCAATGTCGCGTCGGCCGCCAAGCGCTCGGGCGACGGCAAGAAGGCCACGCTGATCACTCTCATCCTGATCATGGTCCTGGTGCTCGTGCTGATTTTCGTGGCCACGTGCACTGGCACGGCGCGCTGGCTTGCGCGCTCCGAGTCGCGCCACGGGCACAATGTGTACTATGGCCAGTACAGCCGCGTGCCCGGCGAGGCGCTCGAGGCGCAAGGGCTCATCGAGAGTGGCTACCAAAGTGACAAGGGCAAGCCTGCAACGTCGCCGGCAACGTCGACGGTCTCGTTGGCAGTTAAGACTGTGCCCTGCCTGCGCCCCCTCTTCAAGCCGCGCGCCAAGGTGATCCAGATTGTCAAGGCAAACTTCGTCTGAAGGGGGACGACGCTGTGTAACTGTAAACGGCTGTGCCATGGGCTGTGCGGGGGATCTTGGGGCAGGGGCGGCGAGGCTACGGTGAGGCCAGTGGGAGGAGCTGCGGAGTAGTTGCGGAGAGAGGGAAGCTGAGAGGGAAGCTGTGTTGGAGCTGAGGCGTTACTGAGGCGTCCAGCATACTCTGTACGCCAGTGAGTGAGCGTGAGAGTGAGTGAGTGAGGGGGAACGTGCGGAACAGAGGCATCCTCGAGGGTTGCATCAACGTCAGCGTGGGGAATTGCAGAACCACACAATTGCATGCGTCCGATATAGTCAGTGAGTCTACCGGTAGTAAATCTCCGTAATATATAGCTCCGTACGATATAGCTCGCGTGCTTGCTTCGAACACATGCATGCAACAAACTCGTTTCGAAAGGACGAGAGTTCTGCGAAGATCGCTCCCTTCCCAACCCACGCACCCCAACCCAACTACACACAGCCCCTTGCCCAGCCCATGTCGCGCCAGTATACATCAAGCTCCGTGTCTGCCGATCTTCAGCACGGCATGCTGCACGTCGTGCACAAATTCGTCGCCGACGCGCAGCATAATGCCAGCGCGATCACCGCCGTCTTCAACTTGCATGCCAACGCGACCCAAATTGTGCACTACGTTCACTCACAGTGGGGCGAGCGGTGGGTGGCGAGCATCTTTCACCGAGCGCTTTCAGGTATCAGGAATCGTTGTGATAGCAGCAGCAGCATGCTCGTGCTCGACGTAGGTGCGAATGCAGGTTACTATGGCATGCTCGCGCTCGCGCTTGGCGCGAATGTGATCTTCTTCGACGCCCAGCCAACCTGCTGGCGCTTTATTGCCACTGCCGTGAGCGCCTCGCCTCACTCGCAGCGCGCTCAGATCGTTCGCGGCGGGGTATCGACGCAGCCGTACCCCGTGCGCATCGACCTTACTGCTGGCACCGATGCAAAATACAAGGATTGGCAGCAAGAATGCGACGGCCACTTCGGGATGCGTGGCCGGAAAGATGTCATGCGCCGCCATAGCCCGAGCCCGGATCAAGATGGCGGCCCGGCGAGTCGACCGGCGAGCCGAGCACAAGGCGGCGCCAGCACAGTGGGCTATCCCTTGCCCACGTTCCGACAGGGCATGCTGGGCGACGCCCTGGCCGTTGGCGCTGAGCTCTCGTTCGTTAAGGTGGACGTCGAGGGTGCCGAGATGGGCATCTTGAACGCGAGTTTGCTTCCCTTGATGCGAGATCGACGCGTTCGCCACTTGGTGATGGAGGCGTCGCCTGGCTTCTGGAACGGCAGCCTGGGGCACACCCACTCGCTTGCGTTTGCGCTGGACGTCATCGGAGAAGTCATCCAAATTGGGTACACGATGGAGACTCGCTTACTCCGAAAGCAGTGCGCTCGCCATGGCGCTCGGGCTCAAGGGGGCGCTGTGACGGCCCCGATGGTGGCGGGCGGGCGCAATGGAGGGCGCGGAGGGGAAACATGCAGGCGGCCCCCGCCAGGCAGGCTGCTGGCTCTGGCAGCCGGCGAGTGCGCAGCACTATGTGAAGCGGATGGCGTACGCGGAGGACCTCCACTTTGAGCGCATCGGCCCGCTGAGGATGACCAGGGTCCCCAGTCTCGACCTCGGCGCGGGGGCCAAGGCGGGGGCCTCCACCAACCTTTGCGACAGTCACAGCTTCGAGCTCGAGACGGGCGCCTCGTTGGCGGATATCGAGAAGCTTCGGGCGAGAGCTTTTCAGCCCCTTTCGCCGCTGTGAAGTTGTGTTTCACAGTGTTTCCTAAAGGTCGCGTGTGTGAGTGGCGACGTCGTCGTCCATCTCGCAAATGGCGCCGGCTGCGTCGAGCCTCTTGGCCACCATCCTTCGCGACGTGGACGCGAACCCGGCCAACGTGCAGGGCGCGCTGGCTGTGCTGCGCGGGCGCACGCTAATCGCCGTGGTTGATACGCAAACGCTCGACGCGTGGAGCTCTCGCTTGCAGGCATTGCTTCGAGGCCCGGTGCCCGAGGCTCGGGTCGCGGCGGCGGCGCTGCTCAGCGAGACGGTGCAGCAGTGCACGCAGTTCGAATTTGCACGGCACCGCGAGCAGTGGGCGGCAGCTCTGCTCCACTTGCTCCAGCCCATCAGCGAGGCCACGTCCGAGGCGGCCATCGCTGCGGCCACCTCCGTGCGGCTCGCTGCCGCTGAGGCGCTCGCGCACATGGTGACAGTGTCGGCAGGCTGGCCGGGCGAGCGGCGTGAGCTCTCGGGCGCGGTATCACGCCTTGCGACCGCGCTGGTCTCGATGCTTGGCGAGGCAACCACGCAGCACGGTGCGCTGCTCGTGCTCAGCCGGCTGTGCGCCGCTGTGCCTCACAGCCTTCGGGCCCATCGCGACAAACTGGGCGCGGCTCTGCCGTCAATTGCGCTCGAGGCGGGCGCCCCGGCCGCACGCGCCGCCGCGGCGCTCATGGGCGTACTGCCCAGCTGCCTGCCGGTCGCCGCGGTCGAGGAGGCATGGCTGTTGCACGTGCAGCGGCTGGTCGGGACGATGCACCGGGCACTCGCTCTGCTGCTAGGCGCCGTCGTGAGCGCGCCACCGGTACGGTACGAGCTGCCTGCTTACGCGCTGCCCGCCGAGGCGCAGGCGAGCGCCGTCGTGGCGCCGTCCTTCGGAGTGCCCACGACGGCGCCGTCGGTGGCCGCTCAACACAGCGCTCGCACGAGCGCAGCGGCGCAGCGGCGGCGCTCGGCTTTAGTTCGGTGCGTCTCTCGTTGTGCTCTTGCGTTGCATTGTGGCTTGTGCCCGCCCTCGACGCCGGCGGACGCCCTGCCGATGCCCGTGCCGCTCGAGCTGCTGGTCAGCACCGCCGCCTACATCCTCGACGCTGACGGCTTGGTCCCGGTTCGCGTACCGGTCACCGAGGCGGCCCTGCCGCTCGCGGAGGCGCTGCTCGTCCTGCCCGAGGTGCACCTTGCAGCGCTCCAGCTGCTGCACTCGACGGTGGCGTGTGCGCAGCGTCACGCCCTCGGCCACGTGTCGACCATCGCTCCGGTGAGTGCCGTTAATTGCTCTGATTGCCTCTGATTGCCTCTGATTGCCTCTGATTGCCTCTGATTGCCTCTGATTGCCACTCATTACGGCCACGTATCGACCATCGCGCAGCTCCTTCGGCGTTCGTGGCAGCGCACCTCGCCCTCCGGCCCGCCCCAGCTGCGCTGCGCCGAGCTACGCGCGGCCACATACGCTCTGTCGGCGGTGCTCTTGAAAGCCTTTGGGCCATGTGTGGTGGGCGCCATGGGGGAAGCGCTCGTGAGCCACGCTCTCCTCGACTTGACTGGTCAGCTGCCTTCCCGAGCCAGCGCTGCCGCTGCACACGACGGCGGCGCTGGAGCGCGCAAGCGACAGCGTCAGAATGAGGACGGCAGCGTCGGCGGCAGCGTCGGCGGCAGCGTCGGCGGCAGCGGCGTTGCCGCCAGTGGCGCTGCCGCCACCGGCGGCGGGCGGCCGGCTCCGGTGGGCGTGCAGTGTGCGGCCCTGAGCGCCGTGCACGCCCTCCTGCTAGTGGGCTCCGAGCTGCTCAACCTCGCTCTCCTCGGCCGGCTACAGCGGGCTCTCCTCTCGGCGTGCGTCGACGCGGCGCAGTGCGCGCCCGGGACGGCGCTGCACGCGCTGCTGCTCTCGGCGCTGGGCGCTGCGGTGGGCACCGGGCGCGCCGTGCATGGCGACGTACTGCCGCGCGCCATTGCGGTGCTGCAGGGCGCGGGCGTGCGCGCGCCCGTCGGCGTGGCGCGGGCAGCTGCGTTCAGCGCATTGCATGCATCGGATCCCCTGCTGCATCCGGGCGGGGTTGCATGCTGGAGCCTACCGGCAGAGGAAGAACGTGCCGCCGACGCCGCGGCTCGGCCGGCGGTTACGGCGGTTACTGGCGCCCACCACGACGCCGCGGCTCGGCCCGGAGCCACCACGGCGCCTGCCTCCACGCTGGCCGGTGCCCCTGCCTCCACGCTGGCTGGGGCCCCTGCCTCCACGCTGGCTGGGGCCCCTGCCTCCACGCTGGCTGGGGCCCCTGCCTCCACGCTGGATCTCTCCTCCATTGCCCCTGCCTCCATTGCCGTTGGAGCTCGCCCCACCCTCCTGCCTGTGGGATCGGGCGCCGTCGTGGGCGCGACGGTCGAGGCGTCGAGATGGGCGCCCGCGACGACGCAGGGGCCGCCATCCGCGATGCCGTCCGCGCCGCCGCCGCCCGCACCGCCGCCCGCACGGGCTTCTGAGGCGCCAGCTCCACCCGCTCCACCCGCTCCACCCGCTCGGGCCGTCGCAATCTCGATGGCAATCTCGAAGGCCGCGCCGCCGGCCGCCCTTTCGCCGGGCTTGCGGACTGGAGCTCACGACGGCGCTCCGCTGCTGCACCTTCCAGGCGCAGCGTACGCTCACGACGGCGCGCCGATGGATGACGACGACGACTCCGAGGTCGAGCTTGTCATGGCTCCTCCCGACGAGGCCGATCGGAGCGCCGTCGTGAGCGCCGGGCAGATCGGAGCGCCGTCGTGAGCGTCGGGCAGATCGGAGCGCCGTCGTGAGCGCCGGGTAGATCGGAGCGCCGTCGTGAGCGCTGGGCAGAACTGAGCGCCGTCGTGAGCACCGGGCAGATCTGAGCGCCGTCGTGAGCGCCGTGGCAGATCGGAGCGGAAGAGTGCACTCACAGTGAACGGAGAGTGCTCCTCACACCTCCTCTGGACGAGCGGAACGCTCTGGGAACGCCTTGGGAGTTCAGTACTCCTGGGAACGCCCGCACACAGCAGGAACAGAAGAGCTGGGAACAGAACAGAAGGCCCGCAGCCGCCCAGGCATGGCTGGTGCTGCTGCGGCGCCTCAGCGGTTCCCTTGGTGCCGAGCTTCCGGCGATGCCGAGGGGCCGTTTCAGTTACAGCACAAGTTTTCCATTTTTGAAAGTGAAAAAGAATCAGTGAAGGAATCTCAATGGGATCGCGTCGGTGGGGGGATACTGCCGAAGCCGCCCTTGTGCGAAGTGACCAGCGCCACAGATGACGAGCCCCGCCGCCGCCTCGATTGGATTAGCGGAGCGCGCAGCCCTTGGTGCAGCAGGGGGTATTGGCGCCTCGTTCTTTTGCCACCCCCTCGACGTCATACGCGTTCAGATGCAAGTGGCGCAGTACAGTGGAACGGTGGACGCCGCGGTCTCAATCTTCAAAAAAGGCGGTATCGGCGGCATCTACGCGGGCCTCTCTGCTGCGTGGCTGCGCCAGGTCACATACGGCAGCGGTCGCCTGGGCATCTACAGCTACCTTCTCGACCGTGACAAGCGTAGCCGCCAAGCGAACGAGCAGCCCAGCTTTTTGGTCAAGCTCTCGTATGGGACCGTCGCGGGCTGCTTGGGCGCCGCCGTCGGATCCCCTGCCGAGCTTGCGCTCGTGCGGATGGGAGCGGACAGCTCCATCGCCGACCCAGCGAAGCGGCGCGGCTACGCCAACTCCATCGACTGCGTGATCCGCGTCGCCCGCGAGGAAGGGCTTGGGGCGCTGTACACGGGTGCGACGCCGACCGTGCTGCGAGCTGGGATGCTCAACTCGACGCTGCTCGCGATCACCTCGCAGCTCAAGCCACTCATCGCCGAAAAGACGGGCTGGGGCGAGACGGACGTCAAGAACATGTTCGTCGCGACGACGGTCGCTTCGTTGTTCTCGACGCTGAGCTCGCAGCCGTTTGATGTGGTCAAGTCTCGGGTGCAGCAGGCCTCGAAGGGCGAGTACGCGGGCATGCTCGACTGCGCTCGCAGGTCCTTCGCCAAGGAGGGCGTCACCGTCTTTTGGAAAGGCTTCACTCCGGCCTTCGTCAAGCTCGCACCCTTCTCGATCATCAGCTTGACGTTGCTTGAAAAGTTGACGGCGCTCTACACGGGTGGCAAGTCGGGAGCACTTTGAGCCGGTTGGCGACGCTCTACACGGGTGGCAAGTCGGGAGCACTTTGAGCCGTGTAGAGCGCCGTGTAGAGCACTTTGAGCCGTGGAGCGCCGTGTAGAGCGCTATGGAGCGCCGTGTAGAGCACTTTGAGCCGTGGAACCCTATGGAGCCCGAGGTGGCCGCACCCTGGCTGTGGAGCAGAGAGAGAGAGAGAGAGGGAGGGTTGAGCAGAAGTGATTCGGAACGATCTGCGCACAAGAATCGTGGCGCCATTCCCGCCAAAGGGGCTTGCAAAGGGGGGGCGGCTCCCTCCGCGCCGTGGCCGCGGAGACGCCGACAGGCGCGCTTGCTGATTAGAGCGTGCAACTTACCTTTCACGGTCCAGATGGGTTTGGGACATAAGTTCTCAAGAGTCAACTGTGTATACGATCTGCATCCTCGACACCCAACACGCCGACCCTCCCCTTCAAATTCCCCACCGCAATTCAGTGGGTCCCTCTTGGTAGGGTGCTTGTTCAGTTAACAAATCTCTTTATTCAACTGCGGAATGCGCGTCCGTCCAAAAATGCGCTGTGATGTGAATAGTCCGCAGATTATAAATAAAATCATAGAGGCCGTCCGGTAAGGCCGACCAGGTAACCATGTCACGTCTATTCCAGGTGCTGGCTGCAGCTTGCCACATAGCAACAGCATCGGCTGCAGCCTATCCGCCGTCGTTTGAATCGCCGGAACCTTCGCCTCCACCACCACCCAGTCCGCTACCGCCTCCGCCAAATCCACCTGAGTCGCCTCCGCCACCCTTGCCACCACCTTGCTCGCCTCCACCACCTTTGCCACCACGCGCGCCGCCCTCGCCGCCGGCGCCGCCTGCCTCGCCGCCCTTGCCAAGCGCACCACAACCACCATCGCCTCCTCCACCTCCGTCGCCCCGTCCTCCGGAGCCCTCGCCGCCGCCCTCACCGCCGCCCTCGACACCGCCTCCGTCACCGCCTCCCTCACCGCCCTCGCCGCCACCGTCGCCGCCACCGCCATCTCCTCCACCTTCACCTCCTCCACCTTTGCTGCCACCCTCGCCACCCCCACCATCCCCGCCGCCACCGTCGCCACCGCCACCCATGC
>Ga0210240_101186_pt1 | contig 20515 bp, 9 predicted proteins | sample ChrtobMetP5a_4mM_FD_155463 | JGI IMG/M metagenome (GOLD analysis project Ga0210240, IMG submission 155463) | Chrysochromulina tobin associated microbial communities from unialgal haptophyte culture, Seattle, Washington, United States - P5a_4mM | ecosystem: Host-associated > Algae > Haptophytes >...
ACCGCCCAATTGGGCTGCCGGCTGGCAGCAGGCATAGCTGGAGAAGGCGATCACATAGCTGCGTCCGTTGACCGAGGTCAATGAATTAGGGTTAGAGGGGGGGGGCGAGGGCGGCGGTGGCGAGGGCGGTGGAGGCGAGGGCGGCGGCGAAGGCGGCGGCGAGGGCGGTGGTGACGGTGGGGGTGATGGCGGGGGTGGTGAAGGCGGTGGTGGCGGTGAGGGTGGTGGAGGTCGGGGAGGTGGAGAGGGTGGAGGCGGCGACGGCGGTGGCGGCAGTGGAGGCGGCGATGGAGGTGGAGAGGGCGGTGGCGGACTCGGTGGCGGGGGGAACGGTGGCGGAGACGGTGGAGGTGGTGACGGCGGCGGACGTGCGGGAGGAGGCGAGGGCGATGGAGGTGGCGGGAGCGGCGGTGGCGGACTCGGTGGCGGGGGGAACGGTGGCGGAGACGGTGGAGGTGGTGACGGCGGCGGAGGTGCGGGAGGAGGCGAGGGCGATGGAGGTGGCGGGAGCGGCGGTGGCGGTGAGGGCGGCGGCGTGTATGCACGGTACGAGTCGTATTGAGCATTGGCAACCCCGCTCAGCAGGCAGAAGTCAGTGCACAGGCCGCAGCCGCTCATAAAACTGCTGAAGAAGAAGGCGTTGCAGCCACTGTAACTGTCGCAGGTATTTGCGCACCCGAGCGCCGAGGTGGCACCGCCCAATTGGGCTGCCGGCTGGCAGCAGGCATAGCTGGAGAAGGCGATCACATAGCTGCGTCCGTTGACCGAGGTCAATGAGTCGCAGACTGTTGGTGCGAGGGCGATGAGCACCCACCGGAGCATGCCTGCGCTTTGCCGCAGTGAACCGCGCGGGTGGCTTTTTGAGATCCACGCAGTGTGCGGCACTGCCGGTGCTGATGCAGTGCGCCTGGACCTGAGGACTGGAACCCGCATCGGCCAGTGGGGCCGGCCATCGCCACAGCAGCAATTCGTGCTTTCCATCGTCGCTATCGACTTGCAAACCGTCGTTTTTTATGCGGTTAACTTGCATGCATTCCCTTCAAATTATCAGGAGTTCGCAAAGCCCCCCCCGCGTGTCAGCGGAGTGTCCCACTCGAAAAACGCCGCAACGGGCACATTCTGCGCTTTAGGACCCAAAATCTTTTGAGCGGACCACTTGGGTCCACATGCCGATTGGATGTGGATGCCGACCGCCGTCACCATCACCTCCACTCTCGCCCGCCTCCACCTCTGGTAATCCGTTCCAAAGCCGCTTCCTGCCTGCGGTGCTGTCTACGGCGCTTGTCGGCCGACCGCGAAACCCATCACCACTGCCTCGAGAAGCGCACCGTACACCTCCTCGTGGCGTTCTGATGAATTCGGACGTAGGGCCAATTGCACAAGCAGCACATGCCGTGGAGGTCGGTGCGTCCACACAGCATGCGCGGAGGGGCGTGCAATCCGCACCGCCTCCCTCTCTCGATGTTGGACCAAACTCCTTATCGGACCAAACGACCTCGGCAATTCGCGCCAGCGGAGCACTGCCACCAGAGCAAGGCGATGCCGGCGTGCCGCCACCTTCTGTCAGCGACGTACCTCAGGTGCGCCCGGTGGCCTCAGTGCTATCTTCGGCAGTCGTCGGGAGACGATCGCGCTCACCATCGCCGCCACGGGAAGGGCGCACCGGGGCCACAGCATCGTTGCTGTCTGCGGCGTCGGCGTTCATCGGGAGACGATCACGAGAAGCATCGCCGCCACGGGAAGGGCGCACCGGGGCCACAGCATCGTTGCTGTCTGCGGCGTCGGCGTTCGTCGCACGATCGCGAGAAGCATCGCCGCCACGGGAAGGGCGCACCGGGGCCGCAGCATCGTTCCTGTCAGCGGCGTCGGCGTTCATCGGGAGACGATCGCGAGAAGCATCGCCGCCACGGGAAGGGCGCACCGGGGCCACAGCATCGTTGCTGTCAGCGGCGTCAGCGTTCGTCGGGAGACGATCGCGCAACCCATCGCCGCCTCGAGCGCGCACAGAGGCTGCAGCTCCACAGACTGCAGTTCCACCGCCCGAAGACGGTTCAGACCATGAAGCTGAAGCACCCGCAGGGGAGGCGCAGGCGTCCGCGACGCGACGGACGCCCACACCCTTGCCTGACTTAGAGCTCGATAGCCCCAGCATCACGCCGCCCGTGTCGCCCTGGATCCAAGGCTCCAAGCTAGAGGCAACTCCCCTCCCCTCCAGCGATCGCTCGAACGGCTCGAACGGCTCGGACGCCTCTCCCATCGCGTATTGGGAGCGGGTAGCCCGCGCGGCCTCGCCAGAGGGGCGTGCGGCTTCGCTCTCCCCTCAGGCGAGAGCCTGGGCGGAGACAGCAGAGGGGAGGGCGGCTCTATCCCCTTCAGGGAGAGCTTGGGCGGTCTCGCCTAAGGGGAAGGCGGCTTCGCCTGAGGGGAAGGCGGCTTCGCCTGAGCTCGCGCTGAGCGGCACTCAGCCTGAGAGTGCGGCTGTCCGCCGCTCCAGTGCCGAGCGCGCTCGAAGTGCCCCTCGCCGGGGTTCGTCACCAGAGCAGCGCCTTTCGGCCATTGACGATAGCGGTGTTCGGCAAGGTCTTGGCCGATTCAGATCTCCATCTGGCCGATTCAGATCTCCATCTGGCCGATTCAGATCTCCATCTGGCCGATTCGGGTCTCCATCGCGGACCTCGCTGCGCGGTTCGACGGCGGCAGGCAGCCCGTTCACATCCGTTTCGGGGTTGCATGGGGTTGAGCGGTTGCATGCCGAGTGGGTGAACGCGGCCTCACCGGCGGCAGTGGGCGGCCACGGACGCCGGCGTGCCGTACTCGCCGAGAGCGAATTTGAGATCCGGGCGGCGGCGGCGTGGCTGGAGGACTCGGCATTGGCGACGGAGGATTCCGAGGGCGTGACGCGCGAGGACACGGAATGGCTGCTTCCCGTGTTGCGCGACCACTTCCTCTTCGCCTCCATGCCAATGCCTCAGCTGCTTCGTCTGCTGCGGCTCATGGAGCTCCGTCATTGCTTCGCAGGCGAGGCGCTCGTCCGCCAGGGTGATGAAGATTCATCCACTTGGTTCGTTGTGCGCACAGGCGTCCTCGAGGTGTCTGTTCAAAAGGAGGGTGAGCTCGCGCCTATCGCCGTGGCGCTCCTCGGCCCGGGCGCCACGCTGGGCGAGATGGCGTTGCTTTATAAGTCGACGCGTACGGCCACGGTGACGGCGAAGGAGCCGTCGAGTGTCTTCAGCCTCTCGCGCGCTGCGTACCAGCTGACGCTCATCGAGGGCACGGACATGCTCGCCGAGGATGGCACGATTCGCAACGACGACGACGGGCCGTCGGCGCGCTTGCAGGCCCTGCGTCGCTTTCCTTGGCTCCTCCGACAGGTGCGGCCACTGCACCGCGAACGGCTCGTCAGCTCGACCTCGGACGTGCAGCACGTGCATGAGGGGGAGCCGTTACTTGCAAGTGGACACGTGGGCGGCGTGCTGGTGCTCATCATCAGGGGGGAAGTGCACGTCGCGGGCGATGCGCACAAGGCGATCCGGGACGGCGGCGCTTGGCGCGCCTCCACAGTCGGAGAGCTCTGCGCCACAGCCACGCTTGGTCCGGGCGACGCTCTCGCGATTGGCAACCCAGATGAGGAGGCCTTGCTTGCTTGCTTGCACGCCACGGGTGACGGCAGCGGCGGTGAGAGCGAGGGCGACGCAGTCACTGCGCGCCACATCGAGGTGCCCAAGACGGCGCCGTCGCCCATTTTGGGAGAGCTCGTTCGAGCCTCGCGCTCGGCGCTCGGAGTGGGGGGCGGGAGTGGCGGCGGCGGCCGGCTTCGGCTTCTCGGCGGCACGAACCACCGCTGCGCTGCGGCCGCTTTAAGCGATCTGGAGTTGGTGATGATCCCGATGAGCGAGCTCGTCTCTGTACTCGCCGACGCGCCCGCACTTCTCAGCGGTCAGCAGGGCATCCGCGCGCTGCTCCGTTGCACCGTATGGGGCGCCGTGATGGGCGCGAGGCTCTCTCGGGCCGAGTTCGACTCGCTCGCCTTTGCGTTCAAGCCGCGCGAGGTGAACGCGGGAGCGCGGCTCGTGGAGGAGGGCAAGCCGGCGCCTGCGATGCACGTGATCCTCTCTGGGGAGGTGCGCGTGAGCCATCGGACGGCAGATGGCGTACGCGAGTCGCTCCTGTACAGGGCGGCTTTCGGCGACGTTCTGGGCGAGAGCTCCGTCGCAACCAACGAGCCCGCGCTCGCCACCTGCGTCACCGACGGCCCATGCGTTACCCTCGCGCTCACCCGCGAGGCATTCCGATCCATTTTCCGATCGGCGCTCCCGATGCACGACGAGCATCACGCCGAGCTCGAGCAGCCTCGCGTCGCGTCGCACGCGACTGGTGGACTGGTCAGCGGACTTGTGAGTGGACTAGACGGATGGGCAGGAGGAGGCAGCAGCGCACTGAGGGTGCAAGCGCTCTCGGAGCTTCAGCCGATCGCCGTCGTAGGCACTGGGTCCTTTGCTCGTGTGGCCATCGCGCGCCACGGCCCGTCGGGCAAGGTAGTCGCTCTCAAGAAGATCAACCGCGCCGCCACCTCGAGTCAGCTGTTCCGGCGCCAGATCATGAACGAGCGACTCGTGATGGGTTTCGTGATGGGTTCCGTGGCGCACCCGTGCATCGTGACGTTGCATGCAACCCTCAAGAGCCGTTGGTCGCTCTTCTGCGTCATTGAGCCGCTCCTGGGTGGCGAGCTCTTCGAGCACTTGCGCCGCGTCGACACGCTGCCTGAGAGCCACGCCACCTTTTACGTCGCGTGCGTCACCAGCGCCTTTGAGTACTTGCATGCACGCCACATAGCCTACCGCGATCTCAAGCCGGAGAATTTGCTGCTGGCCGCGAACGGATATGTGAAGCTCGTCGACTTTGGGAACGCGCGACGGTTGCTCGGGCGCACGTACACGCTCTGTGGAACGCCCGAGTATCTGGCGCCCGAGATGATTCTCGTGCGCGGCCATGGTAAGGGCGTCGACTGGTGGGCCCTGGGTGTGCTGCTGTACGAGATGATGATGGGGGCGGTGCCGTGGGTGCTCGACCCGACCACGCACCAACCAGATTTCGGGCTGCCGCCGGCCGCACTGTACAAGGCCATCCTCAACCCGAGCTTCCCGCTCCATCTGCCGCCCCAGCTGAGCCCGAGGGTGTGCGACCTGGTGCGTCGGCTCCTCACCATTGAGCCTCTCAACCGACTGGGCTGCCTCACGGGCGAGGCCAGCGACGTCAAGAATCACGCCCTCTTTGCGGGCTACGACTGGGGCGCGCTCCTTGCGCAGCGCCTCCCGCCGCCCAAAGTACCCTTGCTCGCACACGACGCCGATACCTCCCTCTTCCGCTCGACGGAGGATGCTCCCGAATTCGTAGATGAGCCCGAGTACGACTTTGACGGGCCGACCGACTGGGACCGGGACTACTGAGGTGCGAGAGCGACGACGTCTCGATGAGATCGGCGATGCGATCATAAGAGTGTAATACGCTCGGTTGGTGTTGGCTGTTGCCTGCCTCCACGGACCAAGCTTCCACCGTAGCGGTGGCCGGTACAATGCCTGTGCGCGCTGTGGAGTGTGGACTGTGGTACTAGAATCTAGAGAGTACTCCGAGGAGTACATGATTACTCTTTACTGTACGGTCGAGGTCTAGAGTGCGGTGTAGAGAGACACGGTCTCCTGAAATGGATATATATCGATGGATCATCTCGCTAACTTTTGAGTAATAAGTTCCACGGACAGCATGGATGGACCTCGTCTGATTCTTCAAGCCTTCTTCAAGCCAAAACGCAAAAGCTCGGCACACAGGGGACGCGGGGACGGTGGGCCTGAGCTCTACATTAGCTGTAGCCGGGTCTACGCACCCCGGCAGACGCCGACTCGCAGAGGCTTGGTGCTTGCGTGGCAGGGGCACACTCATCGCGCACGCGTGTTCACTAGCCCTAGCACAGCACGATCACCGCTCGCCGCGAGGTTCAGGTTGGTCGCATTGAGCTCGTCCATCACCTTCTGCCGCATTAGCATGAGCTCGTGGTTGTGCAGTGGCGGCTGCTTCGCGTCGTGCTGTGCACCCCTCCGCTCCGACCGTCGGCTGCGCCCCAGAGGCTGCGACTGCGGCTGAATTAGTCTCAACCGCTCCGCCTCAGATGCCTCGATGGGCGCGGCGGGCAGCGCGAGCGGCGCGAGTGGCAGCGCTAACCGGATCGCCCGTCGCTCGCCGCGTTCGCTCACTCGAAAGAAGAAGGCGATCTTCAGATGCTCGAGCTCGGACTCGGGCGGCATCGAGGCGTGGTACATGCGCGCGAGGAAGCAGCCCGCGGCGCCCGCCCGCGCCCCGTACGTAAACGGCTCAGCTGCGCCCACGACCCTCATGCGACTCGGCGCCTCGCCGTCGATGTCTTCGCTCAGCTTGACGACCACCGTGAACTCAATTTCTGGGTAGTCTTCTGTGTCCTGGTGCACGTCGAAGCCTGTGGCTGAGAGGGTGGTCGGCGCCTGGCGGAGCGCGTGGGCATAGTGGAGCGTGACGCAGCGCCCGAAGCGCGCGTGGAGCCACGCCGCGAGCGCCGCTTCCATTGCGGCAAACCCGGCCACGTGTGCGCGGACGGCAGGTAGGAGCGAGTGCGTGAGCAGCAGCGTCGTCTTCGCCTGGACGTCAGCGTCGTGGCGGGCGAGGGTCTTACCGTAGGACGCGTAACCATAGCACTTGGAGCCATTGGGCAACGGGAGTACGCCGTCAGCGCTCCAGTGCGCCCGTAGGTACGAGGCGCACGCGCTCGCGTCCGCCTCGGCCGCCGCCTCGCACGGCATCACGCCGGTGGTGCCGGGATCGCCGAGGCGCGGTGCCGAAGGCTCGAGAGCCGCGTACATGCTCACATTGTGCACCAGCTGCTGCTCGCGCTCGAAGTCCTCGAGCAGCGCTGTCGGCAGCTTGGACGCCGCCTCCCACGTCGCATCGCCCCGCGGCTGACCGTGCCATTGGGTTAGGTAGCGCCGGGCGGCGCCGAGCTCGCCATTGCTCGCCAGGAGGGCCTCGGCAACGCGCGCCCCGGACTGTGCGCGCTTGCCGGCGGAGCCGATGCCAAGGCGGCCGCCGCCACCACCATCGCCGCCGCCGCCGCCTCCTCCTCCTCTGACGCTGCCCTCGGGGTGGTCCGCGCGCCATCGTGCGAGATCGAGAGCGACGCCCGCCGCGGACTTGCCCTGTATGTTGGGGCGCTCGCCAACCCTTGGAGCGCGGAAGAGACCTTTGTCGCAAAAAACCTGCCAGTATCCGGACGCTGCGGATGACGTCACGAGGCTCAGCCCCTCGGCCGCCGCCGCCGCGAGGGCCTGCTCGTCAGTCATCGTCTTGCCCGAGGCACCGCGCGCCGGCGCTGAGGGTGGTACTTCAGGCGGCGCCGTGGCCGCTGCCATGGCCGCTGGCTCAGCAGGCGCCGCTGCCGCTGCCTCTGCCTCCTTAGCTGCCACTGCCTCGCTTGGCGCGTCACGCTTGGGCGGGCCGACAGGTGCCGACAGGTGCTTGGTGATATTGTGCGTGCTCAGCTCGGACGGCGGCACGCTCAGGCCGCCGTGCTGCATGGCTGCATGCAACGCACGTGGACACGGTGCAGCTCCGGCTTCGTAGTGGTTGGTAGGAGCGCGCTGTCGGCCGCTAGCTCGCCGCACCGCGCCGCACCGCACCGCGAGCTCAGGATCATTCGTCGGGGCGGGCTCAGGATCATCTGGCTGAGTCTTCTGCCGCTTGGGCCCAGAAACCGAGGCGCGCTGTGGCATCGTTCTGGGAGCCGAAGAGTTGCCCTTCCATACGCCAGTTGACGGTGGCGAGACGGGTAATGAGCATTCACATTCACAGTCAGGCAGAAGTTTTCGTTTTGTTCCTTCGCGCTGCGCACGGCGCTCGCTCACCACACCACAGTCTCAACTCGATCACCACACCACAGGCTCAACGGACGCCTCCGCACCCCTCGTTCAACATCTCTCCCTGCGTGCAGGGTTTTACCTGTCGCTTGCTGCCCTATGCTGCCGGGCGGTATTGTGATAGGCAATCAGGTGCACAGGTGGGGGAGGGGGGAGGGGGAAGTGGGGGTATTGCATCGTCATCCATGGCAAATTCACACTCACGCGTAACCGCACAAGCTCGGGACAAGCTCACACCTCTGCCAAGCACCTGTAGCAAGCCCAATTGAGCAAGCCTCACGCGCGCGCGCGCATCACACTGTCCACACTCTCGACTCCCCTCGTTCTATAAATCCCCTTCGCCTCCCTCCAAATTACCTCTGACTCCTTTGTCACGAACCACATATTCAGCGGATCGTCATGAGGTTCGTCGGCGGCGCGTTCGGTGTGGACTTGCAGCGTCGCGGCAGCAGCCCGCTGCATCGCAGCGCGGGCTTGCTCCCCTCGATACGCTCCGTCGTGACCTGATCCACGGACTTGACCGTGGCAAGCAGGCTCGTCGTGGCGCCGCGAGCGGCCAGCATGCGACCGAGAGCGGCTTCCGCATCCACCTTGAGCAGAGAGCGGCTCGATTGCATTGCATCGCCGCCCTGCTTGCTCGCCGCCGCCGCCGCGAGGCGCACCGCCCGCGCCGAATAAATCTGTGTGTAAAGGCCGACGGCGTCGCGCGCATTGGCCCAGCCAGGCAGGCGGCGCAGCAGCTCGAAGCCCGCCCGCAGCGTCGGCTCAGCGTCAGTGTCGAGAGCGACCTCCTCCATCTCGCACGTCTTGCGCAGACACGCGAGGCAGTCGTCGGCGTCCCAATCAGGGAAGCTGAGTTCTTGGGAGAAGCGCGAGCGGAAGCCCGGGTTGACGGACTTGAGCATTTGCTGCATCGGCTCGGGATAGCCTGCGAGCACTACGACCGTGCGGTGCAGGTGCTTAGGCGTCGTCATCAGTGCAGTCAGCTGATCGACCGCCTGCTCACAGAACAAGTCCTTCGTATGGGCGCCGGGCTTGCCGCCGAGTGCGTAGGCCTCGTCGATGAACAGCAAGCCGCCAACGGCCTCATCCATCAGCGCCGTCACCTTGTCCTTCGTCTGGCCCACGTAGCTGCCCTGAAGGTCGAGCGCGGAGCACGTGACGACCTTCTCGCTCGCGAGCACGCCGGAGGCCTGGAGGAAGGAAGCAAGCAGGCTCGTTGCCGACGTCTTGCCCGTGCCAGGGGCGCCGAGGAAGATGTAGTTGCCGATCGGCTTGGCCGGCTGGGACGGCTGCAGCTTGCCATCGCGCTCGAGCTGGCTGATCATCGCGCTCGTCTCGCGCAGGTGCTCGCGTAGCCCATCCACCTTGACGAGCTTGCCGAGCGCCCGCTCTGCCTGAGCGAGGGCCGCGCCGCCGCTGCGCACCTCATCGGCCGATAGGCCGAAGTGGCGCAGCTGCAGCTCGGTCGCCTCGACGTCGCGATCGGCGGCGAGAGCCTGCTGGGCCGCGCTCAGCACCGTGACGACCGCGCCCGCATTGCCAAAGTTGGGCTTGATACGATCGCGGGCGAGCTGTCGCACGACCGCCCGGCGCACCTCCCACCGGATGTGCTGCCCAGCAGCCCTGGCCGCGTCCGCCAGGATCGACTCGAGCTCCACGTTGCTGAAGTCGGGAAAGTGGAAGGCGGCGGCAAAGGGGAAGCGGCGCTGCAGCCCCGGGTTGTTCTTCGTGATCATCTCCTTCATCTGTTCCTCATACCCGATCATGATCACCGCGATGTCCTCGCCGGGGCGGTTGTGCACCTTCGAGACGAGCGTGTCGAGCGCCGTCTTGCCAAAGCACGATGTGTGCAGCGCGTATGCCTCGTCGATCACAAGCACCTTGCCCGCGGCGCGCGCAATGTACCGCGAGACATTGGACTCCGTGTCGCCAACATACTTACCGATCAGGTCGGATGGCGTGCACATGACAAGGCCTCCGTTGCTCAGCAGCCCGAGGCACTTGAGGATGCGGCCGTAGATGGTCGCGACAGTCGTCTTACCGGTGCCCGGATTGCCCAGGAAGAGACGATTGAGCGGGATGAGCATGGGCTCGCTGCCGTTGAGCTCGCGCTCGTAGTTGGTCTGCGCGAGCGCGATCAACCCGTTCACCCCTTTGCGCACCTCCTCGAGGCCGGCGAGCGCCTGAAGCTCCTCGAGGGCCTGGCTCAGCTCGCGGTCGCTCACGTCGGGGCACGCGCCGAGGCAGTCGACCATCGTGAGCACAGGACCGTCGCCGACTGGCGTGGTGCCCTTGCCGGAGGCCGAGGTGCGGATGAGCGCGTTCGTGTAGGCGCGCTCAAACATACGCTGCACGTCCCGGGCGTTGCCAAAGCCGGGCATGTTGCGACCACGTGCAACGCGGCTCGCGACGACGTCGGCCACCTTGTCCTCGTCCTCCAAGCGCCAGTGCGCATTGTGGACCATCTGGAGGAAGATCTGGCGGAGCTCCTGCCGGTTGTAGTCCTCGAAGACGACCTCGACGAACCGACCACGCAGCCGCGGCTCTTTCTTATGCAGGTCCATCTCGAGCGCCTCGCAGCGTCCCGACAAGATCACCGTAGTGCGCTTCTTGGAGGGATTTTCGGCCGCCCTCGCCGCGTCCTCCAGCATAGTGTCGATGGCGTGCTTGGCGGAGGTGGACTCACTGATATTCAAGCCCGGCGCGTCGCATAGAAAGAAGACGCCGCCGCGTGCTTCCTGGTACTTCTCGAGCACCGCCTTGCCACCATGCAGCCCCGAGGCCTCGATGAACGTATCATCGCTCAGGCCGAGTGCGTGCAGCAGCTTGGCAAAGGTGCGTGCGGCGCGAGCCTTGCCCGTGCCGCTCGAGCCGCCAAAGATGAACTGCATCGGCGCCCAGATCCGCTGCTTTGAGTCGAGCGTGCTCTCGCAGAGCGTGCGCTGGTACGTACGCAGCACGAGCTCCTTGAACTCCCGCTGCCCCGCCTGCTTCATGATCTCATTGACGAGGCTTTCCACTTCGCTCTCTACCATCTCGGCATTGCGGCTCTTGTACTCTGCCCAGCGCTCAGCAGGCCCGGACGGCTTGCGCGCGTGCGTCATCGTCGTACGCAGCATCCCGCGGCTTTTCGGCTCTTGGGCCTGTGGCAGGATGCTGTCGTCGACGGCTTGGGACGGTAGCGATGACGTGTCGCCCTTGGCTGTCACGATGAGGTCCTGCTCGCAGCTGGCGCTCTGCACCAGCCTGCTCATGCGCGCCGCCTCATCTTCTTTGGCGAGCATACGCTCCTCGTTGGTCAGCCACTCGCCGCCGCCCAGACGCTCGCTCAGCGCGAAGCACGCTGCCGCGGCCGAAGCGGATGGGGCAGGCGACGACGTGGAGGAAGGGACACTCGACGACACCTTGGGGAGTTCCTTGGGGGGTGCGTTTGTCGAGTGCATCTTGGATGGCGTCTCGAGGACGAGGCGGCCGAGCGTCACGAGCCATACTGGATGCCAGCTGCTCAGCTGCCCTGACACCACGCGCTGGCCGTACGACCGCAGTGTCTCCTGCGCCTGCCGCCGGTCCCAGCCGCCTGCATTGCTCGCCAGCGCGAGTGCAAAAAACGGTTCGAGCGCATAGCGGCTCTCGTCGTCGTCCGCCGCGGCGAGTTCAGACGCCCTGTACAGGTGCTCCGCCGCGTCCTGCCAGTCGGCCGCACGCACCGACCGCATGCCGTGGGCGAGGGCACGGCTCGACTCCTCGCCCCGCACCGTAGGCTCGGTGAGGTTGCATGCCTCCTCCCAAGGGTTGACAGCCGCCCGCCCATCGAGCTTGTACGGGTCGAAGCCGAGCACCCTCTGGCTGAGAGCCTTCACGTCTCGCAGTTGGGCGGCTCGGGTGAGCTCACATGTCGCCTGCTGGACTTCCGGATGACCGGGCAGCATAGGGCGCAGCTTGGCTCCAAGCTCTGCGTTGAGGAGGGAGTCCTGAATCCAGACGATCTTGGTGGCTTCGCTCAAGGTGGCCCGCAGCTTGCGTGGGCCCATCTGTATACGATTGATCGCCGCAACTGCCGACGTGGCTATCTGTATGGTTCCGAACTCGATGCGAGCTTTGCCCCGTTCGTGCGCTATGGAGAGCCAGGGTTGCGGTAGCGCTCTTTCCACGTCAGCTTGAGTTGCGCTGTACGGGATGTTCGACACTTCGACCGCGGTGGCCGGCAGCCAGTAGGTCAGCGCGTCGTTGAGCGCCTGCTGGAGCGAACCGATTGATTCCGTAGTCGCCATGTTGGCAGCCGACTGCCTGTTTCGCTCATGAGCGTCGAGTGCCTGCGCGAGCTTCTTGGCGCAAAGCACACCCAGCCAGTTACGAGCCCGAGGAATCACTCCTTCACGAAGTAGCTGGAAGAGCCGGAGGCGGTGGAGCGCCCGACGGGCGAGCAGCGGCCGCGCGCCGCTGGCTTGGATCTTGGTCGCCGCCCGAGCCAAGGCGCGACGGGCCAGCAAGGGTCGCGCGCCGATAGCTTGGATCTTGGTCGCCGCCCGAGCGCGTCGGAGGCGCTGAAAGGCGCGGCGAGCCAGCAAGGGCCGCGCGCCGATGGCTTGGATCTTAGTCGCCGCCCGAGCCAAGGCGCGACGGGCCAGCAAGGGCCGCGCGCCGATAGCTTGGATCTTGGTCGCCGCCCGAGCGCGTCGGAGGCGCTGAAAGGCGCGACGGGCCAGCAAGGGCCGCGCGCCGATGGCTTGGATCTTAGTCGCCGCCCGAGCCAAGGCGCGACGGGCCAGCAAGGGCCGCGCGCCGATGGCTTGGATCTTGGTCGCCGCCCGAGCGCGTCGGAGGCGCTGGAAGGCGCGGCAGGCCAGGAAGGGCCGCGCGCCGATGGCTTGGATCTTGGTCGCCGCATCATTTACTTTTCCGGCTGTGGTCCACTCTTTCGTTTGGGTGTCCGTGATTGGCGGCCCCTTGAAGATGTTACCCGACGCATCCAGCTTGTACTTGGGCTTCGTCTTGTCCACGAGGATTCTCTGACCGGTGGACACGTCAATGACAACCTCATACTTGTCATTCAGGAAGTCCCAGTCCCAGCCGGGCTGCGAAGGCGGCGGAAACAAATCAGGTCAAGATTGGCAGAGCGATGGGACCACGTCTAGGCGAATGGAGCGCGGCGTCGGCAAGGAGCTCGCGCGCTCTGCGGCTGGCGCGGCGGCTGCGCACCATCTTGCGAGCGCGATGCGTCGACATGTCGCTCTTGGTCATGGTGTTGTGGTTGGTAGCTTGCGAGTGTGCGAGTGTTGCAATCGCGAGCTCGTCGCGTTGCAATCCGCTCGCATGTTCTCTCGCTCGCTTCTTGTCTGAGGAGCGTCGTTCTGAGCTAATGCGTAGTTTCAAAGTTCAAAGCCCCCTGTATCGAGACCACGCGGATTGCCCACTTGCCGACCCAGAGCTCTGGGTCAAGTGGGCTCTATGGACACCTGACAAGACGGGGTACCTGATCCCAGGCGCGCCAGGAGAGTGACACTGTAGACTGTACGGTAGTAAACACCATTCCCACGTATGTGTCGGCCTGTCGAGCACACGGGAGCCCAGTCCGCCCTCTCCCAGTCTTCGTGCCCCTACTACCAAGTCCTCGCCATGCGTACGCTGCACGGTGCACACGCCCTGGCATATGCCCGTGCATATGAACCCCGTGCATATGAACCGTGCACATGCCCTGGCTGGCGGCTCAACGCTCCAGGAAGCCTCACACAGTAAAGCGGGCGAGGAAGGTGCGCACCTCCATAGGCCGGATCGTGACTGTGGGGAAGGCGAAGGGCTCTCTCACCTTGAAGGCGCGTTTCTCGATGGCGCTGAATTGCGCCGTCACGTCCATATTAGGCTCGAAAGTCACCCACCTGATGACAAGGGTTAATCAGCTGCGATTGGCGAGGCAATCAGGGAGATCTGTTTATGGGAGGCCCTGCGCGAGGATGCAATCATCATGCAATCAGCATGCAATCAGCATGCAATCAGGGAGAGCTGTTTATGGGAGGCCCTGCGTGAGGATGCAATCAGCATGCGCACTTGTGCTTGGCGGCCTCCATCTCATCCTTGTTGCGGTTGGCGGTGAGGCTCGTCTCGACCGCCCCGCTGATCTTGAGCCCCGCCTTGCCGAAGACTTCTTGCAGATTGAGCGTGACAGGCTGTGCGAGCGTGGGGTGCTCCCCTGCCTCGTACAGGTGCGACAGGCGGAGGAGCCACTGGCCGTCATTGAAGGACGCGTAGTTGCTCGTGAGCGTCACCAGCTTCACATTAGGAGGTAAGGCGGCGGAGACGGCCGAGAAGGTTGTGCCTCTCACGACGGGCGGTGCGAGCGCGAGCAGCGGAGGGAAGTTGAGCTGTTCGGAGAGGACACGACGGATCTCATGCGAGCGCTCGATGGTGTCGAATACGATCCAGTGGCGCCCACGAATCGTCAGCCCTTCACACAAGCAGCCGCCGTCGCCCTCGTGCCCGTGTGCCCCCGTCCCTCCGATCCCGGCACCGATGTCGTTGCATTGGCACATGGTCTCATTGAGAGGTTCCCCTACACCTCGATGGTCATCGTCCTGCAGCCGCCGATGCACGAGGAACTCGAGCGCGCCGTCAGCCAGCGAGGCTCCTCCCTGCGACACGTCCGTGAGGATAGCAAGCTCATTCGCGCCGTCATCGAGCGTCATCATCGCGTTCACCGGGTAATAGTTGCCCGCGATCGGCTCCGAGATCCTGTACGGCTTCGGGTACGACGGGCCGCGCAGATTGTACTTGCGCTGCACCATCTCCATTCCATTCGAGTCCGTGTACCAGGTGCCATTGGAGGCGAGTGCCGATTGGTACTTGACGATCACCTCCTTACCCCAGTTGTTGGGCAGCGGCTTCAGGTCGTGATGCGCGACCGGTGACATCCACGGCGTGTCAATTGGAATCGGCCCGGCCGTCCACTCGAGCTCAACGTACGCGCGCCCCTCGTAGAGCCTGATCACATGCGAGGCCCATTCGGAGAAGGTTTGACGAACCTCAGTCACCAGCGGCCCACGTACCACCTCGACCGTTGGGGTGCGCGGAGCGCCGGGGTAGAAGACGGTCGACGAGTTGGTGCGCATGATGTACGCGCCGCTGATCTGATCCGAGCACGGCCCGTCAAGATCCCACAGCTCCTTGGGGATCTGCGAAAAGTCCGTGCACCCGCCCACGGACGCATTGTACCATCCCCACGTGATGGCGAGATCAGTCGAGATTCCGGAGGCCTTGTTGGTGATGGTGGAAAGCAGGCCGGTGGTCGCGTCGAAAGCAAGCTTGTACGTGTCGCTCTCGACGATGAGCGGAGGGTCAGGACCCTCCACCGCCCCCAACCCAGCCACTGGCGCCAACTCGTCGAGCTTCAAAACGGTCCGTTGGTCCTTGGGCAGCGCCGTCGCGGTGGCCGTCGCCATGCCCACCGGCGGCAGCGCCATCACGAAGATCAGCTCGTGCGTCGCCTTGTTCGCGAGGTCCGCCTGAGCCTGCGCAATCTGCGCGTCCGTCAGGTTGAACTTGTTGAGGTACAGAAGCGGGAGCGACTTGGTGCGCTGGTCGAGGGGCACCACCTGGCTAAGGAGCGTCTGATTGGACGCATCGACCACCTTCCAGGCTGCGCCGCTCACCGGCAGACGCACCACCTGCTTGTCCACTGCATGCGCGAGCGGGTTCCATGCGATCACAGTGAAGGCGCTCTTGCCGGTGCTCGCTGCGCACACGGACATATTGAGGCAGTTGGCGCCCACGTTGCAGTTGCAGTGCTGGATCGCCTCGGGCTGGAGGCCCAGCAGCTTGGCAAGGCTCACCGAGACCCCCTTCTCGACCTCCACAGACGACTCGGAGATCCGTTGCTCGTAGTCGTTGGTCACCGACTGCTTCTCTGTGCCGGACATGCCGTCGTGATGGGTGGCGACTCCGACAGTGCCCTCGAGCGAGTCGGTCCAGGAGGTGCCCACCGGGGGCTCCTTTTTGAACGTGGGCAGGTCGACCTCGGCCGCGCTCGTGTTCGTGATCACCTCGAGCTGACGAGCTGCGAAGAGCAGATTCGTCGAGAATCGCACCTGGCGCTTGAGAGCTGGGCGCGAGGTGAAGTAGCCGCTCCAGTAGTTGTGGGAGTGGTCGCCAAGAGGGAAGATGTCGTCGGTGCGTCGCTCGTACGACCCACTCCACTTCTTCTTCTCGTCGGTGTAGATCGACGGCGTCGAGTAGAACATGTTGATGGTGCCGTTCATGTTCACGTAATGAATGAGCTTATCGAGGTTGCGGTACCAGTGCTCCGCATTCTGGTAGTTGAAGTCGGTGCCGCATGCCCAGAGCTGGTGCTCCGAGAGGGTATGGTTCGCCTGGTTCTGAGCATTCTGCACGACCTTGTCCACCCACATGTCAACATTCCAGTCGTGCCTCGCCGGGTCGTCGTTCACCTGGTCGCCGTCGTCATTAAAGTTCACCCAAGTGGAGTAGCCTCCTCCGCCGTTGCCGAACAGGTTGCCCGCGAAGAGCTGGGCAGAGTCTCCAAGTGATGCAGAGCCCTCCCAGATGAATTCGAAGCCGAGGTGGGAGCCCGAGCCCTGGTAGCGAGCGGAGCGGTCCTGCCAGTCCATCCGCCCCCAGAAGATGCTCTCGAAGCCAGCCTCCGCGCCGAGCAGCCACGCCTCGGTGTTCGAATGCCCAAAGGGGTCGATCTGCCACGTACCACGCGGGTTGGCCGCCGGCCCAAAGTTCTTGATCAGGAACTGGTGCCCGCGCGTCGTCTGATCCACCATGTCAGTCCACAGCGGCGACGCCTCATCGTGCATGCACCACCCGCCGTTGATGAACTCGAGCTGCTTGGCGGCCACGAGGTTGCGCACAAGATCGCGACGGTCGTCGGGCGCCTGCTCCCACCAGCGTGCGAAGAAGGCAATCTCCACGTAGATGAACTTCCGGTTCGGATCGCGCGCGAGCGAATCCACGACCGTGTCTATGACATAGTACACATTCTTGGTAAAGTATTGATCGACGGTGATGAGCCAGCCGGTGTCATCGTGCGAGTGTGGCACGAGGTGGACGTTGATCTTGCCGGGCACCGGCCCGCCCTTAGTGTTGTACTTGCGACTCGCCGGGTACGGGTACGGCGGGGATCCGCGGGTTTTCTCGGGCAGATTGGACCAGAACTCGATGGTCGGCGGCGTGTCGCCAAGGAAACCGCTGTTCGTCACGGCGAGCTCATACTCCGAGAGGCCCTCGATGACGTTCCCGAATTCGTCGTGGCGTCCATTCAGGTCGCGCCGGTCCCGCTGCGCTTTGCCGGCCGGGGCGACGGCTAGAGCTTGCGAGACCAGCGCCGCGGCGGCGAGGAACACCTTCATGCGTGACCGGAAAGATGTTCCCTGATGAGTTTGCCGAGATTGACGAAGCCAATGTTTTGCAATATACGTGTGTGAGCTGCGCGCGCGCGCAATTCATTTGACGAATCTCTATTCTGCCGCATTGCCTCGGCGATGGGTTCCCGTCGACTCCGAGTAGCTTTCAGAGGGCGACCCGTCCCTGCGCAGCCGCTTTTACGCAAATCCTGAGCCCAACGAGTCAATGGCCGGCCCGAGCAGCGTTGCGCACACGCTGCAGTCGCCCGAGCAGGTTGTGCGCAACATGGATCGGCTTCGCCACGAGGAGATGCCGTCGTGGAACGGCATCGCTGCGTTGCGCAACCTCATCGATGACACACAGCCCGAGGTACAGCAGCGCGTGGTTGAGGCCGGCGCAGCTGCCTCGATCATTGCGACGATGCAGGCGTGGCCCGACCATGCCGGCATCCAGGTGTGCGGCGCGGGCACGCTCGTTAGGGTAGCGGAGGTGGACGCGGACGCGCGACGGGCCGTGCTCGAAGCGGGCGGGCTCTTTGAGCTCGCGGCGGCGGTCGAGCGCCTCTCAAGGCCGGAGCACCTCGACACCGACGGCGAGCTGCTCGGCAAGCACATCGTGCACAAGTCCAACTTTGCGCGCGACTGCCTGCTCAAGGTGGCTGGGAAGCGCACGGACCTGCGCAACAGGAAACATATCGATGCGGCCATCGCGGGCGGCCTCGATCCCTCGCTCTTTGGGAAGCTCGACCCGAAGGTGCGCGCGCCGCGACGGGCGCCCCCCTCCTTGCCTTCGCTAGCCTCGCCTCGCCTTGCCTTGCCTTGCCAAGCCTGCCCTCTCTCGCTGTGCCGTACGACCCTCCCGATAGGCGCTGAGCATGCGCCGCTGCCCGCTCGATCGGCCGCATGCGTTGCAGACACGCGACCAGATGGAGCAGAAGGCGCACGCCAACTTTCTGAAAAGGAAGGAGCGCAAGGACCAGCTGGAGGAGCTCGAGGTACGCAGATTGCTCCAAGGAAGCCCGTGGCCTCTGATGACCTCTGATGACCTCTTTGATGACCTCTGATGGCCTCCCTCATCAGGTACGCAGGATGCTCCACGTCAGCCCGTGGGCTCAGACCCTCGAACGAGATCGCGAGATTTGCGTGCTCTTCCCGGGGCAGGGCACGCAAAAGAAAGGGATGGCGGACGAGCTGCTCGCAAAGTCGCCTGCGGCCCGAGTGCTCTTTCACAAGGCATCGGCCATCCTCGGATACGATTTGGCGGAGCTGGTCACGAACGGGCCGCAGGAGAAGCTCGACCAGACACTCTACTCGCAGCCCGCCGTGTTCGTCACGTCGCTCGCCTTCATCGAGAGGGCCAAAAAGGAACGCTTCGCGCAGATCGGGCGCACAAAGATGGCCGCCGGCTTCTCTCTGGGCGAATACGCTGCCCTCGTGTATGCGAACGCGATGACGTTTGAGGACGGAGTGCGGCTGATCCAGGCGCGCGCCGAGGCCATGCACGCCGCCACCAAGCTTGTGTCGGACACAGGCATGGCGTCGATCGGCGGCGTGGATGACCGGACACTCGTGCAGCTGATCGGCGAGGCCACCGCCGCCGTCGGTGGTGACGGGCGCGCGTACATCGCCAACTACATGTTTCCCGAAGGGCGAGCGTGCTCGGGCGACGCCAAGGTGCTCAGGAAGCTCTGCGAGCTCGTCCTTCGGCTCGGCCCGGGAAAGTCGGCCAAGCTCATGGCGGTCTCGGGCGCCTTCCACACGCCTTACATGCAGCCAGCCATGGAGGCACTCGGCGCGCTCCTCGACCAGATCGAGATCAACGATCCGACCATCTATGTGCTCTCCAATGTCACGGGCGGGTACTATTCGAATGCCGCCCATATTAGGCAACTGCTCAAGCGGCAGCTCGTCGAGCCGGTGCGCTGGGAGCAGTCCATGGAGGAGGCGACCAGGCTCATGCACGGCCTCACGGGGTACATTGAGACGGGCCCAGGCAAGCAGCTCAAAGCGATGATGCGCCGCATCAACCGGGACGCGTGGAATAAGATGATCGTCCTCGACTAGGCTCGTTCAGTAAGTACATGTACGACAGATTGGCGCTGCGTCGTAGTATCTAGCAACGTAGGGGTCCCCTTGTGGTCCTCACTGTAGACTTTCACAGTGACACGTACGCATGCAACCGCCTCGTCGCGACGGTTTGCGTCCACAGCCCCGTAAAGGTCGAAGTTGAAAGGAAAATATTCGTGGCTTTGCTGCTGGTGGCGCTGGCCAGCCCTCTGACCGATGCGGGTTCTATACCTAAAGTCTTGGCGCACTGCATCACCACCGGCAGTGCCGCACACTGCGTGGATCTCAAAAAGCCACCCGCGCGGTTCACTGCGGCAAAGCGCAGGCATGCTCCGGTGGGTGCTCATCGCCCTCGCACCAACAGTCTGCGACTCATTGACCTCGGTCAACGGACGCAGCTATGTGATCGCCTTCTCCAGCTATGCCTGCTGCCAGCCGGCAGCCCAATTGGGCGGTGCCACCTCGGCGCTCGGGTGCGCAAATACCTGCGACAGTTACAGTGGCTGCAACGCCTTCTTCTTCAGCAGTTTTATGAGCGGCTGCGGCCTGTGCACTGACTTCTGCCTGCTGAGCGGGGTTGCCAATGCTCAATACGACTCGTACCGTGCATACACGCCGCCGCCCTCACCGCCACCGCCGCTCCCGCCACCTCCATCGCCCTCGCCTCCTCCCGCACCTCCGCCGCCGTCACCACCTCCACCGTCTCCGCCACCGTTCCCCCCGCCACCGAGTCCGCCACCGCCGCTCCCGCCACCTCCATCGCCCTCGCCTCCTCCCGCACGTCCGCCGCCGTCACCACCTCCACCGTCTCCGCCACCGTTCCCCCCGCCACCGAGTCCGCCACCGCCCTCTCCACCTCCATCGCCGCCTCCACTGCCGCCACCGCCGTCGCCGCCTCCACCCTCTCCACCTCCCCGACCTCCACCACCCTCACCGCCACCACCGCCTTCACCACCCCCGCCATCACCCCCACCGTCACCACCGCCCTCGCCGCCGCCTTCGCCGCCGCCCTCGCCTCCACCGCCCTCGCCACCGCCGCCCTCGCCCCCCCCCTCTAACCCTAATTCATTGACCTCGGTCAACGGACGCAGCTATGTGATCGCCTTCTCCAGCTATGCCTGCTGCCAGCCGGCAGCCCAATTGGGCGGT
>Ga0210240_101192_pt1 | contig 20480 bp, 14 predicted proteins | sample ChrtobMetP5a_4mM_FD_155463 | JGI IMG/M metagenome (GOLD analysis project Ga0210240, IMG submission 155463) | Chrysochromulina tobin associated microbial communities from unialgal haptophyte culture, Seattle, Washington, United States - P5a_4mM | ecosystem: Host-associated > Algae > Haptophytes >...
TCCTAATTTGTGTTTGACAGAAACCGTGGAAGCGCACTCCGCTCTCCCCGTCAACTTTGACGTGGCCGAGTCGATCGCACGGCCAACAAGGGGCTGCGGCGTTCAGTGGAACCCACAGTGTCAAGCGCGGTAGGTGTCCTTTGTCCAAATTTGGAAAGAGTTTGGGGCGCGAGGATGGCGTCACCAGCGACTTCGCTCTCAGTCCTAGGCTTGTCGCTCCTGCTGATCAGCGGCTGCGGGTACTTGTACATCACGTGCGGTGCTGCCGCTGACACTTTATCAGGTACTGCCTCTGCTTCATGGGCGAGCAATGGCATCTCAGAGAGCTCGAGCGGCACGCTCTTCCGCGCGGTGCGCGTGCGCACCTATTCTGACGCGCGCTTGTTCGCCGCGTGGAAGCCGCCGCTGCAGTCGCCCGCGCCCGCCCGAAGCCGTTGCAAAAACTGGGCCGTCACCACCACCATCTTTGCGCCGACGACCACCGTAAAGCAGATTGCGGCGCTGGAAGACTGGTGCCTGGTGATCGCGGGCGACAAGAAGAGCCCGCGCGAGTACAACGTAAGTGGAAAGCACGCGTATTATCTCTCGCCAGAGGCGCAGGAGCAGCTGCCCTTTGCGACGCGCAAGCTGCTGCGATGGAACCACTTCGGCCGCAAAAATCTCGGCTTCTTGTATGCGATCCAGCAAGGGGCACGGTGGGTATACGACACCGACGACGACAATGAGCTGCAGAACCTCGTGCCCGGCATCCCTATCCCACGGGGGGGTACGCCTGTCGAGGAGGTCGACACTGCGCAGCCGCTGTACAATCTCTACCCGCAGATGTCGACAAACCCGCACGCCTGGCCTCGGGGCTTTCCCCTCGAGGCCGTGAAGGACAACCGCACGTTCACAGCAGCTTTCACGCCGCGGGCGTGGACGGCGCGCCGCCTCGGCGTCATCCAGTCCTTGGCCGACAACGACCCCGACGTTGATGGCATCTACCGGCTCACGCAGCCTCTTCCATTCAGCTTCCCAGCAGCGGCCGCCGTGGCCACCGCGACTGCCATCCCGCCGGCCGCCGCTGCTGGTCGCCGGTTGCGTGAGGCGGTGCCGCGCGAGGCCGGCAGCGACGGCGGCGCCCGGGCCGAGGTGCGACGACGGCGAGCTGCGGCGGCGACTGGCCGTGCACTTGGGGGGGCGGCGAAGGGCAGCGGCAAGGCTGGGGGCGGTGGCAAGGGCGGTGGCAAGGGCGGCGGCGGCGGCGGCGCTAACAAGCTCGCTGGCAAAGGTGGGGCACACCATCAGGGCGCAGCGCACCACTACCCATACAGGCTCATCTCGCTACGAGCGGGCACATTCATGCCGTACAACGCGCAGGCGACCTTGCATGGATATGACTCGTTGTGGGGGCTGCTGCTCCCCTGCACCGTGCACGGGCGTGTCACGGATATCTGGCGCGCCTACTTTACACAGCGGCTGCTTTGGGACATTGGCTCTCGAATTGCCTTCTCGACGCCGTGGGTGACGCAGTACCGCAACGTGCACAGCTACCTCGCCGACTTCAACTCGGAACTCCCGCTCTACCAGCAGTCTGGCGAGCTCGTGCGCGTGCTGCGCGAGTGGCGCCCGAGCGCTCCGTCGCTTCCGGGCCGCATCGAGGAGCTCTATGTGCTCATGTACGAAATGGGCATCCTCGGCCACAACGACGTCAAGCTCGCGCAGGCGTGGCTCCTCGACCTCGAGAAGGCCGGCTACAGGTTCCCGGCGATTGTGCCGTCTGCCGTCGGGCGGGTGGAGAAGAGCTGAGCCAAAAATGGGTCGTTGCGAGTGCAAGGAGCTGGTGAATGCGGGCGGCAGGGTGCTGGTTTGGCCTTGTGCAAGACAATGTACACTGAAGGGTCGGGTGGGCTACGATGTAGTACCGTCGACGGGCGTACGGCTTGACATGATTACGTGCATGAGCATGCATTTGCGGTGGAGTGCGCGACCATCCTGCACGGACAGCATCTCAATTGCGGAAAGCCCCGTGGTCGGACCGTGGTGGAGGTGTGGTCGGGCGTCCGGCTGGCCCGGGGGAGGCGGTTCGCTGGACGCTGCTGGCCCCGGGAGCCCCGGGTTCTATGTGGCCGTGACCCGTGTCGGCTGTCCGGGACTCCGGGGGGTGCGTGACTTGTATCTGTGCGCGGCGTACCGGCTACCGCGAGACGCCGCGTCTCTCGTACGCACCGTTTCGCGCCGTTTGACATTTTCGATTTTGCTTATAACAACTTGTAAAAATCGATAATTAGCGTCACACCTATACGTGTGGCTATGGCGTATGCGACTATGGGTGCGGTGGCCCTCTTGGCTAATAATTGGCTACGAACTGGTGCATGCACCAACGTCTACTCTAAGTTTTCTTTTCAACTGCAACGACGGTCGTGCTGTGCTTGGACTTGCGTCGCCGGCTCGGGGCTTCCTCACGATGGTGGTGGCCATGCCTGTTGGCTGCGGCGCCTGCCATCGTCATGCCGCCCGCAGGCGCGTCCTGTCCCGGGCCGCCAGTCTCACCGCCATTCTCACCGCCAGTCGGGCTTGGCGAGAATCGGGCGTGCTCGGGTGAGAGCTCCCTCAGAGGATCGTCCGGGTCGAAGTGAATGCCCTTGGCCCGCATCGCATGTGCGAGGGCAAAGTTCTCGTCGCGTAACGTCTCGATGGCCGAGCGCACGGTGTCGACGTCGTTGGCGAGCGTGGCATGCTCGTCTGAGAGTCGTAAGTAGAGCAGCTTGAGGCTGTGCGTAAGCATCCGGGTCTCTGAGACAGCTTTGGGCTCGGCCATCTCAGCAATCTTGTTGTAGGCCTCCACCGCCTCAACGAGCGGATTGGAAAATTGTGCGCCTCCTGTCGCGAGATTCTTCGCGGAAGCCCCTTCCGTGCCTGTGCCGCTGGCGCTTGAGTAGCTGCCAGCCGCACCAACGGCCACAGCCGCACCAGCGGCCGCAGCCGCGTTTTTGACCTCGCGCAGCTGCCCGTTGACAATCTCGTACGCGCCCTTCGCCTCAACGCGATTCGGCGATCCGGCGCGCTCGGACGTTCCGCGACGCCCGGCGAAGTCGGATATCTGGACATTGTGGAGCGCCTGTCTTGCCTTGGACGACAGTTCCTGGAAGCGTCGAAAGTTCTTCCATGAAAGTCTCTCCTTGAGCCGGTGCAGAAACTCTTCAGCTAGAGCGTCGTCTGAGGGCGTTTGTTGGAAGCAGCCTTGCAAGATGGCGACAGCCATGTTTAGGATGTTCAGGTACACGACGAAGACGAAGAGGCCGATGAGGACCATCGCGAGATCACGGTTGAGCAGCAGCAGCGGGCCGACGTCGATGTCGCCCATGATGAAACGGACGAGCGTGATCATCGAGTGGCTCACAGTTCGAAATTCGCGCCGATCCTTACCGAAGGCCAAATGGAAGGCCATAGCAAAGGCTAAGATGAAGATGAGGGTGACCAGCAAAAACCCGGCCATGTCTTGGCGCGCGCGCGCCATGGCGCGCGCGGTGCGCCGGATGTACGGGATCTGCTCGATCTCACGGAAGATAAGAGCGTACACGAGGAGAGTCTCGATGGAGAGGAGCGTAGTATCGTAATCGAATATGTCGGCCGCCTCGATGAGCTGCGGGTAGTGTGTGTTCGGCTCGAAAGGCGCAAGCTGACCGAAGCTCTGCATGATAGACCGCACGCGGTAGCGTATCGAGAGGATTGCCCAGAAGATGCAGATGATTGCCCAGTCATGCACCTTCCAGCCGTCGTTCAGCACGTACCGGATCCAGGCGATAGGGTTGTGGCCTGCGTGGTACCACATATGCCGAAGGCACGCAGCCAGCAGACACGTCATGTACGCGATCATGAGCGCGTCGGCCATCTCCTGCATGGGTCCGTACTCGCCCTCGTACGGCAGCAGGCGTGCGACGCGGAAGGAAGACGATGGGAGGACGCCGCCCGTCTCGAGGAACTCAAAGGTGAGACGCACGACGCAGAACGAGTTGATCTGCGCATTGTACAGCGCGAAGTCGACCACGAGGCAGCGCGTCTCTGCGGCGGAGAGGAAGCCATCCGTCTGGAGCTGGCTGATAAACTCTTCAGCGTGCAGCGCGCGCGCGGGAAGGTCGGCTATGTAGCCGCCGCTTTCATAGGTGTGCACCAGTCCCACGACGGGGAACGCGAACGCATCGTTGTACCGGTACACCCGGCGCAGTCCGCCGCCCAGATTGGCGCCATACAGAGGCGCGCGCCGGCGCGCGCCGTCGGCGAGCGCGGGGTAGCACGTAGGCACGAGGTACGCCAGCAGGTCGATGCGGCACGAGTTGGTCGCCACCCGGATCTGACGAAGCCGTGGTGCGCCGACGAGCCGCGACTGAGTGTTGACCCAGCCGACGTCGAAGCTGCCCGTGGCGCGCGAGACCTGCTCGCCGAAGAGGCCGTCCAGAAAGGGCCCTTGCAGGAACTGGTACACGGCTCTCGTTGAGACGACGTCGTTGAACGTCTGAAGCACCTCCGTGTCCTCCACGTGGAACTCAGTGTCGATGAATTTCTTGCGCACGAGCTTGCGGTACGCGAACGAAAAATCCGAGTCGCGCGAGTTTGCCAGCCACCACGTGAAGATGGAGATGAAGCATATGTTAGCGACTAACCTCACCTGCGTCGGCCTCGGAGCGCTCTTGCGCAACGCACGGTAACAGCGTTTCACCCTCTCCGGCACAAAGTGCTCGAGACGCAGATCGACGACTGGCATATGTAGACCCTGTGTCTGCACGCCCGGTTGTGTGCTGCCCGCCTTGGCGACTTTCGCCGCCTTGCCGGATATCGCTGCCTGCTGCTCCTCAGCTGCCCGTGCCTTCGTTCGCAAGGCGGCGACAGTTTTCATCGCTGATGCACCCAAGGCGTCTTCATCGTCGTCGGTTGGAAGGGCAGGGCCGACCGTGGATCGCAATTCGGCGACGTTTTGTCGCCGGTAGATAGATTTTTGCATGGGAAAAACACGTCCAACGCTGCGGAATTGCGAGTAGGAACCTACCGGTGTGGTTTTTCGTCCTTGCTGACATGTATCGTACTTCCTGCGGAATTATTGGTTATGTTTCGTTGCCTCTCTAATCGACGCTGGGCCATAACCGTCTGTACGTCGTCAGCGTGTCGTAGTCCCGTTCGGAGCAAGAGGGCCAACCAATGGAAACGCCATCGTGCATGTGCCGTCGAGCAGGCCCCTCGTCGCGGCTACATCGGGGGCATGAAACCCGTCCCCTCGGGCCCCATCATTTGCATGCAGCACCCGTGTGAACTTGCACCCGCCAATGTCAAGGAAGGAGAGGAGCTCATTGAACTTGGCGACGCTGAACTCCTCCAGGGGCAAGTCGAACACGTTCGGGTACGAGCTGGTCGCCTCGAACATGTGGGCGGTTTGTTGCTGCAAAAACTCACGTTCAGCCAGCGGTTGGGGTGCATGGGACGTCCTGTTGGTAACGTCCTGCTGGTCGCGTCGGTAGCGTCCTATTGAGCGCGCAATCGAGCTGACCTGGTTGCCGACGTTGCGACGGAAGCTTCGGAGGATTCGAAGTTTGGGTCCGAACAACGCAAGCGTTTGGTTTAACGGCCCCAGACAGCCCACCAAGTCCTTGAACCCAACATAATGCCGGCTTGGCGTCGACGGCATCATGTCGCGGAGCCAGCCGCACATGTGCTGCTTCAGCCGGCCGGTTTGCGGCACGGCGTATCGCGATTGGCCAAACGCACCCCTCACGTGCTCCGAGATGGACAGCTGATACGTCGAGAACAGCCTGCCGAAACCAGTCGGCGGTCGATAGGGATAGAGGCGATTGCAAGAGGCAAGTAGGGGCCATTCGAGGCGGTTCGAGGCATTCATTCGCAATCAAAGGCAACAATGGATTGCAGGCCATTCGAGGCGGTTCGAGGCGGTTCGAGGCGGTTCGAGGCAATCAGTCGCCATCGATTGCAGTCTCACCTGCCGAGGACGCTCCGCGAAGAACAGCCCAGTTCCAGAGGGTCGGACGGCTCCGGCGAGATCGTGAGCTCGCCCGAGAGAGATACAAAGGGGACCGCATTCAGCATGTCCAAGATGGTCGTCGACCCTGATCGGCTTGTTGAGATAATGATCAACCAATGCTGATCACATCCCCGAGATGCCATGGCAGGCGCGTTTCTCGCGGGATCCATCGGCGTACCACGCACCTGTGGGGAAGACATGGCGCCGTGGTGAGCACTAGCATGCCCTCGCAGGATCCAATTGGCGTACAGGTAGGCGTAGCACGTACCGGGGCAAGAGGGCCGAGGCGATGGATCGGTGGCAGCGGCGGCGGCAGCAGAGATGGGGTCGGTGCTGCGGCGGCCAAGGGCGTCAGCGTCGATGGGCTGCGTGGGGGTGGCGAGATCGACGAAGGCGACCGCATGGAGCAGACGCCATCCAGCAGACCTCTCGTCGCACCTTCGCCCGGCCCAGCATACCCGTCCCCTCGGGCTCCATCATTTGCATGCAGCACCCGTGTGAACTTGCACCCGCCAATGTCGAGGAAGGAGAGGAGCTCATTGAACTTGGCGACGCTGAACTCCTCCAGAGGCAAGTCGAAGACGTTCGGGTACGAGCTGGTCGCCCGAAACATTTCCGCCGTGTGCCTCTGCAGCAATGTACTGGCACCCTTGATCGTTTTCCAGAAGGCCGAGTTCAATTGCTTGGCGACGTTGCGCCGGAAGCTTCGGATGATTCGCACATTGGGTCCCAGCAGCGCGAGTGTCTGATCCAACGGCTCGATGCAATGGACTATCTCCTTGAAGCCAAAGTAATGCCGGCTTGGATGTGACGGCATCATGTCGCGCAGCCAGCCGCACATGTGATGCTTCAGGCGCGCCGCTTGTGGCACCGCGTATCGCGCCGTGCCATAGGAACCGGTCAGACCTGGAGAGAGCGACAGATCATAGGTCGAGAAGAGTCTGCCGATCACGCTCCGTGGAGCGCAGTCTGCACGCGGGTCGGAGAGCCTCAGGCCAAGCGAATGATCCTCAGTCTCGGGTGAAATCGCGAGCTCTCCTGAGAGCGAGATGAAGGGCACCGTGTTGAGCATGTCAAGGATCGTCGTCGAGCCCGCTCGGCCTGCGGAGATCACCACGAGCCAGTTCGTATCGCACCATAGTGGAGCATCCATTGTGTGGAGATGAGCGTGTCACAATCGAATGATTGAATGCGCAATGAGTTTAGAAAAGCGAACTTATCCGAAAAGGTAGCGGGAAGCCAGTTTCGTCGCGGTCCACCGGCCCGTGTGTCGTTGTGTAGCGTGCGAACATCAGTACGTATGCAGGCTACAGCTCAGCGTCCTTGACGGTGGGCCCACCCTTCTCCTCGCGCTTCGGCAGTGCGATCCTCTCCTTCAGCCGCCATCGCGGCGGTTCGGGCGGCGATGCAATGCATCGCTCGAAGACCCACCAGTCGAGCGTCTGATGGGGTGCGTCCTTGCTACCAAGGCCGCCGATCCTGGCACCCTTCTTATCTGAGATCGTCCAGACAAGCTTGGCGTCGAGAGAGCACGTGACCTGCGCAAATTGGCGCTCGGGCAGACTCGCATTGTGTCCGATGCGAACCTGCACGACTGACGTGGCGACGTCGAGGGTCGTCCATTTGTGGCGCTGGCCAGCAGGCCGCTCGCGCAGGCTTGCAGCCATGGTTGCAAAGCAGCTCGGTGTGGTTAGCTGACGCAGTTTTGCCTCATCGGCAGCGGCCAGTGCGGCGCCGACCCCAGCATAGATCTCCGCGGCTTCCTCCTTAAATGTGGGCACCGTGAATCCTACCTCCTGTCGCGCACAGAGCTGGGCGTCAGTGCACTTGCTCTCTCACCTGGAGCTCATGCGGATTTGAGAGCTGCCGTACCGAGCGAAGTTTGACCACTGCGAGCGTCGAGCTTGAGAAGGAGAGCCACCCGCGATAGTAGGAGTCGGCAGGCTTGTACCGCTCCAATACGGTGCCCAACTCGAACGCACCACCCGGACTTGCAGCAAGCCATCGGCGCTGCTCCCGGAGCACGCGAAACATAGAAATGGGAAGGCGACGCGCCATGTTGGGCGCCTACCTGAAAATGGACTAGTTTTCGATATATGACTTGAGGAACTGCATGGGGAAACGGTGGTGGTACCGCACACTTCTTAAGAAGCGCCCCGCCACGATTGCTCACCCGTGGGAACGGGGTTCGTGTCTGGTGCCGCGCCGTTCCGCACGTCACCTCTGACAGAGGGGACGACGATGGACATGGTGATGGGGAGTTGTGGACGGCCGCGAGCGCAATGCAAGAGACAAGTCGATCAGAACTAGACTGACCCGTGCTCGAAGCCATCGCGCACTCACACGTCCGCGCATGCCTGCCTGACTTCCTCGGCTCGTACATGTCTCGAGGCATCCTGTCACAAGCACTTGCCTCAAATCTTGAGGCGTGCTCAATTGAACCCGGCTTGAGTCGACCATCTGAACCCTTTGGGTGGAACCATCTTGGGCGGGAAAAAGCGGCGCTTCTGCATGACGAGCGTTCTCAGAAGCAAGTAGCTCAGGAAGCCCACTGGCCCCATGAACGCAGTTGCCACGATGCAAGGCACGCAGAACGCGTGCGGTACCCTCACTCGCTTCGCGTCGAGGACAATAGCAAGACCGACGAGCGGGTCGAAGGTGCAATAGTGCAGCCAGCCAGCGAAGGCGCCGTCGGGCAGCATCTGCATCTTCATGATCCCTTCGAGTGAGGAGAAGCTGACGGAGGTACCTGGCACCGGGTTCTGGATCATGTGCAGCATTACATTGCCATAGAGGAGCGAGTGCACGGTAGGAGCAATGAGTGCCAGGACTGGCGTCAATTTCCAACGAGGCAGAAGCAAGTACAGCAGCCACGATAGGAGCGCGAGGTTCTGCACGGGAAAGAGCTGGCTCGACGTTTTGCCAAAGAGGAGGAATGGAACCGTGGCCGCTTTTGCAATGTTTTCAACCTCTGGGTGGCGAGCCAATGTCGGAAGACGCGCGCGAGCAGGCGTAACGAGACGCGGAGCAACTTGGAACGCCTCTATTGTAAGGCAGAGGAGGCCGAGGCAGAGCAGCCTCTTCATCATCGTTTCGTCCGAGTGGAACTGACTAACCGGTAAAAAGACACCGGGGGGAGCCGGGACACACACGACACACACACGGGACACGCGGACGCACAAAGGCACACGGACCACACAGACGAACCTCACAACCATCCAGACCCACCAACAACACACACAACCCGCACGTCAGCGAGACGACCGAAGCCGCTGCCGACTCAAGAGCCGCAGGCCCGGAGTCGACCGCCCCCCGCGGCCGACTCAGAAGAGGCCACCCCCAGCGAACCCGACCCTGCCTCCACCCGCTCCCAGAGCGCCTCCCCGCGCCTGCTCGAAGGCGGTCGGCGAAATGAAGGCGCGCGCGGCAGACGCGTAGCGGCCGGCAGTGCGCGGCCAGAGCCCCCGATAAGCTCAAGGCGTGAGAGGCGGAGGCGGGCATGCGCAACAGCCGCGGCGAAGCCGACCTGGGAGCGCAGCGTCGAGATCATGAACTGACTAACCGGTAACGTTTCATCGTTTTTCTCAACTTTTAACCCGCGCCCACCCGCGGCGCACCGCCGGTGGCGTCTGGCGACCGAGGTGACAACCAACGTAGAACGTTTAAACGTTAACAACGTACGTAACAGCCGCGCCAGCCGGTCACACGAGACACGACGATGCGCCACCTGGCGTCTCCCGTCAACCTCCTCAACCAAAGCTCTAAGTGCAAAGTTCAACATCTCAAGCAGTGTCCAGACCATCTCGGGATGTGCCACACTTCTGTGTACGCGTAATGCATCACCACACCGGCGCCATCGGGCGCTCACGCCTCGATGACGGCTGCCTCGCCGTTGTCGGCATACCGGCCGCCCGCGAAGCGCTCGGCCACCCTCTCGCCCACGAGCGAGTAAGCGAGCGCCTCGACGATGCGCACCGGCACGAGCTTGCCCAGGAGCTCGTCGATGTCCCCTTCGAAGAAGACGGGGCACCCCTGACGGTTACGACCCTTGACCTGTGCGGGGTGTTTCGGGTTGCGCATCTCGACAAGCACTTCCTCGACGCGCCCGAGATAGCGCTGGCGTCGCTCGAGCGCGTGCTCGGCCGCGAGCCGGTTGATGATCTGTAACCGCTCCTTCTTGACCTTCTCCTCCACCTGATCTTCCCATAGGGCTGCGGGCGTGTGGGGGCGCGGCGAGTAGGCCGCGGTGTTGAGCTGGTCAAACTTGACCGCCTCCATCAGGCGCAGCGTGTTCTGGAACTGCTCCTCCGTCTCGCCTGGAAAGCCGACGATCGCATCGGCGGTGATGGCAGCGTCGGGCAAGCGCTCGCGGATGCGCTCGACGAGGCGCACATACTGAGCGGCGGTGTACCCGCGCGCCATGGCCTTAAGGATGTCGTCGTCGCCCGACTGAAACGGGATGTGGAACATCTCGCACAGCGCGGGCGTCTCGGCAACCGCGTCGATGACGCGCGGCGACATGTACCGGGGGTGCGACGTAACGAAGCGCAGCCGCGAGAGGCCGGCCGTCTGTCCGATTTCGCGCAGCAGGTCGGCGAACTTTTGGGAGGGCGAGAGGTCGCGCCCCCACGAGTCAATATTCTGGCCGAGGAGCGTCACCTCGCGATAGCCCTGCTCCACCAGCGCCTGCACCTCGGCCTTGATAGCATCGCGGGGACGAGACTGCTCAGCCCCGCGTGTAGTGGGGACCACGCAATAGGTACACCTCTCATTGCAGCCGTAGATGACGTTGACCCACGCGCACACGGTTGAGGAGCGCTGGGGCTGCGTCAGATCCTCCATGATGTGCGTGGGTGCCGTCGCCACGATCTGGTTGCCGTTGAAGACGCCCTCGAGAAGGTCGCCCAGCCGGTTGGCATACTGAGGCCCCATGACCATATCTATCTCGGGTATACGGCGAAGGAGCTCCTCGCCCTCCTGCTGCGCGACACAACCGGCGACGACAATGGCCACATCCTCTCCGTTGCGCTTGCGGATCGCGGTCGGCCCCAGGTGCGAGTACAGCTTCTCCTCGGCATGCTCGCGGATCGAGCATGTGTTGATCACCACCACGTGCGCGTCCGCCGGATCGGTCGCCTTCGCAAAGCCAAGCGCGCGCAGCTGCCCCTCCATGCGCTCCGCGTCGGCAGAGTTCATCTGGCAGCCCATTGACTCCATGGAGTACGAGAGCGTGCGCAAAGGCGCGGGCGCGCCCGCCAGGGAGCCGCCCACGTCGCGAGGCGCGAGAGCGGCGCCCGCGGCCGTTGATCCGCCGCCGATGGGCCCCTCGGCCCCGCTGCCGCTGCTGCTGCTGCTGGTCCTAGGATAGAGGTCGACGTCGAGGCTGCTGGCCAGAACATCGAGAGCTCGTCGGCTGCTGCTGCTGCTGCTGCTGCCGCTCCCACCGCTGCTGCTGCTGCTACCGCTGGTCACACTCGCGAGCTCGCGCAAGCCCCGTTTGTCCTCCCGCGAGGCCCGGAGCAGTTCGATCAGCGGGCGCGGCTTGAAACCGACCCCGGGGAGTCCACGCGTGCGGGGCGCGGACTCGATGTGCAGCGTCTGAAAGACGTCCACCACCTGCACGACATGCTGTCCTAGGCCCGAGCAGAGCACTGCGACGTCTCCTGGCTTCATGTGCATCGCCGCCGCACGCACATCGCGCGGTACGATCTCGTCAAGGTGCTCGTCGTTCGTCGCCGACCACCCCACCTCGCCGCCCTTCTCGCGCGTGTGCGCGCAGCCCGAGACAGCCTCCGCGAGCTTGCCGAAGTCACCGCCCGCACGAAGCTGGTCACGAAGCTCGGCGGCAAGGCTCTCCGTCTGCACGAGGATGTGGCGCACGCGAACGGCAGTGACGGCACTCGAACGCGTCTTGTCAACCTCACGCAACCAATCGGCGGTGTTGAGCCCGACGGCCACCTCGGCCCGCGACCGGCCAGAAGTCTCCATGTCCTCGCGCTGCACCTTGATGCTCATATGCACGCTACCGCTGCGGTAGGAGAAAGGATGCACAGAGCTCGCGGCAGCGGCAATGCTGGCTGCAGCGTGATGTGGGCTCTTGTTGCAGACGTATCCAGAGTGCTGGTAGCTGCTTGTGCTCACGAGCAGAGCCAGCAAGGGATGCACCATGGCAATCACCACCGTCTCACCACCCATTCCAGGGCCTGTCTGTGATCGACCTCGTGAGCTCGTGAGTTCTCGCGGGGAAGGGTTTGCACTTCAAGTCAGTTTCGTCGCGGGCCCGCTTTCACCGCTCACCGTCTCAAAGGTCGGCTCCGCACACCTCGGTCAGCACAAGTACTGAGTACTCGTTCTCTCGCGTCTCGGACTACTCAATTTGAATTTCGCTCGGCTAGTCCTAGTGTGGCACCTGGCTCGGGCGGGATAACGGGGTTAACGCCGGGCGGTCCGCTGCGTCCAATGCTGGCTGCGTCATGCCCTGATCGTTTTCGCAAGGAGACGCGTTAGCCGTTACGTATATACTCGAGCTACTTCTCTGAAGATAACTTTCAAAGTGAATCCAACGCGCTGGCGTCAGCTCTCAGCGGCTCTTTCGTCACCAAGGTATTCTTCACCAACCTCCTTCTTCTTATCCAGCCGTGCCGCCTCGTACCGCAGGATCGTCTTGAGCTCGTTGAAGGTGAGTTCGCCGCTCCCGTCCATGTCGAACGAGTCGAAGAGCGCATCGATGGCGTCCATGTTCGCCTGGCTCTCTTCGATGCCGAGTAGCCCCAGCCCCGCTCGAAACTCGTGCTTCGTCACCGCGCCATCGCCGTTCTTGTCCATGAGTTTGAAGAAGTCGATGACGCGCGAGTAGCTCGCGGCGAGCGCCTCGCGCACGCCCGCAACGGTCACCTTCTTGAGTACGATCGACGACCCTTGCTCGCCGAGCAGATGTCGGTGCGACGAGCCAGGCGCGATCTTGTTCCTCGCCTTGAGCTCAATCGCGCCAACTGCACCTGCCTTAAGCTCGGCGGCGAGCTCGACCCCGGCGCCCTGCCGAAGCTTCTGGTTGAGCTCATCGAAACTAATCGTGCCTCCGCCGTCCGAGTCGAGCGTCTTGAAGAGTTCATCGGTCAGGTCGGTGCGGCTAGCATCGAAGCCGAGAAGAGGCAGCGCGCCGCGGAACTCTGCCTTCGTGATCGTGCCATCGCCGTCTTTGTCAAGCTTGCGGAAGGCGTCGATGACGCGCGTGCTATTGGCCGTTAGCGCGGCGCGTAGCCCCTCGATCGTCACCGCCTTCAACGGACCAGATGGCGCTTGGCTGCGGGCTCGCTTGGGCGACGTCTGCTTCTTCATGATCTCGACAGCCCCAGGCTTCAGCGCGGCATCAAGTTGCACGTCAGCGCCCTGCCGCAGCAGTTTATTGAGCTCTTTGTACTCGATCGAGCCGCTCCCGTCGCGGTCGACGGACCGGAAGAGCAGGTCCATGTCCTCGACGGGCCAGGCGAGTTCGAGCGCCTGCATCGCCTTGCGGAACTCATCGCTGTCGATCTTGCCCGATCCGTCCACGTCGAACCGGCGAAAGAGATCTATCACTCGTGGCATCCCGCGCTTGAGAACGGTGCGCCGCAGCTCGGCAAACAGATCCCGTGCTCGCGGGTCGTCGATGGAAAATGAGGCTGAACCTCTGATGATCGTCGCGTTCTTGCCCGCGCCGGCACCCCCGCAAGCTCTCTGCAGCTCGGCCTCGAGCTCAGCTACGCGCCGTCGCAAAGCCACCTCGACGTCGGGCGGTCTCTCCTTGAGCTGAGCTTCGAGACGGTCCGCGAGCTCGAGCTGCGCCGCAAGCCGGTCCGTCCGCACCTTGAGCTGCTCGTCGAGATGTGCCTCGAGATCGCGTACTTCGCTAGTCACCCGCTTGGCTCTGCGCTTTTCCAGCTCAACCTCCTTATGCTTGCTCTCAATTTGACGCTGCAGCTCGAGCTCCTTCGCCTCCATCTTCACGAGCTCCGCCTCGAGCCGCCTGTATTTCAGGCGCGCTTCTGACACAGCTGTCGCCCCAGCGCTCAGCAATGCCTGCAGCTCCCTTGACTGCTTGAGCATCTGCGCAATCTCTGCCTCAAGCTTCCGATGGCGATTGCGCATCTCTGCGGCAGATGCACCCCCGGAGCCCTCATCGTTCTCGCCAGCCTCCCTGTCCAGGGACTCTCGTGCCTTCGTGCGGGCCGGCGAGAGGTTCGTCAAGGGACTTGAGTTCGTCAGCGTCGCATCGCGGACTGGCTCGCAGCTCGTTAGAGACTTGAGGTTGGTGGACGAGCCACTTGACGAGCCACTTGCGACGTGCGTGGCACTGCCGAATCGGCGAGGTGGCCGTGAGCCTAGCGCGACGACCGGAGGGCTGATCGGAAACGAGCGAAGTGGCGTCTCTGCCTCGACAAGCGGCTTCGCACTGAACCTCGCCTCCTCCGCCTCCGCCTCCACCCTCGCTGCCTCCGCCCTCGCCGCCGCCTCTTGATTGCGTTGGAATCGGCTGGCTATTGCAGGATCCTTAGCTGGCCACTGCGTGTTCGTCGCCAAGGCCGCTTTGACAATGCTACGCGTGTTCACGGCAGAGGTGATCGGCAGCTTCGCGAGGTCAGACTCGAGCTTTGCTATGTCATCGTCGAGTGGATCCTCGATCGGAATCGTGCTCGGTGCGATACGCGACCGGTGCACGGTAGGTGGCTGAGATGGTGGAGGTGGAGGTGGCGGAGGTGGTGGAGGCGGTGCAGCCGGAGGAAGCGCGGGCGCTGGTGGAGGATGGAGTGGCCCAGCTGTTGGACGCCCGGGCGCAGGCTGCGGCTGCTTCGATAATACAGGCGGTACCAGACTTGCCTCGCTCGGCACGGTGGGCGTCGGCGAGAGCCCGACCAAGTCGCACATGCCGCTCACTGCCGCCAGCTGATATGCGGACGCAGCGGAGAGCAAAATCCGATCGGTGCCCGCTAGCTGCAGGCTATAGTGCGGTTGGCCGTCTTTTCCGGAAATTACGATCAGCCTCGGCGAGAGAGGTGGCAGCGTCGAGGTCTTCATATCATCTCTCATTTCACGGTCTTGTAACCGATTCCTGTGCTGGAACCGATTCCGGTCATGTAGTTTAAACGACGTCGAAGAAATGCTCAGCATGCGACTCCAGTGACCACTCTTCAAGGCGAGCCGGCTGGCGACCTCGCTATCATCTCTCTCCACATCAATCGGGGGCGGGGTCCTCGTTACACACACGGCTGGACCTGTCTCGCTAGGGGTTCGCTAGGGGTTCGCGAGCTCGCGGGGCGGCGGCAGATCCATGCTGAGCGTGGGCTCCTCTTCGGCATGGCCATCCTGGAGGGCCAATGCCTCCTTCGCCTCCCGTTGCTTCTGTGCAGCCGCCTCGAGCTCGCGCCGCAGGTCCATGACCCCTGTGGGGTTGACACGAACCTCCTTGGGCCGAAGAAAGTCGCGCAGCCACTCACTGCCCAGGGCGGTGGGCAGGGACTCAGCATGCTGATGCAGCTCCTTCACGCGCACGTCGAGGAGACGCAAAAAGTCGGTCAGGGTATCGGGGCGGCATCCCTTGAGTGCAAGCATGCCTCCATCGGGCACCTGCTGTGGGCTGCCGCCCGCCTGCTCGAGCAAACGCTGCATGACGGGGCACAGTTCGAGGAGGTCCGCCTCGCGCTTGATGCGGAGGCGCTCGATGGCCTCCACGCTCGCAACCTCGGCCTTCGCCTTCGCCTGCACGACAACGGCCACTTCCCTCCCCTTGGCCTGCTTCACCAGCAGGGCTGCCTCGTCGTCGACCAGCTGCTGGAGCTGCTCCTCAGCCTCCTCTATCTGCCGGTTCTGCACGTCGACGTAGTAGAGCAGGCTCGAATTGCGCTGCTCGTGCGAGAGAGACGCCTGCACGATCTCGTTGACCGACTCTGGCTTGTCAGGCGAGAACTTGACGCCCATGATGCGGTGAAGCCGTTGGAAATCCATCTCCAGACCGCGCACGTGGTTCTGCAGGAAGCCGAGGCGCAGCTCACGACGCTGATCGTCCTCGCGCTGCTGGCGCACCGATCGGAACGCGTTCTGGCGCTCCGCCTGCCTCAACTTATCCTCCTCTGCGTTCGTGTGCGCGATCTTCTCATCGAGCGTCTGGAGCTCATTTGCGAGCATCTCGAAGACGTGCTCCGTGTGAGCGATCTCATTGGAATACTCATACCGCTGGCGCTTGAGGCGCGACTCGATCTTCTCCTTCTCGTCCAGGTTCGCGTGCGCCATCACGCTAAAGTGCTTCATGTCCGCCACCATCGCGCTCACACGCTCCTCCAGCTTGGCCGTCTGCTCCAGGAACAGCGCACGTCCGCGGCGCATCTTATTGATGTTCTCTACGGTGGCCTTGTTGAAACGCTCGGCGTCGGCGACACGCTCCTCCGTGACCTGAAGCGCCTTCGTGAGCCGGCTCTTCTCACGCTGCTGCCTCCGGTTGAGCTCCTTCTCGAGGCCCGCCGTGCCCGATTTCATGAGCATCGGATCGCTCGCGCGACGTGCCAACAGGGACGCCTCCTCATGAAGGAGTGCCTCGATCTTCTGGTCGAGAAGCTGCTGCTGCAGCTCCTGCTCGTTAATGGCGTCCTGATACCAGAAGAGCTTGCGCTCGATCTCCTTGGCCTGCGCCGAGTTGAACTGAATCTCGGTCGCGGCATCGTCAGCCACTGACTCGGGTCCGCGCGCTGACTGCACGCCGCTCCTCGACGCCGATGCGCTCATCTCCGAACCATCCTCGGCGCGAAGGCGCCGGCTCGAGCTGCTCAGGCGCGCCGAGTTGAGCGCCGAGTGCGGCGCGGACTGGAGTGCCATCGTCTTGAGCTTTGCGTGCGCCTCGCGCGCCGTCGCGGCACGATTCACACGCTCAATCATCTCCTCCTTCCACAGGGGCACACGGTCGTTGTGCAGCTCGCCCATCATCTTCTTCAGATAGGACGGGCTGTTCACCTTGAGCGAGCCGGCCGTGCCGAGGCTCGTCATCGAGGCTTGGCCCGCGTCCGCGCTGCGCCGCAGCGGCTTGCTGCCCGTCGACGCCTCCCCCGGCACGGCGGTGAGCGAAAACGTTTGCTGCGTGTCCGCCGCCGGCGGCGCCGGCGCTGCGCCATCGCTCACCTCGCCGCCGTCCGCTTGGCGCGGCGATGCAGGCCCTGCGGCCGGCTTGGGCTTGGGCTTCTTGCGCGGCGGCGGCGGCTTGCTTGGCGGCATTTTGGGTGCGGTCGGCAGCTGCACATGCTCGCCCACTTGGTCGTCGACGCCTGGTTGCCAGCCGATGTTGCCCTCGGCGATCCGGCGAAGGTCGACCACACCCTTAAGGATGACCTGCACGTCGGCATGCTTGACCTTCCACTCGAGCATCTGCTCACGCGTTAGCCCGAGCAGCGCGGGGCCGTCGATGTTGTGCACCAGAAACGTGTGCGTGTAATCCTCCTTGGTGGACTGCATGTACAACCACTCAGCAACATCGTGAGGCATCCACTCCTTGATCGAGCTCACGCCCAGAGCAGCATTGTACTGAGTGGAGTTCGACAGGCTAGCAGCGTCCTGCAGGCAGGCACGAGGCACAGGAGAGCGCTGAGCGAGTGCGCAGTAGGCCAGCACAGAGCACGCACGCAGGGGCCTATGCTGAATGCAGCGTGCATATCACCGCCGTGTACTCGGTGAAGAGCACCCGGGCTGACGCGATGCGCGAGGCACGCACCTTCTTGGAGCGGTTGCTGCTCGCTGCCGCGTTGCCGCGAGGCGAGATGGCTGGCAGCGTCGGCATGGTGTGCCTCTCCGTCGAGCGCTCGTGCAGACAGTCAACAATCTGTTCCTTCGGTACTGGTATTGAACTGAGCAGACTTCTGCAAGTTTGCTCCGCAACGGCGCGCTCTCCCTTGTCGTCTGAGTCGATGCCAATTGGCGCCGACGCCACCCAAAATTGATCTCAAATCGTGCTGAAACAAGTAACGCGCGGCGTTCCACAGACTTTGGCAGGGCCTCGTGTGAGGACACTGAGGTTCTTGGTCAATCGCTGCTCCCGATGGCGTTGCGTATGCAGCGGATGCGCAAGGATTTCCTCATCAGCCGCGTGCGCCGGCAGGTTGAGCAAAGCGCGCTCGTCGCCGTCGTCAACGTGGGCAATATCGGCACCTCCCAGAGCGAACAGGTGCGGCGCACGCTTGCCGCGGTTGGTGGCCAGGTGCTTTTCACGAAAAACTCGCTGGCCGCCAAGGGACTCGAGGCCGCCGGCGCCGCCGATCTCGTCCCGCTGCTAAAGGGCCCCACCGCGATCGCGACCGGCCCCGCGGAGGTGCCGCTCGCCAAGGAGCTGCTCACACTCTCAACACTGTTTCCTGACTTTTTCGTGATCGGTGCGCTGCTCAACAAGCGGCGCGTGCTCGAGTTCATGGAGGTAGAGCGCCTCTCCAAGCTGCCCGCGTCTGACGTCATCCATTCGCAGCTCGTCGCGCAGATGCTGCCCGGGAGCAGCCTGCAGGTGCCCAATGTGGCGGCGTACTTGATCGGCGTGCTGCACATGCACGTCGAGGCGCAGCAGGCGGCGAGTGGCGGAGGCGCCGAGGCGGTAAGCAAGTAAGCATCCGTGAATCACAGCACGAAGCAACGGCGCACGTAATCTGTACATCTTTTATGAGCCCTGCCCACCCCACACACGCCGAGACGCGACAAGTGGAGAAAACTTAGCGAGAAAACGGTGCTGGAGTCGCGCACGACGCGGCCAATGGACGCGGCTCCGGGGTAACCCGGCCGCGGGCCGGAGCCTGACGGGGGCTGTCGCGGCTGCCACGCCTGCAGAGACCCGGGCCGTCGGCGTCGCGCGGCGGGCCGCGGCGAGACTCGCGCGGTCCCCCGACGCCCGAGTCTCGTCAGGTCGTCATTCAGTCACCTCACTCACTTATACTAGTGAATTCAACCATGAAAGCAAGTTTGTCTCGAGCGGCCCAAATGTAAACGATAAGCGCACGTCCCGAACGGTGAGGCACGCGCCCGAGACGACGCAGAGACACATGTACGTTCATGGCGGCTATCAAGCAGATCTTGCCGCTTGGTGGGCCCTTTGGCGGCACGACATCCGTGATCGTTCTCGGCCAAAGGCTGTACGCATCAAACGCGAGCGCCAGATGTCGTTTCGGCAACGACTCCGTGGCAGCAGTCATCTTGAATGACACCGCGGTGGTGTGCAACGCAACTGACCCACCTCCCGATGTTGATGCGAGCTCATTATATCTTCCTCTTGAAGTGTCCGTGGACGACGGTGGAACCTACACGCGCAGCGGGCGGCTCTTTGAGTACATTCGGTATGAGCATATCCATGTGAGCGCCATTACGCCCGCCGGTGGGCCGCGCAGTGGCAGCACAAAGCTGAATATCATGGGCTTTGGCTTCCGTGAGCTAGGCAGTAGGCACGGTCATACGGTTCGCGGCTTGCAGTGTATCATCGACAATGAGGTTCTCTCGCCAGGAGCAATAATATCCGAAAGCCGCACATCGTGCGTAGCAGGGCCCGACGTCGGGTGGCCATCACTCCTACCGCCGTTGCCACCTGGGGTGCCTCCTCCACCTCGTGCGCCGCCGACTCCGCTCATGCCGCCGTCTCCAACCTTACCTCCTCCTGCGCCGCCTAGACTTCCACTTTCACCATCCCCACCAAAGTTTCCTCCACTGCCGGGTCTATCGCCTCCGCCTCCGTCACCACCGCCACTTTATGTTGACGACCCTGATTGGTATTGCTGTGGCCAACCGGCGTACACGTGCGAGTGGTTTGCTGCTCACGACCCTGGATGCACACGCTACCCTTGCTCATATGGCCACTGCCAGAACTGTCCTATCACATGCCATACGCGTCCTCAACCACCAGCACCGCCCTCGCCGCCGCCCTGCCAAGACCAACCTGGGTGGTATCATCAATCTCCTCAGTTCAATTGCGGTTGGTTTGCAATCCATGACCCGGGCTGTACGCTCTTTGGGGGCATTGCATTGGCACACTGTCTGGAGACGTGCGGCGCGTGCGACAAGCCTCCCTCGCCGCCTCGGCCGCCTCCGCTGCCACCTTTCCCGCCGCCCTCTCAGCCGCCGTCGCCACTGCCGCCGGCGCCGCCGCCACCTTCTCCTCCGCCGTCACCACCTCCTCCATCGCCGCCACCGCCATCGCCACCGCCATCCTCACCGCCGCTTCCGCCGCCACCTTCACCGCCACCGCCGTCACCGCCACCCTCGCCACCGCCACCCTCGCCCCCCCCACCCTCGCCGCCTCCCCCCTCACCGCCCCCAGCCCCACCTCCAGCCCCGCCACCATCTCCGCCGCCGCCATCACCACCGCCGCCATCGCCACCTCCGTCTCCACCTCCACCGTCACCTCCGCCTTCGCCCCCCCCATCGCCCCCTCCCGACTGCGCCGACGACGCCAGCTGGTACGTGGCGGCATTTGGAGACCCAT
>Ga0210240_101193_pt1 | contig 20476 bp, 32 predicted proteins | sample ChrtobMetP5a_4mM_FD_155463 | JGI IMG/M metagenome (GOLD analysis project Ga0210240, IMG submission 155463) | Chrysochromulina tobin associated microbial communities from unialgal haptophyte culture, Seattle, Washington, United States - P5a_4mM | ecosystem: Host-associated > Algae > Haptophytes >...
GGGGGGTGGGGGGGGGGGGGGGTGGCGGGGGGGGGGGGGGGGGGGGGGGGGGGGGCGGGGGCGGCGGGGGCGGGGACGGCGACGGCGGCGGCGACGGCGGCGACGGCGCGCCGAAGGGAGGGTATGGCGGCAAGGGCGGTGGACGGGAGGGCGAGGGTGGCGGAGGCGAGGGCGAGGGCGGCGGCGGCGAGGGTGGCAAGGGCGGCGGAGGTGGGGGTGGCCTCGGCGGCGGTGAGGGCAGCGGCGGCGGGGGCGGCGGCAATGGTGACGGTCTTGGTGACGTAGGCGAGGGTAACGGTCCGCAGGAGCACCGGCTTGCAAGAGCGGCGAGAGGGCACGTACTCCCTTGAAGACGACGTCGGGGCAACAGCGCTGCCGATAGAGCGAGTGTGGATGTCACGACGGACGGGGTAGGCGATGGTGGGATGCCGACGCTCGATCGCCTTACGCGAGCGTCGGCAGCCCAAAATGCTGACCGAGCTCCTCGATCCCCGCTCGCTGCTCCGCGGTGAGCGTCCCGGCAAGGTCTGGGCGGCGGCTTGGGAGATCGTCTACGATCGATGTTGCGGAGGTGGAATCCGAAGGCTCTGATGGCACGAACGACGTGTCCGTTTCCAGTCGGCGGCCGCCCGCACCGCATGAGAGGGCTGTCGAAAGGGCGGCTACATTGGCAGAGAGAGTCGAGAGAGTACTGCTCTGAGCAGCTACATTGGCAGAGAGGGGGGACAGAGCAGCCACACTGGCAGAGAGAGCGGCAATCTGTTGAGCGAGGGCCTCGACCGACGTGCCAGCCGTTGGCGACGTTGGCATCGCAACGATCAGCCGAGGCCCGCTGAGGTAGATGAACTGCGAGTCGAGCGTTGGGCCGGTGAGGCGCGAGATGCACGTCTTGTACGTGCCGCTCACGCCGAAGGTCACGACGAGGGTCCTCGACGCGCTGACGAGGCCGCCGGTGGTGGAGGAGGCGTGGACGGCGCCGGTGCAGTCGGGCGTGCCGGCCGGGAGGAGGACGAGGGTGTCGCCTGGGGATGCAAAGCTGCCGAGGACGCTGAGGGTGACTTGTATGTTCGGCGCGACGGTCGAGGGGGAGAAACCAACGTCGGGCGGCGACGGCGGCGGCGACGGCGGCGGGGGCGAAGGGGGCGGCTTCGGCGGCGGCGACGGCGGCGGCGGCGACGGCGGCGGCGACGGCGGCGGCGGCGGCGAAGGGGGCGGCGAAGGGGGGGGCGACGGCGGCGGCGGCGACGGCGGCGGCGACGGCGGCGGCGACGGCGGCGGCGGCGGCGGCGACGGCGGCGACGGCGGCGGCGGCGACGGCGGCGGCGGCGACGGCGGCGGCGACGGCGGCGGCGGCGGCGACGGCGGCGACGGCGGCGACGGCGGCGGCGGCGGCGGCGACGGCGGCGGCGGCGGCGGCGACGGCGGCGACGGCGGCGACGGAGGCCAGAGAGACGGATACCTGCACACTCGCCAGCCGGTGGAGGTGACGCTGTGGTCTGTAGACCATTGGATCGTCCCAGGGCCCAAGATGAAATTGGAAGGCCCGCCTCCTCCATGGAAGCTCGTCAACGTGCCCGACGGGTGGCTAGGTATGCGGAGAAAGTCATAATTAGCCTCCGTACTAAAGGAGGTCGCTGTCAGGGGCCTTCCAATGGCGAGCGCGGTCGACGTGATGGAGCACGCCTGGTTGTCGCCGTAAGCCGACGGAAAGTTGGGCGAGCGAATGCAGTTCGGGGCGCTCGGATCGACGGTGCATGGGCCGGAGGTGACGGTGAAGTAGGCGCTCTGTGCGTCGGCGACGCGCGGGAGCAAGAGCGCGAGTAAGGCCAGTTCGAACCACTTGTTACGGTAGGAGCGATTGGTTTTCGACCAACTCGCGGAGCGCTTGTTTGGTCTGCACCGATCCTGCTCCGAGCAACCTGCAACCAAGATGAACCCGAGCAACCCGAGCCCGAGCAGCACGAGTGCGCCGTCGAAGCGCTCCACCCACCGCATAGGCACCCCGCCCCTATTCGCCGCTTCCTCGACGGGGTCGCCGCCCGCCGCGTCCGCGTTCACATTCGTCTGGCCGTACGGGAACGAGTAGTACTTGACGTCAGCGTCCCCGAGCTTGCCCTCGAAAAAGGGTTCCTCGAGCGCGACCTCAAAGACCTGGCGCGCGCCCTTGCGCAGCCCGTCGTCGGCCGTCGTCGAGTTGCGCCCAGCGCGCGGGCCCGCGGCACCGCGGCAGAAGGCACACGGGTCGATGGTGGAGTTGCCAGCCGGGATGCGGCAGAGGCCAGTGCCGCCGACTGCGGTGGACAGGTACGGGCACGACATCGTGTTCGGGCACGAGCCGTCGTTGATGATGCACGCCGTGAGGCGGCCCGCCAGAGGCAAGTCGGCGGCCGAGATGCAGACGAGGAACGCGGGTCCGTCGTCGAGGCTGTGGGTGAGTTCCGTGCCCACGATCGTCGACGAATTAGGGCTCGGAGAGGCGGAGGTGTCCGCCAAGGGCTCCGGCGCCACATGACGTTCGACCTTGACCGACGAGGCGCCCGTCGCAAACGTCGGCGCGATGGAGAAGGTATCGACTTGGAAGAGGGCCATTCCGACGAGCAGGAATTGCAGCAGGACGCGCCCGCCGCGCATGGTGTCGAAAAGAAAGGTCGACAGAAAGCCAGATCCGATCCTGGTATGTGGGTCGTACAAGGCGTGCTCGTTTTCCCCACATCCGTCCACGACGAATCTAACATAACGCTTGTTGCCGCGCGCACCGCGCACATACTGAACCGGTAAGAAATGTACATACCCCATCAAGAGATCAAGTCAAGTCAAGTCAAGTCAAACCTACCCAAATCCTCAGTTCGGTTCCTCACCCAGTTTGGTCGTCGGGTTCTTGGCCCCACACACCGCCCGGCCGCCTCCACAGGCGACAAGGCCGCGCAGCCGCGCAGCCGCGCAGCCGCACAGGATCCGTTGTGACACATGTGATTGTATGATACCGTGATACTCTTACAGCAGTTTGGCCAGCATGTTGGCCAGTCCCCCGCCCGCATGCCCAATTGCCAATACCCCAAAGTAACGGCTCCAGGAAGCGCGCCCGTCGCGCATGGTTTCGATAAAACCAAAAACGCGCTTGTTAAGAATATATACCTCTCTTTTGCCTAAAAAGAAGATGATCTCTTTACTCTTAATACTTCAAATTATCTTAATACTACGCGTTACACTAAAACTTCAGTCATCAGTGGTTGTCGTCCTCGACGCGTCCACGTCATCGCGGCCCCCGACCTCGCTCTCGTCCTTGTCCTCCACCTCATCGTCGTCTGGGAGGAGTACCAGGGTAAGCGGCTCGCGTGCCCCCTGCTCAAGAGTCCAAGGAGGAGCTGCTCCGTCAGAGAGGCAATCAGAGGCAATCAAAGGCATTCAAGAGGCCATCAAGAGGCATTTAACGACACGCACCTGCTCGAGGAGGAGCTGCTCCGTCAGAGAGGCAATCAAAGGCAATCAAGAGGCCATCAAGAGGCAATTAACGCCACGCACCTGCTCGAGGAGGAGCTGCTCCGTCAGAGAGGCAATCAGAGGCAATCAAGGGCAATCAAGGGAGATCGCACCTGCTCGAGGAGGAGCTGCTCGGCGGCCGCGATGGCGCGCTGCGCCTCGAGATTGCGGCTCGCCTGATGAGGGATCATCAGAGGCGTCATCAGAGGCAATCAGAGGCCATCAGGTAGGCGCGCCGAGATTGCGGCTCGCCTGATGAGGGATCCATCAGAGGCGTCATCAGAGGCAATCAGAGGCCATCAGGTAGGCGCGCCGAGATTGCAGCTCGCCTGGGCGCTCATCTCGGCGTGCAGACGTTTCTCCAGCGAGGCGCACGCGGCGGCGACCGCGGCCTGTGGGGAGGAGAGGGTGGGACGGGCGCCGTGGTGAGCACTTGCATGCAAGGGCAGGTCATCAGTGGCAATCAATGTACCTGCTCCTCCGACTCGCGCCGTGGTGAGCACTTGCATGCAAGGGCAGGTCATCAGTGGCAATCAACGTACCTGCTCCTCCGCCCGCTGGGTCGCCTCCCGCCGCGCCTCCGCCGCTTCCGCCCGTGCACTCGCCGCCTCCGCCTCCGCCTGCGCCGCAGCCGCCTCCGCCGCCGCGAGCGCAGCGCCGTGCCACCCGTGGGCGTCGAGCGCGGCCGAGGCGGCCAGGTAGGTCGACTCCTCACGCGCCGCCTCGAGCGCTTGACGAAGCGCCGCCGCCTCCTCACGCGCCGCCTCGAGCGCTTGACGAAGCGCCGCCGCCTCCTCACGCCATCGTGTCGCCTCCGCCGCCGCCGCCGCCGCCGCTGGCACGGCCGCCGCTGTCGACTCCGCCGCCGCCGCCCGCAGGCGCAGCTGGACCACCCGCGGGGCGCCCAGGACGGCGCCATGATGTGCGCCCAGGACGGCGTCCGTGTCGGTGCCCACTAGGCGCAGCTGGACCACCCGCGGGGCGCCCAGGACGGCGCGCGTGTCGGTGCCCACTACGGCGCGCAGCTGGACCACCCGCGGGGTGCCCAGGACGGCGCGCGTGTCGGTGCCCACTACGGCGCGCGTCGCCGTCTTCGCGAGGGGGGCGGCGGCGGCGTTGAGATGCAGGGAGATGAGGCGGGGCGGGAGCGCCGTGTCGGGCGCCGGGCCGGGCGCCGGCCTGGGCGCCGGTGTGGCGGGCGCGTCGTCAAGGACGAGAACGGCGGCGGCGGAGGCGGCCGAGGCGCCGTGTCGGGCGGCGGAGGGGAGGCGCTCGAGGACGCTCGTCATCGCGAGCGCGAGGCGCGCACCTGTGGGGAAGGGCGGGGGCGGGGCGCCGTGGTGAGCACCTGCATGCAAGGCACAGGCGCGCGAGGACGCTCGTCATCTCGCAAGCGCGTGGCGCGCCGTGACGAGCGCCGTGGCGAGCGCGTGGCGCGCCGTGGCGGGCGCGCACCCTCCACCTGCCGCTCCACGCCCTGGATCGTCTTGATGGTGTAGTACTCAATCTCGCTCGAGCTCGGGTCCAGATGGAAGGCGAGCACGTGCCCGAGCTCGAGCTTTCCATTTTTGGGGTTGTCGTAGAGCACCGCGGCGCCCCGCCTTAAGGGTTTCGTCACGGGGGAGGGTGGGTTCGTCAAAGGGGAGGGTGGTTTCGTCACGTCGCTCGCCGCCCTCGCGGCCGCGAAATTCTCCGCAATCTTCGCCGTCAGCGCGGGCGTGCCATGCGTGCCCTGATTCGCCGTGCTGGGCAGCGCCGTGTCGGTGAGCGCCGTGGTGAGCGCCATGTCAGCGGTGCCACCGCCGCCATGCTGCCTACGACGGCGCTTGGGGGGCGAGGGCGCGAGCGCGCCGTGCTGGGCCCCATGCTGCGCGCCGTGCTGCGCGCCGTGCTGGGCGCCGTCATGGGCGCCGTGCTGGGCGCCATGTTCGGCGGCGGCGGCGGCGGCGGCGGCGGCGGTCTCGGCCTTCGTCAGCAGCAAAGGCATCCCGAGCCGCTGACCCTCCATCAAGCTTCGCGGGGGGCTCGCGCCGTGCTGGGCGCTGGCACCGTACGGGGCGCCGTGCTGGGCGCCCCTCGCGACCGCCGCGTCGCCCTCAGCGATGGCTTGACGAACCGCGGCCAGGTGCTCGCGCCGCACCGCCTCCGAACCCAAATATGGATCGCCGCCGCCGGCGGAACCCAAATATGGAGCGCCGGCTCGACTGCGTTCACCCATGGCCACATGGAGCGCCGCTTCGCTGTCGCTCGCGTACCTGATGAGGGACGCCATCAGAGGTCATCCGAGAGCCAATCAGACGTAATCAGACGCAATCAGGCGTCATCAGGCGCAATCAGACGTCATCAGACGCAATCAGACGCAATCAGACACCACCAGCCGCAATCAGACACCACCAGCCGCAATCAGACGTCATCAGGCGCACCGCTTCCACGGACTCTCCTGGCGCCACCAGCGTCGCATCTGCCCAACGGCCGCGTCCTCCTCGATCTCCGCAATCTCCGCGCCGAGCGTCGTCTCGGCCACGTGCGCCGCCGCCGCCGCGCGCGAGATCGCGTCGAGCTCCGAGCGGAGGTGCGCGATCTCGGCATTGAGCGTCGTCTCGAGCGCGTGCATCTTGCCTTTTTGGGCGTGCGAGGCGACGCGCGCCTCGGCCGCCTCGGCCGCCGCCTTCTCGCGCATCTCCTTGAGCGAGATCGAGATCGCCATCTCGAGGCTCATCTCGCGCGCCGCGAGCTCGCTCGCGAGCAGCGCGATCTCGATCTCGCCGCGCTGCTCGAGGTGCGATCTCGCCGCCAGATGCGAGCGCGCCATCTCCGCGAGCTCGGCCCGGAGATTGCGCGCCTCGAGCTCGCCGCTCGCGAGCCGCTCGTGCAGCGCCGCCTCGGTTTCGTCAGAGCGCTCCTGCATGCGCACGAGCTTCGTGTCGAAGGCATGCGCCTCGGCGAGCACGTACCTGCCGCAATCAGGCGCGCGCAATCAGGGCGCACTCAGGGCACACTCAGGGCGCAATCAGGGCGCACTCAGCGCGCAATCAGGCGCAATCACGTACGTTCGCGCCTCTTCGAGCATCGCGCCCCGTTCCTTGACCTGATGACGTGGGCAATTAGTGGCAATTCGTGGCAATTAGTGGCAATGAGTGGCCATCCGTCGCAATGAGTCGCAATCCGAGAGCAATCAGTCTCAATCAGTCGCAATCAGACGCAATCACTCACCTGCCAGTCGGAGCGCTCGCGCCGCTCAACCTCCAGCCGCAATCAGTCGCAATCAGTCGCAATCAGTCGCAATCAGTCGCAATCACTCACCTGCCAATCGGAGCGCTCACGCCGCTCAACCTCGAGCGCCGCACGCGCCGCCGCCGCCTCCGCGCGCGCCGTCTCGAGCGCCGCCTCCGCCTTGTGCAGCTTCGATGCATGCTCGCGCGCTTCGTCCGCGATCTCGAGCGCGCGCAGATTCGCCTCGATGAGCTCGCGGCTGACGAAACTGGCCGCGTCGTACGTGCCCGGCACGGCGCTGCCCCCGTCGCCCCATTGGGGTGCTCGCCTTTGGGGCGTCGTGGCGGGCGCCATCGGCGTCGTGGCGGGCGCCGCCGCCCAGCCCGAGGGCGTAACGGCCGCCCATGACGACGCGCCCGCCGCATGCATCGAGGGCGACGCGGGCAGCAGCGCAGTTCCACAGTTGGGCGACGGCGAGGACGGCGCGCCGTCGTGAGCGCCATCGTGAGCGGACGGTAGCAGCGCGCGCAGCGTGGCCTGATCGGCGGTGTGGAGCCTGTGCGCGTGCGCCATGGCGGCAGCGTTGGCGGCCGCGATCTCGATCTGAGCTCGGAGCTGCTTCACCTGCGTGATGAGGGAGCTCATCAGCGGTGTCGTCAGTGGTGTCACGGTCGTGTCATCGGTCGTGTCATCAGTGGTGTCATCCGCGGTGTCGTCAGTGGCTTCATCAGTGGTGTCATCAGTGGCGTCATCAGTGGAGATCCAATCTCATCTCGCCTCCTCTTCCGATGAGGGAGGTCATCAGTGGCGTTCATCAGTCGTGTCATCAGTGGAGATCCAATCTCACCTGCGCCTCATGCGCCGAGCGCTCCTGCTCGCCCGCGCGCGCCGCGTCGTGTTGGGCGCTCCGCAGCAGCTCCGTCGCCTCAAGCAGCCGCCGCTCGTACTGCCGCCGCTGCTCCTCGGCGCTCATCTCGACGCTCATCAGGCGCGCGGCGAGGGACTCCTCGTGCGCCTCGAGACGCGCCACCTGCCAAATTAGGGAGGAGCCCGATGAGAGGCAATCAGTGGAGGCGATCAGTGGAGGCAATCAAGTGGAGGCCATCAGTGGAGGCCATCAGAGGCCCTCAGCGAGATCGCACCTGCTCTCGATGAGGGAGGCAATCAGTGGAGGCAATCAGAGGCCATCAGCGAGATCGCACCTGCTCTCGATGAGGGAGGCAATCAGTGGAGGCAATCAGAGGCCATCAGCGAGATCGCACCTGCTCTCGCAGCCGGCGCCCCTCCGCCGCCGCATCCCGACGAGATTGCTCGAGCTGCGCCTCCGCCTTCGTGCGCGCCGCCTCCGCCTCGCTCAGCTGCGACTGTGAATGTGAACGAGATCCGATCACATTTCACACTCAGGGGGTCATTCACACTCAGGGGGTCATCAGAGGTGCACTCAGAGGAGCCATCAGAGGGCAATCAAGAGGCCATGAACGAGACTCACCTGCACGGAGTGACGATCGAGTTCGATCGACGAGGTGACACGCGCTAGTCGATGCTCCGCAGCCTTTGCCGCCGCCTCCTCCCGCGCCTGTGAATGTGAACAGCGCGCCTCGGTCAGCGCGTCGTATTGAGCTCCATCAGTGGCCATCAGCGGCCATCAGCGGCAATCAGTGGCACTCCATGGCCCTGAGCGACAGTGGTCATCAGAGCTCCACCATCTCAGATCAGACGCAATCAGACGCAATCAGTCACCTGCGCCGTCGCGAGCGCCGACGCGACCGCCCCCTGCAAGTGGATCACTTGAGAGACGCTCTCTTGCTGCTGTGCTGCGACGGCGCGATCGAGCCGAGTCCGCAGCTCGGTCACCTGATGAGGGACGCAATCAATCAGATGAGGGACGCAATCAAGGGGCCACTGAGATCGCAATCTCGCTCACCTCCGACTGGAGCGCCTGAGCCCGAGCCCGTGCCTCCGCTGCCAGGCCAGCGTGCTCTGCCGCGTCGCGCGCCGCCTTCGCCGCCGCCTCCTGCGCGCCGCGTCGGGCACCCGCCTCGGAGCTCAGCAGAGATTGCATCTCCGAGAGCTCGGCCTGCGAGCCCTGATGAGCTGCAATCTCGGCGCGGAGATGCTGCTCCGCCGTGGCCGCGCGCGCGAGCAGCCCCGATCTCTCCTGCGCGAGATTGTGGTTCGTCACCTCGAGCTCCGCCACGCGAGATCGGAGCGAGAACTCGGCCGCCGCGTGCTCCTGCGAGCTCATCGTCGAGCGCTCCTGCGACCGAGAGGGGCGCGAGAAGGGCGCAATCAGGGAGCAATCAGGTCATCAGCGGTCATCATCAGATGCCATCAGGAGTCATCAGGGGTCATCAGTCACCTGCTCGTCCTTCATCAGCTTGAGGCGAACTTCGTCAGCACGGACCGCCATCTCCTGCATCTTCTGACGCGCCTGCCAAATTAGGGAGGTCCTCAGCATGCAATCAGAGACGCACTCAGAGACGCAATCTGCGGGCCATCTCCTTCTGCAACCTCCTGACGAACCTGCTGCAGCTCCGATCGTAATGAGTCTGATTGCGACGCGAGCCGCTCGCGATCACGCGCCGCCTCATCTCGTACCTAATTAGGAAGCAGGCACATGCGGAAGGAGTACTCAGGCTGATGAGGAGGAGCACTCCGGCTAATGATAAGGAGCACTCAGGCTAATGAGAAGGAGCACTCAGGCTGATGAGGCCATCATGCGGCACTCAGCGCACCTCCTGCAGCGCGTTCATGTGAGCCTCACGCGCCGCCGTGAGCACCGCCGCCGCCTCGCGCTCCACCCTTGCGTATTTCTCCTCGGCACCCAAGAGCTTCGCACGCGTTCGGAGCAATTCGATCTCGGCGGCGGCAGCACGGCCCTCAGCTGTAGCCGCCGCCTGCGTGGCCACCGACGCCTACGAGAGGAGGAGGAGAGAGAGGAGGAGATAGAGTGAGCTGATGCGATGGGAAGGCGCAATCAGAGGCACTCCTATCTCGTCAGCGTCCATCGGAGGTCATCGGAGGTCATCGGAGGTCATCGGAGGTCATCGAAGGTCATCAGCGGCCATCACCCCCGCACCTGCTTGCGAGATAGCTCGAGATTGTACAGCTCGTGCCCCGAGGCGCGCTCATAGAGCATCTCGAGGCCCGCGAGCTCGGCCACCAAGCACTGCCCTCCCGCGTGCGCCACGCGCGCCTCGTCCGCCCAGGCTGCCGCCTCCACACGCGCCTTCCGAGCAAAGGCGACACCGCGACAAGGGCGCGGGAGGGGGGCGCTGTGGTGAGCACGTGCATGCATGCAAAAGGGCAGCTGCTCCTAATTAGGATCAACGTACCTCGGCCAGTTCGGAACGGAGCGCCGTGTTGAGCTCGTCCGCCGAGTGGAGCGCGCGCAGGTGGTCGGCGGCCAGTTTCGTCAACCGGTTCTGGTCGGCGACGTTCTGGGCGAGCGCGCCGTCGCGGGCGTCCACGAGGGCCGCCTCGTGCACGGCCTCGAGCGCCGCGAGGCGTCCCTGGTGCTCCACCTGTGGGGAAGTGCGGCGGAAGGGGGGTCGCGCCGTGGTGAGCGCGTGCATGCAAGGGCAGGGGGGCGCGGTGGCTCGCCCACGTGCGCGACGGTCGCCTTACGGGTGGCGGAAAGGTCCATCAAAGTCCATCAAGGTCCATCAAGGTCCATCAAGGGCCAATGTCAATCAATGGCAATCAGTGGCCATTGACGAGACTCACCTGTGCGCGCGCGGCGGCCTTACGGGCGGCCTTGAGGTCGGCTCTGGCCTCGTGCAGCTCGGAGACTTTGGCCTCTAATTCGAGGCTCACCTGCCAAATTAGGGAGGTCATTAGGGGAGGTCATTAGGGGAGGTCATTAGGGGAGGTGTCATTAGGGGAGGTCATTAGGGGAGGTCATTAGGGGAGGTGTCATTAGGGGAGGTCATTAGGGGAGGTGTCATTAGGGAGGTGTCATTAGGGGAGGTGTCATTAGGGGAGGTGTCATTAGGGGAGGTGTCATTAGGGGAGATGTCCTCGGCCCGCCTACTCGACGTCATCAAGGCCCATCAAGCACAATCAGAGGCAATCAGGGGCACACCCACCGCTTGCGAGAAGCCCCGAGCCTCGAGCATCTGAGGGTAATCAGAGGCAATCATGAGGCAATTAACGACACCCACCGCTTGCGAGAAGCCCCGAGCCTCGAGCATCTGAGGGTAATCAGAGGCAATCATGAGGCAATTAACGACACCCACCGCTTGCGAGAAGCCCCGAGCCTCGAGCATCTGAGGGTAATCAGAGGCAATCATGAGGCAATTAACGACACCCACCGCTTGCGAGAAGCCCCGAGCCTCGAGCATCTGAGGGTAATCAGAGGCAATCATGAGGCAATTAACGACACCCACCGCTTGCGAGAAGCCCCGAGCCTCAAGCATCTTCGCCTCCGCCGCCCGCAGCAGCTGCCGCGTCTCCTCCCGCTCATTCGATCGTTGGGCGAGCGAGGCTGCGAGAGACTCCTCATGCCATCTGATGAGGGACGCAATCAAGGGTCATTAAGCGCCGCAATCAAGGGTCATCAAGCGCAATCAAGGGTCCGAGAGATTCCAGTCTCACCTCGCCTCCTCTTCCGCCCGTCGCCTCGCGTCGTCGTAAGCGGTGCGTACCTGCCCAATTAGGGGCGTCATCAGCGCTCATCAGACGTCATCAGCTCAATTAGGGGCGTCATCAGCGCTCATCAGACGTCATCAGGCAAACAATCCGTTGACCACGGTGCCATCAGACGTCATCAGGCGCCATCAGAGGTCATCAGGGTGCCATCAGAGGTCATCAGGCGCACTCATCGGCATGCGACGAAACTCCGCGCACCTCGGCAATCTCCCGCCGAAGCTTGTCGACCTCATCTCCCGCGAGCTCGGCCGCATCTCCCGCGAGCTCGGCCGTGGGACGCCGTGGCTCGGTGCGGCTCGGCGGCGCGCCGTGTCGGGCGCCGCCGCCGCCGCCGCCGCCGCCGCGCGCCGCCACGAGCGCCGTGTCGAGCGCCGCGCGCGCCTCGGCGGCCTCCTGCGTCGCGGCGGAGAGGGCGCCGTCGTGAGCGCGTGCATGCAAGGGGCGGGGGGCTCGATCGCGACCGCGTGCTCGCCTGCTGTGCGGGCAATCAAGGGCAATCAATGGAGATCGAGGGAGATCGAGGGAGATCGAGGGAGATCGCACCTGCTGTGCGGCGGAGAGGGCCGCTCGCAGCGCCTTGACGGTTTCGGCAGATTCTGCATCGTGTTGGCGCCTCTGCACCTCGACCTGCCAAATTAGGGAGGCACTCAGGGAGGGCATCAGACGCTATGGGAGGCGCCATCAGCGGTCATCAGGCGCCATCAGCGGTCATCAGGCGTCATCAGGGGTCATCAGGCGCCATCAGGCGTCATCAGGCGCCATCAGTAGTCATCAGGCGCCATCATTGGTCATCAGGCGCCATCAAGTCAGTGGTCATCAGAGGTCATCAGAGGCAATCAGAGGCCATCAAGTCACCGACGCGAGCTGCATCTGCAGTCGCTCCTCTCGTGTCCCTCGAGAGCCCGTGTCCACGGAGAGGGCGCCGTCGTGAGCGCTTGCATGCAAGGGACGGGGGCCTCCCGTGTCCCCGGAGAGCGCCGCGCCGCCCGCCCCGCTCGCCTTCACCGCGCCATGCGCCGCGCCGAGCTCCTCTGCGCTCGATACGGCGCGTGGGCTGCTGCTGCTGTTGCCGCCACGTGCGGCGGCGGCTTCGAGCGCATGCAAGCGTTTCGTCAGCTGGGCGAGCTGTGAATGGAGGCGCGCGAGCTCGGCCGAGGCGGCAAGCGCCTCGCGCTCGGCGGCCTCGGCGCTCTCCCGGGCGCCATCCGCCTCGAGCCGCAGCGACGCAGCGCCTCGTTCCAACAGGCTGAGCTGCAGTGCCTGCGCGTCGCTCGCCGTTTCGGCCACCGCCGCTGCGAGACGCCCGCGCCCGCCGCCGCCGGCGGCGCCGCTGAGCGCCAGGGTGCTCCCGCCGCCGCCAGAGTCGACCGCGTTCTGCAGCTCGTCGATCCGAGCGCGCAGCGCCAGCTGCTGCTGCAGCAGGATGCCCAGGTCGTTCGTGTGCGCCGCTCGCTGCGCTGCCGCCTCACCTCGAAGTTCAAAGGCGAGTCGGGCCAGAGCCTCCTCGTACTCCCACCACGGCTTGGGCACCTTGCGGTTGCCGCCGCCGGCGCTGCTGCTGGCCACCGAGGGCGGCCGCCGCGACGGCGGCGGCTTGATGGACCTCGGCGACAGCGAGGGACTCGGCGCTCGGCCGGTGGGAGCCTTCTTGAGGCCTACCGACGGGCTGCTGCTGCTGCTGGGCTTGGTCGGAGTGTGCGAACGTCGCCGTGTGCCTCCGTGGCCCTGCCCGGTGGGCGGAGACGCCTCGTAGCCCACGGACGGAGCGGCTGACCGGGGCCTTTGGTTGGAGTCCATTTCGAGGCGCCGGGACGGCGCGTTTTGTGGCCTAACATACCCCTCACCGTTCCCCACTACGCAGAGGCTGGCAGGGTTTGTGGTGTAGGAACGAGTTTCGAAAAAAAGCGTGCAAGGATGCGCGCGCGAGCGCGCGGCGCGCCCCAACGGCCAAACGCCGGTAAGCCAACCTCGCGCCGCGGAGCCGTCGCCAGACGCGCCATGCTGGCGGCCGACTCCTCCGACGCGCGGCTCAGTCCGCTGCTCCGCCACTTTGACAATGTGTGCGTGCACGTCGCGTACAAGGGCTCGATGAACCGACAGGCGTACGCGTGGTTTTCCGACGTGGACGTCCACGGCACCAAGCTTGCCGAGCGCAAGCGGCCGGAGCCGCCGCTCTTCTCGCGCCACACCGAGTTCCTGCACTCGGTGGACGAGCTGAAGCGTGTGAAGCCGTGGTGGAAGCCCCAGGATGTCAATCGCACCGTGGGTATCTGGAATATTCGCACGAGCGCCTCCGATCTCAAAACAGCCCCTCGGCCCGATCAGGTCATCTGGTTGCGCAACACGACCTGGTTTGTCGACGTGTCGCACGGCGGAACGCCCAACCTGTGGACCAACATCTGCCACTGGTCAAATAGCATGTTCCCCGTCTTCGAGGCCATCGCCAAGGGTGAGCTCTGCCGCCTGCCGCTGCAGCAGCTAATGATGTGGCAGGTGCCGGAGGCTAATTGGAACAAAGCGCAGCAGGGCTACCACGCAGGCGTCCTGAACGCATTGCTCACCGAGTACGAGCAGCGGGGCCGCGGCATGGCATCGAGGCCGCGCTTCTTTTTTGACGGCCACGTGACCGCAGGCAGCACCTTTTGCATGGAGGAGGCGATCGTGGTCAAGGAGCCCAACCTGCAGCACCGCAAGATTTACTTGCAGGTGCGTCCGGCCTCATCATCGGCCGAGTGTGGTTGCCCTTGTCCATTCTCCCGCCCCTGCCTCAAGAAGTCGACGAGCCGCTCACGCGCCTCCCTCTCTCTCTCTCTCTCTCTCAGACACGCGCGTCGATGAGCACGGCGGGTGTGGCGCGCGGCTTCTCGACCGTCGAGATTCGCTTCGCCTTTCGCACCGCCATCTTGCGCCAGCTGAAAGTGTCGCCGCCCGGTCCTCGCACGCCGACGGTCACGTACCTGTCGCGCCCCTTTGGTGCCAAGGACGCCAAGTTGCACGGCCGGGCGTGGCAGCTGCGCTGCCACATCCGCCCGCCCACCTTCCGCAAGCTCGCGCAGGCCGTGTTTCGACAGGCAGGCTATCGGATGGTCCGCGCCGTCTTCGAGAAGACCACGTACGCGTACCAGGCGAAAATTATCAGCGAGTCGGACGTCTTCTGGGCGTCGCACGGCGCCGGCATGGTTCATCTGCCGCTGCTCCCCAAGGACGCCGTGACCGTTGAGATGTTCAACTGCGGCCACTTTTCGTACCTGTACGCGCAGCTCGCGCTGCACGTGGGCGTGCGCTACTTTGTGATGCAGCGCACCGAGCCGTGGTGCTACAAGCCGCAGTCGCTGTACGGCGACACGCGCAAGAATATGAGTAAGACGTACGCGTACACATTCGAAGAGGCCGAGCCCGTGCTCTTCCAGGCCATCCGGTACCACATGTGGCAGGACCCCGTTGAGGATCTCAGCGGGCGCGAGCCCATGTGCGACTTTGCGCGCAAGCACCTCGCGGGGACGGGCACGCTGCCCACCAATGTGCTCCCCAACCGGTGGAGCAAGGAGTGTGCGCCGCTCGTCGCGGGCCCCGTCGCGGCCGACGGCGGCAGCGGCCGAGCCGACGACGCCACGGCGAGCACGGAGTCCGCGCTCGCGGGCTCCGCAAGCGTCGCCAACATTGCAGGCGAGTGGATGACCAATTTTGGGCAATCCTACCGAGGCCGCAAACGGCTCGTCGACCCTCCAGAGGGCGACGGCACGCCCGGCCAGTGGACGCGCTGGGCGGGGCTCGGATGAGGCATGAGCCCGCGGAGATAGACGAGATGACCGCATCGCGCATGGAAAGGCGGCTGAGAACCGGCGCACGACCCAACCTCACGATCGGGTACGAGCGCGCCTGGGATGTGTTGACCTCAGTTGGGCCATGCACGGCGCCGTTGCACAGCCGTGTGCTGCGCGTAAGCAGTACTACGTATTTTTCGCTGCCTAATTACGCGTTACGCGAGAACCACACGGACCGCACACGAGTACACCGAGTACCATGGTTTAGTGTGTAGCGCGACTAGCCTCGCTCTAGTTTTCTAACGCGCTTGGTTTCATCCGCTCGCATGCAACACGTCCATGTAGGATCTTTATTCGCTTACCGTGTGTGTAGGACCGGAGGTAACGGCGGCGGCGCTACCACCAGACACCCCCTCGCATGTGAATTTGGCGGCCGCGTCGGGGACGTGCACGGGAAGAAAAAGGAGCCGGGGATCTTATGCTGTTTCATGAGTTCGCTATCGTTGAGGAGCGGCGACCAGCCGCATGGGATAGCCTTGGCCAACACCATAACGATTGGGAGATTCAACATTAGCAGTCGAACCCCGCGCGCTTCGAGATGAAGGGCAGTTTGCTCCTCCTGGCACAATCCAAAGCAGCGCACGAGGGTGTTGCTCGTGTAGAATATCTTGCGGTCGGCCGTCATGCTGGCTAAGTGCGCCATCGAGCGTGGAGTCCCTATCTGCAACCAGTCTGACCACTGCCAACGCATCTTCGCTCCTTTGGGGCACTCCAGTACAGCCTGGCCCATAGCCGGTTCGCTTCTCAGCTGAGTGCTCATCGACCAGGGCTGATGCGGAGCCTTGCAGGGACGCATTTGTATGTTCCGTGCACCTGGCTGAAACTGGGTGTAGTAGCCGACGACCCCAATCTCCGGAGGTTCACTCTCCGGAGGCCAAGGTGCGCTCGTGTCCGATGCTGCAGAAGCGCTCGATGTGTCACTCGAGGTGGGCTGGGGGCGCTGCGCTGGGTCATCACGTCGCACGTGGAGCACGACTGCCGAGTGATTGGCCACGACGCGCACAAAGCCGCCGCGGAGCGCGAGAAAAGTAATCGGCACAGTTAGAGACACGTCGAGCCGCAATCGCACGATTACGTCATGAGGGCCAAAGGCGCGGCGCAGCAGCTCCGACTTGGCGACGTGATCATACTGCGGGAACCACTTGTACATAAAGACGGGCGCTCGGCTAATCGAACGTCCACTTACCAATGGGGCGCCAGTTGACGGGTTGATTCTTCCACCAACGGCGGCTCTCAGGGCGTCCTTTGCACGACCGCCGTAACTATGTGGCATTGTCGGATCCTCCGCCGAAACGAATGCCACGTGCAGCCTGGGCCAGAACTCGAAGAGCACCCTAGCTTGGCGGGTCAGCTCATGCTCGGCGGTCGCAAAATCGCCGTCTAGGTAAGCCGTGCGAGCGTGCTTTGGTGCGACGCACCAAGAGGTGGGATCGACTGTCAGGAAAACATCCATTGAGTTTGGACGAATGATGTGCTGCAGGTGCTCACGTGCAACGTGCGCAAATGCAGATGGCCCAAACCAGCGTCCAGCGTACAACGCTGCAATTTTAAGCGTTTCAGAATATGTATTTCTGCTGGGGACGAGCATCTCCTGACGTTCGCTGCGGAGTCCAAGGCTGTTCGTCACGTTATCGTCGTCGTTCGACGCCGCCATCGTTATGTACCCGGTTTCCGGTACGTGCTGTGCGGTGTGGCGTCGGGTGGCCTTGTGCTTCGCCGTCGCCGTCGCCGTTTTGTCGTCGCCATCAGCTCTAGGTGGGGCGTTGCTCGCATCGCCCGGCCTCATCCCTGTTTACGAACAGAAATCCTCAAAGCGCTTAGTGACCCTATGTCAAGCTCGGCTTGCAGAGAGCCCCCTTGGTACACTGTGAACAAGATTTGGACAGGTTCAGAATTTTCGATAGTTTGCGAATTAGTGATCTTTGTTAGCACAGGTGTGTTCAGGCGTCAGGACGCGTGATCGAGACGCGTGATCGAGATGCGAAGCGCCGTCTCGGGCCGACGGCAATCGTGAATGGCGGAGGCGGCCCTTTTGACGACCGTGGCGTCCGCGCCGCTTGCGGCACCGACCGAAGATCTAGACCCGCCGCAGGGCCCCGTGCCCGCACTATCCGAAAACCTGGAGGGCCTCGTGCCCGCACTGTCCGAAGATCTAAACCCGCCGCAGGGCCCCGTGCCCGTGCCTGCGACATCCTTCCTCTTCTGGGTTGAGCCGCCCGCGGGCATCCATCACGCCGAGGACTGCGAGCGCGTGTGCGCGGCGGTGCAATCGGCAGACGAAAGGCTGGACGCTGCGGCCGACGCGACGTCCGCGGGCGTGCGGCTTTGGTGCTTCAGCCGATTCCGCCTGCGCGAGGCCTTCAAGCTCATGGGCTGCAAGCTGCAGCACGCCGAGGAGCTCACCGAACGGGTGCTTGCCGAGGTCGCGATGCGGCAACAGGAGGGTGGGCTGGCGCCGGCGCCGGCGCGCGCGGTGCTGAGCCGTCGCGGCTTCCTCTCGATCGTGAGGGCAAGCCTACTGCGCCAAAACTATTCGAATTCCGAGACGCTGCTGCACTTTTGCATTGCGTGCGACATCAAGGAGCAGCGACGGTGCGTTGATCACTGATGAAGACCGTTGAGGACCGTTGATGACCAGTATAACCTCTGATGACCACTGATGACCGTTGATGACGGCTGGACTGCCGCGGATGATCACGCATTTCCACTGATGACTACTGATGACCTCCGATGACCACTGATGACCACTGATGACCTCTGATGGCCACTGATGACGGCAGGTGCGTCATCCTTCTCTTTGGTGGCACCTCGGGCTCCGGCAAGTCCACCCTCGCGTCGCTGATGGCCAGTCGTCTTGGCATCACCACCGTATGGATCCGACCCCTGCTGATGACCTCTGATGACCACTGATGACCGCTGATGACTTGGCATCACCACCGTATGGATCCGACCCCTGCTGATGACCTCTGATGACCACTGATGACCGCTGATGATTTGGCATCACCACCGTATGGATTCGACCCCCGCTGATGACAGCTGATGACCACTGATGACCGCTGATGACCACTGATGACCGCTGATGACCACTGATGACCACTGATGACCGCTGATGACCACTGATGACCGCTGATGACCACTGATGACCACTGATGACCTCTGATGACCCTTGAGTGCCTCTTTGATGGCACAGGTGCTCTCGACGGACTCGATCCGCGCCACGCTGCGTCGCTGCCTTGCATGCATGTGCTCACTAGCTCACCACGGCGCCCTTTCCCCACAGGTGCTCTCGACGGACTCGATCCGCGCCACGCTGCGTCGCTCGTGCACCAACGCTCAACACAACGCGCTGCTCGAGACCTCGACATACACCGCCGGCGACGTCCTTCACAGCTCCACCTTCACAGCCCCGCCTTCACAGCTCCACGTTCACAGCCCGTCGCTCACAGCCGGTGACGGCCATGAGAAAGCAGCGGCCTTCACCACGGAAGGTCCCCCCCTGGCCACTTCCCCGCTGGCCGCTTCCCCACTGGCCACTTCCCCACTGGCCACTTCCCCACTAGCCAGCCCAGCCGCCAGTAGCGCCGACAGCCCAACACGGCGCCCACCCGCTGGCACCTCGGCCGGCAGCAGCGGCAGCGCCGTCCTGAGCGCCGTCGGCAGCCCGACGGCCAGGTCGAGGGCGGACCAGCGCATCTCGTCTGCCCTCCGCCAGCGCGTCCTCCGTGGGTACCGCGCGCAATCGCAGGCACGCTGATTGCCACTGATGACCTGCTCGGCATGCCAGTACTCACCACGGCGCGCGCGCACCGACTCGCTCTCGCAGCTGCTCGCGCGCCATATTGAGCGCCTCGTCGCCTCGTTCGAGCTGACGAACCAGTCGCTCATTTTGGAAGGCGTGCACCTGGACGTGGCGCTCATCACGGCGCTCCTCGCGCGCCACACGTCGTGCATCCCCTTCCTCATCTACATCTCCAACGAGGCGAAGCACCGCGAGCGCTTTGCGGTGCGAGTGAGATTGAGATTGAGATTGAGATCGAGATCGAGATTGAGATTGAGGAGCGAAGCACCGCGAGCGCTTTGCGGTGCGGAGCGCCGTGATGAGCGGATCCGCCGATGGCCTCTGAGTGGACGTGATTGCACCTGATGGCCTCTGAGTGGCCTATGTTTGTAAATGATGACTGTCCTGATGCCCGATTGATTGTGCCTGATGCCCGGCTCATCAGGCTCATGATTGTGCCGAACGGGCTCCTCGGCCGTAGGTTCGAAGTTCATTGACGCTCGAGCCCTGCCTTGCATGCACACGCTCACCACGGCGCGCCTTCCCTCTTCCCCACAGGTGCGCTCGAAGTTCATGACGCTCGAGCCCAACGGCAACCGTTACATCCGCCACTTTGACTCGATTCGGATCATCCAGGCATGCTGATTGCCACCGAGGCCCCGCCCTGCATGCAACCGTTACATCCGCCACTTTGACTCGATTCGGATCATCCAGGCATGCTGATTGCCACCGAGGCCCCGCCCTGCATGCAAGTGCTCACCACGGCGCGTTTCGTTCCATCCCCAGCGCGCGCTCACCAAGGATGCCGACCAGTGCCTGCTACCTAAGGTGGGCTGATTGCATGCCTGATTGCACGCCTGATGGCACGCCATTGCCTAAGGTGGGCTGATTGCATGCCTGATGGCACGCCATTGCATGCCTGATGGCATGCCTGCTGCCTAAGGTGGGCTGATTGCACCCTGATGGCATGCCTGATGGCATGCCTGATTGTGGCTGATGAGTGCTGATTGCCTTCCGTATCCGGCAGGTGGACTATACCAAATGTGGACCGATCCGTCGCAACCCTGGCTTGCATGCATGTGCTCACCACGGCGCCCGTTCCCCACAGGTGGACAATACCAATGTGGACCGATCCGTCGCAACCCTTCACACGACCGTCCTCCGCTGCCTCGCCCGCACGGCCGCCGGCGAAAGGCTGTTCGATCCGGTGCGCCCAACACAGCGCCTCCATGGGCCCAATACAGCGCCTTCATGCGCCCAATACAGCGCCTTCATGCGCCCAACACATCGCCTTTGTGCGCCCACGATGGCGCCCGCAGAGAGTGCGGATGGCCCGGCCCTGCATGCACACGCTCACCACGGCGCGCCCCCCCTCTTCCCCACAGGTGCGCCAGCAGATTGTGGTGATGAACGAGCATGCACCCGCTCACCACGGCGCGCCGCCCCTCTTCCCCACAGGTGCGCCAGCAGATTGTGGTGATGAACGAGCATGCACACGCTCACCACGGCGCGCCCCCCCCTCTTCCCCCCG
>Ga0210240_101195_pt1 | contig 20469 bp, 12 predicted proteins | sample ChrtobMetP5a_4mM_FD_155463 | JGI IMG/M metagenome (GOLD analysis project Ga0210240, IMG submission 155463) | Chrysochromulina tobin associated microbial communities from unialgal haptophyte culture, Seattle, Washington, United States - P5a_4mM | ecosystem: Host-associated > Algae > Haptophytes >...
CAGAGGGAGTCGGAGGTGTAGAGACGCGCCCGCTGGCGCGCCCCCCGAAGGGAACGCAAAAGAAGTCACTCGATGCCGCCGTCGCGTGACGACGGCGGCGTCGAGAGACGACAGTGTCGTGGCGCACAGCAGCTTGCCAGCCGCCTGGAGTGATTCAGTAGTGACGGTGGCCGCACGATGGCCATGGTGACTGCGCGAGCGCGCGTGCCGGCTATGGCGTGCGTCGGTGGGCCCGCGGCCGGCCGGGGCGCGCGTCGGCGGCGCGATTTGCTGCGTAGCAGCGCCAGCCGAGGCGCTGTCACATGGAAGCCTCTTCGGCCGGTGGAGAAATTTGGGACGCCGTTCGAAGGAGCTGGAAGCGCCCGCTTTTGTGCTCCCAAATTTGGGACGACAGACTGGCACACGGACAGACAGACGGACACACGCACAAGTCGAAAATCGGGCTCCACCGCAAATTCCTATCGTTTCGCGCACGCGCTAATTTCACGCTGGCGGTTAATCTCTGAGGCTTCCCTCCCGGTATTCAGACGAAACCGGGGGTGGGGAAGAATATTTATTTCTCATCTCGCTATTGCGCGCATCCGATTTTTCTACCGCGATGCACGGCCACCAAGCTGAATCGGAGATCTTCAGGCTCGGGGCGTGTTGTGATAAAGACGACGAAGCGTTTGAAGAACACAAGCGAAGGCAGCGGCTCGAGCGCAAGGCACAGGAGGCGCCCAAGATAGGACAGGCGCCTCCGACGGTCTTTTCTAAGCCGCAGCCGACTAACGTTCAAGCGCTCCTGGAAGCAGAACACAGAGAAAGGCAGACGTTGCGTGCAAACCTAGTTGAATGCCAGGCTCGTCTCGATGCTTGTGTCGGGGCAGCGCTCACAGGAGCAGGTCACGGAATGAGCGAGCCAGTCAGTGCAGCTGAGTGGAGGGCTGTAGCCAAGGAGAACGAGCGCATTCTCGGCGAGCAACAGACCGAATTTGTGCAAAGCTACCGGTGAGTTGTCGCAAGAAAGAGACATTAAAATGACATGCTGTGGACACGCTCTGACTCTTTTATGCGTCGTTATGGCTCCATCGATCGTACTATCATCGGGCAAATCGGGTCATCGGGGCCGGATAGTGGATTCATAGATAGACGCCCGCCGCGCACGTGCGGCCGACGGACCCAAAGGGTACTTAGGGGAGGTATTCTTTCTGGATTCACACACTTTCCCCACCATCTGATTTTGAAGCCAATGCCGTTACGAGTGGGCCCTGTGCCTTTCGCCGCGGAGCCTGGGTGCGCTGTGGCAAAGCCTGTGGTGAACTGTGGAGAGCCTGTGTGAACTGTGTGCGCGTGCGCTCCTCCATCGCTTACGATTTCGATACAAGATCAAGTTCAAGTTCCTACAAAAGAACGCCGAAAATAGAATCCTGTTCACACAAAATCACCGTGTTTCCGACGTGTTACACTCTTCTCCATCCTCGCGTCGACGTGGACGTCCAATGGCGGACGCCGAGGCCCTCCGCAACGAGGTGCGAAGCATCCTTGGCGGAGGAGGCTTCGACGAGCGCAATGATTTCGAGGACGAGCGACGCGCCACAGCAGCCTCGAGCAGCAACGGGGCAGGTGGCTTCAAACCCAAAAGCCGTCGCGCGCAGCAGGCCATGGCAAAGGCAAAAGCCACAGGCGCGTCACCGGTGGACGCCAAGCCAACGTCCGGAAGCAAAGGCGGCCTCGAAAAACTGGGCGTGGAGGGCTCCTCGTTGCCAGCTTCCGTCAAGCCTGCTGCACGTGTGCTGCTTCCTACGACTGCGTCGTGGTGGGAGGAGGTCGTCGTGGCGCCAGAGAGCGCGCAGCCAACAGCCGACGCGCTAGTGCGCGAGCGCGCTGCTGAAGCGTACGAGGCCGAGGTGGCGGCCTTTGCGCTGCTGCAGAAGAAAAAGCACGGCTCAGACCAGAAGATGGTGCAGCGTCTGACGGAGGCGGGTACGGCTAAAGATAAGATCGCCGCGCTCACGCTGCAGGCACAGGAGTCGTCTTTCCATTGCCTACCGCATGTGCGGCAGCTCCTGTCGCTGGCCGAGCGGCCACGAGCCGAGGTCAAGCTTGCGGCCACCGAGGCACTCGCCGAGCTGTTCCTCACGCGACTCCTGCCCTCCCGGCCCCTTTTGCCCTTCGAGAAGCACCCGTTGACCGCCGACGCGGCGCGTGTTGCCGCCGCCGCGGCCGCCGAGCGCGCCGGCAAAGGCAACGAGTTCGGCAAGAGCGGCGAGCTCCCGCTGCGGCTGCTGCTCCAGGCGCACTTTGAGGACGAGCTCAAGTTGGCGTACGCACGGCTCGTCGGAGCGGTCGAGGGCGGCACGCACGACCCGCTGCTGCACGTGCGCCAACGAATGGTAGGCCGTCTGTATGGTATGCTCTGCGCCAAGCCGGAACTCGAGCGGCGCGTGCTGTCGCTGCTCGTCAACAAGCTGGGCGACCCCGACAAGAAGGTCTCGTCACGTCTTGCGCACCTACTCGGCCAGCTCACCGTAGCCCACCCCGCAATGAAAGGCGTGGTCCTCGCGGAGTCCCAACGCTTCGTGCTCCGACCTAACGTCTCCGAGGCAGCGCAGTACTACGCGGTGACCTTCATGAACCAGATGATCCTAACCCGCAGGGAGCCGCACCTCGCGCACACGCTGCTCCTCATCTACCTCGCCCTCTTCTCGGCCCGGGTCTCCTCCGGCGCGCCACTCGGATCGCGCATGTTCTCATGCCTGCTCTCGGGGCTTCATCGCGCCATCCCCTTTTGTGACGATCCGAGCACGAAGGAGCAGACTGCGGAGCTCCTGAGCTCGCAGCTCACCTCCATCTTCCGTTGCGCGCATGCCTCATCGTTTGGCACCGCCGTTCAAGCCTTGATGGTCCTCTCGCACGCGACGGGCTTCGCACCGAGCGCGAGCGACCGCTTCCACCGCGCGCTCTATGAGTCGGTGCTCCACCCGGACTTGCCCACCTCCTCCAAGCAGGCCCTGTTCCTCAACGTCGTCTACAAGGCGATGAAGGCGGACGACACGGTGGCGCGCGTCGCCGCGTTTGCTAAGAGGCTGCTGCAAGCGTGCGCACACGCGCCGCCCTCGTTCACTTGTGGCGTCTTGATGCTTCTCGCCGAGGTAAGCAAGTCCCGCCCTCAACTACGGAAGCTGCTCACGGCACCGCCGAGCACTGCCAATGGCACGGGCGCCGTCGTGGATACCGGCGCCGCGCATGCCGCCGCGCCTGCCGGAGTCACCAAGCACTCGCCGGACGCGCTGGTCATGGGGTACGACTGGAACAAGCGCGAGCCTAAGTTCGCTGGCGCTGAAGGGAGCCGGTTGTGGGAACTCACGCCGCTTCTGCACCACTACCACCCGTCGGTGGTCCAGTTTGCGCAGTGCGTGGCACGCGCCGAACCGATCAGCTACGCGGGCGATCCTCTGCGCGACTTCGGGCTGATGCCGTTCCTCGACAAGTTCGTGTTCAAAAACCCCAAGGCGGCCAAGCGACAACAGAAGGGTGGCTCCATCATGCAGCCCGTCATCGACGGCGCGGGCAGGCTCGGCGGCGGCCCTGAGGCGCTCGCCATGAACTCGCGCGGCGCCGTAGCCAGCATGCTAGGCAAACCGCTCGGCAAGATCGCGTCCGATGAGCGCTTCTTTCATACTTACTTCTCGCAGAAACGTAGTGCCGAGGAGAGGTTGCAAAAGGGCCGGCCGCCACGGCAGCGAAGCAAGTCGGCAGCTGAAGGCGTTGACGAGGATGATGACGGCAAGGATGGAAAGTACGACGACGAAGACGGCGACGAGGACGCCTTTGCAACGCGGCTAGCCCAGAGCCTGCTTGACGACGATTTCTACGACGAGGATGGCGAGGAAGGTGATGGCGAGGAAGACGATGGCGAGGAGGACGAGGAGGGTGAGGAGGGCGAGGAGGGCGAGGAGGGCGAGGAGGGCGAGGAGGAGGAGGAGGAGGATATTGAAGAAGCGGCCGTCGATGTGGCACACGCAAAGAAATCGAGCAAGCAGAAGCGGAAGCGCGGAGGACCGACGTTCATGGACGCCGAGGAGTTCGCGGCCATGCTTGAGGCGGCTGGGGACACAAATGAAGGCCGACATCCGAAGCTTGCCGCGTGGGAAGAGGGTGGTAAAGGCAAAGGCAAAGGCAAACGGATGCGGCGTGGTCAGTGATTGCATCGCATCATTAACAATAGTCCACGTTATGTCATCTCGCATCCGTCGCCATCCGAAGCTTGCCGAGGCGCGCAGAGGCGCCTGGGAGTGGCGCTACGCGCTTGGGCGGCCTCGACGGGCAGCGCGGTGACGCACGCTCGCGATTCGGATATGTGCAACGAGCCTAACGTTAACGCGCTCAGATATCGTATTTCGCGCACTGTGTAATCGTCCGCACTGCGACCGGCCGAAAGACGCGCCGACGGGGACGGAACGCGCCCGTCCGGCCGTCGACCGACCGCCCTGCGAATCGCCCTATCAAAGACCCGTATGTATATCTAACGTACTGTGTCGATACCGCTTGCGCTTCGGCCCTTCCGTGTCGTTCGTACACAGAACACACGCCGCTCGCGCCGGCCGCCGCGCGCGCGCGCGTTGGGGAGCGCGGGACGAGGCTCGACCTCGACGGGTCGAAACGCACACGGTGGCCGTGTCGGCTGTGGGGCCGACCGGACTTGGGCCCTTGGGGCCCGGCCGGTCGCTCTCGGCTACTCCGCGGCGACACACTGATACATATAGATGTGTGTCCGCACACTGATCTCACTGTAGTGGCAGCTGCTGTCGAGGTTTCGTCAATCGCGTGTGTTTAGTGGTATCCCTGCTCCTCATGGAGACTTGCTGCGTCTGCACGCGCTGGGCTTCCTACCAGTAAAGGCCGTCTCGAGCTTCGTTGGCGACTTTCTAAATGCTCGCTGTTGCCAAAAGCCATCATCAAACAATTTGCCGTTCTCATCCGGAACTCCGACGATTCTGGAGGGATGTTGTTGTTGATGATTCGGGAAAGCGTCCCGAATCATGCTGCTGGTTGTCCCCTTAGTCGCGATACTCGGAAGTGATGCTGTTCGATAGATTGACCTGACGTCCAGTAGTGACGATGACGCCTCGGTGATGCCAAGGGTTGACCCATCGGCGATGCCAAGGGTTGTGAGCAGGTGCCGCTTTAAGCTCGTCAAAGACTCGAGCGAGATGCGGACGAGTTTTTCACGCTCCTGCTTCGAAGCCCTCGTCGATGATTCCAATGCCTCTTTCGCTTGTAGTAGTTCCGTGGTGGCTTTGTGGTGCGCCTCAGAGACGATCTTGTACCGAGCCACCAGGTTTTCCAGCATGTGGTCGAGCTCTAGCTCTTTGGCAATGTGATGTTCTACCTTCTGGAGTGCTTTTCGGCACTTGTCCCGCTCGCGATCTCTCTGTTCGACTACGGCACGATACGCAGACCTCAGTTCGGCCAGCTCCTCGCTGCATTTCATCAAATCGCGATTCTTGGACAGAGTTGCCTGTGCAGCCGCCTCGACTGCCTTCGACGCCATTTCGAGTCCAGCTGCGAGCTTACCTCGTTCCTTCTGCAAAACATCCCTCTCAGCCAACAAGACCGCACTCTTTTCCGATAGCTGCTTCACTTGCTCGGTAAGCAGGTTTTCTAGAGCCCTCTTCTCACTCAGCTCGTTGTGGGCTTTACCCAAATCGACGAGTCGAAGCGCAAGCTTTGCCCGGCACGCCGATAGTTCCTTTTCGGCTCCTTTCTCTCCATTTCGATTCGTGCTGAGCTCCTTTTCAAGACGGGACAGCTTGGCCTCGGAGGCCTCACTGACCTTTGCCAGCTCACCTTTGACCTTCGTGAGCTCGCCCCTCACTTGCAAGAGCTCTTGTTTCAAGCGCGTTCCTGTCGCCTCTGAGGTAGCCAGCAACTCCTTGACAGTAGCCAACTCGGTCGAATTCTGAGCTTCACATTCTTGGCGTACCGTAGCACGTACATTCTCCAGACTCGTTTGAAGACGCTCAACCTTGGCATTTGCGTCTTGCCAAGCCGTTTGAATCGCAATCATCTCCTCTTGTAGCCGGGCTTGTAACGCATTCGCCGTTTCCTTCTCACGCAGCAGCGACTCGCATTCTTCACGAAGCGTGGCGATGTTGGCCTCGTATTGCTCAAGCTTTGCGGAGCTTGCGGAGCTCTGACATGCGGCCTGCTGCGCGGCCTGCAGCTGTTGACGCACAAGGGCGAGTTCGGACACGAGAGGTTCAATCTGCCCCTGTGACTGCTCCTGGAACCGCTCCCGTGACAGCTTACGCTCCCGGAGCTGCTCCTCGAGCTGCCCCATCTGCTGTGTCGCAAAAGCCGAGCTCTCCACGAGCTCCTCCTCGAGTCGGGCTGTGCGCTCGCGAGCCTCTTGCTGCAACTTGGCGAGCTCAATTTCGAGCTCTGTCACCCTCTTCGTTGTGGGTATCAAGCGCTTGCTGAGCTCGATGTTAGCGCTTTGAATAATGGTGAGCTCCTCACTTGTTCGACCAAGCTCCGCCCTTGTTCCTTCAATGTCGTCCTGTAGCGTGCGGATGCCTGCCTCCAGCAATCCAACCTTCGTCTCTAGCATCGCCTTTTGTGTCTCCATTTTCATGATGCTCTCTCTCAGTGCGGTTTCGACACCGTCTGGTGATGACAGCTCTTGAGTAAGGTGCTCTCTGAGGTCTTGCATCCTGTCCATGAGTTGCTGCGCATGCGCCAGTTTGAGCTCGGTGGCTTGGTTTCTCAGTTGCCCCGGAATGCTGAGACGGACCGTTTCAAGCTTAAGCTTCCACCACTTGTCCTTGTCCTTGAGCTGTTTGCGGGTGGCGATGGCATTCGCTTCGGAAATTTCTGAAGTTGCCTGAGTTGCACGTCGCAAGACTTTGTCCAACGCATCTCGGACTTGGCCACCTTTCAATTCAATTTGCTCATCATTACATGTTTCGCCGAGCAGCCCTTCAACAATGTCGACAACAAATCCAAGGAGGCTGGCATTGATGGACTCCAGACGCTTTCCGTGGCCAGTTGAGTCTTTGGCTGCAGCCTTTGCGTCCGCGACGGCGGCCAACATGTGTGGTGTCGCGCTTGTGAACCCGTCTCGCCTTTCGTCACGAACCTCGCACGACGCCCAACGCCACGCGATAGTACTACCGGTAATGCACAGTACCGGTGTGTGAGGTTCGTTTGTGTGATCCGTGTGTCCGTGTGTCCCGTGTGTGTCCCGGCTCCCCCCGGTGTCTTTTTACCGGTAACACCCCCGGTGTCAACAGTACCGGTAAAAAGTGGTCCGTGTGCCTTTGTGCGTCCGCGTGTCCCGTGTGTCCCGTGCGTGTCCCGGCTCCCCCCGGTGTCTTTTTAGCGGTTAAAAGACACCGGGGGGACCGGTAACATAAAATGATAAACATCTCAAGGGAGAATATTTCGGCAGGAAACCTTAGAAATCCCGCGCCAGCGCAGCGCGCGCCTTGCTCTTTTTGGACGAGCGACGGTTCTTATATGAGCGCTGGGCGCGCCGACTTGATACCGGTACAGTACTCTGTTTCACGCAAGCACCTTTCTTTCGTTTTTTGCCACGATGTCGGAACCAATACCCGAGAAGTGGATGGTCAACACAGAGGCCACCAAGTCAGCACTGCGCGAGATCTTGAACCGTTCAGCAGGGCAACTCGCTGACATCCTTGAGGAGTGGGACGTGGACAAAAGCGGGACGATTGACAAGCGCGAGTTCATTAGAGCATTCAATGCTGTGAGCGGCCATCCGGAGTGGGCGACGGACACGACGGGTGCCGGATCGCTGTTCGATGAGCTTGACCGCGACGAATCCGGCTCCCTCGATATTGATGAGATTCGTAACCTCGATCGCAAGCAAGGCCCAGTCGACCCCAAGAGACCCAAAAACCACAGCTACTTCGAAGGACTACCCGCGCTCACTATTGACATGAACAGTCCCAAGTCTATCACCACGCAGCTCGCGGACCATCTTCGCAAGCACAGCAGGCGCATTCTGGATCTCTTTCGCTCCTGGGACGAGGACCACAACATGAGCGTCTCACGAGACGAGTTCCATCGGGCGATGGGACAGCTCGGCGTGGCTGCTCCGGTCAAGGTCATCAACCATCTCTTCGATGCTTTCGACCTGGACGGATCCGGCGAGATTGAATTCCGCGAACTGGAGCAGATTTTGCTCAAGAAGAAAGAGATCTTTATAGACACAGAGCTTCAGAAGAAAGAGGAGCTGTCGCAACGACGCGAAGCTGCACGTGCAAGCGCAGCACTCGACACAGCACGAGCAGCCAAGAAGGACGGAAGTCGCATCGCAGCCATGGTCGAAGAATTCGGGTATCCGAGCTTACCCGACATGAAGGAATTCATGGAAAACGCAACCACCCCCACATACATGGCCATGGACGAGGCCAAGGTTGAATGCATGCTGCATCGTGCTATGCCCCTGCGCCATGCGGATCCTCCAGAAGAGGGAAGTGCGCCGACTGTCGCGCAGCAGGTAGAGAAGAGCAAGAGCACAGAGAAACCAAAGACCAAGACGAAGGACACAGAGATGGACGGAGAGGAGAATACGCTATCTCTTCTCGCACGAGGGCGTAATTCGATCAGGTCTGCCATGCGCAAGACTGCTTCTGTGGCTGCTTTGAATGACGAGCCGCTGCATAAGGCTAGAGCTGCGGCTGCTGCCGCCGAGGTGGCTGCTGATCGTGCCATGTATGCATCGGCAGCCTCGCAGCTTACCAGCAGGTCGCAATGGATTCTCTCACCGGATCAGCTGCGGCGGCCCACGCCTGCAGCAAAGCTGCCAAGCCTCAGCTTGGAAGCCCCGCCCAGGCGGGCCCTCGAGGTACCCGGACTCAACAGGCTGAGCTGCACGCCTTACCAGGTCCAGCCGCCGGCTCTGCCACCTACGCCGTCTTGGCACGAACAGGTGCAAGACCACTGGCTGAAATTCGCAGAGAGGCAGCAACATATTGACGATCAGAAGCTGGCAGCGCAGTACAAGAAGCGCCCATACCAAAAGCCCCCTGATCACCTGCCGACGGCCTACTACCAAGCGCAGCAGTCCGCGGCGAACCAGGAACGGCATAGGCAGTTTCTCGAGGAGTCGCTGCGGTCTCCAGTCGTGAGAGCAAAGGAGGCCATCGACGCTCTTCACCAAAGCTCCTTGTACCACGCCCCATCGGAGGTAATCGAATTCCGCCTGCGCCACTCGCTGCTCCGAAAGCCATCACGTGAGAATGCACTGCACCCACACGAACAGTTCTCTGGCGCGCGTGCCATCCTGCCGAAGGTTTCTGAAACAGTCGCACAGCGGGCCACGACGGCATCTCGTCCATTGATCAAACCGCCGCGACGCCGAATTCCAGTACCATCCAGTCAGTTGCAGCTGGCGCAGAGCCCGCCATGGATTACGGCGCACGTTACTTCTATCACAACTTCGATGCATGAAACTGTGGTGTCGCATCGCCCACGCACGGTAGTAGGGCAGGCCTCGCCGCTGCCTAACTCAGTGCCGCACTCTGCGTCAATGCCTTCCCTACTACCATCGCACGGTCGTCTCGGACGGATGGAGGCTCCGTTTACCCTGAATCAGGGTGGCCTAGCCTGAGCGCTGGGCCGGCCTGCGCGACATTACGCCGCATCGCTGGGCATCTCAATCCCCGGCACTGATGACTGAATCCGCCGATTGGGTTTACGTTCGCGTGTTAGCGTGTGCGCGACGGCGAGTGTGGACGACTGCGCGGCACAGCGGATGGAACGGAAGTGCGGGAACACGTCGGCGCGAACGGAGCGAGTTACTCGTTGGCGATGACAAGCTCGACTCGAGCTCGACTAGCGTAGACCCAGACCTAACCCGGACCCGCCGTTGCAGTATGTGACGTAAGTGTACGAGGGTTGCCGTTGGGCCAAGTTGGGCTGCAGTGGGCCATGGTTGGGCCGATTCCACTTTGGGCCGAAGTCGGGGCTATGGAATTAGCTCAACCAGAACCACAGTAGATAGTTCGAACACGTTGGCGGGTGCGTCCACCTGCGAACCATAGCCCAGCCGGTCGCCGGCGCGCCGGGCTTGACGCGCGAACCGAAAGCGTCCTGGACGCACACGTGACCAAGAAAGACGAGCTGCATCCCAACCCGCGGCACGGCAACTGCATGGCGGTTCCGCGCGCGCGTGCGCCTTTATGATGTCAGAGTTGTTGCGTTCGTTTACCTTGATTAGCACACCGTCTTGATTTAGCACACGTTCGTTTATCTTGATTAGCACCCTCAGAGAGACTTCCACACCGATTCCAATCGTGCGGATCTCAGCGGTCCTCTCCGCCCGCTCTTTCCGCTGGCCCTCACCCTTCGCCGCACCTATGTCAGTCAGAACACAGAAGCCTGTGAGCTGTGTAATCGGTACCCATGCTAGTGTACCGAGTGTCCGGGCATGGGGTCCTGCCCGGGGTCGCACGCGGTGGGGGCCCGCCACGCGTTTCGTCAACGGCCAGACGGGGCGCGCGGCCGGGCAGGTTATGCCACGCGCCTAACGGCAACGGCTAACCGCCCACCGCCACCACGAGGTGTTACATTCTAATCAAGATAAACGAACAGGCACGCGCCCCTGGAACCCGGCCCGGGCGGAGGGAGAGCTCGCATAAATTTGCGGCACGCGGGGACGCGGGGCGGGAGCACATGCTTATTGACATGCACGGTCGTCGTGCGGCCACGCTTATCCTTACATACAACATAGTCGCCCGCGGTGCCGCATGGAAACCCGCTATACAATCAAAGAATCAATAAAGATAATGACGCGCGTTTGATCGAATCGCATTCCCATTCGAAAATCGTAATATCGTATCGTGCCGGCGCGGGGCCATGTACATGTACGCGAGTCGAAGTGCCCCCTGTGAGACTCCACCCTGCACCCTCGCTCCCCCCTCCCCCGCCCCCGGGCGGACGCGAGGTCGAGGTCGCGGGCGCGACCTCATTGGTTGGTTCATGGTTGCGATGGCCGCGGCGGGAACTCAACGTCGTGAACACATGAACGATGAAGTTGAAGACCCGGCTCCCGGGACGCCGGGTCATACAAGACGCGCGGGCCGCGGCGTACCTCATGTGAACGCTGGGGCGTCAAAGTTAATACTCACATGTTGAGTGCGAGCACAACTACCGTTATCCTTAAGACGAAAAGTAACGCGCTAGCGCGTAGGCCGTAGCGGAGGGTCACCCTGCCAGGGTCGACCGTGAACGGGAGACGGCCGATCCCCGCGTCAGTGGCAGTGCGTCCGCGCAAACCGACCGCCCCGGGCCCCTGCGCCGAGAAGCGGCCCGTTTCGTTCGCGCCGGCTCCCGCTGGCCGCCCTCGAGCCTCGTCACGTCCCGTCTCCCGACCGCACACAGACCGCACCACCCTTCCCCACCCGAAGCCGGGCCCTCAGTATCTGCTACTTCTCTCGACTCCTTCGTTCGTCGTAGCTGTACCGCGCGTACTGGCCTTCCGCGACCATGTGGGCACTCGCCCTGCACTTCAACGTGTACTCGCCCTGCACCCTGCACTAGAGCATGGCCAGGCTTCTCGAGGGTCGGGTCGGCACATGATGGCCCACGACCGCACACGGGTAGGGCCATCCCCACACTCCATGTGAGGAGCACCTGCAGTGCTCACTCTGCCTGTGCTTCTTTGACAAAGAAGGTCGCTTGCGGGTGCAGCCCCGCCTCCTCGAGCGAGATGCCTGTGTTGGCCTCAGTGCCCACGAAGCGCGGGTAGTTGGAGACGAGTTCAAATGAGGCCATGGGACGTTCAGGAGGGGAGGACGACTCAACCCACCCACGCACCACAGCGAGGGTTGTCGCCTTGGCAAAGCGGCGCGAGACGCGCGGCCCATCGGGCATACGCACGATCACGGTACACGCGTCGGGTCCCGCGTCGGGCTCGGGCGGCAGCGCAGCAGCCGCATGCTCGCGCTGAATCGCCCTCTGCGCCTCAGCAGCCGCCGCAGCCTCCGCCTCTGCCGCGTCCGCAGCGCGCTTGGCCGCCTCCTGCCGCGCCTGCTCGAGCGCGGCGGCAGCCTGCGCCTCGCGCCGCCGCTCCTCCTCAAGCTCGGACTGGCGCTGCCGCTGCTCCTCCTCATTGATGACGGACGCGACGAAGTCGACCTCGAGCTCAGTGTCGACGACGCAGACGGCATCGGCGGGCCGCAGCTCCACCACGAAGACTTCAACGTCGATGCCGTCCACGGGTACCACGATGGAGTCTCCCTTGGCGAGGGTGGTGAAGACACCGGTGATGGCCGCCTCGAGGGTCGTGCGCGGGTCCATCGTACGCGCCGCGAACTCGTCGTCGAGCGGCTGCAGCTTGGCAAAGGTACCCTTGGGCAGGGAGGCGCTCTCTACTAAGAGCGCATCCCCATCGTTCACACCCATCGAGCGCAGCAGCCAGAGTGGCACGACGACCGTGCCCTCGGGCGCCGAGAACTCGAGCACACCCACGTGGCGTGGCGCGCTGTCCGAGCCCGCGAGCGTGAGCCTGAAGAGCATAGGCCGCGGCATATGCGCAGAGGGCACGCGGCTCATCAGGGTATGCAAGACGGAGGCGGGCAGCAGGATCCTATCGCCCTGCGAGAGCCCGCGCACGTCATCCATGGCCTCGGCCGAGAGTGCCGTGAGCATCTCGGCCCACACGCCGGCAAAGTTGCGGGGCGGCCCTCCGAAGCCCACGCCCATATCGTCATCATCATCGGCGAAGGCGCCGCCAAGAAAGGGGCCACCGCCATACCTACCGCTAGAGCCACCGCCATAGCCACCGCCATACCCACCGCCATTCCCACGCGCTGCAGCGAGCGATGCCTGTTGCCGGCGGGAGCTGGCGCGCGCCCGCGAGCGTCCACCGCCAACGTCGGCATCGTCGTCGCCTCCATCGTCGCCTCCATCACCGTCGTCATCATCTTGATCATCGCGGCTACGCACGGCGTCCCGACCCGAGCCGCTGCGTCCAGCGACGTGAGGCGGGCTCGGCATGCCCACCTCCGCGCGGGACATGGCGAGCGCTGCCTGGAGCATGGCATCCTCATCGTCGTCTACGAAGCCGCCGCCACCGCCACCACCACCACCGCCGAAGCCGCCGCCACCACCGCCGAAGCCTCCGCCAGCAGCACCGAAGCCGCCACCATCGGCACCGAAGCCGCCGCCGCGCCCGCCAGCAGCGCCCAAGGCAAGGTTCGTACCCCCAGGGGCGGCGCGCGAGGGCGCAGAGCCATCACCACCGCTACGGCCGCGCGTCAGAACGGCCGCCTGAGCGGCGGCGAGGGCCGCGGCAGCAGGAGCAAGCGTACGTCGCTCCCCGTCACGGGGCGTCGAGAGCTCGCGCCGCAAGCGCTCCTCCTCTTGCGCGGCCTCCGCGTCGCTCTCAAGGGCGATGCCGGCCTCCGCTCGCGATGCCGCAAGCACCGCCAGGAGCTGCTCGCGCTCGAGACGGCGCGCGTCGCCGCCAGCGTCATGCAACTCGAGCTCCTGCTCTGAAGCCGCAATGGCCGCTGCGAGCATCGCGTCCTCATCGCTGCCGCCGCTGTAGCCGCTGCCACCGTAGCCACGGCCGAAGCCGCTGCCACCGTAGCCGCTGCCAAAGCCGCTGCCGCCGAGCCCACGGCCACCTCGGGCGCTGATGCTGCCTCCTCGGCCTGCACCGCCTGTGAGCAGCCGCTCGAGCGCCGAGTCCGTACTGGTGCCGCTGTGCACCGCGGCGCGCGCGCCGGCTCTTCGCTGCGGAATCACGACCTCGTCGTCGTCGAGCGAGATGACATCACGCTCAGTTGGCCGAGCAGCAGCCCGTCCGTGCAGGAGTCCCTGCAGCTCTTCGATCTCGGCCGCCTCCGCCGCACTGTCGCTGGCGATACGCACCTTCTCCCGTCGAACCATGAGGCCATGGGCCTCTGCGCACGTGAAGTACTGGTAGCCTTCGACCGTGCCGTTGTGCTTTCCAACGGGCAGGTCCATCACGATACCAATCCACTCACCCTCCTTGAAGCCCGTCTCGCCGATGAAGCGCACCGTGCCTTCACCCTCCTTGGACTGCACCTTGACCCGCGTGCCGACCTGCATCCGACACTGACGTTAGACGATATGCAGCAGGTGCAGGAGCACTCCGGGAAAGAGGCCGATGAACAAACTGCCGATTTCGTCTTCACCGGACGCGAGGGATCGCAGAGGTGGAGCGTGAATCCCAGTGTATGAGATCTTCAAGGGAGCCTCGCTCCATGATCTACGCACGAAACGATCCAAACGTGTGTGTCCCGGCTCGTCCCGGTGTCTTTTTACCGTTCTATATAAACAAGAATTCCCCATGAGGAAATCTTTTTGAGAATGCCGAATCGTGGTCCTTGCGAGGTCTCGCATTCAGAGGCGAAGGCGCTGGTCGCGGTACTGCCAGAACCCCGCAACGTGCGCGAGGCTGAGGACGACGACGACCGGATGCGCATTCAGCTTGTGGAGAAGCTTCGGGCGCGTCTCGAAGAGCAGGCGGCTGCCCTCGAGTCCGCTGATGAATCATTGCGCGGTGTGCTCACCTTGAGCGTAGATGAGGTGGATGAGCTTCTCGATTGCATGCCGCCTCCACCGACTCTCGACGATGTCCGCCAACGTCTTAAGCAGGCAAAGCTCAGCATGTCTTGAAAGGTATAAGTGCATGCAAAAACGCATACACAATCCGACGTTTGCTCGAATACGCACCCCGCCCGGCGCGGCAATGGAGTGTATGTCAGGTCACCCGACCAGCACACCAGGCGCCAAGGCGGGAAAACACTAAGCGACCGCGTGGCTCGCCTCGCCGCCGCTCCAACCGTTCGATCCCACTCTCTGCTGCACAGGGATGCTGCTCGTCTTACATGTAACTGCTCACTCCTTGATGTTTGTTGTTGGTGGTTCGGTCGGTGCTCGGCTCTCGCTAATGCGTGGCTGGGAAGAGAGCGGATGCCGTCATGTTACTGCCAGCTGGCACGACCCATGCATTGGCCGGCATACACTCAAAGATCTGGGACATTTTCAGCTTCGCCATCTTGCCGTTGGAATGCAGCACGCAGGGAGCGCGGCCAGTTGGCTTGTAATAGCAGCGACCATCCCGGCTCTCGATCTCGTCCTTGCTGACGCCAAGCAGGTTGAGGAAGAGTGATGCAGAGCTGTCAATGACCCATGGGAGGCTCAAATTCAGCAGCAAGGCCGCCTGCAAGCAGTGCTGGTCATCGATATGGCAGTGACCAGTCGGCCGTCCACCGGCAAACTTGGCACAGCAAGGGTATCTAGGCATCGATAGGAACGTGGCCTCCAGATTCGCAAAGCCCTGGCGGGTGCCCATGAGCATGCCCGAGTTGGGGTAGCGAATGCCAGGGGGAGCTTGCACCTTCCATGGGTCGTGCTGCCGATCACGCTTCGGCCACCATTGAAACTCTCCGCCAACGACGAGTGGAGATCCAAGGGCCGCAAAACGTGCACGCAACTCAACAGCGCTGCATTGCACCACCGTGTCGGTGTCCATCAGCATCCACGGCTCGCGAAGAGTGGCTCCCGATGAAAGTTTAGATAACCACTGGTACTTGAACGCCTGGTGCGATGCAAATTTAGAGTGGTATGGAAACTCGTCGCGGCTGAACTTGGAATTGCGCGTGCCTTTCTCGAAGGGGCGCATGTCGTGCGTCTGTGCCCACCACCCAGTGCTCACATGAATGTCGTTGGGTGGCGTCCGAATCGGGCGGTTCGTGTGCAAAAAAACGTGGAACGCATCACTGTTGAGCGCGGTACGCTCCGCCTCCGGCATTTGCCCACGCACTCTCGTGTCTCGAGTTGGAAATTCGCGCATGCAAATCGTCCTCACAAGACGAGTTAAAAGCGAGCCTTTTGACGCTTACACCTTTTTGCACGTGGCTCACAAACACCTTCTTTTCTTCGTCAAATAAATCATTACGCCCGTCAAGGCGAAGCGCTAAAACCGCGCGTTTGTACATGTATTGTTGCGCGGGTACAAAGGGTCGTGTGGACTGGTTTTCCAACAGTTGAGAAGCTGTGGAAAAATTTTCACTCACAGGACCGCTCCTCAACTTCAAGCAGCTGTGAGTTGCATATTTCTCACACAGCTCGACGTGCTCGCAACGCATCGTAGAAGCAGCTGTGAGTGCAGCTCGTAAACTTCGAGCAGCTGTGAGTTGCCACTCTCAAGCTGCTCAATGTGAAAGGGAGCTATGATTTTTTCCCCAGATAAGTCCTAGGATTATAACCAAACATGAAACAAAATGAAATGACGACAGTGAGTTATTTTCTCACAGCTGTCGTCGCAATAGTTGTAGCATCTGTTGCGACGAGCTGTGATACATGTAATGCAACATCTCACAGCTCGACAGCTGTGCTAGTTGAAGATGAGGAGCCGCGTAGGAGCCGCGAGAAAAAAATTCACAGCTCGTCCTCAACGTGTTGGAAAACGCAAGGGGCTGGCCTATATTATACGGAGATTTACCACCGGTAGACCTAGTGACGAAACCACTGATTGCCTAATAAAGAGATGACGAAACTTAGCGAGGTCAGTGACGAAACTTCGACGAACCTTTTCCCGCATTTTCAGTGTCAGACACTCCAGTGTGACACGTCGACTCTCAAACCTCGGCCCGGGGGGTCGGGTCCAGTCGCCTAGGGTCCGCTTAGGTGTTGACCTCGGAGGTCGGGGTCGGGATCGGAGGGGGGGTGTTTTCCCGGAAACGACACTGGATTTCCTGGACTCGCTTCAGACCCGACCCGACCCGACCCGACCTCGACCTCGGAGCCCAATTTCCATATCGTATCCCGCGACCCGACCCCCTCCGACCCGACCCCATACTGGAGAGTGGTGACGCGCCGTGTTGGGCGCTTTTCATATGGAGAACACGCCGTGTTGGGCGCTTATTTTCAATTAGGAAAACTCTGAGTTGTACATGTAGAAGGTCGACCGTAGTAGGTAGTCGACGTTCGGTCCAATTTTGTGCACCATGTTGCATTCTAACGCCATACCCTGCCATCCCAAAGTCTATTGCTGCTCTTACTCTACGTATGAAACTATGAATCTTTGGACGAAGTCAGCAAGACGATACTAGTACTGGTCGCAACACCCACTGCAATACCCCATTAACAAGGGTAGGTCGATATTCATATTCTTGCCCCCCCTCACGCTGGGCAAGGTTTATGTACAATGGGCGATTGCGTGCCGTCGCTGGTGTAAAACGTCCCTGTACCTGTAACGCGTTTTTGCTCGGGTTCGGAGGACCCGATCGCGCGGGACTCAATGCTGGCCGTCTGTGCGCCTCACGCCGCCGCTTGGCGATGGCTGGTATTGCTCTCGTGGAGATTCGCCTCCTCCAGCTGGCTGGACAGCACGTCCTCACCCGCTTGTGCTACACACCCATCCCACAACAAGAATCACGAGAGCTTGGACTGCGCCTATGCCATGACGGTCTCACGCAACTGGTTACCAGGGTACATGACGCTTCTGCACTCGGTCGAGCGCGTCAACGGGCCGCACGACCACTGCGGCTACCTCTTCATCGGAAGCCCCATGGTTCCTGACAGTCAGCTCTCTGCTCCGGAGAAGAAGATCATCAGGCACATCGTCGGATCGAAGCCGACAATCTTCCACAATGTCGATTCTGACCGGCTGAGCTACTTGATGCGGGTGCCGAACTTGCGCCCGGGCGTGCTGCATGCGTGGATGAAGCTGGACCTCTTCCACAGCTGGGCGAACGAGTGCGGCATGCCCAAGCAGATCATCTTCCTCGACACGGACACGCTCGTGATCAATTCACTCACGTTCATCCAGCGCTATCTCACCAAGGATGCGCAGCTTAACAGGACCAGCGACAAGTGGGCGCTGCACGGGAGCGCCAACTGGTACGGACTCTCCGGCTGGGTCTTCGCAACCGACATGACGCCTGCCAAGCCGCGCTTCATCAACACGGGCTTCCTCGCCTTCCGCCGGCCGGCGCCCGAGGAGTTTCTGAACGCGTTGCAAAGGCGCATCGAGCAGCGCATCCGCGAAAACCTCAAAATCTACATGGCCGACCAGGACGTGATCAACCACGCCTTCGACGACAGCAACCTCCGCCACTCGGAGCGCAAGTTGCATCAGAACTGGTACGCCAATTATCGACCCAACAGCGCGGAGTCGTTGCGTGAATGGCGCGTGGCACATTGGATGGGTGTCGAGAAGCCCTGGGGCAAGAAGGGGCACACGCGGGGGCCCGTGCGCTATAACGACGGCGTGCTGCCGCGACTCGACACCATGTGGCTCGACGAGTGCCACCAGGTGGCGACCAAAGCGCTTCTCGTCGCCAACCTCACCATCGGGTGCGGCGACGGCGTGGAGCGCGATGTGCCCGGCCGCTTGGACAAGGCAGCTTACTACCTCATCCTGGCGCTGCTGGCCATAGCGTACGCCGTGTGGTCCACGGTCCGCCCGTGCAAGGAACGGTATGGCGATTGTTGCGTTTTCATGAGCGTGAGCGCAGCCGTGGCGCTGTGGGTCTTTGCGGCGTACCTCACTGCGGATTGGGACCACGCTGGGTGGTTCCGCGAGCCATTGGGGCTGAGGGGCGACAGATAGCCGCTTAGTGCACACACCAACGCGTTCACAGGCAACGGCAACGGCCAACGCGCTTCTCAACAGACACCAGCTCCAACCGGATTCACAGCCAAGGATTTTAAATTGACCAACGTTTTATCCTGAAGCTATTTACGGAATCCATTCACAGCACCGCCCTCGAGATCAGAGAAAAATGGCCGACGCTACCCACCACTCCAAGCCCACAAGGTCTTCGCTTTCGTACCAGCTGGCACACGAAACAGTGCGCGAGCTCGAGGTGCGTGGCGAATATGTGCGTGCCTCGGAGCTGCTCACGGTTGCTCTGGTGGAAGAGGCCCAGCGTGACAATCAGCGCCTGCTAAATGAGCTCGACCGGAGTGTAGAGCCAGACAAGTTCAAGGAGCTCAATGCCATCATGACCCAGCAGCAGAGCCTCGCTGGCTCGCTGCGTACTCCGCGTCTCGAGGAGCGCGCACCACCTGTGTTCGCACGGTGTCTCGCCGCCGTTGCACAAGGACCAGCACCACGTGAACCTGCACCACGGCCGTACCGAATCCTCCACGCCATCGCCGACCGTTGGTACCTTCCGCGCGAGGCCGTGTCCGATCATTGGACCGAGTTTGTGGCCGCGACGGGTGGCGCGTTCACCCTCTCGCTGCCACGTGCACGGCAAACGATGCTTGCTGGCCAGCCTGCGGACGTCGCGCTTGCTCTGTGGGACCTCGCGATGTTCGACCCAGCGAAAGCGCAGCTCATCAGCTTGACGGCTGCTGATGCTCTTGCGCAGGCCACAGCCGAGTCTGCGCGGTTGCAACCGACAGCAGAGCACAAATTGATAGCCAATAACAGCAGCGGCCCCGAAATTTCTCTCGAGGCCGCCCTGAACACGGCGCAGCAGGCGGTCGCCACTGCGGGTTCGATATTTGTGTCTTCTTCGCAGGCCTTCTTAGACCATGAAGGCGCAGCAGGCGGCGCGGGCGGACTCAACTTCGAGGAGTACCTCGTGCTGCGCAGCTTTGCGACGGCCACGAGCCTCGAGAGGCAGTTTCGTTTCCTCTGGCGCCTCGTCGATCGCCAGGGACTCGGGGCGCTCTCCCGCGACGAGCTGCGTGACGGCCTGCGCGTCGTGCTTCAGGTGCAACGCGCGAGACTCGGGTGGGACGACGCCATGACGCATCGGTGGCTGGGGTGGGCACAGGGCGCAGTGGCGCCAGACGCCAGGGGCTGTGTAGGCCCGGCCGAATTGAAGTCCGCGCTCTGGCGCTCAGCGCAGCTGCGCTTGCTACTGCTGGCCTCGGAGCCTGCGCCCTCAACCTTCCCGCTGCCAGTTGTCGCCGCTCAAGATAACACTCTCAAGGGCGTCGCGGAAATGGTATCCGAGGCGGCTGTGGCGCTCTTTGGCGAGGTTAGCCGCGCGCCACGCGAGCGCGAGCCTCGCGCCAGCGAGACGTCAACGAGACGAAGGTGGAAGGAGGTGTTTTGACTTGACGGTCGATTGTCCACTGCGCCTCGGCTGAGGTGACGCTGCGGTGTGGTATCGAGTGTGGTAAGGAGAATGGCGCGTCGCGCCTCCGGCGGTAAACACAGGCGATGTATCACGGCAGCATACGGGCCCTGCAACTCGAACGGTAGTACTCCCGCCCCGCGCCCCCCGGTCCGCGGTCCCCCCCGGTTCAGCCGTTTCGTACCGGGGAGTGAAGCTGAGATCAGGTGGCGCACCTGACAGAAGTGGACTTTTTAGGGTTTTTTATTTTTCGGAGCGCGCCGCAGGCGAGGAAAATTTAATGTGATGGCAACCTATATTAAATAGGATCTACACTACATTCGAATAATTGTGCTTCATGAGTGCTGCATGCGATGCATCTTTGACAGGATGGTTGCTCTCT
>Ga0210240_101199_pt1 | contig 20439 bp, 12 predicted proteins | sample ChrtobMetP5a_4mM_FD_155463 | JGI IMG/M metagenome (GOLD analysis project Ga0210240, IMG submission 155463) | Chrysochromulina tobin associated microbial communities from unialgal haptophyte culture, Seattle, Washington, United States - P5a_4mM | ecosystem: Host-associated > Algae > Haptophytes >...
CGACGTCCGCACGCTGCTGCGCTTCGGCCGCGTCCATGGACGACGAAAAAGTCGCACCGCCGCGCACGAGCGGCCTTCGAGCGCCAGAAAGGGCGAGGCCAGGGCGTGGCCAGTCCGTGGCCACTCCGACCCTGTGGGATCCACCACGGCCAATCCTGAAAATCGACATCAACGGCATCGGATGCTGCAAGACCTCCTCCAGCATCTCCAGTCCGAGTTCCCAGAGATTGATGCGGTGAACATCTGCGAAACGCTCGAAGCGTGCGAGGGCGACATGGTCAAGTGCTCCGAGATCCTACGCTCGATCCTCGAGGAAGAGGCTGCCGAGATGGCCGCTTCTTCGCCGAGCCCACTGCATGCTCTGCTAGACGCGGTGACCGCGCTCGCCACCCTGCCCGTCGCGGAGCAGCCAACAGAGGGCCGCAGCAGTCTGTTGACAGCATGCGCCGCTCTCGAGGTCAGCGGCATCCATCTTCTGGCCCCGGTGATGAGAATTCTCGATGGCGCGCGCGACGAGGCCACGCTCACAGCCGGCCTGGATGGTGGCGATAGCCACGTCGTTCGCACGCTTCTTCACTTGCTGGCGGCGGGCACCCTCACGGAAGATGGCCAGCTGCCATCCGCCGACAAATTTGCTCTTGCGGACGAGTTCGGCACGTCGGACGAGCGACGTGCGCTCGAGGAGAGCCTCGCCAGCGCCGTTGACGACCTCGGCAGGAAGGGCGAGGCGCTGGGCTTGCTGCAGCAGGCGGTCAGCCAGCAGCGGCAGCGAGCGTTGCAGCGCGTTGGAGACGCCGCCGGTGGCACGGGCGGCCGTGTCGTTGCAGCACAGTAAGTAGCGACCTAGGTGCGGGCGTTAAATGCGCGAGCGGACGCGAGCGGAGCGCCAAGAGCTCACGACGGACGGGTCGCTCCGGTCAGAGTGACAGAGGGAGTATCTCCCCTCGGGGCCCGGACTGGGGCACTGGGCACTGGCTGGCCGCGGGATGCATGGATAAGACTGATACAATTTTACAACTCGAAAGACGCCGGTACAGAACTGCGATCGCCACCGATGATGCGTGCATTCACCTCTATCTCTTCGTTGAGCAGCCTCATGACGGTCTCGCTCCCAGCCGCCTTTTGCTCTCGGAAGGGCATCGTGGCAATTTTCTCCAACGACTCCAGTCCAAACACATCGTCGCGCATGTCGCCGAAGACGGTAAACGAGTGCCCCCACTCCTCGTGGTCGTCGAGCGCGATGAAAAAGTCGTTCGAATTCTGTATCCTTGCCACGAACCCGCGGCGTACGATCGGCACGCCTTCGGATGGCGTGCCAATCAGAGCTTCCATGCGTCCCTGAATGAGAGCGTAGGGTCCACACTGGATGGACCCACACATTCCCGGCGTCTTTTCCGGTCTGGCCTCGTTGCGGTAAAAGATGGCCGCGCCTTCCTTCGAATCGCCGATGGACCTGATGATCGCAGCAACCGTTCTCGGCGAAATGTCGGGCCGCAGCACGATGCGCAGTGGCGCCATCGCACGCGAGTCGATGCCGCGCGGAAACTCGATTTGAAGGATTTGCTCTTCGCCCCGAGAGATGCGCTTCTGCGCCACTTCATCAAAGTCTGCAAACGGCTCCCTCAGTCCGAGACTACGGCATGCCATACTGCATTTGTCCCACATAAACGCTGGATTTGTCTCGCACTCCCCAGAATTTGCCCAGCCGTCGCACGCCTCGGTACTGTCACCGGAGCTCGCCTGTAGCAGTAGAAGCAGCGCAAATGCGGGCAAATGTCGGCGCCGGAATGCGACATCTTGTGACACTCTCATCATCAATAGTCCTCAAACAGGCGAGAAACGAGAACACAAGACACACCGTACAGCAACGCGCTGCTCAGGGGTCTCGATCGCGTGCGTATTGTTTTGAAGAGCATCAACACCGCGAGAGTGTTGTGAATTGTTGTGTGAATTCACATCATGTCTCCCCTGGCGGGAGTCCTGTTTTTTTCACGGTTGTGCTGCTTACGTGTTGTGTTTATTCATAGTGAATTCACATCGGGATGGCCGACAGCGACGTCAAATCAGCGACGTTCAGCTCTGTGCCTGAGCTGAAGAAGATCATCTCAACGGACAAGGCTCCGGCAGCCATCGGACCCTATTCGCAGGCCACGGTGGTTGGGAAGACAGCGTATGTGAGCGGTTGCATTGCCATCATCCCGGGCTCATCACCGCCAACATTAGCAGAGGGAGGAATTGAAGGGCAAACTCGTCAGCTGCTCGACAACATGAAGGCTGTTGTCGAGGCGTGCGGAGGCACCATGGCCAATGTGTGCAAAACTACGATTTTCCTGCACGGTGATATGAGCAACTGTGCGCTGCGAGTCTCCTCGAACACGCAAGCTGCAAAGTGCTCCGTGGTCTCCCGTCCATCCTTTGTGCGCGCTGCCACATTGTGCCAGTTCCCATCATGAACAAGATTTACGCGGAGTACTTCCCAACCAACCCTCCGGCGAGGTCCACAATTGCAGTCGCCGGTCTCCCTCTGGGTGCATTGATTGAGATCGAGTGCATCGCGGCGCTGGAATGAACCACACCGTGCATCCGTTATGCGTACACCAGCCTCACCAGGTGCGACGGCGTCGATCAGATCGAAAATCGGCCGACGTGGATACGCGGCTCCGGTGATTGAAGTGGTCAGGAGCTGGCCCATGGGCTGGCCGCGCGCCTGTTGGAGCTTGCCCCGACATCACTTGCTGTTACACAATAAAACATAGTACATTCCGGTACCGGCGGCGTATCTGATACACGACGTGTGTGCCGTGGCCCATGCACACCGCGGTGACACGGTGACGCGGTTAAGTGACGCGGCTCGGGAAAGTGCGTTACTCATACCAAGAGAAGGAATTGAGAGATGAGGCCGCGAGGGGTGTTCGACGGCCGGGTTTGGGGGCCCACTGGACCTCTGGTCGGGTGGTCTGGACAACGAACTGGACGGTGCGCGTTGCGGGGGCGGTGGCGCTAGAGGTGCGTTCAGTCTATGGAGCGTGCCTGCCACGTCCCACGGCCGCCGCGGCAGTGGGCGAGGATTCGATGGCGACGAATGGTGACCGAAAGGCTCGAGGAGGACTTTATACTTGAATTGACTTCGTCCCGTGTGCATGCATTTTTACACGACCAAACATCGACAATTGATGGGCGACGTAATGTTACGTTACATAGCTCTGGGCGCGCGTTGTCCGTGAACCGTCCGCGGTGCGACGCGTCCGCCTGTTCTGGAGGGGCAATGTTCGCTGCTGCGTTGTCGACTGTTCCCGGAGGCATGACGGGAGTCAGCAAGTTCGCCAAGATCCGCACGGCCGTCAAGATTGCTGCAATGTTCAAGGGCATCACCCTCAAGGACACGCTGCGCAACAGAATTGAGGCCCTGCTCATCCGCGAGGCGCAGCAGAGCGACAAGCTCCTCTTTGCCCACCGGCGGCAGCTGGCGCGGGAGAACACGTGCCAGTACCTGGCGGCGCTCATCAAGGATGACAGGATGCTGCAAAAGTGGAGCGATGCGAGCACGGAGCGGCACAGGTGGGTCGAGGCGGCGATCGGTCTGCAGGCAGCATGGGCTGCACGTGGCCAAAGTGGACACGAGTTCCGAGCCATCAAGGAGCGCGTGCGCGGTGCGGCGCAGAGGAGCGCGCGGATGCGCATCCGCATGGAGCTCTGCGAGATTTGCATCCTGCGCGACGAGGTGCACCGCATCGCGAGCGAGTTCTTCGGGCTCGTCGCGCCGTCGCTCGCCAAGAAGGTGCAGAAGCTGCGCAAGCGGCTGACGGCCGTCGCCAACTCGGCGGGGCGCTGCGGTCACGCGCAAAAGCAGATGATGGAGGCGATCAAGTCGCTGGAGCCCGAGGTCCTCAAGTACGAGAAGGAGCTCGACCAGCTCGAGAAATTGATGATCGAGCTCAAGGTCCCTCCGAAAGCCGAGCGGAAGGAGCTCAAGCGCGCTCTCTCATGCCGCGCCGCCATTAGCCTTGTCACGCCACAAGCGCTGTACCGGTGTGCTGTGCACATGCTGCTGACGCGCGCAGCACAGAGGCTCACAGCCTCACACACGCACGTCCACACAGAATGTCCTCCTTCAGCCCTCCCTCGGCTCACGCTGCTCGCGCCCGGAGGCAGCCCTGTGCGCGCGCACGCCAACCCTGACTTCCCCCCTGACAGACAATGCGCCGTCTCTTGCGCGTGCGTGTGCGGCACAGGTGGCGCGTCATCATCGAGCGCGAAAAGCAGATGGCGCCTGCAAAGGCGAGGCGTGCCCTCGAGTTGCAGAAGATCGTCGCTCGCGTTGAGCAGGGGCTCTCGCCCCTCGAGGCTGCTCGCTTGGCTGCCAAGGCCACCGCGGACGCAGAGGCGGCGCTGGCAGCCGCGGCGGCTGCAAAAACGGCGACGGCGGCCGCGACTGACCTCGATGATGATGACGTCGCGAGTGAGGTAGGCGAGCGCGAGGGAGGCGAGGAGGAGGAGGACGAAGAGCTTGTTACTGCCGACGCATCCTTCCGAAAGGAGAAGGCCATGGCGGTGGAACCTTCACTGCTAGCTCTAGCCAAGAGCCTTGCTAGCACTTGCGAAACGCCTTCAGCCTCTTTCGAGCATGCTGCCCTTGGCGGCGTTGGCGGCGGCGGCGGCGGCTCTGTAGGCGTCGCTCCTGAGGGTCGTGCGGAAGAGGCGCCGTTCCGTCCAGCAAGTCCTCTCCGCCTCCTCGAAAGTCCGAGAGCCACACCCGCCGCCAACGCCGCCACCGCTGTGCTCGCCGCAGCCATCGACGCCACATCACCCACCGCGAAAGCGCAGTTTCGGGCACCTCGTCAGTCCATGATCGAGTTCATGCGCGATTTCCGACTGGCGGAGAATGTGCTGGAGCATACGAGGGCGAAGCGCGCTGAGGCGCACAACGTGGAGGACCAGGCGGCCGCTGTGAGCGCGGTGCGCCGCCAGCTGCAGGCTTTCCATCGGCACTCACATCAGGCGCATCTGAGATCCGACGAGGAGGCGATGAGCGCCGCCGCGATGGCGAGGCGTGAGCAGATGAGTGAGGCGGAGGCGGAGGCGGAGGCGGAGGCAGAGGCGGAGGTGGCGGCGGCGGCGGCGCTCGACATATTGCTCGAGGCGGCGCAAAAGGAAGGGGACATGGTCATGCTCAAGGAGACGGCCGAAGCGGTTGCCGCGGCGGCTGCTCATGCGGCTGTGGCCGTGAAGGCGGCTGCGGCTGCAGAAGCCGCCGCTGACTCCGCGGAGCTCAGCGGTGCCACATCCCGTCAAGGGCTTGGCACCCCTATGTTTGCTATCCTGTCTCAGCCCGATGCATCCCTTCTTCCCCCTGGCGCCAGCGCGGAGCCAGAGGCGGTCACACGCACACCTGTCCCCGAGCCTGCCAGAGCTCTACGCGTGAGCTCGTCCCTCGAGCTCGGTCGCCGCGCGAGCGAAGAGCACAGCTCGAACGTGGCATCGTCCTGGTCGTCACCCGTCGAGTCACAGGGCAGTGGGAGTCGGGCAGAAAGTAGGCTCAAGGCCGCGGGGGGAAGCGTGCTACTCTCCGTGGGAGGCGCCGGCATCAAGGAGCCCTCATGCCGCAGCAACCCCTACACACCAGCCTCGGCGCAGGCCCACGATCCCTTTCCATCGGCCTCGGGCACGCCGCAACGGTCGCAGCCCGGACGGTCGAGGATGGTCGCATCGAAGGGGCGGCCGGCGTCGGCGAGTGACCACGGCCGGTTGATGCAACGCGTGCACGCGGGCGGTGCTCTCACCGATACCGAGTACACGGAGCTGATGAGAATCGCGCACCCGACACTCCTTCCAATGAGTCCTAATAAGGGCAGTCCAAAGGGCGGTGGCGGCGGTTATGGCGGCGGTGGCGGTGAGGTCGCCGACCACGGCGGCAGCGAGGCCGGCGGACGAGCGATCGGAGTGTGGGACTGCCTACCACTCGGGCGCAGCCGGATGATGGGTGCCTTCATCGAGACGACCTTCCTCGGCGCGATCGTGCCCGTGTACACCCTCTTTGACACACAGCTTGCGTTCGAGCTCTCAACCCCCGCTTCGAGCGCCGAAAAGAGCGCCATAAAGAGCGCCACTGGGGCGGGCACCCGCCCACGCGCCAGGTCAGCGAGCAGCGCGGGCGCGGCGCCCGCAGCTGGCCCGGCAGGTGCAGCCTGGACGGGTGCGAGGCGCGGCGACCCAGCACGTGTCCATCAACTGATGCCGCCGACCAAGCGTTCCGGCGCGCACAGCCCCCTGTCCGCAAACGCGGTTCAAATCATCGGTGCTCCTTGGTCCGGCAAAGGGGAGATGCGGGGCGAGATACGGGACGAGATACGGGGCGAGAGACGGGCGTTGGGGGGTAGCTGCATCGGCAGCCGAATCGAGGGCGAAATGGATACGGGCGGCGGCAGCCCTGGCGAACGTCCCGAGACGTATGACTTCCCGAGGCGCCTCGAGGCACTCGAAGCGCTCTCGCCAGTCAGAGCCACCTCCCTCCATGCGACGACTCTCGCGACGACGCCCCAGCATCAGCGTGCGCTCAGCCACCACCAATCCTTTGCCACGGGCACTGCACGGGTCGGCAGCGGCGGCGCCAGCCGGCAGGCCTCGAGCTCGGTGCCTGCGTTCGTACAGGCCGTGAACACGTATCTGACGCCACGGTCTATCCGCTCGAAGGCGGCCAGCCCCCTTCCCAGCCCAGAGTGGTGGGAGAGGCCGCACCTGAAGCAGCCGTGGAATCATTCCACCTTCATCGAGCGCTCCGAGCATGAGAAGAGTTGAGAAGAGGGATAGTAAGAGCACCCGAATGATCTAGTTTCGGTTGTCTACTTCGTAGAAAAACGATTCTTTCTTTATGGCAACCCAGAGCCTCAGCCAGCCCTCCTAGTCCCTGGGCGAAAATCCGACAGTCTCAGCGTTTACGACACTAAGCTGTTATCTCGGCCTCTCGGCCTGTGGCGCGGCAGCTTCTCCACAGCTCGATAACCAGAGAGTGCCGGCGACCAGATGTGACCATCTCTACGTTGTGCGTCTTCTCAGAATGGAAAAATATGCCATCGCCGCGTTGCATGCCGTGGTGGACCTTCTCGGTGCCATCTCTCGTGCCATCTCTCGTCCAGGTGATGAACTCGCCTCCCTCGCACGCGGCCGGAGAGGACAGAAGGACGGAGAGCGTGAGGACAGAGCCGCGGTCGCGGTGGACGAGACTCATCAGGCCGCCGCCGGCGGTGTAGGTGTGGAATTCGACACAGCGAATGCTGAGCTCGGACGTCGCCACTCCAGTCTCTGGAAAGTCTTTCTGCGATCTCATGGGAGAGTTTCTCGTGCAGCTGCGAATGCTCGCGTTGAAAGTGGAAGCCGCGATGAAGGAAAAGCTTGCGATGCGCATGGCCCTCAGCCACATCGTGCACAGCCGCTTGACCAGTCAATGTCCCACGCATCATCCAGTGTTGTCGGGGCGGGTACGCTGGCCCGGGAGCGAGCAATAGCGTCTCAATTTCTGCGTCGCTCATGAGCTGCTGTAGAATAAGAGGCTCGGTGTGCTCATGCACGGGCCGATGGCACGAATTCCATATAAGTTCGCCCGGTGCTGCGTCGCGCAAGGCGAATAAGGTCAATGTAGGCATATCTGACGCGTGTGAGAGCTCGTCCATGATGGAGAGCGAGCGCGGCCCTTCACGTTGCACTCAATTGCAGGCACGATCTTTTTATAGACGTAAAAATTCGTAACAAACTACTGACCTTTCCCTACCACCCTGCCGGTTGTGTCCCGGCTCCCCCGGTATCTTTTTGCCGGTTGTGAGCTCGATTATTTTTGGAAACGAAACGTCCTTCTGATGCACGTGCGTCCGGGAAGCGCCACGCGCATCAATGCCGCCAGCCTCGGTTCTTGACCAGACGAGAGAGACAACAAAGTTCCTCGCCAAAGCACAGCTGCGTCCGTACATCCCGCAGCTCGCGCCGCATCTGAAGAAGCTCGCGCCACACGCATCGCGCCTCAACGCGCTCTTCGACATCTACGCACCGCATTTGGCCGCGCTCGTGCCCGAGCTGCCACGGCTGCTGCCGCACCTCGGCGTGCTGCTCGACGAGCTGGCGCATCTCGAGCCGCAGCTCGAGGTCTTCGTGCGCCATCGCAACTTTCTGCTGCCGCACCTCGACGTGATCGCGCCGCACCTGTACAGCCTGCGCGCACATCGGGACGTGCTCGCTGCGAGCCTGCCGCGCCTCGCGCCGCACCTGTGCGTCTTGGTGCCCCACACGGCTGCTCTGCTGCCGCACCTTGGCCCGCTGCTTGAGGCCGTCAAGCGCGGCGACCTGCCCGTGGACGAGATGGCGCAGGCTGCGAGGCTGCGGCTGCTGCTGCCGCACGTGGCCGCGTTTGCGCCCCAGCTGCCCGCAATCGCGCCGTATTGGAAGGAGTTGCTCCCGAATCTGGACGCGCTCGAGCAAATGCATGCGCTCAAGCCGCTTGCCGCGCGCCTACCCGAGCTCGCTCCACAGCTCGGGCGCATCCTCAAGCACCGTGAGCGACTGGGAGCGCGCCTACCCGGCCTGCTGGCAGACCCTGAGGCCCTCGCTATCGAGCTGCGCGCGTGCGACGCGGCCATGGTCGGGAGTGCCGCGACTGCCGCAGGTGCGAGCGCAGCCGAGGGCGGCCTCTTTAGCGGCGTCGTGCGCTTCTTGGGCGGCATCTCTCCCGAAGAGACCAAAGCGAAGGCGGAGGTAGCCGCGGTGGAGGCGGCCGCCGCAAAGGCGGACCAGGCGTCGTTCATAGCCAAGACGCGCGGAGAAAGACGGGTGGCCGTTCGGCGCGTGAGCGAGGCCCTCTCGATTGCGGCGCGCCGTATGGTGGAGGTCGAGCAGAAGTTTGTGACTGAGAAGAACGCGTCCGCGAACCGGCGCACTCATCTCAACGAGGAGGTAAGTTCTGGTGACCTCTGATGACCTCTGATGACCTCTGATGACGCACCCATCTCAACGAAGAGGTAAGTGCCCCCGTGTTGCCGCGAAGAGTGCTGCTTTGAATGCTGCTGTGAGTGCCGATTGCATTTGAGAAACCACGACGACCTCGGATGGCCGCTCGGGTGGCAGGCCCTTCGGTGCGCGGGACTGGAGTCGTCGATGCTCGACGTGGACAACGAGCTTATGAAGCTGCGCTCGCAGGCGAGTGTGCTCGCAGCGGACATTCAGGCACTCGAGGCGGTGCTCGGGATGGACAATATCATCCAAGCCCGAACGACGCGACAGATCCAACAGATCAATAATGGAAGTCATCGTGGGCAGAGCAGCAGCAGCAGCAGCAATACCAAGCCGGAACGAAGCTTCTTCGGAGCGATTGAGGCCTGGGGCGCGAAGATCAACATGTGAAGTGCCCGCGCCGCCACGAATCACTCGTGGTCACTGGTCAGGAGACAGGAGGGCGATCGACGAGCGAGTCGATAAGTTCATAAGTGAGTCTTCTGTCTAGTATGTTGTAGGGATGTAGGATGTTTGATTCCGATGCACTTCCGTCGCGCGCATCGGCATCGGTACATGTACCGTACGCAGTTGATTATCGTGCGCTGTGGCGGTATTGTTGGGTCTGGGGGCCGCCGGCACGCACCCGTAAGTTTTCATGTCAATAAACGAAAACGGTCCAGACGCGTCTCCAGATCGGATGTGGATGCCGTTGTGCGCGGTGCGTGAAGGAATCGTCACAGCACACAGGTGTCAGCGGAGCGTGTCACCCCGATCGCGCCGAAGTCAACGACGACGAACTGACGTGATACATCAACTGGATTACTACTGAAGAGACCGTAAGAGAGAGAAAGGGACCCGAGAAGGCACCAACTCATAGTAGAAAAGGTCGTGCCTGCCTGGTCGCAAGTCAAGTCATGTCAAGTCATGTCAAGTCTATTCTTAGTAAACACGCAACAGACAAGAGAAAATCGTGTTGCATGCTTTCCTTTACGCTGACCAACACGCTGACCGCTATCAACATGACTGAAGGTCAGGAGCACGTGCGCTTGCGGGCGCGCGAGGGCGAGGCTGTCGAGTGGACGCGCCGGGTGGCCCAGCGAGCAGGCACGCTCAAAGACATGATGGACGACGCTCCAACCGAAGATGGCGTCTACCCGGTGCCGACGATTGCGGCGGCAGAGCTGGGAGTGCTCCGGGAGATGTGCGAGGCCGACTCCATGCCGGCGAGACTCGAGCAGTGCTCGATCTCGGAGCTCTTCAGGCTCATCGAGGGCGCCAGCTTCCTCGACGCCCCCGGGGCGCTCAATCACGCGCAGCGCGCCCTCGCCTCGCGCCTCAACGGCAAACGTGCCGATGAGCTGACAGAGCTGCTCGGCGCAACGGATGGCTTTGGCAGTGCGGAGGAACGTGTGGCGGCACTCGCCGAGCCGGCGTTCTCGCCGGAGGGACAGCTGTCAGAAGCCATGGTGGGCTATGCGGGGGGAGCACCCGCGCTGCAGCCGCAGCTCACGTTGTGGATGGCAGTCACAGACGATGCCAAGGAGGTGGCGCTGGCCATGGTCGACGTGGTCACGCTGGCCGAGCTCAAGGGCGTGAACCGATCGTGGTCGGCACTCGCGCGGCGCGTGCTCTGCTCCCGCCTCGGCCGCTGCGAGGGGCAGCCCGCGCCGACTCAGCTGGCTGAGATCACCGATCTCAACATCAAGGTCCTCGTCGACGCGGGTCGGCCATGGGAGGCGGCAGCGGCGGGGAGGATGCTGCCCAGCCTGGCCCGACTGCGCTGGGAGGGCTTCGAGGTGAATGTGACCGCGGTCCGCGGGGTGGATCTGGACGAGAGGGATGATGACGAGGACGATTACGAGGACGAGAGGCCGTTCCTTGGAGGCCCTGCCAAAACCGCTCTCCTCAGCTGCATCGAGGGAGAGGGCGAGCCGCCGCTCGAGCTACTGCTTGCAGCTGTCGCCTGTGCCGGCTCTGGCGAGATTCGCGGCATACCGGTGCAGATGATGCGCGACGACTCCGCCTCTAAGCTCGACCTGCAAGAGAGAGATATCCTCGAAGAAGGCGGCATGCTTCTTGCGTACCTCGTGCCTGTCATGGGCGCGCTGACGGCCCTGAATTTGTCCTCTAACTGCCTCAATGATGAGGGCGTAAGCGCAGTCTGCGAGGCTATCCAGAGCAACAAGGAGACCAAGCTCGCGTCCCTCAACTTCGGGGACAACAATATCAGTCCAGTTGGAGCAAACTCTGTGGCGGCTATGGTAGCTGTCACAGGCGGGCTGATGGCCCTTAATTTATCCCATAACTACCTCAAGGATGAGGGCGTAAGCGCAATCTGCAAGGCCATCCAGAGTAACAAGGAGACCAAGCTCGCGTCGCTCAACTTCAAGAACAATGGCATCAGTCCAGTTGGAGCAAACGCTGTGGCTGCTATGGTAGCCGTCACAGGCGGGCTGACGAGCATCAACCTGTCCGGAAACTATCTGTGCGGCATCCGGACTGACAGCTATGGCGACCAACATGGCACCTACACCGCAGAGGGCATCACTGCAATCGCCGACGCCCTGCGCGTCAATGGCGCACTGACGAGCATCTCCCTCGCAAACAACATGATCTCTGGCATTGGAGGGCAGTTCTCAGATGGAAGTGGAGACCTAAGAGGTGCCTTCAGCATCGAAGGCATTGCGGCCCTCGCAGATGCTCTCTCAAAGAGCATGACGCTTCGGTCAGTGGACTTATCCAACAATTCTCTAGCTGGAGTAAACCGTTCTGGTCATGGAACCTTTCGTCCCGAAGGCATCAATTTGATCGCTGATGCCATCCGCGTTAATGGCGCGCTGACGAAGTTGTCGCTCGCCCAAAACAAGTTGGAGGTGGAGGGCACCAAAGCCATCTGCGAGGCACTGGAACAGAACAAGACGCTCAAGGAGCTTGACATCAGCGGCGATAAGCGGAACAGCAACATTGGTGGGTCAGCAGGAGTCAAGCACGTGGCCAAGATGCTTGGCGTCAGCGGCGGGCTGACGAGCATCAACATGTCCGGAAATAATCTCACCGACTCCGGCAGGGACATGACGGGCATCAAGGAGCTCGCTGCAGCTCTTGGCGTTAACGGCGGGCTGACGAGCCTGGACCTCTCCAAAAACGCACTCTGCGGATTGGTCCAATCCTTCGGCGGCGGCGTCAGCGGCACCTACACTGCAGAGGGCATCACTGCAATCGCCAACGCCCTGCGCGTTAATGGCGCGCTGACGAAGCTGTCGCTCGCCCAAAACAAGCTGAAGGAGGCGGGCACCAAAGCCATCTGCGAGGCACTAGAACAGAACACGACGCTCAAGGAGCTCGATATCAGCGGAGATTGGCAAGGCAGCAACACTGGTGGTTCAGCAGGAGCCAAGCACGTGGCCAAGATGGTACGCGTCAATGGCGCGCTGACGAGCCTGGACCTCTCCAACAATGCACTCTGCGGGTTGGTCCAGGGCAGGGTCAGCGTTACCTATTCTGCAGAGGGCATCACAGCGATTGCGGAGGCTCTGCGCGTTAATGGCGCGCTGACAGAGTTGTCTATTTATGGCAACCACGTTGGTGATGAGGGAGTTGTTGCGATCTGCGAGGCCATCCAGAGCAACAAGGAGACCAAGCTCGCGTCGCTCAACTTTGGGAACAACGGTATCAGTCCAGTTGGAGCAAACGCTGTGGCGGCTATGGTAGCCCTGAAATGCATGTACGCACCGTGCGGGTTTACGCACCACAGGATGGAGGATGCAACGTGACGACGTGTGATGACCCGAAGTGCGAAGACGAATTCTACTTAGCGCCACAGCCACCACCGGACCCACCGAGACGGGGTGTGGCGGACTGCCTGACTGACCCACCGTACTAGCGTTCCCACCGTAGTTCCCACTGTACGGTGCTGCTGACGCAGCGAATTTAGTTCCCCCACCGTGCATGGGAATGCGGCGCTCTATGGAATTTGCGAAAAGGACATTTGAATCGACACACGCGAACGCGCAACATTCGGAATTCGTCAATTCCTGTTAATTCACACCCGGAACGCGTCGTGGTCGCAATGCCGCGCGGCGCACTGCCTGCGCACGGCAGAACCGTTGACGTGAAGCGCCAAAAATCTCAGTAGCGCCAATCCTGCCATCGATGCAGAGCAAGAAGTCGTCAAATCCTCCGTGGTGCGATGAGCTCGTCCAGGGGCAGAACCGCCAGCCCATGCATGCGCCGCTGCACGCGTACGAGAGCATCGCGAACGCGCTCACAGATGGCTGCACTGCTGAGCCGCCATCCTCGCGCTGGGTGCTCCGGCTCACGCCCGCGCAGTGGCTCTTCCACCTAGCCCCATCACCATCCATAGCGCCTGCGCCATACAAGGGAAGAGGCTTCCGCACCACGGGCTGGGGGTTGATTGCGGTCCCGTGCTCATGGCAAGTCGCCAACTACCAGCAGGGTGCCGCAGCTGGAGGCACCCCTTATACCGATCTCCCAATCTACGCAAATTATCGGTACCCCTTCGCCGGGGACGCGGCGAGCCTGGCGAGCTTCCCAGTGCCGCGCGAAAATAATCCGGTCGGCTCGTACCAGGTCGAGTTCACCATCCCGGAGGCGTGGGACGGACGGCGCATCTTCCTGGTGCTAGAGGGTGCTGAATCGAACGCAACGGTGTGGATCGACGGCCGGAAGGTGGGCTACTCGCAGGACTCGCGGCTTCCCGCGGAATTCGACGTGACCGCCGCCTGCGCTGGTCCGGCCCGCGGCGCTCCACTGGCAGCGGTTGGAGATGCGGCATCTCAGCCAAAGGTGGCAGGCCCACACGTGCTTTCGGTGCAGTGCATGCGGTACTGTGACGGCTCGTACCTCGAGGACCAGGACCACTGGTGGCTCTCCGGGCTGCATCGGCACGTGTGGCTGTACGCCAAACCGCATCGTCTCTCGCTGGTCGACTACCATGTCGTCACCACAGCCGTCCAGCCCGAGGCATCGAGCCCGCCGGCCGGCCCGTCGGCCGAGATGACGATCTCCGTGCGCTGCCAGAGTGACAGACGCCTGGCGCCGTCAGAGCTCGAGAGTTATCGTCTGGTCACTTCGCTGCACGGGCCCTGCTTGCTCACACCCGGCGAGCCGGCGCCACCGCGCGCCGAGCTGTGGAGCGACGTCGAGCGTCTAGAGCCAGCCGACGCAGCCGAGCGGAATGACGTCGCTCTCACCCGCGCGCGTGCGGCGTGCGCGGCCAGCTGCGAGGAGCTCATGGAGGCAGGTGGACTGCTTGTGGGCGATGCGTGTGCGAGCTTCAAGCTGCGGCTGGACAATGCCTTCCTTTGGTCCGCGGAAGCCCCGTGGCTGTACACGGTCGTCGTTGAGCTGCGCGATGCGAGCGGCCAGACGATCGATTGCGAAGCGTGCCATGTGGGCGTTCGAACTGTGAGGTTGCAGAATGGCTGCCTGCTCCTCAACGGTCGCGAGCTGACCATCCGTGGGGTGAACCGACACGATCACTGCCCGCTGCGGGGCAAAGCAGTGGACTGGGCCACCATGCTGACCGACGTGAAGCTGATCAAGGCGCACTCGCTCAATGCTGTACGCACCTCGCACTATCCGAACGCCTCAGAGTGGTATAAGCTCTGCGACGCGCTAGGCTTGTATGTGGTCGACGAGGCGAACTGCGAGACGCACGGCTGCCTCTTCATCGGCGACGAAGGCGCGCTCGCCAAGAAGCGCTCGTGGCGCGCCGCGTTTGTGCAGCGCTTCACACGCATGGTCCAACGGGACAAAAATCACGCATGCATCGTCGGTTGGTCGCTCGGCAACGAGGCCGGCTACGGCGGACACCACGATGCCATGGGCGTGTGGTGCCGAGCGCACGAGCCTTCCCGGCCTGTGCAGTACGAGTCCTGCGGCGGCGCCGCGTGCACCGACATCCTGTGCCCAATGTATCCGTCGGATGCGCTCGTGAAGCGGTTGAACACGCTCGCAGGCCAGCTGGCCTCTTCTCGGAAGAACAAGCCGGAGGACCTCACCCGACGATACCCTGCCTCGCAGCACTCGGGTGGCATGCGGCCGGTCATCCCGTGCGAGTATGCCCACGCGATGGGCAACTCGACAGGCAACCTGAGCGAGTGGTGGACTCTCTTCGAGAGCCTGCCCTTCTGCCAGGGCGGGTTCATCTGGGACTTTGTAGATCAGGGGCTTGCGCAGTCGATCCCAACCGTCGCCGCCGCTGCCGTCTCGGCCAGCGGGGCAGCGCCGCCGGCGATCACCCTCGCTGACGGCACCGTACTCGCTGGCAAGCGATGGGCCTACGGCGGCGACTTTGGCGAGCGCGTGCACGACGCGCGCTTTTGCATCAATGGGCTCGTGGGCCCTGGGCGGCGGCCGCACCCCGGCCTTTTCGAGGTGAAGAGCGTCCTGCAGCCCGTACGTATAGCGCTCGGCAAGAGTCCGTGGGTGTACGTGGCGCCAGAGGATGGCGTGGGTGTTCGAGGCGCAGCGCGCGCAACGGGCACGCTACGGCTCCGAAACCTATATGGCTTCCGATCCCTCGCGGGGCTTCGAGTGAGCGTGTCGCTGCAGGTCGACGGCGTCGTGGTCGGTCGATCTGTCGTAGAGTGCCTTGATGACGTGGCAGCCGGTGCCTCGCTCGAGTTGCGCATTATCGTGCCGCTCGGCGACGGTGAGGCAACGAGGACGGTGCTGCCCGAGCCGGTCGTGCGTAACCCGATGCTGGCGCGCGAGGCCTTCCTCGATGTCGAGGTGACCGACCCAGACGTCCCAACTTGGGCCCACTCGGCAGCACGCATCGTGGCGACTGCGCAGTTCACCGTGACGCCGCCATCGATCCCGCCGCCGTTGGCCTTCGCTGGGCATCTGATTTCCTCGGCTGATCTCGCCGACGTTACGTCTTCTCACAGCAGCGACGGCACGGACGGCACGGACGGCACGGACGGCGCGGACGGCCTGAGCTTTGCAGAGGACGTCGAGCGCGTTCTCATCCGCGGCGGCTGCACCGGCGGTGGCACCTTCAGCCTGGTGATCAACCGAGCTGATGGTACGGTGGGGCCGCTGAGTGTGGATGGGCACGTGGTCTTGAGTCGTGGCGGTGCGGCACTCAGCTTGTGGCGTGCGCCGACGGAGAATGATCAGGGCTGCGTGTTCACCGCCTTCGCGCACCCCAAGGACGAGACGATTGCGAGCCTTGTGTGGTGGTACCGTCTGATCCTCGAGCTCAGCAAGCGGCTCCCGCATTGGCTCTTCAAATTAGGGGCGTCATACGCGGATCTGTGGGATCTCGATGGCCTACCCGATCTGCAACCGCAAGATCGCGCCCCCACGGTCACAGTCACGCACGCCTCATCTGCACGGGTCGATGTGCTCATCCGGCGTGAGCTCTGCGCGCCCAACGGCTCGAAGCGCGCCGCACACGACATCACCCTCACCGTCCTCCGAGGCGGCGCCATCCACCTGGCGAACACAGCCTCGGTGGCGCTCGTGCACAGCGACACGCTTGCGCGCATCGGGCTGGGCTTTGCGCTGCCACGCAACGCCGTCGGTGGCCATCAGCTCGAGTGGACAGTGCGCTGGTACGGCCGCGGCCCGCATGAGAACTACCCCGATCGTCAGGCGTCCGCGCCCATAGGTACGTACGACGCGACGCCGGCGGAACTCGCCGAGGAGCTGACGGTAGGGTACGTGTATGCACAGCACTGTGGACGGCGGGGTGCGGCCCGATGGCTCTCCCTCGCGACTGCGGCCGGGCGCGGGCTGCTCGTGAGCGGCGGGGTGCCCTTTGGCTTCACGATGATGCCGTGCCCGGACGCAGTCATCGCGGCGGCGCAGCATCCACACGAGGTGGCGGAGGCCATGGCGGAGCGGCAGGCGGCTGGTGAGCCTGCCGAGATGACGCTGCGCCCTCGCTGCGCCCTCGCTGATGACCGCTGATGACCGCTGATGACCGCTGATTGCCCTCCTCATCAGGTGAGCCTGCCGAGCATCATTTGACCATCGACCACAAGATCATGGGCGTCGGCGGAGACGTCGCCTGGTTCCCGTCTGTCAGAGAGGGCTACCTCGTCCCTCCGGGCACGTACCGTTGGACGATGTTGCTCCAAGCCTTTGCCGCTTGGCCGCCGCCCCCCGCGCTGCCGCTACCCGCCGACTTGGCGCCCGTCGGCGCCATCGGCGGGCGCAAGCGGCCTCCCGCCTTTGAGCCAGTGGGGCTGGTGGACAAGGCCATGAGGGTGGTGTGCCTGCTTCTTCTCGAGGCGCCGCCTCTCACTCGGTCACTGACGACCACGCTCCTGCTGCTGATTGCCCTCGCACTCATGTTGGCAGCCGAGGCGACACATGCCTGGCTCGTAGACGCCACACCAAATGAGTACATATATGGCAATCAGTCTGATGCTCCGAGATCCACCGAGGAGATCCCGAGCGTCCCTTCCTCACCCGAACTAGTGATGTGATGATTTGCACGGCATGGCATTGAGCTCATTGAGCTCTGAGTACAGAGTACACTTGAGCTGGGTCGTACTTAAGGCCGATGTAGGACGTAGCTCGTATGTCGTGTGGAAAGGGCGCCGCGCACCGCACGTTCATTCCTCCCCTGACCGTGGTAATCTAGGAGCTCAACCCCACGTACATACACGAATCATGTTCATATGTGCCCCGTCGGCGGTAAAGACCGCCAGCTGAGCCCACGGGCATCGCAGGAAGCACGAAGCTCAGCGGAGGCGCGAACCTCCGGTCATACTCGGCCCGAGTCACCTTCGGTTTCGCTCGCGGGGTAGCTGCTCGGTTCAGAGCCCTATATTCGATAACTCCGTAGGCTCCGTAGCACCTATCGCTGCTCGTCTCGGCCAACGGCTTCCGACGGTGGACGTTCCCGATTAAGGCGGCGTGACCGTCCAATTTGGGTCGTCGAGACGGAGCGATGGAAGGAGTCATTAAATGAGAGGCCGGTGCGGCGCTGGTACCTTGGCTCAGCGGCGCCAGCTGTGCCAGCGGTACATACCTGGGTGCATACCAAGTCAGAGCTCCAAGTGTGCCGCCCGGGCTGAGAGCGACGTATCCCCGTCCTTGGCTCCCCAGCACCCTGTCCTCAACGCATCGGCCACTTTGACGACTGCTCAGCCTTAAAAGGAGGCCATCTCCAGGTCCATCTGCAAGGCCATCATGGGCCGAAGCCTTAGTGCGAGTTTCGCGGCGCGGCATGCCCTGGGTGGCCGGGCGCACCGAATGCCGAACCAAGGCTGGGTGTGCTGATGTGTTTGTCGTGGCCACGCGCGCCGAATATGGAGCCGAATATGGAGGCATAAATGGCAGCCGGGTAGTACTCGGACGCACGGACGCACCCGGATTGAGATCATCGTTGATGCTGGGAGCTATACGAACAAGAGCTTGAGCTTCGTCGTCTGTCGCGTCACCGACGACTCTTTGGGGGTATCCTTGGGGCGGCGTGTGGGGCCGCGAAGGCGGCGGTGGCGCTGGCGGAGGAGATGATGACAGCGTGGCGTCGAGCTCGCTCTGCTCTTGAGCCTTGAGGCTGTCGAGCGCTTTGTTGTACTCGAGCGCCGCGATCTGAGCGTCAAGATGGCTGTCGCTCAGCCCTGTGTACGGTCCCCTGGCCGGCCCAGCAAGCCGCGAGCTCGGCCTGTCACCCTTCGGAAGCTGCGGGGGTGTCGGCACATGATGAGGCTGCATACTTGGGCTCGACCCTTCAAGACGTGCTGCAGTGACGCAGAAGAAGGCACCCGAACTCGGTCTACTACTCAATTCCCCCATAGGTTGAACTGCGGGAACCATCGAGAGAGCCGATTCGCGGAAGCGCACTCCGTGTCGTTTGATAGCTCGAATGAGACAGAGGCCCACCACGTGCCGCATCGTGCCATCCTCTGCTTGAGCCCAAACGAGAGAGCGCACCAGCATGCGCTCGTGGAGCGGCGTTTGCGTGCTGTTACCCCACCATCCGTTTCGCTCGATGGCGTCTGCTCGGCGCTGGAGGAACTGCAAGCGCTTCTCCGGAGGCAGATTGGCGACGAAGACCTGATCGGCCCTAGTCAGATCAATGAACACCACCCGAAGACGAGGATCAAGCTCCTCGATCACCTCTGAAGCTACTAGACCCTTGTCATTGATGCCTCTCCGGAGGAACTTGATTCGCTTCTCTTCGGAAAGGCTGGCCACAGTTTCTTGATCCTCTTTACAGAGCTCATCAAAGGCTTCCTGCAGCCGAGGCGGTATCCCTTTGCGCAGCGCCCAGTACTGCTTCTGTCCTCGCACACCTGCGACACTCCTCCCCTCACCCTTGTCGTCGCGGCTGCGCCTCTCTGGGTAGCATGATTCTGCCCAGACATCAAAGGCTTCCTGCAGCCGAAGCGGTATCCCTTTGCGCAGCGCCCAGTACTGCATCTGTCCCCGCACACCTGCGACACTCCTGCCCCGATCCTTGTCGTCGCGGCTGCGCCTCTCTGGAGCTAGCTCCTTGGCACGCTTCTTATGAGTGTTCTCCACCTTCTTCGCAGCCTGCTTATGGATGGTGGCGACGGCTTGCTTGCGCATCTCCTTCTCTTTCACAGCCTCCCTCTGCCTGTGTTTCGACTGTATCACTTTCGCAGCCTGGCTCTTTTTGCTCGTGTCCTCGCCTTTCTTCTTGATTCCGTCCTTGGCGCGGGCACGATAGTTCTTCCTCTTCTTTGGCGTGGAGATCGGCTGTGGCTCTGGATCCGGCACGTCCATTGTACCCGCCTTTGCATCCCGCGGTGGCTGTGCGCTTTCCTTGGCATCCCGCGGTGGCTTCGTTGCCACGGCAGGAGCTGCGGCGCTTGCAACCACGGCGGGCTGCTCCTGTTCGACGATCTCCTCCTCCTCCTCCGCATACTCTTCGTCGAATACGCAGTCAACCTCGTCTTTCCACACAAATGAAACCATGATCAGCTGCCCGTCGGCTCCGACGACCGGCTTCTTGACGGTCACTGTGCCGAAGAGCACCTTCAAGAATGCCGCGTACTCATGTGCATCAATGCCGGCAGTCCAGGTATCTGCGAGCTCGAAGAACGCGTCGCAGAAGAGCTTGCGAGAGAGCGTCTCCTTTCCCTTCGTGTCGCGCGCCCAGTCCTCTGCAATCGAGCGCTCGCACTCGTCGGGGTCGAAGTCCTTGATCATCACGCGGTAGATGCGCCGCAGCATCAGCGCATGGCCCTCCTGATGCAGCTCGTTCGCGGAAGGGTCCCCCCCCGAGTGCAAGCTGCGCTGCGCCGCTTCCCAGTACATCTGAAGCGCTTCAAGCACGACCTTGTGATGCCTGAGCGCCTGACGCGCCTCCATCTTCTCCTTGGTCGCAAGGCTCGCATCGCCTTGCTGCCAGTACTCCACCTTCTCGAGCTCAGCTGCATCGTCAACGGAGGTCACGATGCCACCCGCAGCCATCAACTGGTGCGCCTCGTCTGTCGCTCTCCGTGCATTCGC
>Ga0210240_101205_pt1 | contig 20350 bp, 18 predicted proteins | sample ChrtobMetP5a_4mM_FD_155463 | JGI IMG/M metagenome (GOLD analysis project Ga0210240, IMG submission 155463) | Chrysochromulina tobin associated microbial communities from unialgal haptophyte culture, Seattle, Washington, United States - P5a_4mM | ecosystem: Host-associated > Algae > Haptophytes >...
GGGGCGTGGGGGGGGGCGGGGGCGGCGGCGAGGGTGGCGGCGAGGGTGGCGGCGGGCTGGGCGGTGGTGGTGAGGGAGGGCGCGACGGTGGGCGCGCCGGTGGAGACGGAGGTCGAGGAGGAGAAGGAGGAGGTGAGGGCTCGGGTGGCGAGGGGGAGGGCGGAGGCGGAAGTTGCGGCGAGGGTGGCGGCGGTGAGGGCGGCGATGGCGGCGGTGGCGGCGGCGAGGGCGGGGGTGCTGGGCAAGTTGAGACTGTGCCATAGACGTCGGTGAGGGTCATCAGCCTGGAGCAGACGGTGCCTCCTAAGACACAGACATTGGGCCCCTGGGTGGAGAATAGGGGATGCGAGGTCACAAAGGAGGACACAAAAGCAAGGCATCCCATTTAGGGTAACGGGCACTTTTGAATATGAGTGCGCACGTTTGAAGCTGTGTTCCCACTGATATTGCTCGATGAGATGGCCACTGTGCCGGCATTGAGGGCGACACCGCCGCCCTGTGGGCAAACAACGAGCAAAAGGTGAGACTCGGGTGATGGGTTTTGAGCGTGAGCGCGCGCGCACTTCGCTAGCTGTGTTCCCACTGATGGTGCACGATGAGAAGGTCACCGTGCCACTTCCGTGATTTCCGAGGAAGAAACCGCCGCCCTGTAAACAACGAGCAAACGTGAGTCTCCCATATGTAAGGAGGGAAATTACTCTGAGGCACGTACGTAACAATTCTGTTGTTGACCAGAGCATCGGCCGCAATTGTGCAAACGAGGATCGAGGTAGAGGTCAGAAATGTCAGCCATTTCCCCAAGGGGGCAATGGGAAATTTTGAGCATGAGCGCGCACTTGGCCAGCTGAGTTTCCACTTATGGTGCACGATGAGATGGCCACTGTGCCCCAAAAGACAGCGACACCGCCGCCCTGCAAAAAGGAGCAAAACAAACGTGAGTCTCCCATCGGGGCGATGGGAAGATTTTCAAGGTCTCTGCAGCACGTACGTTCTGAAGTTGACCGGAGCGTTTGCAGTTGTGCAAGCGTGAGTCAAGGCAAGCATGTCAGCCATTTTCCCATCGGGGCGATGGGGTTTTGCAGGCGTGGCTGGCGCGTACTCCTCCCTGGTAGAACCAAAGATCGATCCCAATTGAAAGATGAGAGTCGATTGGGCGGGTCAGCAGGAATTCCCATCGGGGCGATGGGGAAATTCAATGTCTCTGCGGCACGTACGTTCTGAAGTTGACCAGAGCGTCGGCCGCAGTTGTGTAAGCGTGAGTCGTCGCAAGCACGTCAGCAATTTACCCATCGGGTCGATGCGAACTTTTGAACATGAGCGCGCACGTTCCCACTGATGGCGCACGAATCAATGGTCACTGAGCCATGCCCGACATGGACACCGCCGCCCTGCAAACAACGAGCAAAATGTGAGTCTCCCATCGGGGGGATGGGAACTTTTGAAGACGAGCGCGCACATAGTTGCCAGCTGTGTTGGAGTAGATCTGGGAGTTCACGATGGACACTGTGCCACTCCCGACATGGACACCACCGCCCTGCAAACAACAAGCAAAACGTGAGTCTCCCTTCGGGGCAATGGGAACTTTTGAGCGTTGGTGCGCACATTGGGAGATGAATTCCCACTGATAGTGCATGATGAGATGGTCACTGTGCCAGAAGAGACAAAGACACCACCACCCTGCAAACAACGAGCAACACGTGAGTCTCCCATAGGGGCAATGCGAACTTTTGAGGATGAGCGCGCACACAGCTATCAGTGGGAGCTGTGTTCCCACTGATGGTGCTTGACGAGATGGTCACCGTGCCACCCTGGATATAGACACCACCGCCCTGCAAACAACAAGCGAAAACGTGAGTCTCACATGGGGGCGATGGGAACTCTTGAATATGAGCGCGCACATTGCGAGCTGTGTTCCCACTGATGGCGCACGACGAGATGGCCACTGTGCCACCCTGGACATTGACACCGCCGCCCTGCAAACAACGAGCAAAACTTGAGTCTCCCATGAGAGCGATGGGAACTATGAGAGTTTCAGGCGCATATGGCACGTACGTCCAACTGGTAGATGGAGGCAGCACCCATCATCAACGACGGGAGTCGAATAGGGCGTGTCAGCAAGGCATCCCATTAGGGCGATGGGGAATTTACAGGTCTCTGCGGCAGCCACGTACAGACTGTACGTACCCCCTGGTGATGTTGAGCCCGATGAGTTGCACGACGCCCAATGAGCCCGGGTTGATGTTCAGCACACGGCGCCGACTCGAGGAGCTGGCTTGTGCATCCAGCACGACCGAGCCTGCCACCGCCGCCTCGATGACAACGCTCCTGGTGACGCTGAGCTCGGCGCTGAGGAAGTAGGTGCCGGGGTCAAGGACAATGCGGCCGACGGCTGTATTGGCGAGTGCACTGAGCAGGCCCGCGCTGGTGCTCACCGCAGTCTGCAGCTCACGGCGGTGGTTGGGCATTAGGGGTGTCTGCGGAGACATCCGAACGGGTGGAGGAGGTGGAATCCACGGTGGTGGAATGGGCGGGTACGGCGACGAGGATTGAGGTGGCGTCGGGCCAGAGTCCAGAGGGTACAGGGACGGCGTGGGTGGGGGCATCAGTTGGGAAGGCGAGGGCGGCCAGGGTGGCAAGGGCTGAGGCCGTGACCGTGGGGTCGGCGACGCGGATGAGGGCGGCAAAGGAGTTTGCGGGAACGAAGGGGCTGTCACGAGGCTGCTGCCTGCAGAGGAAGGGCTGGTCAGGCTGGGGACGACGCCGGCCTGGGCCTGCTGCGCACGATGGTGACTGGGCGCGTGCTGGACTGCGTGCATCCCGGCAACAGGGTGGTCGCTCGTTTCGGCGTCGGCCAAGACCGTTATGCCCGAGGGGACAGGTGGACACGTGCCACACGCGACCGGGCAAGTGGTGCGCGCAATGGAGATGGAAGCGCAAACAGAGGGCTGTGCTGCGAAGTAGGAGCACGGCATGGGTGCGCCGCTTATATCAAAGGCACCACTGTTCATATCATCAGCGCATTGAGTGGGCGGAGGCGGCCGCGGTGGCGGCATTCGCGCCGACTCTGCCTGATGCGCACCAGTCCCATCGCCATCGGGTGGTGCCGTTGTCACTATGGCACTCGACCGCGGGACGACGACGAAAACGAGCAAGGCCAATGCGAAGCGCTGGCTACAATGCGTCTGATTCGCAAAGCGCCCGTTTGGACCGGATCGTCTCCGCGACGCGCAAATCGCCCAGACGAACGACGCAAGCCTGAGCAAGACGAATGCGAGGTCGAAGCACTCCACCAACTTCCAAGGCACACCGTTCAAGTCCGCCGCTGCCTTGATGGGGTCCCCCGCAGTATCCTCGCTCACGTTCGTCTGGTCGTACGGGAACGAGTACTTGACGTCGGCGTCCCAGATTGTGCTCGTCATGAAGAGCTCCTCGAGTGCTATAAAGACCTCGCCCTTGCGCAGCCCGTAGTCGGCCGTCATCGAGTTACGCTCAGCGCGAGTGCACGCAGCGTAGCGGCAGATGGCGCACGAATCGAGGGTGGACTCACCAGACAGGTTGCGGTAGAGGCCAGTGCCGCCGACCGCGGTGGACAGGAACGGGCCCGATGCTGTGTTCGGGTGCGAGCCGTCGGTGCCACATAGCGGCTTGATGATGTGCGCCACGAGGCGGCTTGCCAACGGCCTTGCCGCATGGAGCATCTCACGGCCAGCAGAAGGAAAGTCGTTGAGATTGCAGGTTAGTTTCGTACCCACCGCCATCGACGCATCAGGGCTCTGCGAGGCGGGGGTGTTCGCCACTGGCTCTGCCAACACGTTGCGCTCGCGGTCGACCTGGTCCAAAGAGGAGGCGCGCGGCGCAAACATGGGCGCGATGAAGAAGGCCACAAGCCGCTCGAGCACCGGCACAACATTGCTGCTGACCACCCTGAAGAAGAAGTCGTTGCGGATCTTGTCAATGAAGGCGTTCGAGCCGCCGCACGCCGAGGTGAGGAAGGTCTTGTCGTCGTCCTCCTCGGGGAGCGTGGCATTCGAGATGAAGAGCATGTCCTCGTCCAAGTGCGCGATCGCCGGGTACCCCTTCGGGTCCGAGTAGCTGCCTGTCGACACGTCGACTGAGGCCACCATGATGGTGGCGCTTGGGTTGGAGCCAAGGAGCACCTTCATGCTATTGTCAAGCTCGATGGGCATGTACGAGCGCTTCTCCGTGTGGGCGAGCGAGAAGCTGCCCTGGTGACGCCTCGTCACGGCAGGGTTGTAGGGCATGTAGGGCGAGTCGGGCTCCGTCGCCATGAGCTTCAGCTCCGGCGACACATAGGCCTTCATCGCACCCAGCTCCGGGCTCGGCGGCGAAGCGGAGTTATTCACCAAGGGCTCCGCGAACACATTGCGCTCGCACTCCACCTGGTCCGACGAGGCGCGCGTCGCAAACGTGGGCGCGATAGAGAAGGCATCAATCATGAAGTGGGCGCGAGGAAGATGACACTCGCAGCCGGTGTGGAAACATGCATTCGAGCAGATGCTAGGCGCCGTGCCAGTGCTTGGCGACTCAATGCTGAAGCCGGCGGTGGGGCTCTCGATGATGTTCTTCGACGTGAAGAACAGGTACATGTTGAGCGACACCGTCGACGCCGGGAGCGCAGACGGGGTGTCGGTGCTGCTTTGAGTGCAATTTTCGATGCAGATGCAAGGATGCGTCGAGACGTTGGCGAGGATCACGTTGCCGAATTTGCGGCCCGAGCCCTCGCGCATGCGCATCTTCGCGTTTCTCACGCGCGTCGAGAGGCCGCCGGCGCCCACGAGGGTCATGCTGTAGAAGGCAGGGAGCAGCGAGCGGCAGCGCGGCGTGCTCGCGAACCTCAAATTGCCCACGGCGCCGAGCACCGCAAACAGGAACAGGCGCTTGCCTCGCATTGTTTCGAAGGGCCGGCTCTTGGGGAAGGAGATGAGAGCAAATCCGCTGGTCGTCCGATGCGCGCGCGCTGTTCGACGGGTCCGTGGGTCGTTCTTTCTTCGCAGTGCGTTCTGCGATGCGAATTTCCATACACACGAGACTATTCCAAGTCCGTTTGGGGAGCTGGAACGGACCATACCCCAGCACCCCGAGGTTGGCTCTCAATCCGTTCACACACCAATTTAGCTCGGCACGACGCTTGACGAGCTGTTGTTCCAAAGACGCAAGCCGCCATGGCCGTCGCTCCAGCCCACCTTTCGGTGCAGGAGAAGCGCAAGTTCATGGCCGCGGTTCTCGCCGAGACCCAAAGGGAAATGAGCGTTGCCGTTGACCTGCTGGGCATCGCCACCCGCTCCGCGGTGCCCTACCCCTCCACGTGGACCGGCAAAGCCATCTCGATGACCGGGCCGATCCCGCAGGACATGCACCTGGTCCCATCGGGCACGACGGTCATGATGTCGGCGCAGCCCGACTTCATGGCTATGGACGGTGGCCATGAGATCCTCGGGCTTTCTGGCAAGCCGTACGCTGGATACACGAAGCCGCATGAGTCCATCTTCCTTGCAAAGCAGCCGCCAGTTCCGCCTGTAAAGAAGGTGCGGCAACGCACAGATGAGGAGGTGGAGTTGTGGAAGGCTCAGTTCAACGAGTGGACGCTGCAGAAGAATTCCTACAACCCCGACATTGCCGCCGCGACGCGCACCAACGTGCGCAAGGCGGCCTCGCTCATGGCGCCGCCACTCGACAAGCCGTCGGACCCCGCGCGCACATCCGAGAATGTGCGCGCCGCGCTCTCCGACTCGTCGGTGACGGGTATGTGCCCACCCAAAGCCAAGGAGAAGATCGGGCCGGGCACGTACTTTCCGTCGTCCATGCAAAGCTTCGATTGATAGCAGCGTGCATCGGTAAGAGAGTGGCGAGGAGCCGTGTTAGACCATCACCAATGGATGGTACCCGCTCTCGTCTATAGTGTACCCGACGAGATACTATGCGCGGAAATGTACGTGTGAGGCACGTGAGGGGGGTTTTCCGTAATCTGATCTCTGTCGCAGATGCCAGCCATTTCACCCTACTACCCAGGACCTCGACCGTGCCCGTGCCGGTATGCCCGTGTCTCCCTCGACCCGGGTCACGATCCCGGCGAGCCCGTGCGCCGGCAGCAGCGGGGGCCGGTACACGATGTCGTGTGAACATGGCACGAGCACACATGCGGTGAGACGTACGATGATTACATATGCGACGTGGCGTGCACCCGCGCGGTTCAAGGACTCAGGGAAGTGCTGTAGGGAAGTGCTGTGTCGAGCAGTCGAGAAAGCCGAGCTGTGCTCAGCACGGCGTAATAGGAACGGCGGAGGAGCCTCGACGTGGGCCTCATGAGACCTCAACGGCCTCGGCCTCCTTGTCATCCCCCTCCTTCTTGTCACCCTTCTTCTTGTTCTTCTTCTTCTTCTTGTCCTCGGTCGAGATCGCGAGCAGCTCGACGAGCGCCGGGTCCTCGACCTTGTGCTCGCTGCTCACCTCGGGCGGCGGGCCGCCGGTGATGCGCACCGTCTTGTCCGACGGCATCATCATCGCGGTGAATTTGTACTGCGCGACGAACTCGTCCTTCTGCTCATACAGCACCGGGTATTCAATGAAGAGGTTATGCTTGACACACTCGATGATGCCCATGCGCCACTCTCGCTCGTTGCCCGCCCGCAGCGTGAAGGGCATGGTAGGGAAACGCTCGTTGACCTGATGAAAAGAGCACTCAGGGGCGGTGAGAGGGGCCCTGTGAAGCCATCTGCGTGTGGGCGGCATGGTGGGGCCAACGCTCGCGCTCTTACCTCCGAGAAGAAGGCGCGCGACGCCTTCATCTTAAGGGAGTACTTCTCCTCTACGTTGCGCTTGTGGACCGTAGTGCGGTCGTCCAGCTGCGCGGAGAGAGAAAGCAGAGCCGCGGCAATCAGCAGCCGCAGCAGCACGCGAACGCGCGCGCGACCGAGGCACACGCGCGGGAGTCGAGAGGAGAGAAGAGGAGAGGTGTGGCGAGATGGCGCGAGATGGCGCGAGATGGCGCGCGGGCCAACGCGTGCAGGCAGCCCGCGGCGACCGCGGCAGCGGCAGCAGGAGCAGCAAACGGCTCCTCTGGGCCGCTCCTCGCCGCTTGGTGCGGGCTGCGGCCGCCAGTATTGCGACCGCTGGAGCTGATGCCGCCGCCTCGAGGCTCTCTGGGGGTGGGCTTCGCGTCGCGTGGGCCGTACGCACCTGCTTGGGCTTGCCCTCGCCCGTGCTCATCACGACGTCGATCGCGAAGACGTCGTTCTTATCGATCGTGTTCTCGGGCACCTGCTGCTCTGCCGTCATCTTGTTGATGATTGTCTTGTTCGCGTCGATGACGAAGCGCTTCATCTGATGGGAGAGGACGCCCTCGACGGGCGTGCACTTGAAGCTCTCCGCGATCGTCGCGATCGCCTTCGTGATCTCGTTGTTCTTCGCACCCTCCTTGAGCATCCGCTGCGCCACCTCGGACGCCGTCCACGCCGCCATGATCACATCCGCCTTGCGACCCTCCGCCTTGACGCCGCCCACAATCGCGGTGTGCGCGACGACGGCGACGTAGCCGTCCACGTGCACGCCCAGGTCAATCTTGACCAAGTCGCCCTCCACGAGCGTCACCTTGTCCTCCGAGACGAGCGGCGAGTAGTGGCCCACGCAGTTGTTGACCGAGATGCACGTCGGGAAAGCGATCCCCTTCTCGACGAGCTTCTTGCCGTCCTTTTTCTGGTTGTAGATCTTGCTCACCGCTTCGTTGATGTAGTCATCACCTGTGTTGCACAGCTCCACGCATAGCTTGCCCGGCACGCACACCGCGAGGACTGCGGCCAGCGCCTTGTTTGCAATGTCTCCCGCCGTGCGGTATTTGGTCACAATGTCCGGGTTGGTCAGATCGTTTGACGTCGCCTCGTCCGGCTCAGCCTCCTCGGCATCGTCGATCTCAACCGACGACACGTCGTCATCCTCCTCCTTCTTGTCCGCCTTCGGCATGGCGCGACAGCCTGAAGAGCGGACCTGGAGGCTGCGTGGACGATGGGCGGCACACACGGAGCGAGGCAGGCGCTTCTGTGAGCACCATAGTGCGAAGACATGCTGGACGCAGCAGGCGCGCGCCTGGCGGCGGCTGGCGGGGTGCGTGGCGGGCGCTCAGGCAGTGATCGACGGAGGCATCATCACAGACCGATTGGTTGCGTCGACCCGAGGTTCGGCAGTGCGAGGGGAGATGGTGGGCTCGACGCGACGGAAGTCCGCAGAGCCCGTGAAGACGAAACACCCACCCGTACATTGTACGCGCAGACTCGTGAGAGAGTGTGAGTGAGTGAGTGAGTGAGTGAGTGAGTGAGTGAGTGAGTCTCGTGAGATGGCGGCCGTCTCTCTCCCGGGCGTGGGGGAGGAGTATGTACGCAAGAAGAGGCAATAGCAAGTAAACCACACGGTACACGCCAATGGCAGGTTGGCAGCGTAGGGCCGTAGGGGCACGTGGCGAGGGGGGTACCCAAGCATACAGAGCGTGTACGGTGTTCGGCGTGGGGGAGTAGCGACAGACGGACAGGACGAGTGCGCGAATAACCAATAACGTGTGATGTTCTGATGTAAGTTGTAACATGTACGGTACAATGTTGGAGGTATTATCGGGTAAATATCGGGATCGGATCGGGATGCGGGATGGAGTGTGACTCGGAGTGCTCATACAATCTTGTGCTACACGGTCGACTGCACAAGCGCTCCTGCGACGGATGCACTCGTGTTGGCGCAACCCACCCATTCAGTACCACCTGTACCATGACCTGTCACGCTAGAGTTTGTGCTGGAGCTGCATCGCGTGTCGCCGCCCGATGCGCCAGCGCGCCCTTGCGGCCACGCGAGTATGACCACGACGCCCGCGAGACAAAGCAGCCCACCGATCAGGTCGCCGGTACGGAGCTGCATGTCGTCAAAGATGCGCCCCCACGCGAAGCTCATGCCAATAAAGACACCGCCGTATGCAGCGTCCAGCCGACCAAAGTCGTCGCCCACCACCTCCGGCTGCAGGGTCATCACAAACCCGTAGCCAGCGAGAACCCCGGCGCCCAATAGGCAATACCACCACGGCTTGCCTTCGCGAAGACTCTGCCACACGAGCCAGCCGCCGCCTATCTCGCAGACGCCGGCCACAAAGAACAGGACGATACTACGCAACACGTCCAGAACCAACAAAGTACGCGATGCCATGTGGTGGTAACGTGTCTGAAACAGGAGAGAGCCAGGGGTGCCGCGCGTGCCGAAAAGTCAAATGGTCTGACGGCCTCCGGGCCCAGGGCCAGGAGCGGTCACCGAGTGCGAGATGGATGGTCGTTTCTGTTTGTGTGAAATTGTTGACGAGACCGTTGCGCCTGCGTCCGCCTTGAAGACGGCGCGCGTAGTTGTCGTTAAGCTTCTTGATGAGCGCCTTTAGTTGTTGATTCACACGTTAATTACTACTTGCCTTTTTTAGGCGTTGATGAGGAAGCGCTGCGAAGGACGGAGGAACGCGATCACTGATTGACGATCGGCAATCTCTGACGCTATCGGCTTCAACTCTCGGCCCATGCCCTGTTTTCACCACTTTGAGGCCATTGCAGGCGCCGAGCCGATGCCAGTCCGGCCTGCACTCATCGCTCGCCCTGATGGCAAAATAGTCTGGTGCAACATGGCCTGGTGCACCCTCTGCGCCTTCAATGGGCCAGAGGATGCCATCGGACGCGACCTGCGATGCATTCAGGGACCCGGAACTGATAAAGTTGAACTCATGCGGCTCATGGACGCCATCCGGTCACATGCCTCCGCCATCAGTGCAACCCTCATCAATTACGACCGTCATGGAATGCCATTCCGACACACGGTCGACATAGTGCCGCTCGCAGACCCGCAGGGAGAGGTGTCGCTCTTCCGCGCGACCTCCCGAGATGTGACCAGGTTCACGCAGGAGCACGGGCGATGCACGCTCGACACAGGGTCGAACCAGGTTGACGAGCTCGACGGCCGGCGGGCCATCGACACCTGCTGCGCGGCCTTCGACGCGACCAATGAGGTTGCCACCAGCAGCAGCAGCAGCAGCTTCCAGCCGAAGGAGAGTGTGCCTCGCGGGATCTCGTCCAAGCAGCCCTCTATGGTAGTGCTCACGCGCGCGCAGGCGCCGTACCCCATCGTGTGGGCCTCCGAGGGCTGGCTCGACGTATGCGGCTACTCCGCGGCAGAGATCATCGGTATGACCATGAAGCTGATCCAAGGTCCTCTCTGATGGCCTCTCTGATGGCCTCTGATTGCTTCCCTCATCAGGTATGACCTTGAAGCTGATCCAAGGTCCTGGAACCGACCGCAAGGCCATCGGGCGGCTGATGGAGGCGGTGCGCGCGCAGACGGACGTGGCAGACATCCCGCTGATCAACTATGACAAGCGCGGCCAGCCCTTCCAGCACCTTCTCTCCGTGCAGCCGGTCTTCGAGAAGGGCTTGCATGCGCCGCCCACCCTCTACCGCGCCACCTCAACTGACACGCGCTCGCTCTCCTGCGGATGTCCATTAGGGGCGCCGGCTAATTGCGGCGCTCATCTTCGAGCCGCCACCGTCGCGAACGAGGCGCCCACAAAGGCGTCCGACGGGCCTAAGGCGGTCGAGGATCAGTTTTGGGCCGAGGAGCTCGAGCAACACGGGCACGCGTGGAAGGACGTCGCCGACGATCTTGCGATGCTCGCAGATCTTGCGTTGCTCGCACTCGAGCGCCGGGTGGCCAAGGTCTCAGCGTGGGCATCCTGAGTCGATGAGCCGATCGCCAGGGTGTCTTGGTCGAGGCGCAGCACAATGTCTCCGAGAGGGACTCGATCGCGTAATGTGGGGAGGGTACCCATGGTCGAGGCGCAGCACAAAGACCAGGCCGCGGCGGATACAGTACAGTTGTATGGGATCACGTGATGGCTCAGGATGCGCGCGCGCGCGCGATATCGCAGTGTATCCCACAGGCGCCTAAAAATGGTGTTCGACTGTGTGCTCGATGGCATCGTTCTGGGAGCTGACCTTTTCGCGTGCGTCTTGAAGAAAGAAGCGGGCGTAGTCGTCGGCGCTTGAAGTCGGAAATGAATCAAGCGCCTTGGAGACGACCGCGTACCGTACCGGTACAAGTTCTGTTACCGTATTCGGTCTAACCCAAGTCCGTGCTGGGAGCACGGCGCCTTCACTTAACTTGACAGAGTTAGTGAGCCACCACGAGCGTGATCGTTACGGCAATATGGCAATCTAACGTGAACGGATATCGGATACAGTACAGTTGTATGGGATCGATGACGTGATGGCTCAGGTGTCGCAGTGTCTCCCACAGGCACCTAAAAATGGTGTTCGACAGTGTGCTCGGTCACCCAGGGTCGCTGGAAGCCTCCCCCAAAGCCCGAAACATCGTTCTGGTAGCTGACCTTTTCGTGTTCCTTTTCGCGAAAATGGCGCTGCTCGTGAATGTCATTGCCCTGTACTCGCTTGCGCTGCGGGCGGGCGGCGCGCGCATCCCGTTTTTGCAGCCTCGCCACGCCGCTCCGTTGCTGAGTGCAGCGACAATACGGGAGGCCAAAGGCGGCGAGAAATTCGCTGCCGCGCAGGTGCTCGCCGAGGCATTCAACGGCCTCGCGCTCTACTACTTGACCTCGCTGCAGGCCCCTGCACTGGAGAGCAACGTGTTCTTCAAGCCCATCGACTCTCCCATGATTGCTGTGGCAACAGCAGCCGACGGAACCGTCTCGGGCGTGGCACAGCTCATCCGCGTGAAGCTCTCAGGCATGGCAACGAGTCAGCCCCGGCCGGCTGCGGCATTCGTCCAGAACGTGGCCGTCGCTCGGTCCGCTCGTCGCCAAGGCATCGCGCGCGACCTCATGAGCTACCTGGAGCAGCGTGCGTGCGAGTGGGAGGACGTTGACGAGGCGTGGCTCGCCGTGGCCGTCGATAATGCGCCTGCGCTCGCCCTGTACGAGAGCCTCGGTTACCAGCGGCTCGGCGAGAGGATGGGCAACGTGCTGATGCGCAAGGGCCTGACGGCTGGCACCTCGAGGCGCGCAGCCGCTGATCCGAGCCTTCCCAGTGGCAGTGCGCCCACACACGGCGCTCAGGCTGCTGTAGCTGCTCCGACAGGGCTCAAGGCACCGAGCAAGGAGCAGCCGTTGCCGGTCTGGTCGTTTGGCGGTCTGGTCAGCGGCCTCGCAAACGCCCTTGCGAAGCCGCTGGAGAGTGCTCTCGAGCTCGTTCTGGAGGCGGGCTTCCCAGGCCAGCTCGAGCTCGTGGCCCGCGCCGAGCAGCTGCTGCGGCAGGACGCCCGCGTCGTGGCGTTGCTCGGCGAGGACGTGGCCATCGGTGAGGTCGATGCGAAGGAGTCGATGGCGGTCTCCGCGGGCGTGCAGATGCTCGCTGTCGTGACGGGGAGCAAGGGCAGCGGGAGGGTGACCGTCGGAGGCGCGAGGCAGGACGAGGAGGGGCGGGCAGCCGGCAAGCCCTTGCTCTCGCTCGAGGTGCTGCGAGTGCAGGTAGGCGGCGAGGAATTTTACGTGGTTGAGCCCTGACAGTGACACGAGTCATCGAAGACCGAAAACGCGCGATGCTGCCAGGGTGTATGCGCCGTAGCGTATTGACTACTGTAGTGCTAGAGTGCGACGAAAGGCTCGAGCGTACGCAACTCCAGTTCAATTTACATGTTTCGTGTCGATCAAGTTCCGCGTTCCGGCAGGTCACGGACGTCATATGATCATGCCGTGCAGAATGAAGGGCACGAAAATCAACGTGTGTTGACTGACATGTAAGACGCACACCTATCTCTCGGTGGCTGATGGGGATGCCACGGGGGACGCGGGATGCAGGTGCGCAAGGAAGTGAGATAGCTTTGTGAGAAATATGAATGCATGCAGCATGCAAAAATTCAGAAGCAAAGCCCATAGACTAAGTATGTCAGCCATCTCCATCATGGATGCCAACCGAGCGCTCGCTCTTCTGTCCGCTTCCCCGCAGATCACGCCGTTGTCACTGCGCCTCGATGCCGCCGCTCTGCTCACGCGCATGATCGAGGAATATCGCCACTCGACCCGCCTCCTCGACGATGAGAGAGCGCTGACGGAGCCGCTACTTGCGGCACTCGTCCCTGCGCTTCTGGAGCTCGACGCCCATGATGAAGAGCTGGAAGGCGCGCTGATCGCGCTGCTCACTTCGCTCCTTCGGGCATCGTGCCATGCCACTGAGCAGCTCTTTGTGCAGCTCGAAATCGTGATGGGCGGCAGCGGCGTGCAGGCCGCCCATGTGCTGCCCTGGGCACCGCCCAATGTGAGCCTCGCGCTCATCTCGCTGATCGGGCTCGCTTTCAACGTCGATCTGCACGCGGCAGTGGCCGCGTTGCTCAAATGCCGTCACCTTGTGCGTACTCTCGCGCGCGGCGTGGACGCTGTCGTCGCCGAGACGCGGGTGCATCCGGGCCGGGCCGACGTGCATGCGCCAGATCTGGCCACGTGCTCACTCCAGATCTTTGTGCAGCTACTACAGGCATGCGATGAGCCGGCGAGCCTGGTGCTCGCCGCGTGCAGCCTCTCACCGAAGCTCTTCATCGGCCTGCTGCCGGGCGTGGCGCGAGGAAGTCGCCCTTCGCCGAGCGTCGAGCTCCTCGAGCTCCTCCGCGAGATTGCATCCGACCCAGCGATCGCTCCGCTGCTCGCGACACCGGCCGTGCTCGCGGCGCTCAAGCCGCCGCTACTTTCGGGTCACACATCGCTGCAGCTCGCGTGCATCGACGTGCTTGCGATGCTGCACGACCACGACCACGGCGACGCCATCGCGACTGAGGACATCGGCGCCTTTCTAATCGAGATGATTCGCCGCCAGGCACGCATGCCGGCGAGCGCCATGGCGAGCGCGGCCGAGGGCGAGCTCAGACGCGGCGTGCGCACGCTGCTGCGCGCATTGCTCAGCACGCCACGGCCGTCGCAAGCCACCCTCTGCGGACGCCTCCTCGATGCCCTGCTCAGCAGCAGCGGCGGCGGCGGTAGCGGCGGCGGCGCTGCCGACGGCCACTTGCGCGCACCGGCGGCGGATGATGAATGCATGCAACTCGAAGTGCTCGCGCTCTGCCGAGGGCTCGAGTGGCACGTGCCGACGGCCCCACGCGAAACCTCGCAGCTCTGCCGCTTTTGCGAGCGCGTGGTACCGGCAATGCTCAGCGCTGCGGCGCGGATTGAGGAGGCTGTCTCGACTACCGGCACCTCCGACCGCCGCCGCCGCCGCCACCGAGGCGCTGCGGCGGCGTGGGCGGTCGATGCACGGTGCAACGTCGTCGATCTCGTGCGCACGGCCATCGAGGGCTGCGCGCGCGCGGCGGACGGGAGTGCCCTTCAAACGCTTCTGCGGCTGCTCACGACCGAAGCCGTGATCGTTCCGATGCTCGAGCTTCCAAATGCGGAGCGCGAGCTCGAGCTCAAGCTCGCGATCTCCCTGGGCATGCTGCTCGGCGGCGACCATCCGATCCCCGGCTCTCTGCGACGCGCCTCGGCGCATTGCATGGCGCCGGTAGTGCTCCCCTTCATCGCGCGTCTTGGTACGTGCCCTGAGACCTCGACGCTCGCCACGGCGCTCCTCGTGGCGCTCGGACGACTGCCCAACGCGGCGCTCGGTCGACTGCCGCCCGTAAGTGCGCCCGCCGGCCGTCGGGAGTCGACGGCCCTTGCCCTCCCGACCGAGTTGGAGACGTGCGCGCAGGAGCTCGTCCACTGGGGCGCTCGATCGGAGGGCGCGAGCTTCGGCGGAAGCGCGTTCGAGTTCGAGGAGCCGCCACTCGTCCACATCGAATGGTTCCTGCTGCACCTGCAGCACGCGCAGGCTATGGACACGTGCCTCGAGGCGCTCGGCGCCTTTTGCTGCAGCGCCTTCCAAGTCGAGCGGCTGCCGCCGCCCACGCTGCGCCGCCTCGTGACGATATGGGCGCAGCTGCCGCAGGAGAGAGAGCCTGCAGCTGACGTGATGGATACAGACGATCCGAATTGGGCCGGTGCCGCGGCGGCGTCGACGATGGGCAGCAATTCAGGTTCCGAGGCGGCGGCGGCGCCAGCGGGGGCGGCGCATGCCCTTGCACACGCGCTCGCCCGGCTCCCTGCCGAGCACTCTGTCGGCCTGCCGCCCTACGCGCTGCGCTGGCTCTGCCTGACGCTCCACGCCGTCGATGTGGAGGCGGCAACGTCGCTCCTCGTGCGCTTAGCGGTGACAGTGCCGGCATGGGTGCTGGGTGCCGAGAGCCGGGATCACGCGAGCAACGAGGAGACGCACAGCGCCGGAGCGAGCGGCCTCGGCGATGGCGGCAGTGGCGGGGCTGGCGGTGGGGGCGGCGCTGGTGACGCTGGGAAGGTCGGCCGATTCGGGCGCGCCTCGGCGCTCGTACAGGCGTGCCGGGGCGACGCGCACGCAGCCTCCGTCCTCGTGCAGCTGCTCTCGTCGCACGTGCACCAAGCGCAGCAGGTCCGAGGAGGGCTATGTGCCACTCTGCACCTCGTGCACGCGTGCCTCACTTGGGCCCCTGCGACCCTCCAGAACAGCGGCGGCGGCGGCGGCGGCCAGAGCGGTGGGGACGGCGAGGGTGCCACCTCGTCTGCGTCGGCAGCGTCGGCACACGCCACCCTGGCGGCCGCGGGCCTGGCTTCGGCCCTTGCGCAGTTGTGCATGCTGCTGCCCCTCGTCTCTGAGGACAACAGCGCAATTGACGCGCTACGGCTTGTCCTTCGACTGCTCACCGCACTCATGCGAACGTCCGCGGCGACCGACAAGGTGGATTCGGCTGTGGGAGGCGGAGGCAAAGCGCATGGGATCGAGAGCCTGGCCACAGCCGAGGCTCACGCGGCGACCCACCATGCGATCGCCGCCTTGATGCGCGATGCCAAGGCCTACGGCTGGGACGGCGCAGCAGGCGGGTCGGACGGCGGCCAGGAGTCGTCGCCAGCTGCGGCCGGCGCGCGGCTGGAGATGCTCAACTTTCTCAACGTGGTGGTCGCCTTACATGCTGAGACGGTCTTCACCCTCGCCGCCAATCTGCCATTTATCATCACACTGGCGCGCCTCGCCACCCACGGACCGGCCGCCGTGGCTCCCCAGACCTCCGCCGCCGCAAATGTCCGCGCCGGCGCCGCGGCCGTTGGCTCTTGCGCTGTAGGATCGCAGGCGAGGGCCGATGCTGACGGCGGCGCGACCGCCGGCGGCTGCGGCGGCGCCGACGAGCCGAGCGCGGCGGCTGCATCGCTGCTCCTCGTGCAGCTCCTCCGCCGCCTCCGCACCGATGCACCCGCAGACGCAGACGCGACACTCGCACTCCGGCGTGCGCTGCTCAACACGCTGGCAGAGGTGCTGGGCGAGCTATCTCAGCTGCTGCCCGCGATGCGCAGCCGGCTCGAGGTGCGTTGCGCCGCGGCGCTCCAGCTGACTGCCGAGCTGTGCGACGCGTGCGTGCTCCGGGCGGCCGGCGACGCCTGGAACTCGGAACTTCCGATGATACTGCTCAACGTGGCGGTGCGCACCGAGCCAAGCTGCATGCACGCCCTCTGTCGGCTATGCACCTCGCTCGGACGGCCGAGCGCGCGCCCGGCGGTACGTGCCGCCTTCGAGCTGCTCGCCACGCACCCCTGGCAGCTCTTTGTGTTCGAGACCGCAGTGAAGCTCCAGCGGCGGCTCCCTGCCCCGCTGTGCGGCTACCTCGCTCTCGTGCTCGAGACTCGGCCGTGCTGGACCCATGAGCTCGCGTGTCGCAAGCCAGAGCTCGTGCGCGAGGCTGTGGCAATGCTGCTGCATGCATCGCCCTTTCGTCCCGAGCAGCTCGCGCTGTTGCAAGCGCTCGGCTCTCTATCCCTCCTCAGCCCGAGACTAGTTGCAGAGGCACAGCGACTGGTCGTCTGCCGGCTGCGAGAGCCGAGCGCGGCCCGCTGGCATCGGGAGGCCGAGGGCGACGAGGAGTGCCACGAGGCGTGCTTCGAGCCAGCGGCGGCCGGCGGCGCACCGGTTGCTGACGCGGACGGCGCTGCCGAAAGCTCGCCCCCCTCCCAGGACGGATTCGTCTCGATCGACGGCGTGGTCGTACCCGGGGCCGTGCTGCGCGCTGCCGATCCCGTCCCAACGGGCGGCGAGCGGCTCATGCCGGCGAGGGACAAGGAGATGGAGCTGCCATGCCGAGGAGCTCATGAAGATGAGGAGATGGAGCTGCTGCGCCGTGCGGAGCGCGCGTTGCGGCAGTGGGCGCCTGGGCAAGCGTGAGCGGGGCGCAACGGCTGCTGCTCAACCAGACGGGACGAGGGGAGGACGCACAAAAGGGACGTACGTGTTGGACAACCAGACGGGGCGAGGGGGACGCAAGGGGGGATGCACGAATGGGACGTACGTGTGGGACAGGAGGCTGAGAGAGTGAGGATGCGTAGAGGATGCGCGAGGACGACTGCGTGGCGATTGGCAAGCCCGTGCTGCGGCTCAGGCTGCGGAGAGGCGCTGGGCTGGGAGGAGCGACGTTGAGGAGCGCTGGGTGGCAGGCGTGGAGCAGGCTACGGCATGGCGTGGGGGCCGGGGGGAGCGACGTTGAGGAGCACTGGGACGTACTGGGATCATGGCGGGATCATAGCACACACCCACGCGGCGAGCCCGGGATGACCTTGCGGCGGGCTCGGTGCCCCCGCACGGAGGGTGCTGGGTGCGTGCTGCGTGCGATTCGGACAGAGAGCGGAGACACGAGGTGCGACGGACAGGAGGACCGACGCGGGCATGATGCTTGTCACACGAGCCGAGCTGCGAGCTGCGATTGGACAGCTGTGTGCACGACAGCGATGTGGACCGGCCACTACCCCGGGTGACATGCTCTTGTTTGCCTGGCCTAGTGCGGTGAGGCCCGTGCGATGTGCGATGTGTGTGCTCGCGTGTGGCGAGCTCGAGTGGTCGCTGCTGTGCTCGCCGCGGAAGCGATGCAGAGGGGTACAGAGGGGTACAGAGGGGAAGTAAGTCAGGAACACTCGCCTCGATCGGCAACGCACTGTAAGAACAATCATTCCAGCGGGTCCTCTATTATCGAAAGACGTGGTCTGCATGCATGTGTCTCAAACTGGCCTCGAAACTTGTCACGCTTCGAAATTTGTCGTGGATCCGCCCCCGCTGTAATGGCCGAGCGCACCTTTGACATCAATAATCACACGAAGACGACACTGTGGGACCGACCCCTCCCGCCAGCGCCAGTCGCGCATACTACAACTCCTGCGCCAGCTGACGCGCCTTCGGCTGCTGCCGCTCCATCCGCCACCGACGACGATACGCCTGCGCCTATCACGCCGCGGCTGCTCGAGTTCCTCGCCTCTCTCACCGGCTACTTGCATCTGGAGCGCTCCTATGAGAGGAGTCAGTTCGAGCACTCGAGGCGCGACAGCTCGAGCGCGAAGATGAAGAAGTTGAAGCGCAAGGTGGAGCGCTCCAAACCCTCTGCGGTGCTCGTGCCGATCACTGAGGAAGATGAGTCGATCGTGCGCTCGCGCATATTCACAGCTGGAATGCCCGAGGTCCTGCCGGCGAGCAATTTCACGATCAAGGTGGTGGAGAAGAAGGGCTCGCCGCGCGGCGGCGACAAGACCGCGCGGCCGAAGGACAAGGACGGCGGAGGCGAGCTCAAGACGATCGACGCGACGACGTCACCCGCCAAGTCGGCTGCATCGGCAGCTCAGAGCAGCCCCGTGATCCGTACCTCCGAGCCGTCCACCACGCGCACCTCCACGCCGTCCTCAGCCGCAGGCAGCACGCCTCCACGTGACCGCAAGAGCTTGGACGAGCTCAGCGAAGGCTCGTCCTCAACGTGCTCGTCCTTCCACAGGTGGGTGCGATGGCGAGCCATCTCGAGTCCCACGACATGGCCGTTGAGTGGCCGTTGAGTGGCCGTTGAGTGGCCGTTGAGTCCCACGACATGGCCGTTGAGTGCCTCAAAGTGCCACCGATGGGCGCAGACTGCCACTGACTTGCTCCATGTGCTGTGATTCCGCAGCTGCTCCGCCCGGAGCTCCGCGAGCTCAACCAGCTCTTCCCTCACCTCGACGCTCGCCACGACGCTCGGCTCGAGTCGCTCGGCGCCATCCGCGCTCGGCGGTAGCAGCCCGCACAACCCCGTCGGCGCCCACTACGGCGCCCCCCCGCCTCGAAAAGGATCGCTCGCCGCGATGGCGGAGCGCGGCAAGGCAGCCGCCGCCGCCAAAGCTGCCGCCGCCGCCGCCGCCGCCGCCGCCGCCGCCGCCGCTGCCGCTGCCGCTGCCGCTGTCGGACCAATCGATGCCATACCAACGGCAAGTTCGCCGTCTGCTATGCGCCGCGCGTCGTCGGCCAGCCTGCGATCTGGCTTGAGCTCGTCACGATCTGGCGTGAGCTCGCCACGATCTGGCGTGAGCTCGTCACGATCTGGCGTGAGCTCACCACGCCCAGTCGCCACGGCACTCCCGAGCGCCCTGAGCAACACGTTGCCATCCCCTTCGCCCGCGCGACCATCTCCAGCGGCCCTGCGCAAGAAGCGGCGCAGCAAGCAGAAGCTCGCAGAAGCAGCACACGTTGCCCACACTGCACAGGCCGATAGGGAGGCAGTCCTCGGTGGGCTCATGGCACAGCTTCTGTGCCATCGGGCGACGGGCCGTGTCGAGGGGCGCCCTATCGCCGACGACGGTCCCGCGTCGTATCGGGCGGACGGTCCCGCGTCGTATCGGGCGGATCCGGCGGCGCTCCAAAGCAGCGCCGAGGTGGGCGCCTGTGCCATGCCCGCTTGGGCAGCGGCGCCCGATCTCGTCTCGCCCAGATTGCCCGAGAGTGTGCCCGAGAGTGTGCCCGAGAGATTGCCCGAGAGATTGCCCGAGAGTGTGCCCGAATGGGTCGCGCTCGACCTCACGGACGGCTGGATCCCCGTCGAAGCGGCCGTTGCGGCCGTCAACACGCCCGCGCTGCGTGCGACCGTGCCGAGCGCGACCCAATCCCTCGGCGGCTTCGTGTACAGTGCGCCCGACGTGTGCCACGCTGCCAAGGTACCGGTCGTCAAGGAGGGCGTCGCGCGCTATGAGCTCTCGGAGGATGCGAAGCGCGTGCGTGTGGCCATCGGAGGCATACCCAGGCCGCTGGCCGAAGCCGACAACTCGGAGGGCGTCGTTATACACAAGCCGGTGGCCGAAGCCGACAACTCGGAGGACGTCGTTATACACAAGCCGCTGGCCGAAGCCGACAACTCGGCCGAGGCGGTCGCTGAACAGTTCGCAGAGGCGGAGGGGCTCACGGAGGGCGTCGTTATGGGCACCGTCGGCGGTGGCGGCGGGGCCGACGAGCGGACGATCTTTGGCGAGGGGGAGGGGGGAGCGAGG
>Ga0210240_101218_pt1 | contig 20238 bp, 7 predicted proteins | sample ChrtobMetP5a_4mM_FD_155463 | JGI IMG/M metagenome (GOLD analysis project Ga0210240, IMG submission 155463) | Chrysochromulina tobin associated microbial communities from unialgal haptophyte culture, Seattle, Washington, United States - P5a_4mM | ecosystem: Host-associated > Algae > Haptophytes >...
GGCTGCCGCCGCAAGGAATGATCTTGGGCTCGCGTTCACCCTCGTCGAAGGGTTCGAGGCACACGGGACAGTCGAGAGCGCTCATGCCCTCGTCTGCTGTGTCGCCCGGGCTTGCACCCACACTGCTAGCCCGGCACGAGGACCAGGTCTAGCTCGCGACACACCGACGACCGCGCGTCCGCGGTGACTCCAGGCCGAGCCGAGCCGGAAGCTGTGAACACGCGCGCGCTGTGCTGGTGGCTTCTTCAATAGCTCACCCGCAAACCACATGAGCGATGCGGTTTCGGATGGTGGGCGCTCGGCGGCGGCTCTAAGTTCACTGGGCGATGGGCTTTCAAGTTTTGCCCTAATCCTGAACAGTTTGTGTGGTTTTGTAATACGATGCCGGAACTCGCAAAAACGCACTCAGACCGCTTCTGTGACCTTCGCTTTCTGAGCCATGCGGAGTCGAGCCAAGCAGCCTTCGACCGAGGATGCTGCCGAGGTGCGATACTCCGAGCTCCTCGAGAAGAGCCTGGGCAAGATCACCCTAGCCATGCACGGGGCCGTGGACAACTGCATTTCAGCGATGCACCGCGACAAATTGAGCGATGTGGAACTCTATGCACTTACCGGCAGCGTGCACAGCACGTTCGAGACGCTCGCGCGCAACGTTGCCCAAGAGCTCGAAAATGTCATCGAGGCCGCGCAACAGAGTTCGCGGCAGGCGTTGAAGGCGCAGGCGGTGACTTTTGCTTTGAAGCTGGAAACGTCGCGGACGGCGGCGGCGGTGACGCTCGAGGCGCGGGCGACTGAGTTGGAAGCGGATATGCACCGCAAGCTCGAGGAAGCGCTCTTGGCGATGGCCGAAGGTTCGCTGCTCACGCAGACGCACGCCGAGCTTGAGGCGGTGCGGCAAGAGTTGGCGAAGCTGAAGCTCAAGAGCAGCAATGTCGACGAGGCTATGGGCGTGCTTAAGGAGATGCTGCGCACAAGCGAGAATACGGCTTCGGACTGGAAGAGCAAGCACGACGCGCTCGCCGAGACGGAGGCGGCATTGCAGGTGGATTCACATGGGCTGCGGCGAGAGAACCTCGAGGCGCACGCTCAGCTGGACGACGCGCTCACCGAACTTGGGATTAAGATCGAGGAGAACATGACGCTATCCGAGCAGATCACGATACTGGTGGCCCAGACGGGCGATGGCGAGGCGGTGCGCCGGGAGCGCGACGCACTCAGTGAGAAGGCAAGAATGCTGCAGGGTGCCCTCGCCAAGCTGGATGCGGCCCAACAGGAGCGCGCTGCCCAACTCGACGCCGCGAATGCCGAGCTCGTGACGCTCCGCAGCATGCCGGCCGAGCTCACAAAAGCACGTGTGCAGCTGGCCGAAAGGCATAGGGAGTTGACGCAGGCGGAGGCGCGGCACCATGCGGTTGCGGCAGAGCTGGTGGAAATGCGGCGCGCTGCTGGCGGTGAAGGCCAGCGGCTTGAGCAGCTTCAAACAATGACGGGTAACTTATGGGGCATCATCAACAGTGCCATGGCCTCGCTAGAGGACGGATTCAAGCGGCTCGGGCTGAACGCGCCCGCGCCCGGAAGCAAGGGTAAAGCGGGCCGCACGGTGCAGATACGGGAGCCATTCGAAGGGGAAGGCGATCCTGCGGAGGCCCCCCCGAATCTGGAGGCGCGCGTGGAGGTGCTGACGTCGTATTGCGTGACCATGATGGCCACTCTCGAGCAAAGTATGGCGGACCTCGCCGCCTCGCGCACCGCACACGCCGAGCTCGAGCAGCGTAACAAGGCGCTCTCAGCCACGTGCGCTAGGCACGAGCGCGCGGCGACGGACCTCAGCCAGCAGCTCGTCGAGAGGCAGTCCAAGCTCGACGAGGTGCAGAAGAAGCTCGACGCGGCCACGGCGGGTGGCGCAGGGCTCAACTCAAAGCTCGCGTTTGGAAAGGCGGAGGTGGCCAAGCTGCGTATGGAGATGCGCCTCTGCTGCACCAAGCTGGACGCTGTGCTGCCTCCTGCTGACGGCGCAGCTGCGGCCGCCGGCAGGCAGGCCGCGGCGGACGCGGCAGCGGATGGGATAGCGGACGACGACGAGTCGTGGCCCCCCGCGGAGCTCGCGCGCCGTGTGGAACAGGTGGTGCTGCTGCTCGGACAGGTGCGCACAGACCTGGCGTTGACGGCTGACGCGCTTGGGGCAGCACGAAGCGCCTTCAAGGCACTGCAAACGCAAATGGGCTCCGCTGACGATATTGGCAACGCAAAGGTGGCGCAGGTCAAGCTTGAGGAGCAGCAGAAGCGCGCAGCCCTCGTCACGAGTGCCCTAGAGTCGCTGCGCCATCTGCGCTCGCATCTCATCAAGGCGCTGAGTGGACTGCGCGAGGTACCTGGCTCGGAGGGAGACGGGCACAAGCGTCCGAAAACCGCCCCTGGCAAGGAGATGCCGCCAAAGGAGCTGACGGCGACGGCCTTCGAGCCGCAGCCCGAATACTGGCAAGTTCGAGGGCTTCCCAACGAAATGGTCATCCGCGTGGAGCTACCTCAGCTGAGTTACAGCAAGACGGCGCACCAGCAGCGGAAGCGCGTGGTACGTGGCCTCTCATTCGAGGCACAGGGCAGCTGCCCGCGCTCGCCCTTCGAGACGGCAGCGGCGACGGCAGCGCCACACTCGGCGCGCGCGGCGGTCGGGGGCGGCCATCTGAGGCTTGCGAGGAACCCCCTCGCACTGGCTGAAAAGGACGACCTCGCCGCACCAGCGCCGCTGGGGCGCGATGATGCGGTCGCTCTCCGCAGCATCAAGGACGCCGCAGCGCCACGTCCACCGACAACGCCTCGTGTCAGTCGTGAGCTGCCTGCGTCGATGATGCTGCGGCCGGCGACGACTGGCGCGATGATGCCCCGGCCAGCGACGACTGGTGTCCTGCTGTTGCACGCCGGGCTCTCGGATGGTGAAAGCACTGAGGGTGTTCCGGCACGCGGTGATCGCGTTACCCTTCTCTGTGAACGAAAGATCAGTGCGTAGTGGGTGCTGGGTCGTCTCAGCTGTTCAAATACAATAAAAAGTGGAAAGCAAAGGGGATGCTTCTTCGTTGTGAGGCTCCAGGAGGGGTGAGGCCGACAGTGGAGGGGCGGACCGTTCCCATACACGACGCGCAACGAGCACTGGCAACGACATTGACCCAAAGGGGTAGGGGGAGGTATTCTTTCTGGATTCACACACTACCCCCACCACCAGATTTTGAACTCAGTGATTGACCCAAAGGGGTAGGGGTTTTTTTTTCTGGATTCAGGCATTCACAGTTTCACACACTATCCCCACCACCTGATTTTGAACTCGCGAGAAGATCACGAGGGGAAATGAGCTTTTCGCATGCGCAATCGCACTGCATCCATGAAATTCTCGAATCCAGCCAATCCTTACGAATATTCTGTCGAGCGTAAAAGTGTGTGTCGACGAGCGCTGTTGTGGGCGGCCGGGGGATCGGCCGATTGCGTTCGAAGGTCCCTTCTTCCGTCATATCCGGCCGCCATTTGCGAGTTCTTGACCAGCGCCCCACAATGCCCAATCGAGCAGTCCTGCTCTGCACCATTATTCCACTGTGCGTGCGCTCATTCGGGCGCACAACGTACGAGCCCGTCGACGCCTCTTCCGTGGCTTTGACCGCCGTGGTCAGCATGCCCAGCAGCCGCTTCGGCAGCCTGCTTCTGGTGCACGTGCCGCAAGGCACCATGCTATTGGCAACGAGAGCGATCGAGCTCCCGACCTATCCGTCCGACTTTCCGACCAACCAATGCCATGAGGCTGTGTCGCGGGCCAACGTGAGCGCGACCGCGAGCGAGCAGGCAGCAGCTGCGCTGCGAGGAGACGCTGAGGCTCTGCGTGTTGAGCTAAATCAAAGCCGATCGCAGGTGCAGCAGTGCCAGGAGCAGCAGCAGCAGCAGCAGCAGCAGCAGCAGCAGCAGCAGCAGCAGCAGCAGCAGCAGCAGCAGCAGCAGCAGCAGCAGCAGCAGCAGCAGCAGCAGCAGCAGCAGCAGCAGCAAAACGAGGCCCTCGAGGCGCAGCTCCTGGCTTTGGAGAGCGCGCACAAGGTGACGATCGCAACGGCAGGCGCACAGCACGCCGAGTGCACGGAGGCGCTCGTCACCACCCGAGAGAGCTTGGTCGCATGCGAGATCAAGGGAGGTCAAGGGAGATCAAGGGAGGTCGCATGCGAGATCGCTCTGGACGCATGCGAGATTGCACAGCAGACTGCATGGCAGCGCGTGGCGAACGCGACTGTGGCCGCCGAGGCTGCCCAGACGGAGATCGTCGCCACACAGGTTTCCCTCGCCGAGTGCCTGGCGGCGCTCGAGGCTACACAGCACGCATCGCGTCGCGTCGACGAGGCAGCCGACGGCGCTGCCGGCGCCGCGCCTGCGAGTACGACCCATAGCGGCAGCTTGCAGATGTGGCCGCCCTCGCCCTCCCTGCTGCTGTTCGCAGCGTCCGTGTGGGTGTTGTCGCTGATGGCGAGCGCAGCAGTCGGTGCGGCGCGCGTCCGGGACGACAGCGCGGTGGCGGGCGATGTGGTGAAGGTGGTGCCCGAGACGGTGATCAAAGAAGTCAAGGTGGAGGTCATCAAGGAGGTGCCCTTCGAGGTCATCAAGGAGGTCGAGGTCATCAAGGAGGTGCCCTTCGAGGTCATCAAGGAAATTGAGGTCATCAAGGAGGTCGAAGTGATCAAGGAGGTGGAGGTCATCAAGGAGGTGCTTGTCGAAGTGATCAAGGAGGTGCCCGTTGAGGTGATCAAGGAGATTGAGAAGGTGGTGGTCAGGGAGATGGAGGAAGACGAGGCAGCCAGGGCCGAGGCGGCCCAGGCGCGGGCTGAGATGGCCCTGGCACGGGCAGACGCAGTGACCACCAGGGCAGAGGCCGCAGCTGCCCAGATGGCACATCAGCAGGCTCTGGCCGCAGCTAAGGCGGCGGCGCAGGCAGCGCAGGAGGAGGCAGTAGCGGCGGCCGTCTCAGAGGCACAGGCGGCGGCGGTATCGGAGCTGCAGGCGGCGCTGATGGCGGCGGCTGAGGCAGCCACGCTGGCGCAGGAGGAGGCGGTAGCGGCGGCCAGGCAAACAGCTCGCTCAGCGCAGGAGATTGCAGTCGCAGCGGCCGTCTCAGAGGCACAGCTGGCGGCGGCGACAGTGCGCGAGGAGGCGGCGACAGCCATCTTGGAAGCTCAGCTGGCGGCGGCCGCGGAGCATGAGGCAGCCACACAAGCACTCCGCTCGCGACTGGAGACAGCTGCGGCCGAGCTGAGCACAGTGCAAGCCGATACTCAGAGGTGCCTTGAGGCGGCACGCATTGAGCATGCGGCCGAGCTGTGCGCAGCTCATGCCAAGCACATGAGCGTGCTGGGCGGCGCGCGCGCCGAGTTGGCAGCTGAGTTCACTCGGCGGCTAGGTGTCGAGCTGCATGCACTCCGGGCTGAGCTCGAGGAGCAGCTCAACACAGCGCGAGTACACGCCGAGGAGCAGCTCAACACAGCGCGAGTACACGCCGAGGAGCAGCTCAGCACAGCGCGAGCACACGCCGAGGAGCAGCTCAACACGGCGCGAGCACACGCCGAGGAGCAGCTCAACACGGCGCGAGCGCACGCAGAAGAGAAACTGGTGGTGGCGCAAGACGAGGTGACAATCGCGGTCAGGCGTGCTTTGACGGCGGAGACGGCGATGGCGGAGATGGCCGCACGAGCTGCAGCACAGGCGGTGGCGCTCGAGGAGGTGAAGGCCGCATCGGCTCTGAGCACACGACTCGCTGTGAACACGGCGAGCAGCTGTGAAGCTACCTCCGCGCCTGTGCTCGAGGCAGAGTCAGACGGAGATGAGACGGCGTCGCAAGACTCGGAGATTGGCGCGACGGTGACCGTCGCGTCAGTGTTTGCACTCGAGCCCTCGCGACGAAGCCTGTCTCGCTGTGAACTCGCTGTGAACTCGGGCGTGAGTGGCACTCGGGCGCACGCTGCGCGCTGCGGCGGGCGCTCAAGTCGGCGCTTTTGCGACTCGAGCGTCTCGAGAGCGAACTCTGCGGCGGGGTCGCCTGCTAGAGCCTCGCCGACGGCGAGGGAGGCTGTGGAGGTGGTGAGGGAGTTGGAGGTCATCAAAGAGATCGAGGTCTTCAAGGAGGTCGTCAAGGAGGTGGAAGTCATCAAAGAGGTGCCCTTCGAGGTCATCAAGGAGATCGAGGTCATCAAGGAGATCGAGGTCTTCAAGGAGATCGAGGTCTTCAAGGAGATTGAAGTGATCAAGGAGGTTGAAGTGATCAAGGAGGTCGAGGTCATCAAGGAGGTGCCCTTTGAGGTCATCAAGGAGGTTGAAGTCATCAAGGAGGTCGAGGTCATCAAGGAGGTGCCCTTTGAGGTCATCAAGGAGGTTGAAGTCATCAAGGAGGTCGAGATCATCAAGGAGGTGCCCTTCGAGGTCATCAAGGAGGTTGAAGTGATCAAGGAAGTCGAGGTCATCAAGGAGGTGCCCTTCGAGGTCATCAAGGAGATTGAAGTGATCAAGGAGGTGGAGGTCATCAAGGAGGTCATCAAGGAGGTGCCAATCGAGGTGCCGGACGCGGCAGCGAGGGCAGAGGCGCAGCAGGCAAGGGCAGAGGCGGAGGCCTCGCGCGCAGAGGCGCAGGCAGCCACGGCCGCGGCGACGGCCGAGCGAGATGCGGCGAGATGCGGCGAGATGCGAGCGAGATGCGAGCGAGATGCGGCGGCGGTGGCGGCGGCGGCGGCGGCGAAGGAGTTCAGCACGGCGCGCATGAAGGCTGACGAAACGATCATTCGGCTCAAGGAGAAGGCCAAGGAGCGCATCGCGGAGCTTGAGTCTGCAATCCAGAGCACCAAGCAAGTGGCGCATGAGGCCGAGCAGAAGGCCAAAGCAGAGGCAGAGGCCGCGAAAGCCGATGAGCAGAAGGCGAAAGTCGAGGCGGAGAAGGCGAAAGCAGAGTTGAAGGCCGCGAAAGCCGATGCAGAGAAGGCGATAGCTGAGATGGAGGCGGCGCAAGCTGAGATGGAGGTAGCGCAGGCACACGTGCAGGAGCTCGAGGCGCGGTTGGCCGAGTCGACAAGCACTATCCAGGTGACTGAGGCGGCGCGGGTGGCCGCGGAGGTGGCTCAGTCGGCGGCGCAGGCGCAGGCGGTTCACAAGGTGTCAGAGGCGAGAGCACTAGCACTCGAGGCTCAAGCGGCGACGCAGGCGTGTCTAGAGGCCCAAAATAGGCAAGCGAGTCTAGAGGCCCAAAATAGGCAAGCGAGTCTAGAGGCTTCAATGGCGGCGCTCGAAGCGTCACACCGGCAACAGGAGACCCTTTTCGCCTTGACGGGGGCAGCACATGAGGCAGCTCTTCGAGCGATGATTTCAGAGCATGAGGCTGCGATTGCGGCGATGCAGTCAGAGCACGAGGCGGCATTCACAGCGAAGACAGCCGAGCATGAGGCGGCAGTCGCAAAAATGAAGGTCGAGCATGAGGCATCTCTCGCTGCGCGGACCGAGCAGATGATCGAGCAGCAGGAGCAACAGCGGCAGGCCTTGGAAGCAGGCTGGCAGGCCGAGCGTGCAGCTGCCTCGTGGCAGCATGAGGCTGCACTTGAAGAGCTGAGGGCGGGTTGGCAGGCGGAGCGCGGCGCCATGTCGATGCTCAAGAGGCAGCTCAGCGCCGCCCAACACGGCGCGGAGCTCGCGCTGGCGCAGGTGCAGGCGCAGCTTGAGGCGGCGCGGGGAGAGGCGGAGAGCCACCAGGCGGCAGTGATCGAGGAGAGGCGGCTGCACGTCGAGCTTCGCCAGCAGCATGAGAGCCTCCAGGCATCCTTGGTGCAGGAACGCGAGAGCCTCAAGGAGAAGGCGCGGGGGCAGATGCGCAAACTGCTCGATGAGCACCAGAGGCTCGAAAAGGAACGGAGCGTCGCCCAGCAGGATGCGGAGGCGGCGCGGGCGGAGGCGGTGGCGGCGCGGGCAGAGGCGGAGGCGGCGCGGGCGGAGGCGGAGGCGGCGTGGGCGGAGGTGCAGGTAGCCAAGGATGAGGCACAGGGAGAGGCAACGGAGCGCGTTCGACAAGTGCTCGCGGCGGCGCAGGCGGCGCAGGAGGAGGCAGTAGCGGCGGCCGTCTCAGAGGCACAGGCGGCGGCGGTATCGGATCTGCAGGCGGCGCTGATGGCGGCGGCTGAGGCAGCCAAGCTAGCGCAGGAGGAGGCGGTAGCGGCGGCGACTGAGGCAGCCAAGCTAGCACAGGAGGAGGCGGTAGCGGCGGCCAGGCAAGCAGCTCGCTCAGCGCAGGAGATTGCGGTGGCGACAGCGCAGTCGCAGCTTCAGGAGGCGTTGGCGGCGGCCAAGGCGGATGCATCAGACGAGTTAGCCGCTGCGTTGGCGGCGGTTGATGCCATGAAGTCGGAGCACGAGGCGGCAGTGACGGCGATTGCAGCCGATCATGAGGCCGCCATGCATGCGGCGAGGGCGGAGGCTGAGGCAGCCTCGCAGCAGCGCGAGGCTGCGCTTGAGGAGCTGAGGGCGTCGTGGCAGACGGAGCATGCCACGTTGCACGAGCAGCTCGAACGAGTGCAGCAGCGTAGTGACAACCTTGAGGCGGCAGTGATCGAGGAGAGGCGGCTGCACGTCGAGCTTCGCCAGCAGCATGAGAGCCTCCAGGCATCCTCGGTGCAGGAACGCGAGAGCCTCAAGGAGAAGGCACGGGAGCAGATGCGCAAGCTGCTCGATGAGCACCAGAGGCTCGAAAAGGAACGGAGCGTCGCCCAGCAGGATGCGGAGGCGGCGCGGGCGGAGGCGGAGGCGGCGCGGGCGGAGGCGGAGGCGGCGTGGGCGGAGGCGGAGGCGGCGTGGGCGGAGGTGCAGGTAGCCAAGGATGAGGCACAGGGAGAGGCAACGGAGCGCGTTCGACAAGTGCTCGCGGCGGCGCAGGCAGCGCAGGAGGAGGCGGTAGCGGCGGCCAGGCAAGCAGCTCGCTCAGCGCAGGAGATTGCAGTCGCAGCGGCCGTCTCAGAGGCACAGGCGGCCGCGGCGACAGTGCGCGAGGAGGCGGCGACAGCCATCTTGGAAGCTCAGCTGGCGGCGGCCGCGGAGCATGAGGCAGCCACACAAGCACTCCGCTCGCGACTGGAGACAGCTGCGGCCGAGCTGAGCGCAGTGCAAGCAGATGCTCAGCGGTGCCTTGAGGCGGCACGCATTGAGCATGCGGCCGAGCTGTGCGCAGTGCAAGCCAAGATGACTTCGGCAATCGAGCGTGCGACAGCTTTCGAAGCAGCCGCAACGGCTGCAACAGCAGAGATGGAGGCGACGGCAACGCTCGAGATCATCAAGGAGGTCGAGGTCATCAAGGAGATGCCCTTCGAGGTCATCAAGGAGGTTGAAGTGATCAAGGAGGTTGAGGTCATCAAGGAGATCGAGGTCATCAAGGAGGTTGAGGTCATCAAGGAGATCATCAGGGAGGTGCCCTTCGAGGTGATCAAGGCGGTCGAGGTGATCAAGGAGGTGCCCTTCGAAGTCATCAAGGAGATCGAGGTCATCAAGGAGGTTGAGGTCATCAAGGAGGTCGAAGTGATCAAGGAGGTTGAGGTAATCAAGGAGGTGCCTTTCGAAATCATCAAGGAGATCGAGGTCATCAAGGAGGTCGAGGTCATCAAGGAGGTTGAGGTCATCAAGGAGGTTGAGGTGATCAAGGAGATCATCAGGGAGGTGCCCTTCGAGGTCATCAAGGAGATCGAGGTCATCAAGGAGATTGAGGTGATCAAGGAGATCATCAAGGAGGTGCCCTTCGAGGTCATCAAGGAGGTTGAGGTGATCAAGGAGGTGCCTTTCGAGGTCATCAAGGAGATCATCAGGGAGGTGCCCTTCGAGGTCATCAAGGAGGTTGAAGTGATCAAGGAGGTTGAGGTCATCAAGGAGATCGAGGTCATCAAGGAGGTCGAGGTCATCAAGGAGATCATCAAGGAGGTGCCCTTCGAGGTTATCAAGGAGGTTGAGGTGATCAAGGAGGTGCCCTTTGAGGTCATCAAGGAGGTTGAGGTCATCAAGGAGGTCGAGGTCATCAAGGAGGTTGAAGTGATCAAGGAGGTTGAGGTCATCAAGGAGATCGAGGTCATCAAGGAGATTGAGGTGATCAAGGAGATCATCAAGGAGGTGCCCTTCGAGGTCATCAAGGAGGTTGAGGTGATCAAGGAGATCATCAGGGAGGTGCCCTTCGAGGTCATCAAGGAGATCGAGGTGATCAAGGAGGTGCCCTTCGAGGTCATCAAGGAGGTTGAGGTCATCAAGGAGGTGATCAAAGAGGTTCCGGACGATGTAGCCAGAGCAGAGGCGCAGGAGGCAAGGGAGGAAGTGAAGGAGGCAAGGGCAGAGGCAGCTGCCGCGTGCGCAGAGGCTCACCTGATGAGGGAGGTCATCAGAGGTCATCAGAGGTCATCAGAGGCCGCGCGCGCAGAGGCTCAGACCGCTCGAGCCGAGGCAGATGAATCAAGAGCGGCGGTTAAGGCCGCATGGGCAGCTGTTGATGAAGCACGGGTGGCTGAGGCGTACGCCACGGCGAGAGCTGCGCAGGAGGGGGCGGCTCGTCGGAGTGCTCAAGCGGACGCAGAGGTGGCGAGGGCAGCAGAGGAGGCCATGAAGGCCGCCGCGCAGACAGCCCATGCGACGGCCACGAGGGCGATTAAGGAGGAGTTGAAGGCGCGGGAGGTCGAGCTGATAGCTGCTAAGGAGGAGTTGCACAGCACACGCGCAGCCTTGGAGACCGCGCGGATGGACCTCCGTGCCTCGCAACAGGAGATCGAAGCCTCGCAACTCGAGATCGAAGCCTCGCAACGGGAGATCGAAGCTGCGAAGGCGCAGGCGGCAATCGAAGCTGCGAAGGCGCAAGCGGCGATCGAAGAAGCGAAAGCGCAGGCAGTGATAGAGGCCGACGCCACCATGCAGGCTGCCCATGCAGCCGCGGTAGCGGCGGCAGCAGCCGCCGCTGCGGACGTAGCACAGGCACAGGCGCAGGCGCAGGCGCAGGCGCAGGCGCAGGCACAAGCGGCGTCAGAACAGCTGACGGCTGTTGAGGCCGAATTGGCCAAATTCAAACACATTGCGCGCGAGCTCAAGAAGCAGCGCGATGAGTTGCAGAGCCAGACGAACGCAGCGATGACGGCGGCCAGGGCGGAGGCGGAGGCGGCCAGGGCGGAGGCGGAGGCGGCCAGGGCGGAGGCGGAGGCGGCCAGGGCGGAGGCGGAGGCCGAGGCAGCCAAGGCGGAGGCAGAGGCCGCCAAGGCGGAGGCGGACAGGAAGGCAGCAGATGAGGAGGTGCATGCCGCTGACGAGAGAGCGGACGAGGCGGACATGAGGGCGCAGACGGCAGCCGAGAGGGCGGCGAAGGCAGAGCGGGAGAGGGCCGTTTCGGAGGAGGAGGCGGCAAGGATACGCCTGGCGCTGCATCAGGCGGAGCAACGGGAGAGCGACGCAACTCGAGCAGACATGGCGAGGTGGCGCGAGCTGCTGGAGGCTGCGGAGGCGGCCGGGCACGAGGCCGAGGCGGCGAGGGCCGAGGCGCAGGCGGAGAGGGCAAAAGCCGAGTCGGCCCTGGCGGAAGCGATGGCAGCGCACACGGAGGCCGAAATGGCGAGAACGGAGGCCAAGGCCGCGCAGGCCGAGCTGGTCGCGTCACAGGCCGAGCTGGTCGCGTCAAAGGCCGAGCTGGTCGCATCAAAGGCCATCGCGGAAGCATTCGAAGCGGAGGCGCGAGCTCTCTCGTCGCCTCTTCACAGCTCTCGCTTCACAGCTCTCTCGTCGCCTCTCGCAGCGCCCGAAAGTGGGATGCGCCGCCGTGCGGCGAGTGAGCAGACTCCTCCCGTGCTGCGCCACATGATGTCCCCGCCACCGATGCTCTCTCCAGCGGCCACGGCGGCGGTCGCAGCGATCGCGCCTCAACACAGCAGTGGGCACAAGAAAGCGAGGGAGGCGCAGCAGAGCGACGGCAGCGACGGAGGCGACGGAGGCGACGGAGGCGACGGAGGCGACGGAGGCGAAATCGCTGACGGCGCCCTCGCGGCCGCTGCCTACGCCATCGGCAGCGACGGCGATGCCCGGGACGGCGAGCATGCAAGTGCCCAGGAGGACGCTGAGCTCGGGATAGTGGGCCCCGACGGACGTTACGTCTCGGCGGACTATTTGCGATCGCTGATGGTCACGTTCATCGTCAAGGCATGCAGCCGGAACGCGAGCGATGAGAAGGTGGCCACCGAGCTAGGCTCCGTGCTCATGATCCTTGATTGCGTCTGATTGCTTCTGATTGCGTCCCTCATCAGGTGACCATCGAGCTCGGCTCTGTGCTCATGATCCTTGATTGCGTCTGATTGCGTCTGATTGCGTCCCTCATCAGGTGGCCATCGAGCTCGGCTCCGTGCTCAAGATCATGCTCGGCCTGAATCCGGAGCAGGCACGTCGTGTGGACTCGTCCCTGGCTACCTTTGGCAAGCCGTGGTGGCAGCGCCAGCTGGACGACGGGTTGATGGGTCGAGGCGGCGCTCTGGACGAACAGGTGGACGAGCTGTTTGAAGAGGCAGCGCAGAAGACGACGACGGCGGCCAGCACGGCGGTCGAGACCGTCGGATGGCTGCGTCAGAGCCTCGGCTCGGTGTTCCATTCGGCCGCCGAGCTCGAGGTTGCCTCTGCCTTCCAGTCCGCGACCGCCGAGGCCGTTGACGTCGTCGAGGAATGGTCCGATGAGCTCAGCACGGCGCGCGACCCGTCGGCCGCGCCCTCGCCGATGCCGCCACCGTCGGTGGACTCGCCGCCGGTGAGATGCTTCTCAGCGAAGGGGATAGGGGGGCGCTTCCAACGACGCACCCCCAGTCAGCTCACCGAAGCCGGCGCCGTCGGTACCACCACCTTCCCGAGCGCCTTCCCGAGCGCCTCGCAAGTCGCAGATGCGGCGCCGCCAGAGCCCGCAACGTCCGAAGACTCGAGCATGCAGCTGCTCAGCACGACGCTCGACGCCCCTCTGGGCGCCCTCTCGATCTCGAGCGCAATCTCGAGCGCCGTACCGAGCTCAATCTCGAGCGCCGTCCCGAGCGCAATCTCTAGCACGCCCAAGCGAGCCCCGAAGCGGACGGCCCCCCCTAGCTCGCGCAGCACCCTCCTCCCCACACTGCCAGTGGGAGGCGACACCGAGACCCCATTCACACCGGTACCGAGAGGTGCCGAGCGCGAGGGCCGTGAAGCGGATGGCCGTTACGACAATGACGACCCGTCTCTGAGCGAGCCTCTCTTCTTCACGAGCGCCGTCTCGAGCGCCGTGTCCGGCCTCCCCACCCTGTCCCGCCTCTTTGGGTTCGGCAGCCTCGCCGCGCGGCCGCCCTCACGCCCGCACATCCTCGCCCCCGCCTTCTCGCCCCCGGCCGAAGCCGACGCGGGAGAAGGGTTGAGCGTTGCACCGAGCGCCCCCACACCCTAGGTGCAAGACCAGCGTTGACGCGAGGGAATCGCTCAGCCTCGGAGCTTTCTCTCACACGGCTCTGATGGTCCTGGTGCGTTCGATGAAGGCGAGGTGTGTTTGAGAGATGCATGGAGAGATGCTAGTGAGTAATTTCCAAATTTGCCCTTGCCGTGGCACTCTAGACCGTGTGGTGACGTGAAGGTGTTCGGAACGTCGAAAAATGAGCTGAATTGTGTGTCCCTCCAGGGTGTTATGGAAACACTTGCATGCTAACCTAAGTACCTTACTTCATTTTTCTGGCAGTGCACCTCGCTGGGTTTTGTTCAGCTTGACTTTTGCATGCGCGGAACTTCGTCGATTTCTGCGGTGTCCGCAGCGTCCTCTTTGTATGCAGCAGACGGAGTTCCGAGTCGTCTGGACCGACGATGAGGTGGGCGCATCCATACGTGCCCGCTGGGCCGAGGGAGGATGTCCGGCGGCGACCTTTGCCGAGTTCGAGGCGATGTGCTGGGCCTGGTGGCGGTCCGACCCGCTGGTCATGAATGCTGATGGACACGTCGGCTTCCATGACAAATTGTGTGCCCTCCGGACGCGCCCTCGGCCGATTCAGCTCGAAGCGTACGACATCAACCTTCTGCAGCAGATGGCGGCCAAGGTAGGTGCGTCGGCCTTTGCGACGAAGCAGCAGCTCGTCGAAGCCATCTTCCGTGGAGAGTTTGAGAATGACCTTCGCACCAAGAGCTGCCGCACCGGGTCCGCGCCCATGACCCGAGAGATAAAGAAGAAGAAGCCCAAGCAGCCCAAAGAGCCCAAGGGCGACCCGCGCGCACCATTCCGGCCGCCCAAAAAGATGGCTCCGGCAGGACCGGCGGCAGAACCACCAGCACCGCCCACCAACGTGGTCGAGCTCGACGAGGACGACTAGTGTGTAAATACTGTACTCGAGTAGATCTGAAGGAGATGTTACAACTGTTGTAGTGGGAGGGACTCTAGGTCGGACTCTAGGAGGTTCATGCGTCCTCGCCGCTTCTCGCACTCGAGACATGGACATTTTTACCGACGAGCGACTCGGCGCCGAACGGGCGTCCGGTTGTGTTCCCACGTGTCGCAGACAACAGACTCGCAGACCTTTTGGATCCAGCTCAACCTACACGAAGCGAGCGTCATGCAAAAGCGCAAGCCGTTGCGATATGCGATCCTTGCGAATGCATGCGTGGGGAAACGAAGTGGAGAGGCCCACGCGGCTCCAACGCGACTCCTTCCCTGTGGTGGGGCCGCCTTCGCCCTTCGTCGCCTATTTGTGCCTCTATAAATTACTCCATGAGCGATGCCGGCTGGGATGAGAGGGTCGTGCCGCGAATGGGCCCTGGGCAACACCTCCTGAGCTGTTCGCTCCTGATCGTGGCGAGCGTGAGCAACCACACGGATATGACATTGCTCGATCGGAACCTGAAGAAGTTTGGGCCCGAGTGGAAGTGCGTCATGCTCACGCACTCGCAGCGCACCGATTTTCCGGAGAGGTGCGACGTCATCCGTCACTACAACACCTTCTGGGGGCAGATCCTCCACATGAGCCTAGGACAGATCTCCAAGTACGGCTGCGGTACAAAGCTGCTCATGTTGGACGACGTCGACATTCTTGACCTCGACGTGCCGCGTCTGAAGACTTTTGCGTCGCAGCACCGTCTCGATGTGGCTTCGCCGACATTGCGGGGCGCAAGTCATAGGTGGATGCAAGAGGATGGGCGAAACGGAACTGAAGCTGAGGAATGGAGGAAGTTGTCCAAGAGGTTGCCTCGTGGCCAGTTCGTGGAACTCTATGCGACCCTGCTTTCTCCACTGGCGTGGCTGACTTTCTCGAAGCTGCTGGAGCTGATACCCAACGGCAAAGGGTGGGGTTACGACATCTGTCTCGGTAGGCATCTTGCCTCCGGAGTGGACACGAGCCAACATGTGTTGCACACGGGATCTCATGCGTTAGGCCATGCTACGGGCGAGCTCAAGGCTGAGCTCAGGAGAGAGCGTGCAGAGCTCAGGAGGACGTGCACTACGGATTGGTTCACGAAGCTGTCCACGGAAATCCAGCCCCTGGCGCTCGAGCACTTCGACGCAGAGTTCAAGTGTCAGGCGCAGGCAGTTACATCCACTGAGGCACGGTGCATCGGTGTGCCGTGCCCTCTGCAATACTACAACTTTTCGGGCTGCAGGGGCGCGTGTACAACCCGCCGTGACTGCCTCTCGTTTAGCATCGATGAGCACGGGAATTGCTTCCTCAAAGATCGTGCGCTGGTCGTTCCCGTGTCGCCATCCGATCCACTCTATGCGCTGCAGCCCAAAGGATGCCTTCGGAACCGATTGATCGACGACAACTTGCCAGTGGAAGCGCTCGCGGATGCGGAGCTGACTCGGTGGATTGTCAAGCCGGGGCAGACTGTCCCAAAGGTCGTGACTCAGGGGGCCCACGGCACCTTCGAGCGGTACGAGTCAAGCGACATGGAACTGACGTGGTTGACAGGCGACATCGCAAAAGGCACGATCTGCGAGCATGCCAAGAAGCCTGCGATCGTCGCGGCGGCACAAGTTTGGGTGGATTTCACAAGTCAACCAGCCGTGTGGGCGCCTGCCGAGCGCCCAGCACCGACGCCGAAGCCCCATCAAGACAAAGTACTCTCGCACTTTCTCGTGCAAGGGCATATGGAGCCCATCGAACCGCTGCATGGCGTCGCGCGCCACCCATTCGGGGTGGAGGATTGCGCACCGAATGCCACCGGGCACTCACAAGACCCATTCGACCTCACTTACTTGCTCGTTCACAACGACTGCGGCCGTCAAAAGGGCAACGGGACCAATGGGCAGCCAAAGCCGGGGGTGCTCCTGTTCGACATGGGGGCTTCGATGGGGTTCAAGGGCATTCCAAGTGGAATACCGACGTCGGTGGTTGAAGGAGGGTTCATCTCCCCCTCGCTGCCGCTGTTCTGGAAGCTGTACAAGGACAGGTGCTTGGAGCCTGACGCTGTGTTTTGCTGGGAACTTGACAAGAGAGTCACGGGCTCGGAATGGTGGGGTGACTTGGGTCCAGAGGTCCGTCACAAGGTCCGTTTCTTCGAAGCGCCCGTGATGGAGGGGGAGCTGCACGAGGCCATGGCAGGCACACGCAACCCTAACTCGTTCCTTCAGATGCTTCAGTCCGTAGCCAGACCAGAAGACTTTGTCGCAGTGAAGCTGGACATTGACACGGCGATCGAGCAGACGGTCATCGGGACCCTCACCCAGCGCCCTGACCTCGCCGCGCTGATCGACGAGCTATTCTTTGAGTACCACTTTCACTTTGATAACCTCGACATCGGCTGGGGTCCGATACCGGTGTCGATCAGCGTCGACGCGGCGCTCGCCACGATGCACCGCCTGCGAGAGCTCGGCATCCGTGCACACTTTTGGGTCTGACGAGTAGAGTCCGACAAGTAGAGCCCGAGTTCGTCGTTCTGTGAGCAAATACTAGTATCCAAAATGTAGTAACTAAAACTATCAACAAACGGGACTCTTGCGCAATTTGCGTTTTGCGCGCCACGTTGTCACGTTGAGCACCACCACACGCTAGTAACTCAGACCGAACCACTCCCGCTCTCTTCATTTGGTGAGTCACAACTTTTCTGGCTTGCTTGCTCTCATCTACTGGAGTACGTTATTCAGAACGCCCGCTTCGACAGCCGCGCCCACCGCGCCAGCCGTCCCCGCCACGCACGCCGCCGCGCCCGCCTCGCCCGCCATGCCCATCTCGCCCATTCTCTGGCCAAGAGGAGGAGCCCGTGTCTGAAGCACAGCAGCAGGTCAAGGGTGCAGCGCTTGGGAGCCCGTCGGATTGTGCTGCGGCTGGTACGACGGCGCGTGCTCCTGGGCGATCATGACTCTCGCACTGAGCGCTGGACCTCCTGCCACGTGCGGATGAGGCCGCGGATGGCGTAATTGGGGAAGAGCATCTTGACCTCGAGCTTCGCGCCCGTCATCGGGCTGGTCGAGTGGCCGATGAACCAGTCCTCGATCGCGCGCCGCTCGTACATGTGGCCGTCCGCAGCCGAGACCGGGTCGATCATGACGTCCTGCGTGATCGGGCAGAGGAAGTGATCAGGCGGCTTCCTCGCCTTCTCCATCGCTGCTGCTGCCGCTGCTGCTGCCTGCGCCTGTGCTTCCGCCGCCTGTGCCTCCTGCTCTGCCTGCTTGCGAGCTTGCTCCTCCATCTCTGCCTGGGCTGCCTTGACCTCCGCCTCCGCCTGGGCAACCTCGGCCTCCTCTTGCTCCCTCGCCGTCACTAGGGCGTTTGCTGCCTCGATCTCGCGAGCATCGGCTTGCTTCCGAGCTTCGGCCTCCACCGCCAAGTCCGCCTCGGCCTTTTCATCTAAACGAACCTGGTTGCTGCTCTTCTTCTTCTTCTTCTTCTTGACTTTGGACGCTTTGCTCTTCTCAGCCTCATCCTCAGCCAGCAGAGACTCAGCCATAGCGTTGGCCAGTCGCTCCGCCTTGCTCAATGCTCGCTCGTGCCCCTGCGCAGCCGCAAGGCCAAACAGCCGCCGCGCCTCCGGCAAGTCCTTGCGTCCGCCCTGCCCGTCCTCGTGCATGAGTCCGAGGTTGAACTGCGCATCAGCATTCCCCTGCGCAGCCGCGAGGCCATACAGCCGCCGCGCCTCCGCCATGTCCTGCGGTCCGCCCAGCCCTTCGCCGTGCATGACGCCGAGGTTGAACTGCGCCCAAGCATTCTCCTGCGCGGCCGCGAGGCCATACAGCCGCCGCGCCTCCGGCATGTCCTGCGGTCCGCCCTTCCCTCCGTCGTGCATGAACCCGAGATTGCACTGCGCTCTAGCATGCCCCTGCGCAGCCGCGAGGCCATACAGCCGCCGCGCCTCCGGCATGTCCTGCGGTCCGCCATGCCCGTTGCGGTGCATGAGTCCGAGGTTGAACTGCGCTTTAGCAAGCCCCTGCGCGGCCGCGAGGCCATACAGCCGCCGCGCCTCCGCCAAGTCCTGCGGTCCGCCCTGCCCGTTATCGTGCATGACCCCGAGGTTGAACTGCGCTATAGCAAGCCCCTGCGCGGCCGCGAGGCCATACAGCCGCCGCGCCTCGGCCAAGTCCTTGCGTCCGCCCTGCCCTTCGTGAAGCATGATCCCGAGGTTGTACTGCGCATCAGGATCCCCCTGCGCGGCCGCGAGGCCATACAGCCGCCGCGCCAAGTCCTGCGGTACACCCTGACCTTCATCGTGCGTGACCCCAAGGTTGAACTGCGCCTCAGCATCCCCCACTGCAGCTTCGAGACTAAACAGCATCGAAACCCCTCTGGGCCTCCAGGTCGTGTCCGTTCAGGCGCAGGGCGATACCGAACGTCAGCGTCGCGCGACGTGCGAGTTCTTCAAGAGAGTGATCGTTAGGTCACAAATGCATGCAACATCAAGAGCAGAAGGGGAACCTTTCACCACGGCGGTCCCCTCGCTACATGTATGAGCTGTGGAGATTTCTATCTTCACATATAAACACACACACAGGTGCGCTCACGCCTCGGCCAGCTTACGCGCCGCTTCCCGCTCCGCCTTGCGTCGCTTCTTCGCCTCGCGCTCCTCGGGCGTGTGCCTGTGCTTCGTCCCCTTCTCAGCGCCATTGCCCCCGGCCGCCTCGGCCTCCTCCTCGCCCTCGCGTTCGCGCTTCGGGGGCGGTGCGGAGTCGGGAGCGACCGGTACCGGCACAGCAGCAGCAGCGGCTGGAGCGGCCTTACCGGTAGCGGCCGCGGCGGCCTTCTCCGCCTTTCGGCGCTTGCGCTCCTCCTTCTCCTCCTTGCTACGCTTCGCCTTGGTGCCGGCTGGGCCATCGGTTGGCGAACCCGAGGACGCTGCCACCGCCTTGGCTGCTGCAGGCGCTGAGGGCTCTGCGGGAGCTGCGGAGGGAGCTGCGGAGGAAGCGGCCGAAGCGGCCGCGGCGGCGAGTGATGATTTGGGAGCTGCGGCGGCCGCGGCCGATGATACAGCAGATGCGGCCGCTGTCGGCGGCGGCTGGGCCGATCGTTGTCGCGCCGCCGCGCCACCTCTGCGCACGACGGCAGGCTTTGGCATTGCTCCGTCCGCAGGCATGGGACGAAATGATCCAGGCTCTGCAAGCTCGCCATGCATGCTAATGAGGCCGTTGGCGTGCGTGACGTTCCGCACGACGAAGACGACGCCCTTATCGTCCTGCTTTATTTGGCCGCGTCGGGCGCCGGTCGGATGCGCCACTGAGCCGTTGAAGACGCCAAGCACAAGTAAGGCAATGTGGTCGCCACCGATGCGAGAGACGGTGCCGTCGAGGTAGTCGCCAACCTTGGGTGCAAAGTACGTCGCATTGAAGCTTACGCGAACGTGCACCTCGGGCTGGTCACCCGATATGCGGCCGAGTGGCTGCGTGAAGCGCAGACCCGAGTAGTGAACCAGCACGCCACCGAGCTGCTCCACGTACCGGAGCATCGAACGGTTGAGCTGCTCGCGGACGCCCTCGAGCGGCTGTACGAGATGTGCGGGGCTGATGTGCGTGCACAGCGTAACCCGCCGCGTGAAGATTGGCGAGGTGACCGCGGGCAGCGCGGCCGACGACGCTGAGGCGGCCATGGACCGACCGTCGACGTCGACTGGCGCTCAACACAGCGCAACAGTCCACGCAGGTGTGTGTAAACTTGGTCGCGTAGGTTGGTGATTGCAGGTTCATCAAACTACACAAAGGCAGCCTGGTGAGCGCGACATCCCGGTCCCTGCTAAAGCTAGACCAGGCTCTGAATCGCGGTGGGTGGGTGGGAA
>Ga0210240_101225_pt1 | contig 20162 bp, 23 predicted proteins | sample ChrtobMetP5a_4mM_FD_155463 | JGI IMG/M metagenome (GOLD analysis project Ga0210240, IMG submission 155463) | Chrysochromulina tobin associated microbial communities from unialgal haptophyte culture, Seattle, Washington, United States - P5a_4mM | ecosystem: Host-associated > Algae > Haptophytes >...
ACAGTGTAATGCCCGCCTTGTGAGCCTCGACTGACTCCACACGCAGATGACGACTCAGCTTGTGCTCGTTGCTGACGTGTGCTCCGCAGGGCGGTGTGAGGCTACAATCCAGCTTTCGGTCAAGGATTTCTTGACTTCAGGCTCAAGCTCGTTATTGATCCCGGCCATGCAGTCGAGAGAGCGGGCGGATGAGTGAGCTAGACAGTTGCTTTTGTCATTTGTGGCTAGTGTGTCATCGTAGTAGTCGGTACATACATGTACGTCGCAGTCAATAGTGTGTGAGTGGCATCAATTTCAGGGCCTAAATGTAGTGATTTATAGTCAATATCGCCAAAATTTTCGCGCCTACGGCGGGCTGAAAACCCGCGCGCTGCGCGCGCGGGGCAACTTGATTACCCCCCTTCTATAGAGCATCCTCGTCACTTCCCAAGAGGCCGTCGACTACCCGGGCGAGGTACACATGTACTATCCATTGATATGTCCATTTACGTAAAGCGGTTGACCCACGGTCGACCAGGGCGGGGAGGGCCCGGGGAGGGATGAGCGGTCACCCAGAGCGCGAGGGGGGGGAGGGGGGGGGGGCAACCTTGCAGCACGGAAACCCAAATTCTTCCAAATAGCAAATTCCAGATTCCGAGTTTCCGAGTTTCCGAGTTTCCGGGGCCTCTCCGTGGGTCTGCAGAGGGATGCCAAAATCCAGATTCCATGTTTCCAAGTGTGTAGACTCCAGGATACTCCTCTGCAAATTCCAGATTCCGAGTTTCCGAGTTTCCGGGGCCCCTCAGTGGGTCCGCAGAGGGATCCCAAAATCCAGATATTTCCATGTTTCCTCATGGGCAGATTCCAGGATACTCCTCTGCAAATTCCAGATTCCAAGATTCCGAGTGTGCAGATTCCAGGATACTCCTGGGCATATTCCAGATTCCGAGTTTCCGAGTTTCCGAGGCCCCCTCTTGGGTCCGAGCCCAAGGCGCAAGGGACGGCCCCCAAATTCCAGATTCCGAGTTTCCGAGTTTCCGAGGCCCCCTCTTGCCTCTTCGGTCCAAGGCAGAGGAGAGGGACTCCCAAATTCCAGATTCCGAGTTTCCGAGTTTCCGAGGACCGAGGGCCCCTCCTGGGTCGCAAGCCCAAAGGATCCCCAGATTCCAGATTCCGTGTTTCCGAGTTTCCGAGGACCCCTCTTGGGTCCGAGCCCAAGGGACCCCCAAATTCCAGATTCCGAGTTTCCGAGTTTCCGAGGACCCCTCTTGGGTCGCACTCGCAGCAAATGAGGGACCCACAAATTTCCGAGTGTCGATACCTAGGGCTTACCAACGTAGGGAGCACAGATTCCACGATACAGAGCGCAGTTTCTATTTCCGCTCCTGTACTCTGACATAACCGATGAAGTCAAGAGAGAGCGTGCCCTCGGACCCCGCCGGGAGGACGCTCCTGCCCCCAGAGGGCAGAGCGGCCGCCCACGCGTTCGACGAAAGGGATCGTATGCGCGGCCTGGGGAGCGCGTTTATTGAACACTCATGAAAAAAATGTGATTCCATTTCGGCATGCTGCCACTTAGACTGTGGAGTGTCGCGCTCGCAAGCGTGCCCCCGCAGGTTCGGGTCCGCGGACCGGCTCAGGCCGGCGGGGCGCCACGAATCGTTCTATGGTAGGAAGTTCCTAAACGCGCGGTCGGCGTATCATGTGGAGAATTGCTTGTTAGCAGCGAGCTGCTGCAGCAGCTCGGTGAGCTGCGCATTGTCCAGCATACGGCCCTCCATGTTCTCGAGTGACGGGATCAGCGCTTTCGCCTCCGCCGCCGTCTCCGGACACAGATTGCCGAGCTGAGCGACCTCAAAAGGCTCGAGGCCAAATGCCTCGAGCTCCCTGGCATTAGGGCGGTTGCGCACGCGGCGATTCGTTGATCAACTGAGGGCGGGCATGGGAGGTCCTGGGTGGCATGCGAACGAGGTGTTTGCGCGACGCACTTGCGAACTTGCACCACCACATGCTTTTCGCGGAACTGCTTCACCTGATTGACATACTTGTACGCTTTGATGAAGTCGCTCTTCGGCGCCTGGCCCTTCGCCTCCATGATTTCCCGCTTCCGCTCGAGGATGAGCGCCACGTCAGCGTTCATGAGACATTTGGCTCGCGAGAAATCTACCAAAGGACCGCGCAAACGTCAGGAGAGACATTTGTCGCACGGCGTTGTTCGCCGCTCATGAGGCGCGCGAGCGCACCCTTCCCCAGTCGCAGATAAGAGGCGTCTTCCTCGTCCGCCGCGCGCCGTCCCGCAAGCGGTCCGCGCCCGGCAAACCCTCCCTCGTGGCTTGCACGCGCCATGAAGGAGGTTCACGCCGACGTCTTTCGTGCCTTCGGTGTGAAAAGGAACGCCTTGAGAATTCTTCCACAATCGCCACCGAATTTGGGTCAAAACCCATTTGGCATCGCAAAAGTCCGGCATACAATCTGGACGCAGCGTCACGCGGGCGCAGTGACCAGACAACAGCGTCACCCGGCGCAGTGTCACGCGTCAAAAAGCCCATCCTCAAGCACATCGAATAGCGAGCTAGGCTTTTCATCGTCCATCGTCCCGCGCGCCGCATCGCCTTCGGTTGCTCCTGTGCCTGCTTCTTCCGCACCTGGCCGGCGCCGCAACCGCTGTCGCTCGAGCTGCTTGCGCCGGGCAGCGGCGCCACGGTCGAGCGCACCGCTCTTGAGCAGCTCCTCGTGCGCAGCCTTGGCCGCGATCTGCGCCTTGGTGAGCCGCTTGTCGACGTCGGCCTGTATCGACGCGTCCCACTGCTCTTGTAAGTCGGAAGGCAACGCGTCCCAGAGCGGTCGTGAGAGCCCCGCGGCGCGAACCTGACGACGGTTGAACTCGTCGATGATGGCGGCGGCGGCGTTGCGGCTCGCCTTGAGCTCCGTCACCATGAACTGGGAGGACACGACCGACGCGCCATACATCGCGCACGCTGTCGCGATGCCGTTGTCGCTTGTGGCCACGCGCACCTGATGAGGGAAGCAATCAAGGGCACGCAGAGGTCATCAGAGGTCATCAGAGGTCATCAGTCAACCTCGCTCGTGGCCACGCGCGCGCACCGGTCGACCCTCGGCGCGTTGTGCCTTCGTCTCACGCTCAATGTACGCGTCGGCGCTGTCGTGGGCGTAGACCACGCGCACGAGGCCGCTCGCGTACGTCTCCTCGCGATCCTTGCCTTCGACGCGGTCGGCCGCCCCGTTGGCATCGAAGACCACCACAGATTCGAAGCGGCTGATCGTAAAGTCGGCCACGTCGGCGAGGAGCATCTCACGAGCCTCGAGGAGCTCGCCCTTCTGAAAGCGCTTCTTCAGCCGCGGCCACATGTTGATCACGTTGTACCCATCGATAAATAGCAAGGGGTCGCGCAAATCGACCTCAACGTCTTCGTCCACGGCTTTCGTGGTATTGCGATCGCCTCCCTCTTTGGCAATCTTGCGGAACGAGGTGCGCTTGGCTGGCGACGCCGGACCAGCCGCCGCCATCTTTTTGAAGGAGCGGACGATGGCAATTTGCTGCCGCACGCTCAGCACATTGCCACTTCCAGATACGGCACCGCCCTGCGTGATCCTGCCCGAGCGCGGTGCCACCTCTGGTGGTGCCATTGGCGGCCCAGGCGGCGGCGCTGGTGCCTTTGGCGGACGTGACTTTTTCCCATCGCCCTTTGCCATGCACACCGGTGCAGCATGGCAGCGCACGCAAGCAGCCGTGGGATGCAACCGGGGCGAGGCGCCTGCGATGCACAAGGCCGCCGTCGCCACACAAGAAAGAAGTGTGCTGCTGGTGCGCATGCCTTTATTAAGATTCTGTCGTGAACTTTCCATGATCCCTCGGTCAACCCAGCGAATGAAGAGCGCTTGCGACGGAGCTCTCTCCCTCCACAAGTATGACCCTTATTAGTCGAACTCGTCGGCCCCGAAGAGCAAGGCCTTGCATGCTGCGAGAAATTTGCGCGTCGCTCACGGGCTGAGGGATGGGCTTGCCGGTCGGTTTGCCACCGGGTTCGGCGCGGCGCCACGCTTCCTTGTGCGAGGACTGGTATGCGACCAAGCTCCAAATCCGCATGCCCAACGCCACCTGGCTCATTGAGGCCGCTCTCGATCGTCTAAACGCACGATGCATCTACCGTCGCAAGGCTGCCGGCCATGCTCGCGGCGGCGGCCTCGCAGTCCTGCTACGCGGTGGCGCCTTCCGTGGGTCAGAAACACCAGAAGTCAACCGCGCGGCCCAGATCGAGTGCGCACTCTCGGTCCAACGCATGATCGTACGTCCGTTTGCGGAGCTTGGCGATCGTGTAGGGGTGCGTGGTCTGCTTCTCGAACTCAGCTTCGCTCTGCTGCTCGTGAGGAGGCTCCTTCTCCTCCTGATCTCTTCCTCTCCTGCGCTACACACCCACCGGAACCAGCCAGTAACCAGCCTGGGGTATGAGTCGTGCCCTCGCCCAGGTCTTCCTCACTGTGTACGACGCGGACGTGCGCCGGCCGAGTGCGCTCGAGGATCTGCGACGGCCGTTCGGCGAGCACCTGGAGCTCATTACGACGCTCGATGCAAGCGCGAGCGAGCAGATCCTGAGCACGCTCGCTGCCATCCGGGCGCTCCAGGAGCACTGCCGCCTGAGCGGAGCCGCGTACAAGACAGTCTTGATCACTCGGTACGACATGCGCTTCAAGACGAGCTTTGGGCCGATATTGGGCGATGTACGCTAATTTGCCTCGCATAGCTTCGGATGGCCTCTTATTGCTTATGATTGCTTCTGAGGGCTCTGATGACCTCTGATGGCCTCCCCCTCTCTCCTCCTCAGGTACACTCGGGTGGGAGGCTGCGAGCGCTGCACGGCATCCGCTTCCTCTGGTACAAAACTTGTCCACTGATGGCCTCTGATGACCTCTGATGACCTCTGATGGCCTCTGATGGCCTCTGATGGCCTCTGATGGCCTCTGATGGCCTCTGATGACCTCTGATGGCCTCTGAAGGCCTCTGAAGGCCTCTGATGACCTCTGATGGCCTCTGATGGCCTCTGATGGCCTCTGATGACATCTAATGACCTCTGATGACCCCTGATGGCCACTTATGACCTCCGATTGTCACTCAGGGCATATGGCCTAAGTTGGCCTTTAAGATTGCCTCTGAAGGCCTGCACACGACACACGATGACGCCCCTCATCAGGCACGAGCGCGGTCACGGCTGGCGGATGGTATGGAGTCCGCCGCCCGCCGCGAGCGAGAAGGCGAGCGAGAAGCAGCTCGCCGAGTGGACGAAATTGACGAAGTGGATGATCGGCGGGCGGGAGAGGGTGGCGCATGCATTCAAGGGGGGCGGCTGGCGCCAGGAAAGCCGTGTGGCCGACACACTGCATGCATTCGACATGGCCTTTACTGACTGCTTCCTAGGGGCGCTCCGGTACGAGCTGATCGCCTCCTATGAGCTCTGATGACATCTGATGACATTTCTGATTGCTACTGAAGAGCTCTGATGACGCATGATGGCCTCCGATGACATCTCTGATTGCCACTGATGAGCTCTGATGAATAATGATGGCCTCTGATGACGTATCTGATTACCTCTCAGATGACCTCTGATGACTTCTTGATTGCCTCTCACCTCAGGTACGAGCTGCAACGAGATTGGAAGAGCTCGGATTCAGCCGCGCTCGTCGCCGCGATGCGCCTGCATCTCGACGATCCCGGCGCCGTATTGGGCGCCATGCCGAGCGCCGTGCCGAGCGCCGCGCCGGATGATGAGCGGCGCACGCGGCTGCGCGGCGCCATCGCGGCCCTCGACCCGTCTAAGATGAGGCTCTTGCGAGCTTTCCCGCGCAACCACTGGCTGCACAAGATGGACTGGAGCCTGCCTGAAGCGCTCAGGGTGGATACCAAGGTGATTGCTACTGAAGACCACTGATCGCCACTGATTGCAACTGCCTGACGCGCTCATGGTGGATACCAAGGCGAGTGGCGCCCACGATCCGCACCGCGCTACCTATGCTTAACCGAACCCCTAACCCCAACCCGAAGCCTAACCCGAGGGACCTATCCCTAACTCAGGCGCGCGAGTGGCAAACGAACCGCACCGCGCTGCCTATGCTTGGCTACCTGGTGGAGGGGGCGTTCAGCTCGAACCCCTGCGGCTCCGACTCCTACCTCAACCCGCTCTACGACTTTCTGCCACGTGGCAATTGGGTCGTCGAGGCGGGAGTGTGCCAGCGGCCGTCGGACTTCATCCTCGACCCGACCTCGAACACGCTCTGTTGCCCGAGCCCTGACTACTGCTGCCCGCACGCGGCGGCCAACTGCAGCGCCGGCCGTGCCGCGGGCGTCGTCCTATTTGACCTGTCGACGGCCAACGGCGGCCAGCCGGTGCTCGCGAGCGCCACCTCGGATGACCTCGGATGACCTCGGATGACCTCGGATGACCTCGGGTGACCTCGGGTGACCTCGGATTGCCACCGATTGCGCAGGTGCTCGATCGCCACCTGGTCGGCGGCTGGCGCCGTCACTTTTGGGCGATCCCCAAGGCACAAGGTGTGGCCTCCCTCTGCTCGGCCGAGCGGGGCGAGTGGAATGGCGGCTCGCGGCAGCCGCCGTGCTTCTGGGCGATGAACGACGCGAGCGTGGCGAGATTGCGCGAAGTGTGGAGCGCGGCGCCGCCGCTCGCACGGCGCATCTATGACGATGACGACACGCACAATTGGAGAGGCTTCCATTGACTTCGCGACGCAGTATTGAACTGTCATTAGTATACGTGCCTCAGACCTTACTCAGACCCAATTGTGAACTGCGTAGGCTGTGACCCCTAAGATTGGCGTCATTCTGAGCGTTTTCCCAGCGAGCCGAACAGGTTAGCCAGCAGGCCACGAATCATGCGGGGCTTACCGCTGCTGCGTTCCACGCGCCGGCGCGACAGGGGGCGGTGGACATCACTAATATCAACCGGAGACGGGATGCGCAACCTCGGCGCCCGCGTGAAGCGCGCACGGCTGTGGTCATGGGTCGGGCGCCGGGCCGCCGCTGCGAGCCTCGGTGAGTCACTCGGGCCGCGGGCGGCATCTCCGTATTCCCCGAGCCCCTATTCACACACACCTTGGAAGTTTTTTCTTTTGCGGCGTCGCGCGCAAATACTCGTCAGAGACGCGGCGCGGTTCATGCCACATCTCACCACAGCTATCTTTGCCCGCGGTGATGCGGACGAGGAGGAGGATGGGGCGGGCGACGAGATCGTCCGCCCGCGCCGCCAAGCAAGCCAGCGCTCTGAGGACCCTTTACGTGATCCACAGCAATTCCGAGCCTGTACGTGCCGCGAAAGCTGGCGCGCCCTGCCGTTTCTGCCCGTTGACGCATATCCGTTGCCATTGCGCCCGCAGTCATCGGCAAGCTCCTCGCACTACGTCCATCTTCGGCTGAGGGTACCTCGCAGAGTTCCTCAGGACCATCGGCGACTGCTCGAGCGCTTCTACCTTCCAAGTCGCCACCTGCCGCACGGCGGCCGGCCAAGCGCGTCATACAGATTGAAGAGGACGAGGACGAGGACGACGTGCCGGACGACAGCGATGACGAGCCCGAGGACACCGACGATGAGCACGACGCCGAGGCCCCTCCGGGCGCTGCACGAGAGGCCTACGACGAGGCGGATGAGCGCGATCTCGGCGAGCACGGGCCGTTGCACGAGCTGATGCGCAAGTCGCGTCATCTCGATCCGGGTCTGCGTGTTCGCGCGGGAATAGGCGTGCTTCGCGTCGTGTGGAATGGCGTGTTCCTGCCACCGGCGGCCAACCTTGATGCTCGAGGCTTCATCAGCCTGCCCGCGGGCGGCCCCGGCCACGCTGGCGAGCGCTTCTGGCCGTCGGGTCTGCTGCGCCTCCTCGCACTGCAGACGGCCATCGGGCGGCAGAAGCTTCCGGGCTTCGAGAAAGGCAACGGCTGGGCCGCGCTCCAGTACAAGGGACACTCGCTCGATGCGCTGCGGGAGCTCGCGGGCGTAGACAAAGGTCAGCGCGGCGCTCGGCGTCACGAAGGCGGCGGCGGGAGCGGCGGCGGCGGGAGTGGCGGCCGCGGCGTGCCGCGTGCCTATCGGATGCGCGACGGGGACAGCTCGAGTGGGAGCGAGGATGTGGAGGACATGGACGAGGACGAGGCTGAGGACGATCTGGCAGGCGAGGCGTCTGTCGATGACGACTTGCAGGGAAGCGACGACGACTTTTTCCCTGCCGCGCTGGCGCGAAAACGCAAGGGCGCACCAGGCGGTGGCACCGGCAGCAGCAGCGGCGGTGGCGGCGGCAGCAACGGCGGCGCCGCCGCTCTGGGGCCGGCCAAGCGGGCGCGGCCCGACCCGGCGGTGGCGCCTCTCGAGGTGCCACGCTGCCCGAGGCATGCGCGGGCCGTTGGCGGGTTGCGCGCCGTACCGAGCGGCGTCATCTTCCGGACGCTCGAGGGGCTTCACGAGGCGGGCGTGCATGTGGGGAAAAAGCACGGCGTCTCGGGCACGGACGCGCACGGTGCCCACTCCCTGCTGCTCACGCACTGGCCCGGAGATCACGTCGACGACAGCGGCGACACGTTCACCTACGCGCATGGGACGCCAGCGACGGCGGCCGAGCACGCGGCCGAGCACGCCGAGCATTGGCTCTCGCTCTCAGCAGCCAGGGGTCGCGCCGTGCGCGTGGTGCGCCACCACAAGCTGCGATCGAGCTTCGCGCCGCACGGCGGCTACCGGTACGATGGGCTCTACACTGTCGAGGCACTCGAGGATGGACGCTTCCGCTTTCGCCTCGCGCCCGCTGAGCAGCAGCCGTGCCTGCCGTGGGAGCGTGCGAGGATGGCACAGCTCGCCGCTCTGACCGCAGAGGAGATCGACGAGCGTGCACGAGCGCGCCAGCGGCATCAGCAGGCTCGTGCGGCGGCAGCGGCGGCAGCGGCAGCAGGAGCAGCAGCGGACGCGGACGGCGCGGTGCGGCCAGTGCGGCCGGTGCGGCCCGCGCTGTTGGCTCGCGCAGGCAAGGCGGCTCCAGCAGAGCATCGGCTCGACGCGCGGCGGCGGCATCCGGTGAGCTTCCAGCGATGGGTCGAGCGACGTGTTCAGCAGCGCAGCACGCCGCTGAATTCGAATCGGGGGGTTCACTCGCACCGGGGGCATGCGCACGGGCGAGAGGCAGCACGCGGCGAGAAGCGTCGCCGTGAGGCCGTCGACCTTGAGGCCGCCGAGAGCCATAGCGGCGAAGCTGAGGGCAGTGGTGCGGACGAGCTCGAGGTCCACGGCAGCGGTAGTGCCGTCGTCGAGCCTCCGCGTCCGCTCCCGCCCGTGCGGCTGAGCTTCGCGGCACTGCGGCAGGGCCTTGCGTTTGCTGAGCTGCCAGCCTACCCGCATCGTCACAGCCCCTTCTGCCACCTGTGCCATGGCGTCACGCTGCCCCCGTGGCATGGGCGACTGGCCGGCAGTCAAGGGCTTGGGCATGATGAGGATCGCCTCGAGGCGGCGCTCGGCGGGCTGCGCGACGGGGTACACTGTGTGAGCTGCAGCCGCACTTACTGCACGCATTGCCTGGGAGTGCTCGTAGGGGCGACAGACAGCGTCAGCGACGGCGCCGCCGGTGCTGCCGACGCCGAGGGCGATGTGTGTGCCGCTGGCGCGGGCACCCCAATGAGCGCCCCAATGCCAGTGAGGGAGCGCGCGCAAGCGCTCGACGCCTTCATCCGTCAGTCGGCGCGACGATGGCGCTGCCTCGTGTGCAGCCGAACGTGCCCGTGCACACGTCACGGCCCGACGAACCCGGCTGCCGCCGCCGCCGCCACTGCAGTCGACGAGCGCCATTCACAGTGGACGAGCGCCGTTCACAGCGGACGAGCCGCTTATACAGCGGACGAGCGCCATCAGCGCGCGGGCTGGCCTAGTCAATGCACCACCGATTGGAAGGCGCCGCACGCAAAGCCTCTCGCCGAGCTGCCCTGTCTGCCCGGCGGTGGCAGCGGCAGCGGTGGCAGCGGCAGCGGTGGCAGCGGCGGCGGCGGCGGCGGCACCGGCGGCATGCGTAACCATGGCAAGGCGCCGCTCGTGCCGCCCTCGCTCCAGCAGCAGCGTCTCGATGCACGATGGCCCAAGGTGGGGGGGGGCGGCTCGATGCTACCTCCGCCGCCGCGGCCGCCCCGAGCGACTCCTCCTGGCTCCAACGTACCGAATGTACATTCGCATAGCTCCACCGCTGAGATCCGCCCGCGGAGCCGCATGGGCCGGGCGGCGGCCGGCAGCATGCGCGCGCGCCCGTTGGCCACCATCGATGCTATGCTCGAGAGGCTGCAGCGCCGGCGCGAGGACGTGAGCGCCGTCTTGGGCGCCTCGCACGACGGCGCGTCGCCGTCGGCGCGCCGCCATGTGCCAGCCGACAGGCCCTCGCCGCAAGCAGGTCGGCGAAAGGCACGAGTGCCTCAGGCAAATGGGGACGCCCGTCGCGACGCGAGCCAACGGACGGATGAGCAGCGAGTGGTGGACGTGGGGTCAGATGTCGGTGAGAGGGCGGCCGCCGGCGCGGCGCCTCGAGAGCGTCCCATTCACATTCACGGCGCGGCGTCTCGAGAGCGTCCAGCTGCTGCCGCCGCAAGCAGCGCCGTGAGTGCACCGCCCGTGTGCGTCCTCAACCTGGCCCCAATGCCGCTGCCGACGCTGCCGCTACCTGCGGGCTTTGCGCTCGTGCCACTCATCGACGGCGCGACGGTGGACGCCCTGGCGCCCGCCCCCTCGCCGCTGCCACCCATGGTCGCCGCGCAGCCACTCGCAGCCGCCTTTGCGGCCGCATCTGACCGCCCGGCGGCGGCGGCAGCGGCGGCAGCGGCGGCAGCGGCGGCAGCGGCAGGTGCGACGACATCAGGGCGGTGGGCTCTGCCCATAGGGCCTCGCCTCGCTGACGAGCTGCCGTTTCACTTTGAGCGTCTGCGCTGCGCCCTGGCGGTGCTCACTACGGCGCTCACTCACGGAGGTCTCGCAACGCGCGCCAAGGCGGCTGAGCGGTGCGGCGCCTTTCCGCCCGAACTGCACGCCGCACTGCGCGCGAGCCGCGCGCTGTGGAGTGCGAGCAGCGTGCCAGCCGAGGCGACCGAGGCGGCGGCCGACGCGGCGGCCGAGGCGGCGGCCTTTGCGCAGCGCCTCGGACGGGTGCTGGTGGAGGGGGCGACGACGATGCGTGTGCTCGACAGCGCGCCGAATGGTGCCATGCCGTGGTGGGTGGAGCACCTCGCTCCCGGCACCGAGGGCGAGGCTAACTGCCAGCTCAACGACGAGACGAAACACGCACACCCCGCTGACGGTAGCAGCGCCGCCGCCGCCGACGTGCCGCTGACGGACGCGAAGGCGGCCCTCGCGCATGCCGCGCGCACGCACGTGCGCATCCGCGCGCTGTGCCTCGAATGGCTGCGTGCCCTCGGCGACGCAGCGCTCGAGACAGCGCGCGCCCTAGCGGCGTCCGGGGTCGAGGCGGCCGGGGCGAGGAAGAGCGCCGACGCGAGCGCGGCCGATCTGCGCCGGATGCTCCTGCACCAGGCGCGTGCCACGATGCGTGAGCTGCTCCCGCTCGTGTGCATGCAGCGTGAGGCGCACGCCCTCGCGCCACTGCCACCGCCACAGCGCGATGAGCTCCTCCACATTCCCTACGCTACCGGCACGGCACTGCGGCCGCCGCCGCCGCAGCAGCAGCAGCAGCAGCCGCAGCACGGCGCTGCCGACGCGCGTGCCCCCAAGCTGATCGCGTCCCTCCGTGAGCCTTACTCGGCGCCCGCGCGGCCAATCGACCGACCACTCCTCGCGCTTTGGCATCGGCTGCTACGCGTGCTCGACGATCTTCCGCTGCCGACCGCCGCCGAGCGTGGGGCTCTCCGCTGGATGGAGGACGAGTCGCCGTGGGCAAAGGACTCGGAGAGTGCCTCCGCGGCTCAGGCGGCAGCGGAGGCGGCGCGCGCCTTTTGGGGTGAGGGGATCGCGCCCTCTGATTGCCTCTGATTACCGTTGATGACCTCTGATTGTCCCCCTCATCGGCGTGCTGCAGGCGGTGAGGGGATCGCGCCCTCTGATTGCCTCTGATTACCGTTGATGACCTCTGATTGTCCCCCTCATCGGCGTGCTGCAGGGCTTCTCAACTCCGAGATGCGGGCCGTGGGCATCGCACTGCCCGCCGGGAGCGCCCACGAAGGCCTCGAGAAGTTGAACTTGATAGAGTGGCGGGTCGCGTGCCTGCACACGCTGCTGCCGCTGTACGCCCTCGACGGCGCTGGGGCCGCAGTGCCCCAGCTCGTCGCCCTTCACATCGACGCCCACGACAGCAGCGCCGGCGCTGCAATAGGCGGCGGCGGCGGAGGAGGAGGCGGAGGCGGAGGTGGTGGTGGAGGAGGAGGAGGCGGCGGCGGCGGCGGCGGCGGCGGTTACTTGCGCCCCAACTGGCCGTTGGTACTCGAGCTCACCTCAAGGGTCGCGCGCTCTGGTGCTGCGGATGCGGCGTCGGCCCGCGCGATGCTCTGCCTCTGCTGCTCGCTCTCGAGCGTCTGGGGCGGTGCCCTCGACGGCGCGCTCGGCGTCTACCGGTGGGAGCTCGAGGCGCTCGAGACGGCGCCTCGGCGCGCGCCGCGGACGTTGGCAGAGTGCCGATTCCCGCCGCTCGAGGAGTGGGCCGTACCGGTACGGCGCGACGGCACGCCCCGCGCCGTGCCGGGCGCTCCGTCGGTCGGTGGCGGTTACAAGGCATGCATGTGCGCGGGGGGGGAGAGCATGCGCGTGCTCGCGCTGCGCTTCGTGATGGCGCAGGTACGCTGATGGCCACTGATGACCTGCCTTGCATGCAAGTGCTCACAACGGCGCTGCGCTGCGTGATGGCGCAGGCCCTCGTGCGTTTCCATCGCGTCGCCATCCAGGCCAAGAGCAAGTTGCTCACGTGGGCCAATGAGGCGTGCTGCGTCGCCGGGCTGCGCGCCATACGCGACGAGAGATGCGCTGGCGGTGCCGGCGGCGCTGGCGGCGCTGGCGGCGCTGGCGGCGCCGGCGGCGCTGGCGAGAGCGGCGCCGGTGCGGGCGCGGCCGTCGACTTACTATGGGCGCGCTCAGCTTTGCTCCTCGTGTGTGCCCACCTGCCCTACGACGACGCCATGGCCCCGAAGGCGCTCCAGGAGGCCAGCCGACGGTTACACCGGCTCCGAGGCGCCGGGGCCGATGCGCCCGGGACGGCGCTCGGGACGGCGCTCGGGACGGCGCTCGGGACGGCGCCCGTCGAGGTGTGGGAACATCTAGGGGCGTCGTGCGCCGCGGCGCGCTGCGTGCTGCTCGAGGCGAGTGCTGTGCTCGTGCAGCTGGCCCTGCGGCGCCCGTCGGCCGTACGCGTGCGTCCCTTTGTCGCGACGCTCGACGCCACCCTCGCAGTCTGCACCAAAGCTCGCGACGCCGAGGCCGCAGGCGCCGTCGTGAGCGCGACCGCGCCGTCGCCGTCGTCGGCCTCGTCGCTGGCAGCGGACGACGCGGCGGTCGCGCGGCGTGGCTTCGCATTGCTCCGCGTGCTACTGAGCGCCGTGCCCCTTCGCGACTACGCCGTCGACGGCGGGCTGCTCGAGGTGCTCAGTACGACGCTCGCGCACCACGTGCGCCACGGGATGCCGGAGCTCTGCCTCGAGGCGCTCCAGGTGCGTTGATTGCCACTGATGATCTGCCTTGCATGCACGTGCTCACCACGGCGCTGCCGGAGCTCTGCCTCGCGGCGCTCCAGGTGCGTTGATTGCCACTGATGACCTGCCTTGCATGCAAGTGCTCACCACGGCGCTGCCGGAGCTCTGCCTCGCGGCGCTCCAGGTGCTCGAGACGGCGCTCGAAACGGCCGCGACGCCGGTGCCAGCGGCCAGCGACACGAGACCCGCGCTGGGCGGCGGCGGCGGCGGCAGCGGCGGCGGCGGCAGCAGCGGTGGCGGCGGCGTTGGCGGCGGCGACGGCGGCGGGGACGACGACGACGACGACTGCGACATCATCCTTGCGGCCGCGCGTAGCGAGTGGACGAGCGCGCTGGTTCGCCAGCTGCAGCAGCCGTGCTGGCGCACCCCCAACGCCGCGGGGGGGGGCTCAGCTCTGCAGGATCGGCTCTCGCGCCTCCACACGTGCTCAGTGGGCGCCCAGGACGGCGCCGCCGGCGCTCCGATGCTGCTGAGCATTCTCGTGCGCTGCTGGGGGCGTTCCGAACGGCTGCTGCTCGAGAGTGCCTTGACGAGCAGCGGCGATGCGGTGCGCAAGGACACGGCGCTCCGCCATGCAGCGAGTGCATGGAGCGCGGCGACGGGCGAGCACCAGTACACGGCTGGGGTCGACCGCAAGCAGCAGCCGGGCGCACCGAGCCTCGCTGAGCGCCAGGCACGACGGTGCGTGCCCGCGTGGTTTGCGCGCCACTTTCTGCGCCCGCTCCAGGGCGCCGACGAGCAGCTCGAGCGCAAGATCGTGCAAGACTTCGTCCAGCCGCGGCTCGAGGAGCTGGAGAGGATCTGGTGGGTCGCCTTCATCGAGGGTTCGTCAGTCCCCCTGTCCTGTGCATGCATGTGCTCACCACGGCGCCCCCTCCCCTCCCCACAGGTGGGTCGCCTTCATCGAGCCGCGCGTGCACCCAACGCTGCAGCCGATGCTCACGCAGGAGCTGCGCGCGCTCGCGAGACGGCATCCGGCGGCCCTCGCGCTGCCCTCGCCGCTGCTGCAGACGCTCGTGCGCGCGCCGGTCGTGTCAGTCGAGGCGACTCCCTTTGAGGCGGGGCGCGTGGCACTGCTCGCCACAGCGCTCGAGCACGTGGCGAGCACCGTGCAGCCGGGGGGAGCAGTGCGGACGGGTGGAGCGTCCGAGGCGCCCTACGCCGCCCCACCCCCCGCAGATGCGCCCACAAGGAGCGCCTTGCAGCGCCAGGAGCGAGCGCTCAAGAAGATGGCGCAAACGCTCCCTCGGCTGCTCGACGAGGTGCGCAGCGGTGGGCCTGGCGGCTCGGAGGGCGTGCGCCGGTACGCCGAGTTTGCGGTGCGTGCGGCGGCGCTGCTGCTCAGTCGACTGCCCTTCGTGCTTTGTGCCAATTCGAGCGTCATGCTCGGCTGCCTCATTGACCTGCTGCTCGCCGAGGGCGCCGCGTCGGCGCCCTACTCGGCGTGCGTGCACCCCGAACTAGACGGCGTGCTGGGCGGGCTATGCCGCATCGCGCGCGACCACAACAGCGACTTCCGATCGTCGGTCCGCAAGCTCGGTCAAGGCTTCCTCTTTCCCGAGGATGGTGCTCGCACGAGTGGCGTGCACGGCGCGGGCGGCGCGAGAGGCGTGCACGGTGCCGGCGCTCATGCGAACGAAGGCGAGGCGAAGGATCCGGGGATGAGCGCGCTCTTCAGGCCTCATCAGGATCCGGGGCAGAGCGCGCTGATCCTCGCGCTCATCAAACCCCATCGGCACATGGCGCGCGAGCTGATTGTAAAGGACTTGCTGCTGCCTCGCTGCCTACTACCGGCCACCCTGCCCAGCGCCTTCTCGGAGCTGAGCAACTGCGCGACCGTCGCTTACAAGGCGCTGTTCACAGTCTTACAGCTCCTCAAGGCGCTCGGCCGCGCACCGAACGCGCTCGATTCGGAGGATGCGAAGCTGGCCACCATGGCTGTGCTGCCGGTGCTCGCGCACTCCGCGCTCAGATGCACTGGCCTGAGCGGCCCCGAGTGCCACTACAACAAAGCGCTGCGCACGACCATCTTCTTCACGCTGTTCAAGCTGCAGGTCAAGGCACCGGGCTCGACGCGTTCGGTGCTGCAGCTCCTCATCGCCGAGCAGGTGTGCTGATTGCCTCTGATTGCATGTGACTGCATGTGATTGCAGCTCCTCATCGCCGAGCAGGTGTGCTGATTGCCTCTGATTGCCTCTGATTGCCTCTGATTGCAGCTCCTCATCGCCGAGCAGGTGTGCTGATTGCCTCTGATTGCATGTGAGATTGTGCCCCTCATCATAAGTCCCTCCTCATCGCCGAGCAGGCATCGCGAGCGAAGCTGCTACTCCAGGCACTCACCACGGCCTATGTACACCGCGCGCACGCGGCGCTCAAGGCGGAGGTGCGCAACGTGGCCGATCGCGAGCTCGCCTGGGGACAGAAGAGCACTTTTGGCAACTCGAAGCTCCGAAGCGAGCTGGATGCGAAGGGCCTGGGCGAGCTGTGCAAGCGCTGGTATTGCGAACGCTCGCCGCTCAACGCGCTCGTCGAGTGGCCGCACCAAGCTCCGATCAGCTACCCCCATGACACGAGCCAGATGCAGCTGGATGAGCTCAGGGAGAGCCTGCCGACGCTCGTACGTGAGTGGGGCACCGTGCAAAGGACGCCCGAGCTCCTCAAGGTTGGTGAGTGCGTCGAGCACCTCAACATCGACGCAGAGTCCCAGAGGATCCGCCAAAAGAATGTGGCCCATGGCCTTCACAAGTTGTGGCTCGAGCACGTCGCACCCACTTGCGCCGAGATCATCGCGAGGCTCGGGAAGACGGGGTGAGAAACCGTCAAGCGCTGGCCCCGCGCCCCTCCCCGCCTCGTTTTGAGACGTTTCGCATAGCGCACCCACCTCATTGCAAGCTCCATCCGTGAGGGATTTATCCGAATAGGCGGCCCTTCAGACGGAGGAACCGCCCACGGTGTGTGCGGTGGGGGAATTTGAAGTCGGGAGGTGGTGCAGGCGCACCTGCCTGCACCCTATAGCTGTACAGTCGTCGACGAGTAGTCAATCAATACCTACTACTGTACAACTAACAAAAAGTGCCGAGGTCTGCCATCCGCCCATGATGAGGATGCATCCGCCATGATCCCAGACCGCCCAGTCGTCACTGGTGTCCGGTGCCGCGCGATGTGGCGAAGTTGCGCGCACACCGATCAACTACCCACGCACACGCACGTCGCCAAGGTCGGGGCTTGACGTGCACGTTCAAAGCTCTTGCTTCTCAATCTCCTCAGGCTCGGACGCACCAGCCCCACCGCCTGGCGTCCGGAAGCCGGATCCATCCTTCATGCCCCCCATGGCCTGCTCAAGATTTCGCAGCTGCTCAATGTCCATGTCCGAGGCGCCGCCAAACGAGATGCCCATGCTCTTGAGCTTCTTTAGGATCCGGGCCTTCTCGGGGTCTTTTTCGTAAGAGAAGTCGCCATTCATCTGAGCCTTGAGCTTTGCCCATGTGTCAGGATCAATGCCTTCAGGCGCGTCTCCACCGAATGCAAACCCGCCGGGCCCTGGGCCTCTGGGCTTGCGCTTCTTCTCCGGATGCAGCTCTTCCCAGCGCGAGACAGCGTTCTCCTTCAGGGCCAAAGCTTGCAGCTCCTCCTTGGACAGCGAAGCTGGCGCATCAATATCGAGTTCCTTGAAGATCTCACGCAGCTGCCGGGTCGTCTTCATGCGAACCGCCTTCAACACGTCGTCATTTGCTGCGCAGCTGATGGCGAATACGGCGACGAGGCACAGCAGCGAAGCACGCATCATATTCATCTCCTTCTGGTACTCCGCCGCGTGCCGCCGACGCGTGCGCCGACCGCACAGGGGAGGAGAGAAATGCAGGGTTGTGAACGACCGTGTGAAAACTTGCCGTAAACTTATCCAGCTGCCACCCACAGCAGCGATCCGCACATTTTCACAGTGCTCGCACAGGACAATCTACAGAGACAACTGAAATCCTCTCCGGCCCTTCACCGCATCTTGCAACGCTGTTTTTGCTGCATCTCCCAAAATAATGTTCAAAAGGCCGAGGTTGTTCAGGACCGTGTTGACCATCAGCGCCTCCGCGATCGCCTTGGCGCCCTCATCCCCGATGCTGAGGTTGCTGTAGAGGACTAGCTTGGTCAAGACCGTGTTGACCTTCAGCGCCTCCGCAATAGCCTTAGCTCCCTCAACCCCGATGGAGTTGTACCCGAGGTAGAGGTTGGTCAACACCGTGTTGACCTTCAGCGCCTCCGCAATCGCCTTAGCACCGTTGTCGCCGATCTTGTTGTCGTTGAGCCACAGCTGGGTCAGGACCGTGTTGACCTTCAGCGCCTCTGCGATCGCCTTGGCACCGTTGTTTCCGATGGGGTTCGAACCGAGGCGCAACTCGGTCACCACCGCCATGAAAATCAGGTCAGATGCGATGAGGATGGCGTCGGCGGGTTGGAGGTTCTGATTAAAGAAATTGGCCACCGTCTGGTCGCGCGTCATGCCCGAGATCATGATACCCTTCTCCGCGCCAATCTTGGCGAGCATCGTGGCCGACTCAACGTCGAACCTGTTCTTGAGCAAGTTGCAGTTCTTGAGCACCGATGTAGCAGGGATGAGATAGGCGATGAGCATGGCCGCAGCCACGTGGAGCCCCCTATTGGACATGTTGAGCTTGGTGACGCCATCCTCGCGCATTAGCTGGACCGGGATGCCGCAAATGACTCTCGAGCCCGCACAGGCAACAGCTGCGATCGTCAGTTCCAATGGCGGCTCTCCTTCGCCTGAGATGCAGCTGTTGAGAGCATCCCTAGCTGTACCATGTAGCAAGGACGGGGGGCGCGTGTTGCCAGCCCCGTTTCGCAGATCCGCGGCCCGAACAGCAGCCACGTCCACCACATAGCCGTAGCCATGGAGGCGCGCAAGCCCAGGCAGCATCCGCCCCGCTACGGCCGCGTCCCCGTGCCGGCCGGCCTCGATGAGCTGCTCCACGTCAAGGTCGGTGATCTCATCCAGACGTGTGGGTACTGGCTGCCCGTCGCGGCGGCACAGGCGCGAGCAGAGGACACGTTGCGCCAGCGCCCGCCAAAATCGAGTCACGCCCTTGAGCTCGGCCAACGTGGCCACGTCCACCAGGCCCAGAGCAGCCTCCATGGCATCCGCCGAGAACGAGGGCTGCTGCAGCGGCTCGGGCGGTAACGTGGAGCTGGCCGGCTGCTGCGGCGCCTCAACGACATCTTCCGGTACAAAAGCCGGCTCGGCGTTTGACGCCGCTGCAGCGTGCGACGCGTGCTCCTCCGCGCTGCCAAAGTCACCACCCGCGCCGATCAGCGCGCAGAGTTCGGGGGCGCGCTTTCCGTTGAGTCGGGAGGCGATCGCGTGCTGGATGTGCTTGAGCGCGATGGGGGCGTCCAGATAGAGGGCGTCCTCGATGAGCTGGATGAGCTGGAAGAGCGAATCGCTCTTCCAGCTCATCCACGTATAGTCTGGGTCGTTCAGCTTGCACACCATCTGAAGCGTCGAGGCCATGATCGTGGGCATGGGATAGATGCCATCCTCGGAGGTGGCGAGATCCATCAGATCCTTCAAGGTGCCCATGAGTCGGGCTGCATCGCGCGACAACGTGACCTCCTCTCCGTCTCGCGCTCGCACGCATATTTGCTCCTCGTGCTTGGCCTTCTTCGCCGTGGGCGCCTCCTCCTGCTCCTCCGCCGAAGGCGCACGCATATTTCTGCAGAACGTAAAATAGGGTTGTGAACGGGCCGTGTGAAAACTCGGCCGATCCTAGCTTCCTTGAGCGTAAACTTGGTCGCGTGTTTGACTTGAATTGCTGTTCATCAGAGCTACACAAGCAGCCTGGTGAGCGCGACAACCCGGTCCCTGCTAAAGCTAGACCAGGCTTACATCGCGGTGGGTGGGCGGGACCACTCCGCTCTCATCAGAGAGCCAGACGAGAATGCGACCATCGTTCGAGGATCTCCCCAACGAGGTGTATGCACCCGGTCCGTGCCTTCCGTTGGAATTAAATCGGGATGCGCATCAAACAGTTTCGAGATTCCCTTGAATCTGAAACGTGAGCAGCATATCTCCCGGTATGCGTCCGCACGGTACCCCATATGCCCAATACCCCTTCCCCCTGGTTGGGCCCCTGTGGTAGCTCTGCCAACAGTCTCATCCCACGTTGAGTTCACGGCCGCTTAACTGTTGGGGTCAAGCGGCAGTAAACTTGGTCGCGTGTTTGACTTGAATTGCTGTTCATCAGAGCTACACAAGCAGCCTGGTGAGCGCGACAACCCAGGATCGGCGAGATCCAGCCCAAATGACCCGAAAACCCAGTTGGGCGCCTACGGCTGTTGGAGCAACGTCGCCCGAAGCCGAGTAAAGGCCCGCGAAGGAGGCGAATTGGCCACCATGCGGAGCGCCGCCCCCACATAGTCGTGGGGTCCCTCGGCGACCGGCGGC
>Ga0210240_101232_pt1 | contig 20084 bp, 5 predicted proteins | sample ChrtobMetP5a_4mM_FD_155463 | JGI IMG/M metagenome (GOLD analysis project Ga0210240, IMG submission 155463) | Chrysochromulina tobin associated microbial communities from unialgal haptophyte culture, Seattle, Washington, United States - P5a_4mM | ecosystem: Host-associated > Algae > Haptophytes >...
TCGGCGGCGGGGGCGGGGGCGGCGCAAAGGTTGACTGTGGGAAGGTGGCCGGTGGCGGCTGCGCAAAGGGCGATTGGGTAAACGCTGACTGCGGAAAGGCCTCGAGGACTGGCGCGACTATGCGCGGAGCCTCGGGCAGACCGGTATGGACGGCAGATTCGTGGAAGGCAGATTCTTGCGCTTGTAGGATCGACGCGAGGTCGGGTGACGCCTCATCTGGCGAGTCGAGCGACGCCGAGAGGTTAGGGTACGCGTCGAAGGGTACAGCCGCCACGATGGGGTGGAGCGGATGGGGCTCTGCAGTGGTGGGATCGATTGAAATGGGGTGGAGCGGATAAGGTTCCATCGTCACCATGATTGCTTCTCGCGCACGCTGCTCCGCGGCCGCGACTGCTGCCTCGCGTGCACGCTGCTCTGCCTCAGACGCGCGCCGCTCCGCTTCCACAGCGCGCGCCTCGGCCGCCGCCTCGGCCGCCATGGCCGCCTGCTGCGCCGCCGCGGCGGCCGCCTCTGCTTCCTCCGCTCGGCTGGTCGCCAGGGCTGCGCGCGCGTCCGCCTCACTCGTGATAAGCGGCAGCGGCGTCGGCGAGGCCCTTGCCGACGTTTGGCAGCTTAAGCGGCAGACGGCATCTTCGAGGGCGGTAGCCACTTCCGCAATCCGCTGGGACGTCCCAGCGGCACTGCTACTGCGCTCAGGCAGCCGCGGTGCGGGCAGTGCCGGCGTTACGCCTGCCGCCGTGCCTTGGAGAGCGGCCGCCCATTGGTGGCGCTGCCGCTCCGAGACCTCGTACATCTGCCCGAGCTCTTCTAGCTGGCGCGCGAGGTCCTGGGAGCGTCCAGTCTGCGCCTCGAGCTGCTCCTGGACGGCCTCTAGCGAGCGCTTCTGCGCCTCCATGAAATGCTGAGTCAGCTGCTCCTCGCGCCGTGCTGCGGCGAGCTGCAGCTTGCGGATGTATTCGGTGCGCTGCGTGAGCATCTTCTGGAGCACGTCCGCTCGCTCGCGGCTCGAGACCGCATCGGCTTTGAGCGAGCTCACCTCCCGTAACAGGGTCTGCTTCTGGGCCAGCAGCTGCTCGGCGCGCACGGCGTGGTTACGCCCGCGCTCCTCAGCCGCCGCGAGGTCAGCCGCGTGCCCCTGGATGCGTGCGTTCACCTTCCCGAGCGCCTCGTCAAGCTCGGCAGCGCGCGCGTGCCCGGCGCGACGCTCGGCGAGCACCTCTTCCTCACGTAGCCTGTGGAGGGCCGACACGCGCTCGTCGAACGTGCGCTGCGCCGCCTGCGCCTCGCGCGTGCGCTCCTCAGATAGTGCCTCGAGCTGCGCCTTGTGCTCCATGTGCGCATGCCTCGCCGCAAGCTCAATCTGCTCGTTGCGCTTGACGAGGCGCAGCACCTCGGCCTGGCTCTCGCTCAGCGCACTCGCCGCGCGCTTGGCGTCGTCGCGCAGCCGCTCGCGACGCGCCTGGTCGCTCGTGAGCGCCTCCCTCATGCCGCGCACCTCATCGTGAGCTGCCTCTCGCTGCCTGTTCGCTTCGCCCAGCTCGACCTGCAGCTTGTCGATCTGCTCCTGCAAGGCCGACGCGTCCCGGCGAGCCTCGGCACGCAAGGCCTTGACCTCGGCGGCGCGCTGCGCGCGCTCCTCGGCGAGCACGTTCTGATGGCTCGTCTCCATCTCGTCCCGCTCTTGCTGCATCTGCTGCAGGCGCAGCTGCACCTCGGTCCGTACGCTCGTCGCGTCCTGCCGCTGCTCGTCCGCAGCAGCCTTGTTTCGAGACGCTGCAGCGAGCGCCTCCTGCCGTTGCTTGCGTGCGACCTCGAGGTCAGCGTCGATCCGCTTCGCATCAGCCTCTCGCCGCTCGACAGCATCACTGAGCTCTCGTATGCGCTTCTCGCACGTCTGCACCTCGACACGCCTCGCCTGGAGCTTGCGCTTCTCCTCGGCTAGCTGCGCGTCGCGCTCACCGAGCTCGCGGCGCGCGGCAGCAAGAGCTTGGCCGCGAACCTCGAGCTCGGACCGCAATGCCGCCGTCTCCACGTCGTACCGCTCAAGCTCCGCGTCACGCTCGCGGAGTAGCGAAAGATTGTAAGTGAAGTCGTGCTTCAGCCGCTCGAATTGACGCTGCTCAAGCGCAAGCTGCTGGGTGAGTAAGTTCTCGCGAGAGGTCGCAGCAGGCTCTTCGACAACATCGGTAAGTGTACGGGTTGCCTTGGCTAGCTTGATCGCAGTCGTATCATAAGACTGCATGGGAATCTCCTCCTCATCAGGTGGTTGCTGTTCATCAGGCCAGTCTTCGCCTGGCATGTCGTCGAGATATGGGCCGACATTAGACAGAACAGCCTTGTTCATAGCAGCAGAAGGGGACGGGTGGAGAAGATTGACGGCTCTTGCCGCCTTCGTGCTGAACTTGTTCGTCGGCGTGGTTGACACGGAGAGCCCCGCTACGGGACTGGGAGTGGGGGCGAGGTGGACTGCATGAGGGAAAAGTTCGAAAAGTAGCCCAGCGCGGCGCTCCGATTTGGTGTGTGCATGTGAATAGCGAATGGCCCATCTGCCGTCTGCAGCGATTCACAACCGATGTCGAAATCGATGAAGTACTTTCTCCCGGGACCCCTGGGCGCCATAAAGAATGCACGTGCTTGCGGAGGCTCGGCACGCGGCTGTGGAGCGTCAGCGCGCAGCGGCGGAGAGGCAGGCCCATGACACAGCCAGGGCGAGAGTGCTCGGCGATCTAGCACCCGTGAGCATCACGGTACGCCGCGCTAGCACATTTGAGCAGACGAAGAGCACGGGGCCTCGCTGGGAACACGATCACCCCGTGCCGACCTCGGCGCTGGCGGCCCTCGCGCAGCTCGATGCGCACGTGACCGCGCGCGCACCAGCTGCGCTTCCGCCCGCAACCGAGGTGGCTCCACCAATGCCGAAGCGCCAGCGCAGCTCCGGGGCCCGGACGACAATCGAGGACAAGATCCGACCGCTGGTCGAATTCTTGCGCGAAAACGAGGACCGCGAGGCCATGGGGGGCGCACAGCGCTGCTCGAGCCCCTCATCGAGCCCCTCGAGCAGCTTGCGCTTCGAGCCCGCTGACGCGCTGTCGGCAGCCGAGCACATTGTGCGTATTCTCGGGAGACAGGGCGATCCCGACCATCGTTGGCGCTGCCTCGGGCTCGAGCCGTGTGCAGGCACGCTGCCGCGCACGTTGCTGCGGAAGCGGTTCCTCGCGCTCGCACTTCTCGTTCACCCGGACAAATGCCACCTCGAGGGAGCGCACGAGGCGTTCGCAGCTCTAGAGAAAGCGTTCCGCGAGCTGATCAATTTGACGCGCGCTGATCCATGCATCCTGGCTAAACATTGATGCGGCGCCCGTGGGCCCGTCGTGGAGTCTGGTTTACTACCTGGATCAGCTCGTGGTATAATTTGGTGGCTGAAACTGTTGGGTGTTCAGCTGCGCCAGGGCATTCCGCTGCCCAATGATTAGAAAGTCATCGCCGCGCAGAGTCATTCAGATTGGCTAGACGGAGCGCAGACGCCTGAGTAGGGTCGTTATTCAAAGAGTCGAAAAGCCGATCTGAATGGGCGATCCTTCTCTTGCAAGTCAACACAATCACATGTCAAGTCAATCAGCAATTCAGCATGGATGCGATGGATGAACAGGCCGCGGCGCTGGTCCTCGCTGCTCGAGTCCAGCAGTGGCTGTGCGAGGCCGCTCGTGACATTGCTCCATCTGAGCATCTAGACGAGCTTTGGGCCACACCGCGTGCGGCGGTGGTCGCGAACGAGACATCAGCGTCTGCTGGGGACTACATTTGCCGGGCTCCGAGTGTGCTCTGGGGCAGGCTGCTCGCAAAGCAGCGCGGTCGCGGGCCCGTTCGAGTGGTAGTCACCTCGGCTTATGGGATCATGCGCGAGCGTGAATACAGCAGCGCCGGTGCCATTGGCGAGGCGCTGCTTTCTGCTCTTCCTGACGGCGCTAGGCAGACCATTGCGGATGCACGCACGCGCCGGGATGGCTGCCTAGTCCTGACGACGCGCGTGCACCTGTGCCGTCAGCATGCATCCGGTCTGGTGCAGTGCACGGCATGTGGCGACTTCTTTTCGGGAGCGCACGGGCTGCGCGAGCACTGGAACTTTAAGCATAAAACGAGTTACGAGAGCGCACGAACCTCGGCAGCAGCGGCGTGCAAGGCCTTAGTGCCATACGGCCGTTTCGCTGTCGACGAGGTCGTGCTACTCCGCGTCGGGACGGCGCGCGCAGAGATGGCCGCCAAACTGGCGGCTGAGTTGCCGGCAGGGCTAGCAGCTGCGCGCGACGGCGATCTGGGAACGCTCGAGGCGCTGTTGGCAGCCGGGTGGAAGCCGCAGACGGCGGCCGATCGGCACGGCTCAAGCGCGCTGATCTGGGCTGCGGCAGGAGGCCACCTAGCCGCTTGCGAGCTATTGCATGCGCACGGAGCGTCTGTAACCTATCAGCAGCCAAACGCAGGGAAGGGTGGCTCTGCAAAAGACGCAGCTGCGGTCCTCGAGGACTCTTCAGCCTTTGGTGAGGTAGGTCTCGACTCCCTCGACGTCCTCCAACTCGTGCGCACCTTGAACGCGAGGCTGCATCCGCACGTCACGCTGGCCGACGATGCCGTGTTCGAGCACCCGACTGTACACGAGCTTGCTCGCCACATGCATTCGATGGTCACAGCGCGTCTGTGCGAATCGTCACAATCGTCAACTTGTGCGCATCGTGAGTCGTGGGAGGAGATGAAGAGAGTTGCGGAGGTGGACCAGGTGGCGCCGGAGGCGCAGGAGGCGCCGGAGGCGCAGGAGGCGCCGGAGGCGCAGGAGGCGCAGGAGGCGCAGGAGGCGCCGGCTGAAACGGATGTAGAGCCCAATTGCGAGAGGCTGTCGACCATTCAGACGACGGACTATCATCTGTGGCCCCATGGGTTCGCAGTGACGGCTACGCTATATCACAGCCGCGCAGCCCTGCAGATGCTGCAGCAATCGCCGCCCTTGAGCCTCAGCGAGCTCTGCGCACTGGCCAGGGCCCATCCCGGCCACCTTGCGGTTATGCTTCGGACCTTATGTGCCGTTGGTTGGGTGACGCGCGACGACCACGGCAAGTACAGCACGACTGCGACCGTGGCTCAGGTGGCAAATGCGAGCGCCTTGGCGGAGCTGTGCACGGACGTGTACGGCGTCGCGGGCGGGCAGGATAGCGTTTCGGAGCCGGGTGCACCGTGGGGCGGGGAGAACTGGCGCCCACGACGGCGCCTTCCGCACCTTGCCAAGTGGCTCAAGACGCTACAATCTGAAGGCTGGAAGTGGTGTGGTGGTGTTGCGACTGCTCACTTACCGCTCCTTGCCAAGATGCTCGCGGGGGCGGTGCTGGCTCCCCTGCTGCTGGGGCTGCGCCTGATGCAAGCCGATGAAGCAGCTTTAGACGGCGAGGGCGCTGGGCATGTGCTCGGTGGCGACGCCACGAGCGACCATTCGCACGATTCGCCACTGCTTGCACCCGCCCTGCTTTCCGTGAGCCTTCAATCGATGACGGCTGAGACCGCGGCGAGCATCGGCTCGTTTTTTGCGGCACGGGCTTGGGGCGCGTATGACTCGAGCGCTCAACGGATATCGCTGAGTGACGCGGGCAGCTTCGTATTGCAGCGCAGCGCTGCCTTTGGAGTGTGCGTGTCTTACCGTGCGCTGCTCCAAAGGCTGGGCGAGGCGACGTTTGGTGAGACAGCGGCGGTGTTTCAGCGCGAGGGTGAGCACGAGGTGTGGGTCGACCGGCGGCTCAACGTCCTCGGCTCTGGCTTCATGCACCGCCGTTACTTCGACGATCTCATCCGCGTTCACATCCGGCCCATCTTCGACGCCGAGCCCATGGCGGCTCAACCTCGGCTCATTGTTGACGTGGGCTGTGGCGACGGCACGCTGCTGCGGGCAATCTATCTCTTCATCAAGTCCCACACGCGACGTGGCCAGCACCTCGACGCCTTCCCGCTCACCGTTGTCGGAGCTGATCTGAGCGCTGCCGCTCTCGGAGCAACAGCACACACGCTCACAACTGCGCATGTACCGCACACGACCTTGGCCTGTGATCTGGGCTCCCCAGCTCCACTCCAGGCTGCTCTTGAAGACCGATTCCAAGTGCATCGGGACGATGTGCTGCACGTGCGCTCGTTTGTCGACCACGAGATGCCGTACGTCGTCACTGTGCCAGCTCCATCAGCCACAGCGGCTGCTATTGCCGCCCAGGCCGACACGTGCCACGTGGACACCGCGTCTGGGCGCCTGATCACGCCGGCGGAGGCCTTTCAATGCCTCACAGAACACTTCGAGCGGTGGGCAGCATGCCTGGGTACCCACGGGCTCCTCGTGCTCGAGGTCCATTGTCTCGACATCGCCTCGACCCAACGGCACATGAACGAAGCCACAGCTCTGCACTTTGACTGCCTTCAAAGCCATAGCGGCCAGCTTCTCGTGCCCGCGGCGCACTTTGCTCTTGCAACGGCGGCGGCAGGGTTGCTGCCGGCGCTGCTGCACCCAGCAGACAGCAGGGCGGGGCAGGGCAGCAGGGCAGGGGCGGGCGTGCTAACCTACCCGAAGGACTCGCCCTATACGCGCATCGTGCTGCAGCGGCTGCGCCCAGCTAATGTTCGTGTGCGTCTTGCTACGACGGCCGATCTCGACGAGCTACTCGAGCTCGAAGGTTGTTGGGGCTCTGAGGGGCTCGCTGCATCAGAGGCGACGCTGCGAGAACGCCTTGCTCTCGATCCGTACGGGCGCGCTTCCTATGTTGCCGAGTCGGTTTCGGGGAGGCTCCTCGGAGCTCTGTATACGCAACGCATTGGCACTTACGAGGCCCTCCTCACGACAACTCGCGAGGCGGAGCTCGCGTTGCACGAGCCTCACGGGTGCGCTCTACATTTGCTCGGAGTTGTGCAACGGCCTGAGGCGGCGGTTCTCGAGGACGGTCGTTCAGTCGGCAAAGCGTTGCGTGACTTTGTCTGCCATGTTGCGCGGCTCGAACCGGCCCTCGATTTGGTCTGTGGAGTCACACGCTGCCGCGGCTTCGACGGCAGGCTTCCGTATGCCGAGCATGTGGCCAACATGAACGACCCTGGGCTGCTCTTCCACAGCCAGGCCGGTGCGATCATCGGCGATCTGGTGCCGGGCTATCGACCGAGCGACAGGCTCAATTGTGGATATGGTGTCTTGGTACTATACGACCTTGGCAAAGGGCAACGCGGCGGATCGCGAGGTGCCCTGAGCAAAGACCCTAATGTCGCCGCCATCGGCACGGTAGCTGCTTCGAAGGTCGTTGCGACGAGTATCGCACCGTCATCGACGTCGCCGCCGCCGCCCACGCTGCCGCCCACGCTGCAATCGCAACGCTTGCCCATCTCCGAGGCACAATGCCGCGAATGGGTTCGCGAGGCAGTAGCGAATCTGCGCTACAGCCAACCGCCCACATCCAACCAACCGGCAAGCCGCTTCGGTGGGCGTACCGCTCTGCACTGGGCAGCTCGCTATGGCCATCTCAGTGTTTGTCAGTGGCTGGTTCGCCATGGTGCTGATGTTGACGCTCAGATGGCAGATGGCACCCCGCCACTGCACTGGGCGGTGTGGCAGGGCCGGTTGTCCGTGTGCAAGTGGCTTGTGGACGATGCCGGCGCGAACCTGCATGCTCTCAACACCTTTGGGTGCAACGCATTTCAGTGGGCTGCCCAGTCCCCGAGCACCTACGCGGTGGATGTTTGCCGCTGGCTGCGCGGCTGCGGTCTCAACGCCGCCGTTCTCAATTGCAATGGCCACTCGGCCGTACACAAGGCGGCCATCAAGGGCAATCGAGCTGTTTGCGAGTGGTTGCTTTCGGCTGAAGGTGGACTCTCGACGGCGCATCTGCTAGCGGATCGTGACGGGAATACGCCGGCATCGATGGCTCGTGCGGAGGGATTTGTGGAGCTCGCGGATTGGTTGGATGGCGTCTCAGCCGGGCACGCGCATCCGCACGCGTCTGAAAGCGAAGGGAGAGCGTCGCCGTCGGCGCAGACCGGACCATATTGATGCAGACCAGGTGGTCGAGCGAAGGGACGTCCCCGGAGGCAAGACAAGGGAAAGACGGCCGACACCGACCACCGTGAACTTCGAACTAACCGTGAACCATTTTAGATTGATTTAGTCAGTAGTAGTCTGCTACACTCCTACACCGGTCATTCATTATTGAAACTAAGGGTGAAGACGTCGATCATCCACGCCAGTCGAGATCGCTCATCGCAGATGAAATCGAAATTCTCGCATGAGGCATGTATATTATCCCAAAGTTCAGCCAGCCGCGCCGCCTGTCATCGCTCCAGCGACACGCTCAAAGGCTTCGTCTATTTCACTCACATTGGTGGCTTCGATGTTGAGCCCCACGTTGGAGTCACCCACATCATCGGTCAACCGCTGCGACATCTTGGACCATGTGGGCCACATGGTGTGCTTCGCATTGAAATTTGCAATTCCGTGAGCATCGATGATGACGAGGTGAAGCCCACGCATCTCCTGCATCTCCTGGATCAGACTGTTGACGGCCGTCAAGGCCCTGACTGGCGACATGTTGTCGTTGATGCCCTTGGCGTTAAAGCACTCAAAATCGACTGTGTCGGTGAGCACAACGAGCCACTTGGAGTACGACTTGTCCACCTCAAGCAGCTTGTCGAGACACTTTTTGATCGACGAGTAGACGTGGGGCTCGCCGCCCTTTTGGACGGAGTTGACGATCTGGTCACGCAGCTTGGCAGCCTGCTCTCCGACCCCCTTGGGTTGCACGGCAAAGATTTCGGAGAAGCCCAACCCGTAGTAACCCACCAAGTCGTCCTCGACAATGTATTTGTCGAAGACCTTCACCACAGCGTCCACCACGGCCTGCAGAAACTGCTCGTAGGTGCGATCGATCAAGAACACAACCGCCATCTGCTGCCGCTTAGGCTCAATGCCGAAGACGTCGTCGGGGGCCCATCCCCAGTGGCCGGGTGGCCCTTGTATCTCCACCTGCAGCCTCTCAAGTGCTGCTTCCTTCATCTTGGCACCGCTCTCGAAAGGGACTTGCAGCAAGTCGCGCAGCTTCATGTCTGTCTTGCGCGCGACGATCGACGGCCACACGGTGTCTGCACGCCGCGGGTGTCTCTTGAAATAGCGTTCGCAGAGCTCGTTCTGCCACGCGCCACGCGCCTGCTGCGCTTCGAAGCTGCTGAGCGCCGCCGCGGTCACCGCGTCCTTGCGCTTGAGGAGCGCCTCGATGATCTGGTCGGGTGGAAGCTTACGCATGCTCTCGGCTAGCCCCGGCTCGTTGCAGAAGGGCTCGTCCTCCGCGCAGAGCACTACCAGGTACTGACCGGGACGGTCCTGACGCGCCGTGCGACCCTTCCACTGCGCCCACTCACGCGCATCAGGAATGGAGGTGCAAATCACGAGCATGCCACCGTGCGCATTAGCGTGCTCCGACAGGCAGTCAAAGTCGTGGCCGCGGCCCCCAAACCAGTCGGTCACGGTGACACGGAAGTAAGGCTCGCGGTTCTCCGAATAGCAGCGCTTGGTCGCCTGGTCGATGATCGTGTTCGCTTCGTCGATCATCGAGCGACCATGCTCGTCGCGCTCCTGCAGCAGCTGAATGCGCGGACACAGTGCCGTCACGCTAGTGAGCGTGGGTGCCGAGCGCCAATTGGGCGTGGCGATGGGTGCCGAACGCCAATTGGGCGCGAGTGGCGGGCTCTTTAGTTGGGTCCGAAGCTCAGTGTGCTCATCAAGTTCTATGGTGTCGGCTAGCTCGATGGCCTGGCTGACTGATGTGGCACGCCCGATCGATGGTGCGATGGAAGGGCTACTCTTGATGGGCGACGACGCAAGCGAGGCGCCCGTCGAAGGCGGCGGCGAGGCAGCGAACGACGCCATGCCCATCTTGGTCAACCTGCACAGCTTGTGAAACTCGCCCGTGGCGCGCATGCGCTCTCGGTTGCGCATGCGCTCGCGCGGATCGCTGGTGAGCGCCTCGAGCAGAGCGCGCACCACCTTTGGCAGCTCGTCCTTCTCGGCTCCACGTGTGATGATCAGCACGGGCACGTCAGTGTGGTACTGGCGCGCGGCCTGCACAACCTCGTGGATCTTCTCCGAGAAGCGCTCCTTGATCACGACGCCGAGATTCGTGGCATCCTCCTTGGTGGTCGCATCGCACGTCTTCAAGAACTGCGGCACCTCAAACGGCACCGCCTGGTACGTCTTTTCAATGTACTGGCGCTCAGCCTCACCCCCAACCGAGCCGGTCAGGCCAAAAATACACGAGTCTGACGCGAGCACGAGAGTCATGCGCACACATGGCGTCAGCACGAATCGGCAGCGCGCGTCGGCGCAAGAGAGCGGGGGCGTGATCGGCATTGGCGAGGGTACTCTTCGGCTCTACCCACATTTTTGGTACATGAAGGGCGTGCACAGACAACTGCGGAACGTGTTCTTCGCCGGCTCCATGCTGAAGTCCTCATAGTTTTTGAACACAAGCCAGTCATCGGACAAGGGCACTTTGGGCACCCGCGCGGATCCATCCGGGCCCTCCTCAAGCATGATCCACCCTTGCTCGCCCAGCTGGAAGTGCACGCCCTGCACCTTTGCATCGGCCTCGCGCTTGATACGCTTCGCATCGTTCCAGATCGGGCTGTCCACCTTCGCCGGGCGGTCCTGTCCCTTAATGAGCGCATTGTAGCACGCCTTGTAGTGGGGCGTGAGCGAATCATCTTTGGCTTGGTAGAGCAGGGTCGGCTTCTCGTTGACCACGAGGTCGTCAACTTCATCGACGATCAGGATGGTGCCGGTCAGGTCAAGGTCACCCGAGAGGAGATGCTGATTGAAGAAGGTGTTGTTTTGCTTCTTGAGGCAGTAACAGATGTCGGAGGTACTGTCGATCGTCTTGTTGCATGTGAGCCCAAACGACTCGTAGAAGCTCTTGTAGTTGGCAAAGTCCCTTTCGAGCAGCCCCTCGTTGTTCTCGAGGACGTGCACCTTCTTCTTGAGCTGCTTGACCGTGTACACAGCCATCATCGCGATCACGATCGACTTACCCTCGCCCGTCTTCATCTGCAGAATCGCCGCGCGCATGCCATACTCGCGCGCCCACCGCTCCTTTTGCTCAAAAAACTGCGAGAAGATGAGCATCGCGCAGATCTGCGTATGGTGCGGCGTGAGCGGCAGCTGTGGAGGCACCTGGTCCACATACGACTGCATGTACCTCGCTGCGATCTCGGCCAGCAGCTGCACGCGCTCGTCTGCCCCTTGAGCCCCCTCGCGCACGACCTGGATCAGGGCCTGCGGGTTGTCGAGGAAGTCCGTCTCGGCGAGCTTGCGCTGGTCGACTAGCCCGTGATACATCTCGAAGGCCCCTCGAACCAAATGTGTGAAGAGCTCCTTGGATTTGCCCTCGAGGTTGAAGCCGAGGTGCTCGACGAATTTGGCCTTCGTCTTGGGCAGCGACTCGCGGAACATGTACTTGAGGTTGTACGCGGTGCGCGTCGCCTCCTTGAAGAGCTGCTTCCATCGAGATGGGAGCTCCTCGCGCAGGTAGCGCTGGTAGAGGGCTCGGAGCGCCTTCTCGGCGAGCGCCATGCCGCGCACGCGGTTGGTAACCTCCAACCCGAGGTGGCCGATGTCGGGCAGGTCGATGATCTCGAAGGCAGCGAAGCAGTCAATGTCCTTGCGGACCCGTGCCACGATGCTCGGAAAGATCCCCGCGAGCCATTTGGCAATGGTCGTTTCGTTCTCGAGTGCTTCGAAGACTTCCTTCATGGCGCGCACGGCCTGGTGCTCCTCGGCGTCGGCGCGCCGGAGCGCGATCTGCGCACACAGATGGAAGAGCTCAAAGTAGAAATTGTCGGCGATCGCACCCAGCTGCTTGTAGACCTGGGCCATCTGGCTGCCCAGGAAGGACGTCACCGCCTCCGTCCAGAAGAGGGGCATGCGTAGCAACGGGGAGCCCAGCATGGACACGTGGAAGGTGCCAAAGATAGAGGGCGCGATCGCTTCGAGGGCGGCGACTGCTGTCGCACGCGAGGCGGCGGTGCCGTCGAGATGGCGCGCCACATGGGCAAGGCCCTGCGCGCCACCAGTGATCAGGAGGTTGGCTGCATTCCTTGCGTCGCTCGCGAGTAGGGCGAGCACCATCGTAGCGTCCTCTCGCGTGCGCTCATTCGAGCCGCGGCAGAAGCGTGCAATGGTGCCCATGACGGAGGGTGAGCTCGCATCGCCGAGGGCATCGACCTTGTTCACGTGCGTGGCAACCGCACCGAGTACAACGAGCACATCCTCAGCAGCCGCGTCGCCCTTAGCAAACAGTAACGGCAGCGAGGCAGCCACACCGCCGTTCTCGACAATCTGCCGACAACTGCGCGCATCCACTGCTATGCAACTCATCAAGTGCAACGCGCCCATTTGGACGGCCGAGCTGGTTTCGCTCTCTAGGAGCGCCGCAAGAGGAGCGGCTGCATTCGCCTCCGTCAACTTGGCCTGTGCTAGGCCATCGGATGCGATCGCCTGGAGCACGAGGAGCGCGTGTAGCTGCACTTCGTCGCTTCGGCTCTCTAGCAGCCCCACACACGGCGCCACGCCGGCGCGGATGACGGCGGCGCGTCCTTGGGGCTCCTTGACGAGCTGGCCGAGAGCGCTCACCGCCACGAGCGTGAGAGGCGTGCCTGTAGTCTGCAGCGCTTCAATGAGCACCTCCGTGCCACGCGCACTGGCAACGGCCGCAGTGTGTGGTGGCATTGCGAGACACGCCAAGAGCATGGCTGCATCCCTCGTCGCAGAGGCGGCTGTCCCAGACCTATTTGCCACAGCAATGAGCGCCGCCACACCACCACCCTCGACGATGGCACGGAGCGCCTCCGGCCGGTCTGCCAAGTGTCTTAAGCTGCTCACCGCTGTCTGCTGCTCCTCACGGCTGCCATCGAGCTGCCGGACGAACAACAGCGTCGCTGCCGGTGAGCTAGCGAGCTCCCTCTGGACGCTCTCGTCCCCGCCGCTGGCGAGCTTGTGCAATGTCGAAGTCGCGTACTCGGACGCTTCTCGAGAGTCGCCATCCGAGGTGCTGCCAGCCAGATACACGAGCACCGAGAGGGCGCTCGTAAGCGCTGGGTGACTCTTCGGATCGTCAGCCAAGCTATTCATGGCGCGAAGTGCCTGCGCTTGCACCTGCGGCTTACCGTCCTTCAAGAAGAGATCGACGAGTGCTTCGACGCCGCCTTGGGCTATGACGTCGCCCCGACGGCCAGCGTCCGACACACACCTGAGCGTACCTGCAGCCTCCTCGGCGAGCGAGGTGGGCTGCGTCCACAACCGCCTTCTCAACTCCCTCAACTCCTCAACTCCCTCCTCAGTCGCCCCTTGGGCATAGGCTTGCCTTGCCCCGCGCACCGAGCGTCCCATGGAATGGGGCGACTTGGCTTTTGGCGACTTCACAGGCGAGCTGCGCGGGGTGTGGAGGTCTTCCGCGACCGGATCCGTCGAACGCTTGATGACACCCACGCACGCCCTGATGATCTCGGGGTCACTCGCGATGGCTTGGCGTGCCGTCCCCGCGCGCGCCAAATTGTGCAGCGCGTGCATCGCATGAGCACGAGCAACGGGGCCCTCATGGTACTGAAGCATGCGCACGAGAGGCGCGACCACTCCGGCGGTCACCGCCTGTTCAGCCGCGTTGTCTACGCTCGCAAGAGTCAACGCGTTGGTCCACGTGCGATGCCGCCCGCCGCGCGAGATTGCCTGCAGCTTCGTCGCCGCAAGATCGCGCTCGCCACCGGTGAGAAGGCGCAAGGCAGCTACCGCAGCTTCTTGCAAATCCGCGCTGCCGTCGCGCACCGCGACGACCAATGGCACGGCGGCATTTGCCTTGATGAGCGATGGAAGCACCGTGAGCTCCTTGGCAAGCTCGCACAGGATGCGTGTCGCTGTCATCTTACCAGTAGGATCGCCATCAGGCCTCGTCGCAAGCGCGACGAGTTGTGCTGCGCCGTTAGCCTTTCCAATCGCCGCGCGTCCATCCTCACCAGCAGAGGCCAGACAGTGCAGAATCTCTAAGGCCTGTGCCTGGACGCCGAGGTCGGTTCTGTGCAGCACCCCGACGCACGCAGCCACTCCGTCCTGCAAGATCGCCTCAAACCCCGTGTGCGCCCACACAAGCCGCGCGAGAGCCGTGGTGGCGGTCCGGACGAGCTCAGGCCCACCGCACATGAGCGCATCGACGAGGATCTCCACTGCACCCGAGGATGCAACGGCCTCAGTGTGTGGTGGCACTGCCAGGCGCGATAGAATCAAGCAAAAGTCTTCGCGCTGCACGTCGCCGGGCTCGTAGCTGTTCGCCAGGGCTACAATGCTTGGCACACCGTTCCCCTCCACGATCGTGCGCAACGCGGGCTGCTGGGTGCTAAGCTGACGCAGGCTGCGCACGGCGATCAGCTGTTCTGTTCTGCTGCCGCTGAGGTGCCGCAGGAGGATCCGAATGGCCGCATCCGACTGCGCAATGCTGGCGAGTGCGCGCGCATTGGTTCCACCAGCGAGCTTGTGCAGCGTCGCCGTTGCGTCGGTGCGTGCAATCCCGTCACCTCGAGCCACGTCTATGATGGCCGCGACGCCAAGGCTGGCGGCCGTGTGGCTGCTCGGATCATCCGCCACACTGCAGATGGCGCGTGCGGCCTGCGCCTGGGCTGAGCCGTCGCCACTCCGCAGCAGCTCCACGAGTGCCTCGACGCCACCCACGAGCACAATGTCGGCTCGACGGCCCTCATCGGACATGCACGCGAGCACTGCGGCAGACTGCTCTCGAATCACCATATCGCTTGAGCGCTGCAGCCTTTCGACGCAGGCGCAGACCACATTGGGTTCCGAGGCGACCGCGCTCTTGGTCTCCGCGAGCAGCGCCAAATGATGCAGTGCCTGCATCGCGAGGCCCTGTGCGCGCACGCCACTATCGAGCAGCAAGTTGACGAGAGGAGCCAAGATGCCCTCGGACGTGGCCAGGAATGCGCCTCTCTCTACAGCCACCAGCTGCGCAAGGGCCTCCACCGCTGGCTCCTGCTCTGCTGCTCCGCCTTCACGCAGCTGCGCCACCAGAGGTGTGACAGCGCCGTCTCGGACGAGCAGCGGCAGCGCCTCCGTTTCCTTGGCTAGGTCGCACAGAATGTTGCTGGCCAACCTTTTGCTCAGTGGCTCCTTGCCCATGCTGACTCGCACAATTGGCGCGATACCTCCCGACGCGCTCACCGCGACCCGCCCATCGCTCTGCTCGGCCAAGCTTCGCATCATCTCTAAGGCGTGCTGAGGCACGTCTCCATACCGGCTATTCAAGAGCTCGACGACGGCAGTGACGTCGCCGCCATTAAGCACCGCTGTGCGGCCAGTAGGCGTGATGACCAGACGCGCCAATGAGGCGGCGGCCGCCTCCACCAACGCCCGACTGCTCAGCCTGTACTGCACAGCTTCAAGCAGAACCTCGGTGGCGCCTTGCCGCGCAACAGCGTCCGCATGCGTGGCCGTTGCAACACTTGCTAGCAGCTGTAGCACATCCTCCTTCTTCTTGCGCTCCGTCCGGTCGATACGCCCATCGGCGCGCGGCGGCGGGTCGGGGACTGTGGCCAGTGCCACGAGTGGCGGCACGCCTCCGCCTTGAACGAGTGTGGCGAGTGCCTCCGGCCGGTCTATAAGGTTGAGCAGGCTGAGGACGGCAGCCTGCTGGTCTTCTTCCGAACCAGTCAGCAGCTGCTGGCACAGCAGCATCGTGGCCTCGTCTGACTGGGCGAGTGCCGCACGCACCTCTGAGTTGTGCCCGGCCGAGAGCCTGCGCAGCGTGAGCTGGGACGGTTCTTGAGCTTCCCCAGACACTCCTGCAAGCTCCACAAGTCTCGCAAGCGCCGCCTGCAGACCTGCATGGCTGCGTGGATCGGTGGCGAGACTAGCAATGGCGCGTGCAGCCTTTGCGCGTGCCGAGGCCGCATCGCACTTCAGAAGCTCAACGAGCGGCGCAAGGCCACCTCCCAAGATGATGTCTGCCCGCCAGCCACCGTCCGCAACGCACGTTAGCACCACTGCAGCCTGCTCCCTCACTTCAGCATCACTCGATTGCTGCAAAGCCTGTATACACGGGGCGACCGCGGCGGCCTGGGATGCCAAAGCGCTCTTGGTTTGAACGCACTGGGCCACGTGAAAGAGCGTCTGCATCGCATGCTTCTGTGCCCGCACGCTGCCACCTTGTAGCAGAGACAGCAGCGGCTCCAAGGCTCCATCACGCACCGCCGCCTCCTGCCCGCCCGCTCCACTCAGTTGTGCTAGCGCGGCTGTAGCAGCCTCCTGCTCGTCCACGACAGCGCTCCTGAGCTGCCTCGCGATCACAGCAATGGCGCCTGCCTCAATGAGATTGGAGAAGGCTGTGGACTCTTTGGCGAGGTCGCACAGTATGCACACGGCAGCTGCTCGGACAGCGGGATCTGAGCCGACAGCGAGACGTACCAATGGCAGCGGCGCGCCCAAGCGCCCAAGTATCCTCCGGCCATCGCTCGTAGCCGACAGGTATTGCAGGATGCCCAGTACGTGGCCCTTGATGTCCTCGCCCGCTCTGGAGGCCAGAAGCTCAACCAGCGACTCTACACCGCTATTCAAAATGGTCGTGTAGCCGGCGGGCACAGTCACTAGTTCCTTGAGGACCATCGCAGCCGGCATCAACAGGTCGGCCTCCGTGGAACTCGCAGTCACAGCTGCGAGGAAGACCTCCGTGCCTCCTGCGGCCGCGAGGCTCGCCGTATGTGGCTTGGTCGCAAGACGCGCAAGTAACAACGTGGCATCCCGCCTGGCCCGTGGCGTGCCCGACCGGGCAGCGGCCACCAGCGAGCCTACGCTGCCACAGTCGACTAATGAGCAAAGGCCCTCGGGCCGGCCGCAGAGCTCTAGCAAGCTCGAGATCGCCGCCTGCTGCCTCACGAGCTCGTGACTGACCATCTCGTCGAGGAGCCAACGCATCAACGAAAATGAACTCGCGAGGAGGGATTGCACGCGACTGTCGTAGCTGTTGCACAGCTTGTGAAGAATCGCGAGCGCCATCGATTGGCCCTGCTGCCCGTCTGTCTCCGCCAGCTCGAGGAACACATTCAGATCGGCCCCTAGCGCCGCGTGGCTGCTCGCGTCGTTTGCCACGCTGCTGAGAGCGCGTGTGGAGCAGTACAGCGCAGAGGTAGACCCACTCCGGAGCAGCTCAAGCAACGCTTCAACGCCGCCCACGGCGATGATTTCGGACTGCCGGCCCGCTTCCGACAAGGTGGCGAGCACCGTCGCCGCCTGTTCGCGACAGTCTGTCGAGCATTCCATCGTCTGCACGCACGCAGCCACCGCCCTGGGCTCTGACGTCACGCTTTTGAGTGATTCGGCAACGTGTGCAACATTGAACATGGTCTGCATGGCACGTGCCCTCCACACGCGATCAGTCTCCTCATCCACCAGCTGCGACACGAGTAGCGGCACGATGCCAGCATCCGCTGCTGCTGGGGCACCACCACGTACTGACGTGAGTTGCACAAGCGCCGCCGCCGCCAGCTCACGATCGTCCTCCGCGCCGTCGCGTAACACGGACACCAGTGGCTGCACCGCTCCTGCGCCGACGAGCGATGGCAGTGCAGAGGCGTCCTTGGCGAGGCCGCACAAGATTCGCGTCGCTATCGCGTGGAGTTTGGGAGGGATCGGCCCTATAGCTTGGGGGGTGGCGAGCCAGACCAAAGACTTCGCGCCGCCGGTCTGATTTATTGCTTCGCGCCCATCGCTCTCCGAAGCCAGGTGATCAAGCAGAGCGAGGGCGTGCTCAAGGGCTGCCAAATTCGTGCTCTTCAATTGGCCAACAAGCTTGTGGATGTGCTTGAGGATCGCATCCCGCCCCTGCGAGGTGAGCAGAAGCCGGCGCAGGATCGTGCCCGCAGCAAGCACGATCGTGCTGACGCTCGACGCATCACCGAGCTTCTCGACACAGAGGCCGACGGCATCCGCTTGAACGACGTCCCGCGCGTCCGTCTCGAGCAGCAGCACGAGCAGCGCAATGAGGGAGCACTGGGCAACAGTGCCCTTGGCGTCCTGCACGACGCCGAGGAGAGACGTCAGCAGCTCTGCGTGGAAGCTGCCGTCCTGGTCTGGCAAGGTGGCGACGACGGTACGCAACGCCTTCGTCGCGGCGGTGGCGGCCTCTGGCTCGACGTGGACCTGCCCACCACCGCGTTCACCCAGCAGGATGGTGTGCAGCGCGTCCAGCGCCTGCTCGTTCGTGGCAGTCGGCAGGACGCGCGTGGCCGCGAAGACATGCGGCATAAGCAAGGAGGCGAGAAGGGCAATCCCACCATGCGAAACTACGAGCGCGCAGTTTTTCTCGTGGCCGGCCGAGAGAGCGCAGAGGGCGCTCGCTGCCGCGAGCGGCTCGCCATCGTGCTGTGACGTGAGCAGCTTGACGAGCGCCGGGATGGTTCCAGCGTCGGCGATCGCGCTCTGGTTGGCTGGTTGTCCTTTAGAGAGCCACGCGAGCGCGGTGCACGCCTCAGAGCGGAGCTGCGGTGTCGCGGCCGTCGTGCCGCCGACGATCACCTTCACGATCGGCGCGAGACCGCCAGCGCGGCTCACAGCCGCGCGATGCTCGGCTGAGAGGCTAGCCATGCGACGCAGGACGGCCACAGCCTGCTCCTTGGCCTTCATACTGCCTCTCGAGGCGACCTCGACCATCGGCAGGATGCCACCCTCGGTGACGACCGCCTCGGCTAGGTTCTTGTTGCGCTCAACGAGCCGGTGCAGCTCTAAGAGGGGTCCCTCTCGCTCCTCGGTGCGCGAAGTTTCCACCATAGCGCGCACGACAATCTTGGCCCGGCGCATGAGCGTGTCCTGCTGCAGCGCGCGCTCGCCAAGTGTCAGGGCACGCTCGCCGATAGTGTCATGGCGCGGCGCACGCTCGCTAACAGGACGTACCAGCGCCTCACCGGCGACATCCAGGAGAGAGCGCCGCGCGCCATCCGTATCGGTAGTTCCGCGCTGCCAGCGGCTTCCCTTGTGCTGTTCAGGATGCTGCTGCTGCTGCTGGTATCCCGTGAGCACAAGCTCGGCAACATTAAGGAGGATGGTGAGCGTCAACGTTCCGAGCCTTTTGTTGAACTTGGAGGATGCCACGGCTTCAATGAGCGGCACAAGCAAATAGATTAGCGGCTCGACCGTTCTGGCATCATCCGGCATAAGCGATTGGCTGTTCCCGCTGGGCGGGACCACCGGGAAGATTCGCTCAAAGTTGGGTGCGATTTCTCCAAGCGATGCGGCCCGGCTGAGGCTGGTGAAGTCCATCGGGACTCCATTTGTGGCTTTGGGCTTCGAGAGTCTCGGCCTCAGGCCCTTCTGCATTGCGGCGCGAAGAGCAAGAGTCGCCGCGGCCGTTGCTTTCAACGCGAACGAACGCCATTTCGTGCACACCTTCAGTAGGAGTGCGGTGTGAAAGTGAATATACCTTTGTGCCCTGTGACGAGCATCCCCTCGCAAACTAATCGCACACGTTCACGGCGGTAATAATTCTTCCCCACCCCCGTTGGAACACCGGGAGGGAAGCCTCTGAGATTAACCGCCCGCGTGAATACACGGTGTGAACAATGATGCGAGAGCGCCGACAAGCTCGCCAATGGCGAGGAGCCGATAGAATCCCGGCTGCGTGCGCCCCATAATCGCTATCGCGATGGCGTACCCCCGCCTGGCATCTTTTGGCTCTTCGCCATTGGCGAGCTTGTCGGCGACAAGCATTGCGCGATCAGGACCAGCATCTTTGCGCTTCAGTGGTGATGGCCAAAGTCGGGACGAGACGCAATAAAAATACATTCTTAGGAAGCGTGTGCAACATACGAATACATCTTCTATGAGCTGCGGCTCGACCACGAGTCTATTTTATCGAGATCTGGGCGTGCGCTGACTCACGCAAGGAGCCCATTGACATTCAAACGGCACGCCGTGAAGACAAGGGAACTCTTTTTTCTTGTTCGGTATTAATTCAACTTCCCCGCATTGTGTCTAAAGTACCCGGTAA
>Ga0210240_101238_pt1 | contig 20024 bp, 23 predicted proteins | sample ChrtobMetP5a_4mM_FD_155463 | JGI IMG/M metagenome (GOLD analysis project Ga0210240, IMG submission 155463) | Chrysochromulina tobin associated microbial communities from unialgal haptophyte culture, Seattle, Washington, United States - P5a_4mM | ecosystem: Host-associated > Algae > Haptophytes >...
CATGGTTGCGCGCGAAGAGTGTTTATTGGTGCCCGCCAAAAAACATGTGCTCAACACGGACTTAGCAAGTCCGTGTTGAGCACAAATTCACAAATCCATCCTGTGAAAATGCTCAACACGGACTTGACAAGTCCGTGTTAAGCAAATGTTTTTCGTTTTGGGTGTGAATCACAATTATGAAGTCCGTGTTGAGCACCGAAAAAAACATATGCTCAACACGGACTTGATCGTCAATCACACCAAGAAGTCCGTGTTGAGCACCGAAAAACATATGCTCAACACGGACTTAGCAACTGTGAATTCATAGTCACACTTGCTAAGTCCGTGTTGAGAAAAAAAAACCATATGCTCAACACGGACTTAGCAAGTGTGAATTCATAGTCACACTTGCTAAGTCCGTGTTGAGAAAAAAAACCATATGCTCAACACGGACTTAGCTCAACACGGACTTGCTAAGTCCGTGTTGAGCATGTGGTGTAACTATTAGATCCGTGTTGAGCAATAACCTCGTTTTAGTTTTCAGCTTTTCACAGCCTACGCAGAAATCCCAGACAAAAACCCCAGGGGGCTCCTCTCCGCGCTCCCGCCGCGCGCCAATGTGAACTCCAATGTGCCTTTTCCGAACCCCATGGGGCGTCTGGATGACGTTCGTCCTTGGCTTCATCTACTTTGTTGCGTGTGGATGGCTGATGCCGCCACATGCACCCTACTGGAAACTGCTGCTGATGCACATGGCCCTGACGCCGCCTCCTATAATATACACAGTAATGGTTCTGGTGCTAAGTGATGACACGTGCTTCTCCCAAGATTCCAACCAGCTTGGTGTAGCCAATACCATCGCGTGCATTGTTGTGCTCAGCCTCAGCATAGTTGCAGCACCCCTCTCGCACCCGTTTGCGCTCGGCCTACGGGCAATATTTGCTGCTCGCGTCATCGAGATCGAGGGTGATCTTCCGGCGAGACTTCGTGATGGGACGATACGACTTGTAGACATCGCTTGGTTGCTCAACCTTCCACCAGGCCATGGGATATTGCGAAGGCAGGAGCTCAGCGAGTCGGCTTTTGTCCCTGTGGAAAGGGCTGTGCACATGCTGCAGCAAGGGAAAGTTGCGGCATTATCTTACCGATGGCTTTCGCGCGGACATCCAGATCCCAACATTTTCCACCTTCGAGCATTGCAAGCTGTGCTTTCAAAGTGGCCAGGCTCTTCTATGTTGCCCGCAGGTCTCCTGTGGGATTTCGCGTCATTACCGCAGAAAGATGCGGATGGATATCGTTCCGATGAAGATGAGCGCGTGTTTAAGTCAGGACTGCGATGCATGGCCTCTGTGTATGCGAGCCCGCGAGTCCTCGTTCTACAACATAGGATGCTACCAGAAGGTGCAAAGGACGGGGATGGCATGGACCTCGTGCCATACGGCGGAGTGGATGCGCCTCCACTACCTGAACGAAGCACCGCTCCTGGCACTCGTTCAGGATGGTGCACATTTGAAGAAGCGGTGGCCTCTCTCGCGACCGCCGAAGGAGGCCGCCTCTACGAAATCGGCGTCGGCTGGCGTGCCGTCCGCGCTGATACACGTTGTTCACCTGCAGCCATGCGCACGATCTTTGAGGACCCTGCCACTTATTTCTTCGGAAGTGCCGACCGGACGAGTGTGGGCGACATGTACGCGCACCTTCACGAGAAAATGGTTGCATACGACAATCAGCATGGACGAGGCTTCCACCAAGTGGCGGAGGAGGTCATGACCATGGAGGGGCCAAAGTATGGTTGCTCGCGCATCAAAATATTTGTCTTGTTACCGATGTCAGTGCTGTCACTCGGCTTGGCACTTGCCGTCAGCCTTCAGATCTACCAGATCCTCATCGTCTTTGGTGGCATTGCATTGACCCCCTTTGCCATTATGTGCATCCCATCACCAAGTGTGCAACTTCACCTGCGTGCAATCGCTAGGGGCGTCCCTCGCCATATGCGAACACATGGAATGCGGTGCTCCTTGTGGGCTCCACCATTGTGGCAACGCTCTATGCGCGACCATGATCTTGCTGCGCGACCATGAGCACCTGCAACTTGCCAACTCCAACTGCAGAAGTTTCTCAAGTGTAGAACGGAACATAAGTGACAACTGACACGCGAATTAAATTCGTACTATTCAGTGGACAATTCAGCATTGAAAGCTGAGAATGTGCTTTATGTTTACGCTGTGCGGCATTTTTTGCGTACGCCCAGAGTGTGAATGCACGGTCGTGCCGTTTACGTATTGTGTGTGTTCATATGAATGCGAAGAGGCGTGGAAAACCGCGTGACGGCAGAAAACGCGCAGCCGTTGGCCGACGACGTGACCGCCGAGGAGCTTGCAGCACGGCCGGAGCAGCCGAGGGCGCCGCGCAGCAAGTCGACCGAGGAAGCGTACGCGAGCTCGGCGAACAAATGGTGGCCGATGTTCCTTAAAGCGGTTTGCTGGGATGGCACTGAGAAGGGCGTGTTCATTGACGCCGCCGGCGACCCGATATCGACGGCCATATTATATCAATTTTTATATTCAATTGGTCCGGGGGGCATCCCCACGTATGTGCTCGCGCCAAACAAGGAGACGGTCGCGCGCCTCTGGGAGGAGTACACGACGGGCTTGAACGGTGGACCTGCCGTTCGCAACCTGATTCACGACTAAGGACTATGGCAGGAAGTGGCGCCCGCCTGGGGATGCAAGCCGCCAGCTCTGGAGGTGGCACTCGTATGTGTATGAGGAGATCGAGCGTCGCATGAAGGCCGGGGAGTCTGAGGTGGACGCACTAGCAGGGGTGCAGGCGCGGCTTGATGCGCATGCTAAGCCCAAGCGCACAGGGAGAGGAAGACCGGCCTGCCCTGCCAACTGGAATGGGCTCGTTAGGGAGCTGCAGGCAGCGCATCCGCGTCGCGTTGAGGACGTAGAGGCCGATGTGTGAGCCACCGTATCTCAGTTTCATCCAAGTCAGATCTTGGATTCTCACTTCACACTTCACAGCCAATGTTTAGAATTCGACACCCAAGACACCGGACACTTCACACGGTGTCTCCAGAGTTTCGCTCGCATTCAGTCAGGAGTCCTCATCAGATGCGCCGTCTGGGGAGCCTCCGCAAACGCGAGGCGCAGGAGCTCGAGCCAAGCACCGCATCTCACGCAGCCAGCATCCATGGGTGCAGGCTTCTCCTCCTCGCACAAGGCCAAGCTCGAGGCTGAGCTCGCGAAACGCACAGCTGAACTCGCCGAGATGAAGGCTCGCGTCGATGCCTTGGAGGCAGAGAAGGCGGCGAAGGAGAGGGTATCGAAGGTGGTCATGCCCGACTTTGTATCAACAGATCTCGTACCCGCGGGCTCACAGGCGCTCTTTGGAAGCGGGCTCGGAACCGCGGCCGGCTACGCCCTCCGCGTCGTCGGCAAGGCCGCCGCGTTCACGATCGGCGCGTCCTTCATTGGTTTGCAAACGCTGAGCTACCTCGGCTACGTCCAAGTGGACTGGCGCAAGGTGGAGCGCGACACGACGGCAAAACTCGACCGCGACGGCGACGGCAAGGTCACGGCCAATGATCTCGCCCTTGTTTGGCGTGAGGTGGAGAGCGTTCTCATATTCAATTGTCCGGCGGGCACGGGCTTTACCGCGGGGCTGCTGTACGGGATTGGCATGTCGGCGACGCGGGCGGGCGGCACGGCGGCGCTTGCAGGGCTCGGAGCGCGCATTATCCTGCCGCGCGTCGTCATTGGAGGAGCCACCGCAACCGCCGTCCCCGCGGCCGTCATAGCGGCGAAGCACAAGTACGACCACGGGGGCGCAGACCAGAAGCCCAGCAGCAACACGGCGGCGGCGCAGGGGGCACCTCGGCCATCGTAACCTGTTTGCGGACTGGTATACGGCCGCAGCGTTTTTTACACGCGTCCAGACTCACGCTTGTTCAAAACTCACTGATCACGCCGAACTCGACAGTCGACTCGACCCTCAAGACCGAAGACACCGAAGGACGCCTAAGTTCACGCCTTCATCGCCCCCTCCGCATGCAGTGCTTCCATCCTCGTCACAGCGCGCAGCGTCTGCGGCCCGTGCGAGGACACTGCGCACGTCCTCGGGCTGCGCCGCAATGAGCGCCTCGAGCCTCGCCTCCGCCGCCGCATCGTCCCATGCGGCAGTGTAGAGCATCGCATCTTCTGGCGGTGGCGGGTGCTTGTAATATTTGGGTCGCCTGCCGACGATTTGCAGCCCGCATCGACTGTACAGCCCCATGGCGGCCGTGTTGCTCGAGCGCACCTCGAGCGTCAAGCATCGATGCCCGGCCGCGCGAGCCGAGCTGAGCGCGGACAGCAACAACGTGCGTCCCAAGCCGCAGCCACGCCAGCTCGGATGGACCACGATGGAGAGTAGGCTCGTTTCATCGAGGACGCGGTCCGTTGATGCGAATGCCACGAGCTCACCGTCTGCCCTAGCCACGTACGCAGTCGAACGGTCGTGGCTGAGCTCACCGGTAAATTGCTCCTCAGACCAGCGTCCATCAGGTGGGTAACCGAGCACATCGAGAGCTCGGAGCGAGGATGCGAGTGTCTCTGCCCAAGCAAGCCGTGCCTGCTGGCCGCACATCGTGCACGGTGTGCGGCTCAGGGTCAGCAAAGAGGTCGGGTTCGAGGCGATCAGAGCGACCCCTTTCATCAGCCAACTTGAGGTTCAATGTGTGAATGTGATTCGACAGTTGTGAATGTGAAAGTGATTTTTTGGAGAACTTTGAACTGGCAGCTGTCGATTTTTTCCTGGTTCACCGGAGCGTACCTAACGCGCGGTAGGATCCATCGGGGCACAACGAGTATACGCCCCCGCTATCCGGCCTATTCTGACGTCCCTATGAACGAAACGCACCGAAATGTACGCAACGACGTACTCGCAATCCACAACCCAGCCTACCGGGTGGACGTAGAAGTGAGGCGAGTCAGTTATGATGTTCAGGACTCGTCGCGATGGCGTCGGTAGATTACGGGCCTTCTGGTGAAGCCCTTGATGCGTGACTTGAAGCGGTGGAAGCGGCCGCGCGCCGCCTTCTGCAGCTTGACCATGCGATCGAGATACGATGGCGGCGGGTTGGCCGCGCGAAGAGCAGCGGCCTCACGCCGCTTCTCGGCCTTCTGTTCGTTGCGCTCCTCCTGCGCAGTGGTGAACGTGAAGGGTGGAGTGTGAACGTGAAGGGTGAACTGAAGTGAGAAATGGAAGTGTGAATCGATTGGACGCCATTCGATGCGCTCCGGCGCTGTCAGAGGCACTGAGGTGCAATCAGAGGCACTCAGATGTCAACAAAGGCACTCAGAGGTCATCAGAGGCACTCAGGTGCAATCAGAGGTACTCAGAGGTCATCAGAGGCACTCAGGTCACCTCTGCGCCCTTCGCCGCGCCGTAGTAGTCATTGAGGATGGCAAGGAAGACGTTGACGAGGATGAAGAACATCCACACGACGTAGATGATGAAGAAGAGGACCGCGAGGGTGGTCTCCTGCGCCGTGCGCACCATGTCACGGTAGACGGCGACTGATCCAAAGAGGATGTTGAGCAGCGTGGTTGCAGATGAGAGCGTATCGGCGAACACACGCAGGGTAGGACCGAACATTTGCTCGGCGAACAGGGCGAAGCCCGCGATGAAGAGGAAGAGCATGAGGAAGAAGTACCTGATCAAGGGAGGCAATCGCTGGCCATTAGGGGGCACTCAACGGCACTCAACGGTAATCATCCGCAATCAACGTACGCCATGTCCTTGGTAGCGGACTCGAGCACGACCCAAAGCAGCGAGGTGGCGTCGAAGAGCCGAAAGTACCTGATGAGGGAGGCCATCAGGGAGGCATCAGAGGGGCCATCAGAGTGATGAGGGAGGCAATCAGGGAGGCATCAGAGGAGCCATCAGAGGCCATCCGAGGTCATTACTTGAACAGTTTGAGAAACGAGATTATAATGGAGAGGGAGTCGAAGGCGAAGGCAAGCACGTAGAAGTCCGCCACTGGGCCCAGCTCGGCATAGCGCGTGGCGAACATGCCCTTCGTGTACACCCAGCGCAACTCGGACGATGAGAAGAGCATGCGAGTCACCCAGGCGATGATGTAGGGGATGAGGTTTGCAATCTCGAGCATGTTCCAGATGTTGGTGATGTAAGGGATGGAGGTTCCGTACGTCCATCGTATCGACACGTAGCGCACGAATTCCTACGAGGCGCCGAGGTGGGCGCCGAGGCGGAAGGAGGAGCGTCAGGGGTACTCCGAGGTCACCAGAGGCCATCCGAGGCCATCCGAGGCCATCCGGATGGCCATCCGAGGCCATCTGAGGCCATTATGGGCCATCAGGGGCAGTGTACCTTGATGAAGAGGCGGAAGAAGAGGAGCATGAGCGCCGCGTCGTATTGGAACTCGACGGAGGTTAAGTAGTCGCTCATCTCCTTGACGCCCTCATACAGGTCGATCTTCATCACCTGCGATCTCGCGGGAGGGAGATGGCAATTGAGACAATCAAAGGCAATCAAGGCAATCAAGGGCATCTCCTGCACGCCCTCATACAGGTCGATCTTCCTCCCTTGAATTTGGGGATGGCGATCAGATGCAATCAGATGCAATCAGATGCAATCAGATGCAATCAGAGGCATCTCCGATTGTCCTTCCTCACCTTGAATTTGGGAATGGCAATCAGATGCAATCAGATGCAATCAGATGCAATCAGAGGCATCTCCGATTGTCCTTCCTCACCTTGAATTTGGGAATGGCAATCAGATGCAATCAGATGCAATCAGAGGCAATCAGAGGCATCTCCGATTGTCCTTCCTCACCTTGAATTTGGGAATGGGTGTGATGACGCCACCGGGCGAGAAGCGGAAGATGAGGTTACATGCGGCGTACAAGTTGAAGTTCGCATTGTAGACGGAGAAGTGCACGAACATCGCGCGCGTGCGCTCATCGAGCCACAGCATCTTCTTGAGCTCGTCGATGTCGGCGAGCATCCGGTCCTACAATCAAAGACAATCAAAGGCAATCAAAGGCAACCAAAGGCAATCAAAGGCAATCGAAGGCAATCAAAGGCAATCAAAGGCGAGCATCCGGCCCTACAATCACGCGGATGGAGCGAGTGCCGTCAGAGGCCGTCCGAGGCCGTCCGAGGCCATCGGAGGCCATCGGAGGCACTCGGAGGCCGTCAGAGGCACTCAGAGATCATCAAAGGCCATCAGTACCTACCTTGGGCACGGTAGGGATGTCGGCCCCGGGGAGAGGCTCATCGGGACGAATGTCACGCACGTAGCCGCCCCCGTCGAAGATCAGGTACGACGGCGCCTTCACTAGTGCCGCAGGGTAGTACTTGAAGCCGGAGCCTTGGAACGGTTCGGGCCCGCCGCACGTCTCGTTGTACTTGTTGATCTGCTCGATGCTCAAGCCGGGCGTGCCTAATAAGGCAGCACGCCCATCCGTGGTGCACGGCCCGAAGTCGTGCACGTCGCGCTTCTCCTCCGAGTACTCGAAGAAGCACTCGCCGCCACCCGTACACTCCGTCGGGTTGGAAGGGCTACACGGCTCGATAGGTCCCTGTGGGGAGAGGGGCGGGCGGGGCGCCGTGATGAGCACATGCATGCCAGCCGAGCACATGGCTGGAGAGCCAAGTACCTGTCATTAGTGGTCATTAGTGGTCATTAGTGGTCATCATTGGTCATCATTGGAGAGCCAAGTACCTGGCATTAGTGGTCATCAGTGGTCATTAGTGGCGAGTCAAGTACCTGGAACACGAAGGATTGCTGGAACTTTCGCGATGCGATCTCGACGCGCCGTTGGATTTTGGGCGAGATATTGCACGAGATATTGCTCACACGCACCTGCATGCAAGGAGGGAGGCCATGGGTGCATGCAAGGAGGGAGGCCATGCGAGACGCAGCTGGCTCGCTACCTGTCGGAAGCGCACCGCGCCCACGAGCTGGTTGTACATCATGATGTTGCCTGTTGCGTCAACGTCACTATCAAATAGTCCACTAACGAGGGTGCCTGATTAGGGGCGCAATCAGTGGTCCTCAGCGGCAGTCGGCCGCATCCTCAGCGGCACTCGGAGGCACTCCACATACCCTCCGTCCAGTCCCAGACATCCGCAAAGGTGCGAACATCCATAAAGGTTTTATCATTATAGTCCGCCTCAACAAAGATTCGTTTGAGCGACTGGGTCAAGGCGAGCGCGTCTCGAAGTTCTCGCTTCTCGCTTGTAGACTGGCAGAGAGGGGTCGATCATGGTCATCAGTGGTCATCAGTGGTCCTCAGTGGCCCTCAGAGGCCATCAGTGGCCATCAGTAGTCATCACCTGGTAGAGGAGTAAGATGAGGATGAAATGCAACCCCATGTCAAAGATCTCGCGCCGCCGATTGAGTTTGGGCTCGACATACTCCTTTCGCTGCATGTCGTCGTCGTCGGAGTCACTATCCTCCATCGTGGCCATCGCAGCGGCCGCTGCGGCTGCTGCGGCCGCGTCGGCCTCGTCCTCACCGTTCAGAAGCTCATCGCCGCCGCCGCCGCCGCCGCCGCCGCCCGGAAGCCTCCCGCCACCATCCCCTAGCATTTGGACTAGGCTCTGCACGTTAGGCTCGGGTTCGTCACCGTCCTCCTCAAAGTCCGCAGTCTCCTGTTCCTCCTCAGCCTCCTCGCGCCGCACGAGTCGGATCGTCTGCTCGCCTGCGACGGAGGAGATGGCGACCCTCATCAGTGACTACACTCACTCGCAATCTCAATCTCACTCGCACTCGCACTCGCACTCTCAATCTCATTCAATCTGAATCTCATTCACAATCTCACTCGCACTCGCACTCGCACTCGCACTCCGCACGCACCTCGGTAGCGAGCAATCTCACGCGAGACCGCCATGTCGTACGGCCAGACAGTTCCGTGTTCGTCCTCCAGCACGCACATGCTTGGATCGTCGCCGAAGGTGCGCGCGGCGTTGTTGCGCACCTCGCGGAAGGTTGTCGTGCGCCCGAGCCGCATCTCCAGCTTTTCCAGCGCGGCCTCGCGCGCCTCACCATTGGGAGTGTAGAAGACCGTGGTGATGGTCGGTCCGGAGCCTGCCGTCTTGTATGCCAAAGAGGCAGGCACGACGCCCCTGTCGGACTCCTGCTTCTTTTGGATCGCGCGGTCCATCGTCACTCGACACAGCTCCGTGAGCGACGCGACGCGCTGGTCATCGGTCTGGCGGACCGGACCGGTGGCGGCGGCGGCGGCGGCGGCGGCGGCGGCGGCGGTGCTCAGCCGCTTGTGCTCCCTCTCCATATCGCGGAGCCGCATCTGCATCGAATCGACGAGCTCCTGCTTCGAGACGTGCTCGGCCGAGATGATGACCGCCTTTTCCTTGAGCGCCGTGACCCGTTCCCTGGTGCGCGCCGTCACTTTCCTCATCTCCTCGTCCTCCTCCAACTCCGTCGCGTTGGCAGAGCGCACCGCGTCGTCCTGCATGAGATTGATCGTCTCATAGTAGCGCTCGACCGCTTGGCGCTGCTGCTCCTCATCCAAAGATGTCGCCGCATTGGCTCGCTTCATCTCAGCGCTGAGCGCGAGGCCAAGGCCCCGACTAGCAAGCCGACCAGATTGGCTGGCGCCAACATACGTAAGTACCGGTACAAGTTTTACGCTCGCACGCGGGGCATGTAACCTCCGAGTCCGGTGTTCTCAATGCGGCGATCGCGCGAAAATCTTCCAAATCGATCGAGTTTGCTCCTCGTCCTCCCTTCACTCGCGGCGTTCCTGAGCGCACCGAAAGGTTCTCATATGCGCGCAGCAGCCCTCACGCGCGCGGTCGCGAAGCCTGGCCGCATCCTAGCGAGGCGAAAGCACTTCCTCACCTTGCCACCGTCGGTCCCAGCGCGACCGCATCCACAGCCCGCCGGCGCCGATGCCTCGGCTCCGCTGAGGTATGGATGGGGTGATTGGTTCCTCGCGTCAGTGATGAGCTCATTCGTGGCTTGGCCGTTTGTTGCAACCACCGATGCGCTGTGGGGCGAGGTCCTCCTTCCGCTACTCGCAGATAACGCCGATGCATCCACTGCGGTTGCGGCCGCGTCGATCATCCCAAAGGCGACAGCGAGCTATTTCGGAGCGCAGCTGTATGGTGCGGGCTCCTCGCTTCGAATGCAGCGCTCTCGGGAGCCTTACGACGTCCTCGCGCCAGCTGCCGCCGCTCGCTCACTGACTGCGTCGCCTTCCGAGTCTCTCTCACGGGCAGTGCCGCACGCGTGGTGGTTCTGGAAGCTCTCTCTGCTGCCGGCGCTACCCATCAACTTAGGGCTTACCCTGGCGATCCACGTGCTCTCGAATGATGGCGCCGTCAAGCACAAGGTGTACGACGACTGGCTGCCCATGCGCCCGTCCGAGCCGCTCCTCATCAACACAGCGTGGCGGCTCTCCAGCGCCGGCTCGAAGAGCATTCAGATGCGCCTGTGTGAGGCGGCTCCACGGCCCGTGCAGCTCGTGCTGGAGCATTATAACGTGGCCGGGGTCCGCGACGCGTATGCCCTCAGACCAAAGGGATCGCAGGGCTCATAAGGCGAGCGCCGCATCTATTGAAACTATTGTGGATAGCGAACAGGGCGGGGATCTACTATTTCGCCTGTAATATTTTGGATTTTGCTGGGAACGACCAAATCGCAAATGTTGAGCCTCTCAGCACTGAGGCATGCTCTCGGATAGGAACTTGATTTTTGGGATTTTGCTGTGCGAGAAGTTTGTGACGGAACTTGCGAACTTTGCTCACGACGTGGCTGACAGGACCTTGATTTTTCCTCCGGATTCTTTATCCGGCCGCGATGTCAGGCAACAACAGCGAAGGACTGATGCACGATCCGTACGCTTCGTCTGGCAGCAGCGGTAGCCTGATGACTCCGCCGCCGCTGCCGAGCGCAGACGATTTCCATCCGGTTGCGCCCTCCTCTGCTCCTGCCGATGATCTCTTCCTCAACATTCCATCGGCAAAGCCGCCACAGCCTGACTTTCTCTACGACGAGAACTACGACGAGAGCTTTCGCCGCTCGTGGGGCGAGCGGCTGACGTACCATGTTGGCGCCGCCTATTCTGCCGGTGCGCAGGCTGCCTTGTATCTCGCTGCGCGTCCCGTCCCAGCGCTCCCGCACGCCTGCCGCCGAGGCCTGCACGCGTGCTGACAGCGCTGCGTTCCACGCGCGTGCGCAGGCTTCCTCTTCGGCACGTCGTACGGCCTGGTGCAGGGCCTCGCCGAGTCCAAAGGCCAGCGCCAGCGCATCCGCATCAACAGCGTGCTCAACTCTATGGGCATGAGTGGCCCTGGGCTTGCCAACTCCCTCGGGTGCATCGCACTAATGTGCTCATTTTTCGAGAGCGTGGCGTACAACGTGCGCGGCACGGACGACATCCTCAACCCCGCCGGCGCGGCCGCGCTCACGGGCGTCCTCTACAAATCCACATCGGGCGCGCGCGTCGCGTTGCCTGCCGGGCTGGGCTTTGGAGCGCTCGCCGCCCTGGGCGCCTTCTGCTCCAGGCAGGTGGGTGTGCCGCGTTACCTCAAGAATCTGATGTGAGCGGCGCTAGGTCGAGGGAGTGGCTGAGCGCGCGCTGCCGTCGCTCCCTGTGGGAGCAAAGGTCAGCTGTGCGAGGCCGGCGAGAGCCATGCGCGGAATTCGCAGACGACCGTGGTCAAGATGAGTTTTGCGTCTTTCAGATGAGAGGCTGCGCTGGCGCTTGTGTATACAGCAGTATGATTATGATGCAAGCACTTTTCACAGAGAAAATGCGTGACGAAAAGTGACGAAACCGCCTTCATCCGTCCGCAACTCGCACCCGCTGTCGGCACCCTGAACAGGGAAGCCGAGGACTAGTGCGCGGCGATGGTCGAGGGTCCTGGCTGCACGCGCAATGGCCAAAAGGTTCGTGCGGCACTCATCGGCAAGCACGTGGTCGGAGTAGCTGGCCATGACAACTCAAAGGTGGCCAGCTTGATTCGCGCGAGGACCCTGATCGACTGTTTGACGCTTGGCAAGGAGTTGTGGCTGCTCTTTGCGGATGCAGCGGGGGAGCAGAGCGCAGTACGATGCCACTTTGGTATGAACGGCTCGTTGCACTGCGATTCGCAGCCTAAACATCCCGGGCAGCTGACACTCCTCATCCGCTTCCACGACGGCTGCCAGCTTCAACTCTTCGACGCCACCACTTCACCAGCCGATGCACTGGCAGCTCGGCGCGCGGTTCAAGAGGGTTGTAATCGGGACGTGTGCCAGCCAGCCTTCGACGAAGCCGTGACCACGGCCGCGCTGACCGCCTCTCCAGCCGATCGAATGATCTGCGATGCCTTGCTCGACCAGTCCCTCGTGCCTGGCATTGGCAACATCATCAAGAATGAGGCGCTGCACGAGGCGTGCATGGACCCTCGTCGGTTAGTCAGCTCGCTCTCGCCCCCGGAGCTGCTGACGCTCGTCCGAGCAGCACGCGCCTTCTCGATGGCTTGGTGCCGTGCAGGCCGACACCCTGCTTGTCACATTTACAACCGGACACGTTGCCTTGCCTGTGGAGGGCCAGTGAGCTTCTGCAAGATGGGCGCCCTCGGACCCCCGCGCCCGACGTTTTGGTGCGCGGCGCGTGCGGCCGCCGGCACGTGCACCAAACCGCCCAACCCGGCCGCCGAGGCGCCCATTACGGCGCCCATTACGGCCGCCGAGGCCGTCGCTCCTTTCGAGGCGCCCGTTACGGCGTCATCATCCAAGCGGCCCAGGAGCCTTCCACAGAGCCTTCCACAGGCGAGCAACCCTTGGACCCTCTCCGTGCCAGCGGCACCGCTCATGCCAGCGGCGCCGCCCTCGATGATGGCGGCGCAGCCCTCGCCCGGCATGCAAGTGCTCCCCACGGCGCCGCTCTCGGTGCTGGCGGCGCAGCCCTCGCGCACCAGACATCCATTAGGTGAAGCTTGCATGCATATGCCGATGGCCCCTCCGGCGCACACCTCAGAGATTCTCTCCGAGATTGGGCACGAGATTGCGTGCCGGCCAAATGTTGCCGTTGTAACGCCCCCGTTGCGTGGGCGGGTCTGCCCGCGGCACGGTCGTCACACGGTCGTGCTCCGCCGGGTCCGACGCACCGGGGACAACTTCGGCCGCCTCTTCCTGAGCTGCCGGGAACGAGAGTGCGAGCACTTTGTGTGGAGCGATGGCGCGTTCCCCGCGTGCGCGTGCACACCCGCCAGGAGCGCTGGGCTGCGCATCTCCAAGAAGGCGGAGAGCGGCGGCCGTTGGTTCTTCGGCTGCCGGCGGCGCGACGCGCAAGCATGCGGGTTCTTTCGCTGGGCGGCGGCCGAGGATACGCTAGCCCTTGGTGATCTGCTCAAGCCGCTGACGTGATCAAAAAGCACGGTTTGGGTTCACTTGCACGCCGCGGTAGACGCCTAGTTTTTAGTACTTTAGTTTGTGGGCAGTTTGTGTGCGTCGCTTTAAAGAATGTGGCATTTATTGCCATGTTGCTTGGGACAATTCGGAGAAGAAACTCGGACCCGGCCACGAGTCCGGTCCCCACCGCGTGAACTCCGAGACATGATGTGCAACTTGTAACTTGTAGGCATGCAATAGCCAATACTCGCAACACGCAGGACAGCAACTGCCGCCATTAAGTACTCGTGGCACGTAAGTCGCGCCGTCAGGAGGCGGATCCCGATGGCGGCGCCGTTGGCTGCTGCGGCAGAGCCGCCGTTGGCTGCTGCGGCAGAGCCGCCATAGGCTGCGGCGGAGCCGCCATAGTAGGCTGCGGCGGAGCCGCCACCGGCTGCGGCGGCGCCACCATCGGCTGCGGCGGCGTTGGCTGCGGCTGCGCCGCCATTGGCGGCGGCGTTGGCTGCGGCTGTGCCGCCATTGGCGGCGGCGGCGCCGTCGCAGCCTCAGCGTACGCGGCCATCTCCGCGTGTTGTTGCCGAAAGCCTTTTAGCGCTGCTTTGGAGAAAACGGCAGTTGGCGGCAGCGCGGCAATCTTGGCAGTCAGCTCGGCGCGAGCCCGCGCCTCAGCAGTTGCCATAGCGGCCCAGTCGGGCACTCGTCCGCTCAGCGCGGACGCCATCGCGTGCAGGCTGCTCGCTGTCTCGTCGCGCTCCATAGCGCTTTTCTCGGGTGTGTACAAGAATCATAGCCCAACACAGCGCGGCGGACTGGGCTCCCTTGTTCGCCATATACGCTTTTCTGTGATCTTCTCTCTAAACGTAATCCGCCGAGACAACAGGGCAGCGCCCACCTCGGGTGACGAAACACAAAGAGATTCTCAGGATACATATCAGAGACTCAGCAGCCCTATTGGCCATGTTTTGTTCTTTGCATTTACGACACGAGCGTCGAGGCGGTGGCCGACTCGTATTTCCAGTTGGGCGGCAGCGCCTTGACGGTGCGGTAGTAGCGCGAGGTGCGGTGGATGCGGGACTCGATCAGGATGAGGCGGAACTTGGCATCCTTGTCCTGACGGAACTTGTCGAGGTGCTTACGAACCTGCACCGCCTTCTTAATGAGGCAATAGAGATCCTCGGGGAGTGCCGGGGCGAGACCTGCACGCGCAGAGAGAGACGCATGGGGCGACGCCGGATGAGCATAACGCCACGCACGCGAGCGTTCCACTGCACGGCAGCCGCAGCCGCCGCCGCCGCCGCCGCCGCCGCTGCCGCCGCCGCTGCAGTAGCCGCAGCCGCAGCCACCGCCGTCGATATAGACCGTTGCTGACCCACGATGCGGCAGCCGCTGCTGCCGCCGGCCCGCTCGCTCTTCGCTTCCTACGTCCGAGCGAGGCATCGTTCCGCTGCGGACGCTCATCGCTCGTGGCCGACCGCTGGAGATGCTTCCGGGCGTCGCGCGGCAGGAGCGCGCACCGTTCTTCTTGAGCATACGCAGGATCTTGCTGCCGGTCAGGTGCGACACCTGAGCGATGCCGTACGAGTCACGAAGGATGACACCAATCTGCGACGGCGTCAAGCCCTTCTTGGCGAGCTTGCAGACGTGCTCGACGACCTCAGTCGGCGACGTCTTGAGCCATGACGGCGGCGTCCGGCGGTAGGGCAGCGCAGACTTGGAGATACCCTTTCCCTTGCTGTGCATACGACCCATGGTGCTTCGAGGTTGGTGTTGGGCGAACGCCTCTTCCTCTCCTCACCTGAGACACAGAGAGCCGAAAGCGCCTGAGGTCAGCGCTGAGGTCCAAAGAGGCCTGCCTGGTAGCCGCGAGCGCGCGTGCATATCCGGGCGTGTGGCAACGAGGCGTGGTCCATCCGACGCTGCGCGCCCATCGGAAGCGCGGAGCCGGCGGTGGCCGCGACAGGGAGAGCGCCGCATCGCAAGAGCGCAGGCGACCTCAAGACGACGGGGACGAGGCCTGTGTGAAGTGGCGCTTCCCCTTCCCTTTCTAGTTGCCAGTCGGAAATCGTTGCACAGTCGGAAGACTAGCTTCCTGCTGAAGCGGCGGCGCGCGCGCTGGACGCGGAGCGCGATGTCGTACGACGCGGCCGGGATGCATGGCGACTATGACCCGTCGCAGGCGTCCGCTGACCACATCCCCGTGAAGAAGCTCACGATCGGATCGTGGAACCTTTTGGCCAAGTACGACGAGCACGTGCTGCTGTCGTGGTACTGGGCGGAGCGCAAGCTCGTGTGGGAGGTGCTCCACCTGGGGGTGGTGCGCAAGATGGAGGTCGACTTTGAGGACATCGCGCAGGCGACGCTGACCGCCGGCACCGACGAGCAGCAGCAGGACAAATTGGCGATCGAGCTGCACCGCCCGCCGCGGTTCTTCAAGGAGAACCCGCCATCGGCGGTGGCGGCGGGCGCGCAGGAGGTGAGCTACGTGTACACAACCGACTTCACCAACGGCCAGGCGTCGACGGAGAGCAGGCATGTGCTGCTCTTCGACCCGGGCGCGATCTCGCGGGAGCACATCAAGCGCATGCAGCTCAGCGGCCTTCGGTTGCAGCTCGAGGGCGTCGCGGGTGCGCAGGCGACGAGCGGCGCGGGAGGCGGTCGCGGGCTGCTGCGCGCCTCGGGCGGCGTGCACGCGACGAGCGCCCACCTGCGCCAGCCGCCCACGTCCTCGCCGCGCCTCGATGCCATCATCTTGCAGGATCAGCTCAAGCGGGAGATGCGCGAACGTCAGGCGCGCTACACGGGCGTCTGCCCGGTGCGTGATCGCATCTACGCGGTGGTCCTCGACGAGCTGATCGCGAGCGTGGCGCGCGACGAGGGCAAGCGCGGCGGGCTGCTGCGCCGCCTGTACGCCGAGGCACGCATGACCATCGACGCGTATCGAACGGTCTATGAGCAGTCGATCGAGTTTGGGTCGCGGAAGCTGACGCAGGCGGCGATGACCAAGGGGAGCCTGGCCGACGACATCGAAGCGCTAGAGGCCAAGATCGCCGAACTGCACGTCGAGGTGGGGCGCCTCGGCCGGCTCTGTGAAGGCCTCGAGTTCCGCGAGGCAGAGAAGGAGCGCGGGTACGAAGGGGAGAATCCCGAGGTCACGGCGCTCAAGGCGGAGCAGAAGCAGTTACAGGACCTTCTAGTGGTTCTTCGGCCGTCGAAGCCCGAAAAGGGCAAGTAGACGCGCGGAGACCGCATGGGCTGAGAGAGCTCCCCGCCAGCTGCCGCCCCCCCACCCTCACCCACCCGCCGCTGTCGCCGCCGTGAAGGCGAGACCGACTGGCACACCGACGCTACCACCCGTGAGCGTCACAGCTGATTGAATCCATATGACTTACTTTGTGATTGTGCTTGCATGCGAGCCCCATTTCCTTGGCGCTGTGTATTTGTGGCTGGAGAGTGATGTGGCTCGGAAACAGTTCAAAGCATTCTTCAATGTAATTCCTAACGTAAGATTTCACGGCCCCGCAATGCGATCGGCCGCCCGGGACGCCCGCGGTTTCCCGTCCCCGGCCGGGCGACGGCGGTCGCGGGTCGGCGCCATCGATTCCGTTGACCGGTTCGGCGACGGTTCGGGGTGCGCTCGAGGCACTCCCTCCGCGCGACTCGCGAGAACCATCGATGAGCACGTACGACGTGGGACGTGCGGCGGCGGAGCAGCTCGAGAATGTCAGCGGAGCGGGGCAAGGGAGCTCGGGACAGCGCCGGTCACGAGACGTTCTCGTGTATCCGCCGCCACGTGGAACTAACACCTCGGCCCGCTCTCCTTCCGTATCTAAGGTCTCACGTCTCTAGTCCCTGGTCTCACGCGAAGCGAGCCTCGGTTTCGTCAGTGGCTTCAGCAGCGTCCTTCCTCAAGGTTTCGTCTCAAGCGAAGCGAGCCGACGGAGGTGAAGGATCCAATTGACGACTCGCTAACGGCTCTGGTCTCACGCGAAGCGAGCCTCGGTCGGCCGATTATTGAAGCCGGCCTGGTGCCCATAGCGCAGTGAGCGGTCCTTGAGCGCTGTCATGAGCGAGAGCACCTTAAACTTGTGCTCGCCGCTCATGGTCTTCTCGAGGATGCGCACCTGATGAGGGAGGCAATCGGCGCCAATCAAGGGCACTCGTCGGCACTCTCGATTGCGGCCGCACTCAGTCGCCGTGCCGAGGATGGTTGCCTCATTCGGATGCGCACCTCGACCGTGCAGCCGCAGTCGGCGGCGCTCGTGACGGCGCTGTGCGTGGCCGAGCCCGTCCGCTCAGCACGTCGCGTGGCTGTGATCATCATGGCCTTGAAGACGGAGAAGCGTCCACCGGGCACGTGGCCGTCGATCTCAACGGGCTCGCACGCGCAGTCGTCGACGCACGTGACGCGCGCGATCCCCATGTGCTCGTAGCTGATCAGGTGGCCCAGGATGAGAACGAACGGCTCGCCGCGCGGCAATCGGGACACGTCGAGGCAGAAGCGCGCCACGTCACCTGTGCGGAGGGGCGAGGGCGTCGTGGTGAGCACTTGCATGCAGGTGCCCACATGACAGCGCGTCGAGGCAGAAGCGCGCCACGTCACCCGGCTTGCGCCCGACGATGCCCGGCTTCATCTTGGCATCAGTACCCTCGATCGTGTACGCAAACCCCACAGAGGTCGAGAGCTGGAGCCGATCGCGCAGCTGCTCGTCCTTGAGGCAGGTGCCCACTGGCGCTTCGTCGGCGTCGGCGTACCTGATGAGGGAGGCCATCAGGCACGCCACACACAGTGGCCATCAGTGGCCATCAGTGGCCATCCGTGGCCATCCGTGGCCATCAGTGGCCATCAGTGGCCATCAGTGGCCATCAGTGTGATTCGGCGTACAGAGGCGCGTTTAGCTGCGGCCCGCCGTGTTCACGCAGCGTCGCTGTGCACGTGGGGCCAATATGGAGGGCGTCGTGGTGGGCGTCCGGAGGGGCGTCTGCCGGCGTCGCCGCTGCTGCTGCCGCCGCCGCCGCCGCCACCGCCGCCACCGACGACGACGACGGCTGAGCGGCCGCGAGCGCGCGCTGATGATCGATCGCGCCCTCGATGAGAGTAACGACCATCTGCGCCATCAGTGAATGCCCCCACGCGGAGGGATGATGACGGTCATGGAACACTTGCTTAATCGGGAAGGCGCTCGCATTCGCTTTGAGCTCGCGAAACAGAGCGCCCCGCAGTGAGACGCAGGGCACGCCGTAGTACGCCGCGAGGTCGTTGATGGCGTCCTCGGCGCCAACCGTTGCGCCATGCCCTCGCCAATTGAACGCGAGGTCTTGCGGACTCGGGTAGGGGACCTGTGGGGAAGTGAGAGCGCATCGTGGTGGGCACTTTCACATGCTGGGCGCCGTCTTGGGCAAACCATGGACCTCCGCTGGCTTGGTAGGGTCGGAGGCAATCAGAGCTCATCAGAGCTCATCGGAGCTCATCAGAGCTCATCAGAGCTGATGAGGGAGGCAATCACCGTCGCTGGATTGGTAGGGTCGTAACTCCCATGCTCGAAGGGTAAGTGACCAATCTTTGGCACAATCTCCATCGTGTTGACGATGACGATCGCGGGCTGCGAAGGCAGCCGGAGCAGTCTGCGCAGCAGCCGCTCGAAGCTCTGCGCGTCGTCCGGCATCGCATCGAAGTTGACCGCATACTCGAGTAAGATCAGATCGGCGCCGTTAGGTGGCAGGTGCCACGCCACACAGTGCTCCATGTACGAAGGACCCGAGGCTGGCACCGCCCCCTGGAAGTGCTCGTGCGCCGCCAGCGGGAAGGACGCATTCAGGTACTGGTAGACCTTCCAGTGATAGAGGGCGCGGCTCCTGCCCGTGGTGAAAGTCGTGCCGAACGAGACTGAGCCTCCGAGCACGCTCAGTCGTGTGAGGTGGCCGGCGAGGAGCTTCTCCGCGAGGCAGCGCAGGCGCTGCGGGTCGCCCGGGTTGACCAGGCCGCGCGCCAGCTGGCGCTCGCTCAGAAAGGTCCAGCGCGCATCATGCTGCTCCTTGTACGAGTTGTGCGGTGGGTGCCGCCAGATGCGCTTGAGCCGCGGCTCGCTCGCCGAGTAGAAGTTCTCGGCGACTGCGGGTGCCGACAGGCCAAGCTGCGGCGACGCGGCGGCGGGCAGCACCATAGCCGGCGACGGCGGCGGCGCGTGGCCGTCGTCGTCAGCGCCTCTTGGCGTCGCCGTCGGCCGTGGCGTGCACCACGTCGACTCCGGCGAGTGCGTCACGTGCTCGACCGAGACGGACAAGTGCTGCCACGACATGAGCGTGAGCAGCAGCAGCGAGTTGAGCACGCTCGACGCGATCAGCATGAGGTTTTGTGCGGTAGGCATGAACACTGGTTTTATGTGTTGCGAGAGTTCGAGAGTAGCTCCTCAGATCCCCCACAGGCGATCTAGAGGGAAGAAGTGGGCGAAGACCGCTTACACTAGCTTTTCCGACACAACCCAAAGAAGGGTGATGCAACAGAGTGACCAAACATGGTATGGCAGTCTGACCAAACAAGGTAAGACTGAACGGTCGTCAATGCATGCATCTACTAAGAGATGTACCGACCCCTCCCCTGACCTAAGCCCACACCGGCCCTACTCATATGGGAGGTCTTGCTGGACCTCAGTCGAGATCAGGTGAGTTTCCCC
>Ga0210240_101240_pt1 | contig 19985 bp, 10 predicted proteins | sample ChrtobMetP5a_4mM_FD_155463 | JGI IMG/M metagenome (GOLD analysis project Ga0210240, IMG submission 155463) | Chrysochromulina tobin associated microbial communities from unialgal haptophyte culture, Seattle, Washington, United States - P5a_4mM | ecosystem: Host-associated > Algae > Haptophytes >...
AGTTCGCCCCTGTCCTTGAGCCTTTAACCTTTGGGGGGTTATCTGCGGCTCTCTGTCAGGCGCGCCCGTAGCAGCGCTCCTTTCGTTCGTTTCCATACACTCTTGGAGCTCGGGGCTCAGTACACGTTTGACTTTTGTCCTTTTATCGTTTGATCGATCATCGCCGAGTTTGAGCTTTCCTTGCGCACTGAGAGAACAAAAGAGAAAAGTCAAGCTATAGAGAACAAAAGAGAAAAGTCAAGTCTATAGCTCTATACGATAGATCCTTGCACAGACACCCCACCCCAGACAAAATACCTCCGCTCTACCCAACACCCATGTACCAGACCAATATAGGAAAGTTTGCTTTTGGTGACCGGACCATACCTATACACGCACGCACCCTAGGGCCTGACGAACATAACTCGAACGAGATGGGTGTGTACTACGGTACAGTACAGTCTGCAGTGTTGCACACTAACTAGACCCCCCTTAGTAAGAACCCACACCTCGAACCCCGCTTTCCCGACGGGGGGTGGGTTGGGAGGTTTCGTTTTCCTTGCTAAATGGCGGTGTTGGACGTCGTGTCCACCCCTTTAGGGGGGGTGGTCCCACTCTCTCCCTGGGGGAGGGTGGTGTCTTGTGTGTGGGTGGTAGGTATGGGGGAGGGTTTACCAGACCAATATAACCCACGTCACCACCCTCCCCTACAGGGGGAGAGTGGGACCACCCCCCAATAAAGGGGGCGGCAACGACGTCGCACGTCCAACACCGCCACAGAAAACCCCCCGAAACTTCCCACCCCACCCCCCGTCGGGAAAGCGGGGTTCGAGGTGTGAGTTCTCTCTGAGGGGGATCTAGTTAGGGAGAACACTGCAGACTGTACCGTAGACCGTAGCGTACACCGGCCACCGCCATCCGGCTTGATGCATGATGCAAGGGGACGTTACGCTTACGGGTTACGGGAGCGGGGCCGGGCGAACGCCGAACGCCTTGGGTGCGTGCGTTTATAGGTAAATGGTCCGGTCCGGTCGCACCACGCCAAAGCCGAACAAAACTGAAACTTTCCTATACGATAGATCCTTACTACTGAAAATTCTGTACCTCAGAGCTCAGTAGCCCCTAGTGACGAAACCCTAAGAGGGCGGAGGCCGCGAGCGACAACGAGTGAAAGTCCCCGAACCCCCCCTCCCCTCCTTGATCGTCCTCTTTCGAGTCGTAGATCATCAAGGAGCTCAACGAGCCGCCGCTCACGGAGCCGCCCCCGGTTTCCTCATCGAGCTCGTCCTCGTTCTTGCCAGGGCCGTGGCCCGCCCCATGATGGTTCGACCGATCGCGTGCTGCACGCGAGTTCTGCACAACTCGCACCGCGGCACCGGCGTGCCGCGCCTGCTGCGCCTGCTGCGCCTGCTGCGCCTGCTGCGCCTGCTGCGCCTGCTGCGCCTGCTGCGCCTGCTGAATTCTCCATGGGTGGTCTTGGCCGGCAATGAGCGAGGCGACCGATGGCGCTGGGCCGCGCTGCACAGCCTGCATGAGCGGCACAGCCTGCACAGCCGGCATGAGCGGCACGAGCGGCCCGAGCGGCACGGCATGCACGGGCGGCACGCGCGAGACGACATGCACGGGCGGCGCGGGCGGCACGGCATGCCCGGGCGGCATGAGCGACGCAGACGGTCCGGGTGACCCCGCCTGCATGGGCTTGGGCGGAGACGGCGGCGCGGGCGGGCGCGCACACGCCGGCGCGGGCGCGACCGCGCCAGAGGGGGGCACGACTGCGCCGTAGGGGGGCACGACCGCGCCGTAGGGTGGCACGACCACTCCGTAGGGGGGCACGACCGCGCCGTAGGAGGGCGTGACCGGGCCAGAGGGGGGCGCGACCGCGCTAGAGGACGCGCCCGCGCACACCGCAACGGCCTCCAGGCATTGACGCTTGGCCGTAGATCGCGGCTCGGTGCTTCGTGCGTGTGCCTTCGCAGCAGCTTCTTCTGCAGCATAGGCCAGCGGTGCTTCGTAAGCCCTCGCCTCATTCATCGCCTCGGCATGCATCACAACGCTCGTCGTGCCTGCATCCTGGCTCTCGATGAATCCTTGCTCTTCTCTGCGAGCCGCTTTTTCAATGCACTTCTCTCCCAGCCGCCGGAGGGCCTCACAGAGCTTCGGGTCGTACGCGTTCGGGTTGAATCCATCGATGAGGTTCCCCAAGCCCTCAATGTAGGACATAAATTCATTCGTACGCCACGCCCCGAAATTCGGCAACTGTATATCGCTCCACTTCTCGGTTAAGATCGTCCGCGCATACTTCGCCACCTTGGAGATCTTGCTTCCGAGCGGGGCTGGCTTCTCCTCCTCCGAGAAGCGGCACTCTTCTGCAATGCGACGCCACAGCGCCTGCACCGTCGAGTTGCCAGCGAGCGCCCTCATCCTGCCGCCTTCTTCAATGATATGTGGGTTCTTTCGTGCGTACACCATTGCGACTGCCACTTCAAAACGAACCTCGTCTCGAACCTTGTCGTGTATCACGGCAGTCATGTCGCCGGCCTTGATCACCTTCATACATAGCTCGTCAAAGTCAGACGGCCCAGCCGAGGGGCGCGGGAGCGAGGCGTGCAGCCGGGTGTCGAAGGCGGCTGGATACGGTGCGCGCCACTCGCCGGTCTCTTCATTCCTCCTCACGGGAAACGGCTGAGGGCCCTCAACAGCCAGTGCCGTCCCAGTGACGGCCCACTCAAGCGGCCACTTGTCCATGGTCGCGACGGCGGAGAAGTTGGAAGAAGCGTTGGAGTGGAGACGCGTCAGTCTCCTAGGGGGTGACGCGACACTCCTCCAGAAACTAATTACCGGTACACACTCATCAATCCTCCGAGGCTCACTTTGGAAGGAGGGGAAGGGCACGTGCCAGAGGCTGATGAAGTGTGGAAATCTTTGATTGTGCGGTCATCAGGATGTTTGACTCAATCCACGTCCTTCGAGCATCGTTCGACGCAAAGGCCCACCCTCGGCCTCGCCTGTCCCGGCTACCCGGGTGCATGTGATTGCATGTGCGAGTCTTCTCTGTGCATCACAAGTTAGGGATGATGATTTATAATCGGCATGCCCGAGAGCTGGCCACTAGGGGCCGGCATCCTATTGTGTAAGTAACGGTTCGGGCGTGAGCCCGCTTGATTGTTGTGCAGCAAGATTCCATGCACCATGGGGGAGGGCGTTTCAACACTCAGGAAATTATCCTATGGTGCAATTGCTATGGTGTTTCAACATAGTGCTTGGCCGCAGTCGCGGCCAGGTGATATAAACATGACTACCCCCTGGAAGTACACCGGGCAGTCGACGCCGCGGGGCAAGAGCCGCACCTACACCGGTGGCTGCGGCCTGCGCCAGCGGCCTGCACGCGCTCCACTTTACTACCTGAATGACTCCATGTGAATGCAGTACAGAGCATCATCACGACAGCCCACGACGACGCGGCGTGCACAGAGCACGGGCGAGGAGAAGATGGGCGCGGGCAGCTTCAAGGGGCTCGCCAGCACCGGCAGGCCATCTGAGGACCGAAAGAGATGGAGGGAGCCATCCGTGGCCGCTGCACAGACCATACTCGACCCAAGACGAGGGCCAACGTGCGCAAACACCGTCTCCACGGCCGGGGAGGCGTGCCCTTCGAATTTGGCGGGAGCCGTGGTCCAGCGGGGCTGACCATCGGCCGCCCGGATGCAGTGCAGCCGGCCAGTCTGGCAGGTGGCGAAGCAATGAGTGCCCTCGTCGGCCCCGAGCGAAGCGGCGATGCACGGTGTCGCAAAGATAGCTCCCCCGAGGTCCATCTCCCAGAGCATCTCGCCGGACGCGCCCGAGAGGGCGCGTAGGCGCCCATCGACGCCGCCCAGCAGCACCGCGTCGTCGGCGAGCGCGGGGGAGGCAAAGAGGGCGACCGTTTCCCCTAGGCTGCGACGCCAGGCGAGTTCGAACCCAAACGAAGAGGCGGGAGAGGACGGCGCGGAGGTTGATGGAGGGGTGGGGGAGGCCATTGCCATGGTGGCGGAAGCCGCCGCCGCTGGCGAGACTGAGGCCACTGCGGAAGCAGTTGAGGACGAGGGCGAGGACGAGGACGAGGGCGACACGTAGTAGCGCACGCAGTGGATGCAGCCTCGCAGGTCCACCACATACACGTGCCGCCTTCGCCCATCAACCACCGGCCGAGCGAAGAGCGCACTGCCACACCGGTACTCCCACAGGAGCCGCCCACTAGTCGGGGTGAGCGCGACCAAAGCGCCGCCAAAGCAGCCGCTCAGGAGAGCGCCGCAATCTGCGCCACCATCTCGCCCTAAATCTCGCCCGCGATCCGGTAGGCAGATGGCGCCCCCCTTGATGACGCCTCGCGCGCGCCGGCTCCACAGCCTGACCCCATCAGAGCGTCGCACTGCATGCAGATGCTCGTCGTATCCGCCGACGAAGAGGGCCGCGCCGTCGGCAGAGACGGCACAGCTGGCCTCGATGCGATCTGGCAGTTGCGTGCACCAAATTTCGGAACCGGTCGCGAGGCAAACCGCAGCCAGCCTGCCGGCGTGGGAGCCCATGAAGGTTGATGAAGGTGTCGTCAGTGGCAATCAGTGGTCATCAGTGGTCATCAGTGGTCATCAGTGGTCATCAGTGGTCATCAGTGATCGCATACCTGCCGGCGTGGGAGCCCACGTAGCAACATACAGCGCGCGCCGTCTCCGTGATGGCTCCGCATGCATGTACGCCTTCACGCTCGCCGCCGCCGCTGATCCCTCCGCCACTGACCACGCCGCTATGGACGCTGCTGCCGGGATGGTCCCACCGTTCACAGGGATGGTCCCACGCTTCACAGACGAGCAGCGGGGCTGCATCGACGCACCGGCCCAGCTCATGCTTCCAGGCGAGGCGCAGCGTCGCCATGCCCTCTTGTGCGATGCCCTCCGGTGTCATGCCCCCTGCCGCGATGCCCTCCGGTGCATTCACCTCTGCTGCGTTGCCTTCTGCTCGAGTCCACGTGCGCAGCCCAGAAGCTACCATGGCACTGCACAAAGTAGGTGGGTCAGCCGCAGCCATGTCCTTGCCACACAAAGGAAGTGAGTCAGCTGCGAGGGCCATGCGCTTGTTTGCCCCACCCACGATGAACACGCTGCCCGCCCCCGCCAAGGCCCAGGCTGCCTCGCCCCTCTCCGCGCGCCCGCCTTCCGCCCACGCACGCACCTGCCATACATCGCTGCTGCTGCTGATGCTATCGCCACTGCCGCCACCGCTGCCGCCGCCGCCGTCGCTGTCGTTGTTCGAGCAGCTCTTGCGCTTTCGAGAGCTCGGCATCGCGCCGTCTTGAGCGCCCGACATCGCGCCGTCTTGAGCGCCAGGCATCGCGCCGTCTTGAGCACCCGGCATCGCGCCGTCTTGAGCGCCCGGTATCGCGCCGTCTTGAGAGCTCGGCATCGCGCCGCCGCTCGCGCCTCCGCTCGCCCCCCCTCTCGCGCCGCCTGCGCTGCGCTGCAGCGAAGTGGGCATGTGGGGGTTGGGCATGTGGGGATCCTCGGTACCCACGTACTGACCCCACCCGTCGAGGGCTACACGAGCGAGCCGTTGAGATCGCTGTCGAGATCGCTCGGCGTCACCATACGCCTCCTCCTCCTCGTCATCGTCATCGTGTCGGGCGTCTTCGCGGCGCATCGAGCGCGCAGCCGCACGCAGCGTCGGGCTCGTCAGCAACGCCTCGGGAGGCATTTCCCAGCCAGCCTCCTGGTGTAACTCAACGGCCAGCCGGACGGCCAACATGGAGGTACCACCCATCGCACCAAAGGGCGCGTCAGCGAGCACGGGCCCACGAAGCCCCAGCAGACGGCCAAGCGTGGCACAGAGCGCGGCAAGGGCGGCTGTGGACCGGCCGCCTTCCACGACGCCGTGCGGCGGCGCGGCTGGCGTGATCTCGAGTACGGGAGGCGCAGACGAACCTGACGAACCTGACGAACCAGCAAGGCTCTCACAGAGCGCGGCTGGCGTGATCTCGAGGCAAGCAGCGCCATCTAACGCCACGTGTGGGAGAGCGGGAGGCGACTCGGCGTGCGAGGGAGCGCTGTCATGAGCACCTGCATGCACTTCACCGGTAGGCGACTCGGCGTGCGAGGGAGCGCCGTCCTGAGCACTTGCAGGCGAGGGAGCGCCAAGCGCGCTCGCGTCGGAGGGAGCGGCCAGCGCCTCGTTGAGCATCAGCTGCAGCCACGGCGCCGCGCGCGCCATCCGGATGCGGTCGAGCTTGCCCGTACCTGTGGGGAGAGTGGCGAGGCGTCATAGTGAGCACTTGCATGCGAGCGCGCGCCATACGGATGCGGTCGAGATTGCCAGGCTAACCGAGCCTCGGGAGCGTGTCGAGAATGAGGAAGGCAATCAGCTGATGAGGAGGGCAATCAGCATGCAATCAGGCTAACCGAGCCTCGGGAGCGTGTCGAGAATGACAAAGGAGGAGGGGATCATCCACGAGGGCAACTGCGCAAGCCCCCACGCCTCAAATGCGCTGTGCATGGCGCGCGAGCTTGCGGCGGGCCGCACACGCAGACCACACAGGTCGACGGGAGCCCTGCCGTCGTCTGAGAGCGCCGTACTGAGCGCTGCGGAGCCTGTTCCACCCTCAAGGGCAGCGCCCCCGCCAGAGATCGTTCCTTCGTAATGAGAGCTGATGACCTCTGATGACCTTTGATTGCATCCCTCATCGGGAGCGCCCAGTACGGCGCCAGAGATCGTTCCTTCGTGAGCGAGCGTGCAAAGCAGCATGAGAGCCACGGCGCTTCCGGGAGGGCCGAACTCAACGCCCGCCACGGCGCTTCCCGGAGGTTCGTCAGGGCCCAACGCGCTTTCAAAAGGGAATGCTGCTGCCTGGGCTGGCGCTCGAAGGGGCACGACTACTGCTTGCAGCACACCAGGCATGCGTGTGAAGACTGCCTCGACCTCGAGCGGCTCCACTCGGTAGCCTCGGAGCTGGAGCTGCGCGTCGGCCCGCCCATGGAAATGGACCATGCCGGTACGCGCCTCGCGCCTTCCCAGATCGCCGGTGCGAAACCACCGGATTGAACGGCTGCGTCGGAAGTGGGCGGCTGTGAGCTGAGGCTGTCCGAGGTAGCCTAAGGCCACGACCTCACCGCCTACCCACAGCTCCCCCAGCTCACCCTCGGGCACCTCGTCCTCAAAGCCCTGCTCCTCCGCGGCGCCGTCATGAGCACCTGTATGCTCGCGGAGCGGAGCGTCGATCTCGTTCTCGATCTCGATCTCGATCTCGATCTCCGTCGCGCCGCACGCCACGCCAGCGCCGTCCCGAGCGGCGTCCCGAGCGGCGTCCCCAGCGGCGTCGGTAGATTGAGGGGCGAGCAGCCGAACGCGCGCGCCACTGATGGGGTAACCAAGCGGCACGAGCCCGCCAGTAGAGCGCTCGTCACGGCGCCCGTCGTGACGCCCGTAGGCAGGAGGCTGTTCTAACGAACCTGACGAACCTGGCGAACCTGCAAGGCACTCAAAACAGAGCACGTCGGCAGAGCATTCCGACGTGCCGTAGAGATTGATCAGCCGAACCGCCGGCAGCTGACGCCGCACACGCTCGACAAGCGCCGTCGTGAGCGCCTCGCCGCTCGAGCATAGCAGCCGCAGATGGGGCAGCGACGACGCCGACGCCGACGCCGACGCCGACGCCGACGCCGACGGCGGCCTTGGTGCGCCCGAGGGGCGCCGTGTCGAGCGAGTCTCGAGTGTCTCGAGCGCCGTGTCGAGCAGCATCGTCAGCGCCGTCGGTACCATCGTCAGGCGGCTGACACGCCACGTGCGCACCAAGGCTAGGAAGGCTTGCGGCGAGCGCAGCAGGCGCGCCTGTGGCAAGACGAGTGGACAGCGGCCATCGAGAGCTCCGAGCACTTCCATGAATGAGTCGATGAATGTGGGTGCTGTCGAGGCCACGGCCACCTCGTCGGCCTTGAAGCCATAGGCCTCACGGCCCCATTGGAGCCGTGAGGCAAGTCCAGTACGGGAGCCACAGACGACCTTTGGCCGTCCGGTCGTGCCACTAGTGAAGAGCAGGTAGTGTGTGCCGGATGGCAGCGTGTGTGGCGGTTCCGGCAACACCGCGCGCTTGGGTAGGTGCACTATTCGTCCATCCTCAACACTCACCACTGGTATGAGGCCATCAAGAGCCAGTCGGCCGAGCACATGACGGCAACAGAGGAGAACCAGTGGACGTGCGTCCGCGAGCGTGCTCTGAACTCGAGCAACTGGCCAGTTCGCGTCGACTGGGCAGTACACGGCATTCACCTTCCAAATGGCGAGCATGGCAGCGACCGACTCGGCGCACCAGCTGCCCTGCACGAGGGCCACCGGCTGGCAGCACAGCGAGGCAGCTGCCGCTCGTTCAAGTGCGATGGCAAGGGCACGCACGTGGGTCGACAGCCACGCATAAGTGAGTAACCTAACGTTGCTGCCATCGCTGACGTCGATGAGGGCGAGCTCGCCACTCGAGGCGCACTCGCCACTGAGAATGGTCGTCGTGTCGCCATCATCGAGACGACTGGCGTGGACGTCAACGCCGTCGCCGTCGCCCGAGCCACTTGGTTCACGAGCGGCCATTTGCAAGCGGAGACTTACGAGCCTGTGAACGTTCACACCCGTTGCTGTGAAAAAAATCTTTTCACCTCCAGCCGGGTGGTAATTCGCGTTTGCTCGCGTTCGCCACGTCACCACGCGGTGTCAGCGTCGGTCGTTCAGACAAGCCCAGCTCCGCGAAGGCGCGATCGATGCTCTCCCTGAGGCCGGTCACGGATCCGCCGCTGAGGCCAAGCTGCAACGCTGCCTGCTCCGCGACCTGCGCGATCGAGAGGGCCGCATCGAGGCCGAGATCAACTCGGATTGCATCGGCCTTCTCCTTGGTACTCAGAGCTGCAGCGAGTCGCGCCGTGGGACTCGGTACAGGCCCAGGCGGGGGTAGCACGGCGGCGGCGGCGGTCACCAGAGGCTGGGTGCCTCCCGACGGCGTGAGGGTGGCCTCTGGTGGCGGGGGCGACGCGGTGGAATCCTTGGTCGCTGGCGGTAGTGGCGGTGGGCGTGGCGACGGCCGTGGCGGCGGCGAACCCACGCAGCCCACACCACGGCAAGGTGGCGGTGGCGGGGAGTTGAGGAAGGGGTTTTGCTCAGTGCAGAGCTCCTTGCCTTTGGCGGAGGCGCAGAAGATGCAGGTCGCGCAGGCACAGCGTGCGAGATGGCCGGAAAAGTTGCAGTGACCATCCTCCATCGACGTGCACCAGAGGGCGCAGCCCGGAGGATGCGGCGGGTGAGGGCTTGGCGGCGGCGGCGGGTACGGCGGTGGGCTCGGGAGCGGCGGCGGCGGCGGCTTCGGCGGCGGCCCCGGAGCTTTCGGCGGTGGTGGCGGCAGCGGGCTGCGAACCCATGCAGGCGGTGGCGGCGGGGGCTCGTGCGTTTCCAGCGGAGGTGGCAGCGACTGCTGCTGAAGTGAGATCAGCACATGTTCCGACACCAGGGCAGCTGTAGGCTGCTGCGCTGACGTCTGCGCCGGCACCGCCGTGATGGATCCCGTCTCAACGCGCTTGCCAGAAGCGACCGGATGGCCGCGACGCCAGGCTGCGATGCCAAGGGCAAGCGAGGCACTAGCGCATGCACCAATCAACGTGAGCCAGAAGAGACATCGACAGCAGCACGACAAGCAGCCGCCACGGTCGCTGCCGTGCCGCGGTCGTCTACTGCTGCCGCCACCGACACGACGAGCGTCATTCACGTCGTCGTCGTAGTCGTCGTCGTAGCCGACCGTATCGTACTCTCTGCGCGTCGGCATGCAGGGGCCCCCTGTTTGAGGAAGGGTCAGTTGAATCGACACATTTTAGGGTGGGCAGTGGGCTAGTTTGTAGCAGCAAAGCAAGCAAGCCGCATGCAAACGGTGGGAATAGGGGGAGGGTGGGGGAGTGGGATTTTCGTCGGAAGTACCGGGTTCTGAAGCTCATACAGGAGTGGACGACCTCTTTGTGGTGGGGGGTGGAGCCGCACGCAGCAGCCAGAGCACTCTAGGATGTGGGAAAAGAGTCCTGCACCAAAATGTGGACGCCCCAGCGGCGGATAATGTCATCGCACTGGTGAAGTTTACTAGGCGGCAAGAGGAGAGCCAGGATCCCACGGCTGTTTGGGAGGTTGTTAACGGTCGTAAAAGCGCTGATCGCAAATCCAGCGGAGCCCGAGTGCCTGCCGACAGGATCCTCACCAAATCCCCGCATGGAACCAAGCGCCTCGACCCATCGGTCCTCGAGGATAGTTTGTAGTGGTGATTGCGAAAGGGGTGCCGAGCGGTTGCCAGGGCTCCGTCTGCACGTAGCGCATCTTGTGCTATCACACAGCCCAGTTCCCCGAAGGCAGCCTTGGAGCCGCTGTCGAAAAAGGCGCGCTCGAATGCTTCCATTCGAGCGAGCCAATCGCCGTTGTCAAATGCTTTGATCGGATCGGATCGAATCCTTTCTAGGACGTATTTCTGCAGCCGTGTCCTCACAAATGCGTGCGTAAGTTCTGCCCCAGCAGGTGCCGCGTCGCCGATGCCGACGCCTCGCACGATCTAGCCAGGATCCCACGGCTGTTTGGGAGGTTGTTAACGGTCGTAAAAGCGCTGATCGCAAATCCAGCGGAGCCCGAGTGCCGGCCGACAGGATCCTCACCAAATCCCCGCATGGAACCAAGCGCCTCGACCCATCGGTCCTCGAGGATAGTTTGTAACGCCACACGACAATCGTTTGACAATTGTACGAGCCGTACCAGCGCTTGCAAAGGCGAGTGGCCTTCGCATTGTACGGCATGATCGTCGAGTTCGAAAGGCGGTAGCTCAGGTCTTGGAAGTGGCGCATGACGGGCGTCTTGTCGCCGCTCTTCCGCGCCTCCGACAACAGGGTGTCAAGCATCTTGCACCCGCCCGTGTGCTTCTGCGCCTTAGCCGAATCCTTATTGGTTCCGACCATCGACGAGGCAGGACGGCCGTATGCCGCGCCCAGGTCACCGTCGCCGTCGCCACAGCCAATGTTGCCGCCAGGCTCGCCAAGCTCTCCGTCCAAATGGTGCTGCCTGCAGCTCGCCGTCCGCAGCGTGGCCACACACGAGCTGGGCGAGCTGGTCCTGAGGGTGCTGGGCGAGCTGGTCCTGAGGGTGATTGACCGCTCGGGCGTCACGAAGCTCCTCCGTCCTCGCGGAGACGGGAGGTCCGGTCGGAGGAGCGCGGGAGGAGGCGGGGCTCGGGGGGAGGGAGGAGGAGGCGGCCAGGTCGCCGGCGCAGAGGGAGTCCGAAAGCCATGCCGAAAGCGCGGGTATCAAGCGCATCACGAAAAGTGAAGAAACACTTTATAGTACAGGCGGCTCCGTGCGTCGCAAAGGAGCGCGGGTCGTCTCGATCTCTCCGCGAGGCTGCTTGCGAGACTGCATGCGAGGCTGCAGCCCCGGCGTCGCCATCTGCTGCGCCTGCGGCTTCTCCTTCCGCCGCGGCTCCTGCTGCGAGGGTGCGGCTCCATCCGCTTCGACACCGAGAGCTTCCCCCATCCAGCGTGCGAGCGCCTGCCTCTCCACCCCAAACTCGACGCAGAGCTGACGAAGCCGTGCGCGGAGATCCTCGATCTCCGCGCCTGAGATCTCTCGCCCGATTTGCCGCTTGCTCGCCGTCAGCATCACGTTCTTGGCCGTGTGCTCGCCGCCGATGAATTCGAAGACGGACACGTCGTACCTGATGATGGGCGCAATCAGAGCTCATCAGTGTCAATCACGGCTCATCAGTGGTAATCACGTACCCGGCGATCTCGAGCAGGAGCGGCAATCATGGCTCATCAGTGGCAATCACGTACCCGGCGATCTCGAGCAGGAGCGCGCGCAGCGAGTCAGTCACCATCTCGGCCGTCCTCTCGCGATAGATCCCATAGCGCAGGGAGGTGTCCCCAAGCGCACCTCCCCACGCCCGGGACGACGCCTGCGAGCTTCGCCCCAGCTCAAGCTGCTGGCGCACCTCCTTATGGCAACAGGGCGCGACCACGATGATGCGAGCGCCGTTCGTGATGCCGCACCAGAGGGCGTCGTCGGTCGCGATGTCGCACGCATGCAAGGCGATCAGTACGTCGAGCTCAGAGCCCTTTGCTCGCGCACTCACTCGCCGCTGGTCCAGAAATGGGGCTACGCTCAAGTCTGAGTGCTGCTGAGTGCCACTGATTGCCTGATCGCTCAAGTCTGAGTGCTGCTGAGTGCCACTTATTGCCTGATCGCTCAAATTTGAGTGCTGCTGAGTGCCACTGATTGCCTTTCCCAAGAATTGGGCCACGCTCGAGCACTCGAAGCGCAGCCCGCTGAACCCATCAAGCCCAGCCGCGATCTGGTTCATCTCGGCCACCAGATCCGATCTCATCTCAACGCCGACCGTCTCGACCTCCCAGCCCTGCGACGCACTCAGACGCACTCAGACGCACTGAGAGGAGGCCATCAGAGGGCCATCAGAGAGCAATCGGAGGGCAATCAGAGGGCCATCAGTCGTTCTCTGACACCTTGGAGGCGAAGAAGCGGTGGGCCGCGAAGGTCAGATAGCCGCGCCCGCAGCCCGCATCCACGATGCGCAGCCGTTGGCCAAAGCCGTCGGCAGGACTACCGAGCGGACTACGGCGAGATTGACCCTCGTTGCCGAGCCCACTTCCAGATTGACCCTCGTTGCCGAGCCCACTTCCAGATTGACCCTCAATGCCGAGCCCACTTCCCACCTCGCCATCCTCCCCACCCTCGCCATCTTCCACACCCTCGCCATCCTCGACGCCCTCGGTGGCGCTCATCTCGTCGCTCAGCCCTCGGCGCACGAGTGCCGAGAGCGTCTCAACGAACTTGCGGATCTGGCGCAGCTTGTCGGCCTTGCCGGCTTTGGGCTTGCCGTCGCTGCCGGTCACGCCCAAGGCTTGCAGGAAACCATCGTCGACGGCCCCAGCCAACGGCTTCACTCGGTCATGCGACAGCGGCAGCAACGGCTTGGCAGAGGCGGTGGGCTTGAGCCGATGGAGCACGCGGCCGCGCTTGCGAGACTCGAGTGAAAAGTCGGCGTCCGCCGCCATCAGCCGTCCGTTCCGAAAGGCGCCCGCCGAAAGCAGGGGCGCGAGCGTTGACGGCACTTCGGCGAGCTCAATGTTCGTGCACGTGTCTCGGTGCTCATACTTATGAGTGAGCTGCAGCTTCGTGCGCTGTTTGAGATTAACCAGCCGGCCCTCGATGCGCGTGAGGCGAGAGAGCAAACTTTTGCCATCTGTGGAGTTCGACCCATCGTTGCCGGTCAGCGTGAGCTTGACGAACGAGCCTTTGGTGATCGAGCGGTGCACCTCAGCGATGAATTGAGCCTCCGGCGTGAGCTCCTGGACACACAGCAGCACTCTCCTCACGCTCGCCGACCTGATTCGCGGTGTGGTTGCATGTGGCCATGCCGACCCGACGAGAGCAATGCTCCATTGGGCGAGCAAGATGCCGACCGTCGTCAGCATGAGGACAATGCACAAGGAGGGTTCAAATTCATGTGATGATTGCACATGTGAGCACTATGTGAGCTTGTGTTTCCCCAGACCAGACCGACGGATTACTGCCCTTTGGAAACTTGTGCCGGTTAGGAAAACGTGTCCAGTGAACACAGCACACGCAGCGCCTGACCAGCCATGCGCTCGCTTCTGGCGCCTGTGAGACGCTTTGCCTTTGCGCCTGCGGCGATCCACGGGCTCCTGCTGCTGCTCACCTGTGTAGGGTCGACAGTGGAGGTCGCCGATGCCGTCGGCACGTGTGCGGCCGACAGCGCTTGCTCCAAGCAAGCCAGCAGCTCACCGATCCTCAAGTTGGCGCCTCACTCTGTGCCTCCCAATATGCCCAAGGCACCTGGAGCTTCGCCGCCGCAGCCGCCGTTCCGGGAGCAGCGCCTCGGCGCATCTGACTCACTCGACGGCCTCTACCTGCCAGGCATCCCAGCCTCACTGCCAGTCACCGTGGTGCCGCCAGTGCTGAACTTTGGCAGCGAGTGCCCGCTGTGCATCCCGTCGATCGGCACGGCCGAGCTGATCAACCTGAGCGAGGAGGAGGACCTGGAAGTGCACTCGGTCAGCTCGCAGTCCGAGCACTTCCACGCGCCGCTCAGCGAGCTCCAGCGGCTGCCGCCGGGAGGTCGCATGAACATCTCCATTGTCTTTCTGCCGCGAGCCAAAGGTTCCGTGAACACGACGCTGCTGATCCAGACCTCGGCGGGCGGCTTCTTCTACCCCGTGCACGGCGGCGGCGGCCCCAATCCGTACAGCGTCCATCCGCTCCTACCTCCCGCCGTGCTCCACGGCTCGGCCTACGAGCCGCTGATAAGCATCCGTAATCCGCACGGCACACCGCTGCAGATCAAGGAGGTGCTGAGCTCAGAGCCGTTCGTGCACCTGATGCTGCCGCCGGCCGAGATCCAGCACGGCGCCGTCACGCTGCGTGAGCTCTGGACCGTCGCGCCGGGAGAGACGAAGGCGGTGCTCGCCTTGCGCATAGACTCCACCGACGCCACCGCTCTGTCGAATGCGACGGCGTTGACGAGCGGCGCTGAAGGCGGGCCGATCGAAGTGGGTGTCTACCGAGCCTACGTGCACGTGAAGACGGACTTTGACACGCTGGTCATCCCGGTGCAAGTGCCGGTGCTGCGCGAGGGGGTGTTCGCTGTGATGCCCGGCGGCACCTCGAGCATCGGAAAGCTCGATTTTGGCACTTTGACGAATCCGGACTCGGTGGTTACGCTGCCCATCTCGCTGCTCTCCAACATCGACGCGCCCAGGCTCAAGGTGCTCGACGTGCGTGCGCTCCGCCATCACAGCTCGATGCACGTGCAGCTCTCTCGCAAGATCGAGGGTACCTCGCCGATGCTTATCCCGATGGAGGAGCGCGAGATTGTGCTCGTCTCCTTTTCGGGCAAGGTTCAGGGCAATTTCTCGGGCAAGCTGCGCGTGCGCTTCGAGCACCCCGACCCCCGATGGGCCGACCTAATCGTGCCATGGAGTGCGCGCGTGCTGCACGGCTCGCTCGCCTGGCGCGTCGTGTTCCTCGCCGACCCGCCGAGCTCAGGCGCCGTGACGGGCGCGACCAGCAACGCGAGCAACGCGTCGGTCGCGATCACAAATCACTTCAAGGTGCCGGTCCTCATGCAGCGGGCCTATGTCAACGACCCTCTGGTGACTCTGACGCGCTTCGAGCCGGCCATCGTCCAACCCGGCGCGACAGTCGAGCACGTCGCCTCGTTCACGCAGGCGTCGACCGACACGCGTGTCGACACAGTCTTCATCGACGTGTTCAGCAACGCTACTTTGACTCCTATGCGCATACCTATACATGTGTTCCACGGGCGGCTCGGGTACGACTATGCCGCGTACCCGAGGGTCTTTGAAGGGCGCGCGCTCGCTGCGGAGACGAATTTCTTGGACCTGGTCCAGAAGCAGCAGACGAACCAGGCTGAGATGGCTGCCCTGGCTGCCCAGATGGCGGCGGGCACCCTCTCCGAGCAGGAGGCGACCAGCGCGGCCCTAGCCAGTGTGCATTCGGGGCACACGAATCTGCAGAATGTGCCCATCGTGCCGCTGTCGCCGCTGCGCCCTAATGGGGAGGTGATCCACCTAGAGCAGCTCGCGCGGGGGGCGCGCAAGCGGGTTCTGCTCAACATGAGCAACCCCAATCCGGTCTCACTCCACGTGCACTCGATCCAATATGAGGAGCGCGTGAGGCGCGAGCCGCCGACGCCGGTCTCGGGGCTGCCCGACGAGTGCCTGGGCGCGTGCGAGCTGCTCACCGCCGCGAAGGAGGTGACCTCGGCGAAGGAGGTGACGAACGCGGAGATGCTGACCTCCGGGGCGATCTCGGACGATTCTCTCGAGCGGAACCGTGTGCGCGCCGCGCGCGCGCCGCTCCTCAACGGCTCTCCCTCGCTTGACGAGAGTCAGTGCTGCGTGCCCGTCAAGCTCGAGTGGACATTGATCTCGATGAAGAATGAGATCTTCCTGCCGATCATCCTCTCCGGGAGCAAGAAGCTGTGGGAAACGTCGGTGGTCGACGGGTACGAGCCGCGGGGTCCCTGGGATCCGAGCAGAGCCCAGCGCTCCTTGCCTCTGCTCGTGATCCCACCCAAGGCGCGCATGGTGATCGCCGTAGACGTGATCGCCCAGGCAGCGGGCCTCGTCGACGGCACTCTGGTGATGCACCTGGACATGATGCCGCCGATGGGTCGACCGAGCATCGAGCAGCGCTTCGGGCTGGTCGGCGAGGCGGTCGAGGGCGATCTCGTGTTCGTCAAATCGTGGGGCCATCAGAATGAGACGACGCACATCGAGGGCACACCCGGCCACGTGTCTGAGAACGGCTTGATGGTGAAGCCGTTCAAGCGCCGTCGGTACGGCGTCGACGCGCACACGTGCCTCGACTTCCGATCCTCGGCGCCCGGAACGACGCGCGAGCTGCCCGTCATCCTGTACTCGGCCTTTCACGAGCCCCAGTTCATCCTGAAGCTCAGCGCGTCGCTGCGGTGGAAGCAGAGGGCCATGCAAGACGTGCCGCTGCCCTCGCTGTCCGTCATCGCCGCCTCGACCGTCTCCGAGAGCGTCATCAAGCCGCGCACACGCACAGTTGTTGGATGGGCTAGGCTTTCCACTGAGGCCCTGCTGCCTCGCGACGAGTACGATCAGCTCGTCGACGAGCCGTTTTTCCATGCGACGCCGGGCGCGCCGCTCGACAAGGCGATGCTCCAGACGCTACGTCGGCGCCAGCAGCGGTGGGAGGCGCTCGCCGTCTCGCACGCGGCGTCCGAGCTCCTCGGAGAGGTGCGAATGGACACGTCGCTCGTGCAGAACGTGACGATCCCCGTCCGCATCTCGTTTGCGTGGCCGTCCGTCGCCGAAAACGTGACGGTGCCCTTCGGCTTTGTGCAGCAGGGCCTCACCGGCGAGGTGCGCGTCTTCACGCGGCGCACGCATTGGAACTACTGGCTACAGGTGCTCACGCCCGAGAGCGATCCGCTGCTGCACGAGCGCGCGCGCTCCGCTCCCTTGCCAAAGGAAGCTCCGGTCGATTGGAACCTCGTCGACTCCGCCTTTGAGCCCTCGGCCTTCACGGCACACCTCGAGGTGGGTCCCAAGGCTTCGGAAGAGCGCGAGGTTGGTGGCGGCACCAAGCTGCTCCTCGACCCGAGTAGCGGCAAGTGGCGCCACCTGAAGCAGCCCTTCCAGGTGCGCAGCTCCGAGGAGGAGACTGTGGTTGTCGCGATCCAATTCACACCGACGCGCCTGGGGAGCTTTCACAGCTGGTTCTACTTGCGGAACAACTACTCGTTGCTGGACGAGATCTTCGTGTACGGCACCGCCACGAGCGGCGCGCTCGAGTTTTCACAGCCCCTCCTCCACCTCGAGGCAGCCGCGTCGGATTTGCCCTGTGAAAGCGACATGACCACGTACGCTGCGCTGCGGGCGCGGCAGGAGAGCGGCGGCGACGCGACCAACCGATGGAGCGACACGCCGCGCAAGCTCACGCGAAAGTTCACGATGGTCAACAATGGCGATGTGCCCATCGTCACGACGGGCGCGAGCCTCAACGGCCAAGCGTGCGGCCACCGGGGCATCCGAATCCTTGGCGACTGCGCGCGCAATGTGACCATCCCAGCGCGCGGTGGCACCGCGGCGATCAAGCTGCGCTGGACGCCCGATTTCGAGGTGTCGCGGCTCATGTTGACCCTCGCCATCGACTCGTCCGCAGGCTCGTCGCGCGTGCCTGTGGTGGCGACCATCCCGACGGCGCTCCTCGTGCCTTGCATGGCCGAGCGGCGCGCCAAGATGGGGGCCTCGGAGGCTGAGCAGACCAAGCGGGGGCACACGGCCACAGTGCTCATCATCCTCTTTGGGATCATGGTGCAGTTCGTGGTGACGGAGGCGCTTCGATCTCCCCGATCTCCCTCCGAGCAGCAAACGACTGCTGCTCCCAAGGCGGCGGCGGCGGCGGCGGCGGCGGCCGCGTCGCCGGTGCGCCCGGCGTCGAAGGCGGTGGTGACGTCAGTTCCGCTGGCGTGGTTGAGCCCCGAGCAGCTCGAGGCGGCGCAGCGCGAGTCGATGAGCCTCAATAGGATGAACTTGAAATCAGCCAGGGATGGGATGGCGAACTTGCTTTCACAGGTGGCCAAAAAGTCGAGTCCCGCCGAGCTCGAGGCTGCTGAGCCGGTGGCCGACGAGAGCGGTAAGGTGGCGGCGCAGCCGCCGGCAGCAAAAGCCGTCGAGACAAGCAAAGAGGCCATGGCTCGCTTGGGAGCCTCTTTAGCTGCACCTGACGGCCTCCCTCATCCGGCGGGTCGCTCGGGAACCACACTCGTGACGCGAGAGACGAGCCACGGCGGCGAGGGGGAGGAAGGGAAGAAGAAGAAGGCAACCAAGGCAGACAAGGCTGCGGTCAAGGCGGCGGCGGCGGCAAAGGAGCCGCCGCCCAGGGACGCGCCGCCCAGGGACACCCACCCCAAGGCTGCGGCCGCGGCCGCGGCGCCGGCCGAGGGCATCGTGTCCGATGTGGCTGTGAAGGCGCCGATGGCTGTGAAGGCGCCGCCCGAGGGCATAGTGTCCGACGTGGCGATCGCCGATGTGGCTGTGAAGGCGTTGATGGATGAGGGCGTCGTGGACGCGCTGCAGCTCGACGCCGAGTGGCTTGCCGCGGCGGATCGTGCCCAGCGAGAGAGGTTAGCCGCGGAGGAGTGGGCGCTGGCGGAGAAGCTCAAGGTGGTCGCTGAGATGGAGGCGAAGCGACGCGCCGAGGCGGAGGCGCACGCGGCCAAGGAGAAGGCGCGCCTCGAGGCTGAGGCGAAGCAGAGGGCGCAGGCGGAGGCTTCCGAGGCGGAGGCGCGTGCCAAGCGCGAGGAGAAGGCACGACTGGAGGCTGAGGCGAAGCGGAGGATGCGCGAGGCGGAGGCTGTGGCGGCGGAGGCGCGTGCCAAGCGCGAGGAGGAGGAGGCGGCCGAGGCGAAGCGCAGATTTTGCGAGGCCGAAGAGAAGTTTCGTCTGGCCAAGGAGGTGAAGGAGGCGGAGGCGAGGCGGCTGCGCGAGCTGCTCGAGGCGGAGAAGGAGGCGGAGAAGGAGGCGGAGGCGCAGACCATCCAAATTAGGAAGGACGCCGAGGCGGCGCGCCGCGAGGCGGATCGGGTCGCGCGCGACGCGAAGCACGCTGCGAGGGAGCGGGTGCGGCCGGAGGAGCGCGAGGCTGCGCGGGAAGCGGCGCGCCAGCGGCGAGCGACGGAGGGTGCGGAGCCCAACATGGCGCGTCACGGCGTCGCGCTCGGGGCCCCCCGGCCCTCTGCCCCTCGTCCGAATCGGATCGGAAAGGAGTCCGCAGGCGCGGAGGCCCATGGGGGTCGTCACAAGCCGGCCGCGCTCTCGGCGGCGGCGGAGGTGGGCCCTCCGCCCATGGGGTTCGTCACAAGCTCTCCGCCCTCCGCCTTGAAGCACACCGCGGCCGCGATCGTCGACGAGGAGAACGATGCCCATAACGACGCCGAGACCTTTTTCGGGAGCGCGCTAGGGGACGGCAGCGACGGCGGCGGCGGCGGCAGCTTGAGGACGCTCGATCTCGCGGCGGAGCTCGAGGCGGAGCGGCTCCGGATGCGTGCGCCCAGCACAGCGCGCCCACAACAGCGCGCGCCCGAGGGCTTGGCCGACGCCCATGCGCCCGCTGCCCACCACAGCGCCCACGCGGCGCCTCTTTCCCACAGCTCGCGAATTGCGATCTCGCACGGGGGATCGCTCGGGCGCGGCGGCGCACCAGCGGCGCAAGGGCTCCAGTCGGGAGTCAAAAGCGGCGTCAAGGGCGGTGTCAAGGGCGGCGTCAAGGGCGGCGTCAAGGGCGGCGTCAAGGGCGGCGACATGGGCGGCGGCATGGGTGACGTCAAGGGCGGCGGCATGGGCGGCGACATGGACGGCGGCATGGGTGGCGGCATGGGCGGCGGCATGGGCGGC
>Ga0210240_101249_pt1 | contig 19888 bp, 12 predicted proteins | sample ChrtobMetP5a_4mM_FD_155463 | JGI IMG/M metagenome (GOLD analysis project Ga0210240, IMG submission 155463) | Chrysochromulina tobin associated microbial communities from unialgal haptophyte culture, Seattle, Washington, United States - P5a_4mM | ecosystem: Host-associated > Algae > Haptophytes >...
CATCAGCTGGCATTCCGATGCGAGTGACAGTGTTGATGCAAAGGGCAGGGGGTGCCGCGGGTGCCGGAGGTGTTGACGCGATGGGGCGCGGTGGGCTGGAGACCGGTGGCTGTGGGGTCGAGCGCGGCATGCGTGGGGCGCAGTCCACGCAGTCGGCGCCGTACGCGCACATCGGCAACTCGGAGCCGGGGCTGTCGCAATAGATGTTCGAGGCGTCCACGCCCATGTTCATGTAGAGTGAATGGGGAGGAGGCGAGGAGCCGCCGAGGAAGAGCTGATGACTTGCCCGCAGCACGTATGCCCCAACAAAGGGTGCAGAGGTTACGCTCTCGGCAGCGACGACGAGCAGGATGGTGCCCAACATCATCGAAGAAGGGGCGACGACGCGCTTGACGGTGTCCGCGCAAGTGGAAAGCGAGCGATAGAAAGCACACACTCGGCTCGCTCGGGTTTTTTGTGCGTCGATCGATTATTTTGGCAAACTCGATCATCCGATCGAATTCCCCCGAAAACATCAATCCGAAGTCGGCTCCTTTCCCCACTAGAAACGACTATGAACATCAACGCACGAGCAGGGCCAGGTGCGGAGAATTCTCTCCACGAAGACCTCCGCGAATCGCTTCAGATCTTCGTCACGCTACTGAACCCGACGGGCCGACTGCCTGAGTACGGACGTCCGTAGCTACGATCACTCGACATCTCAGTACCGTGCGCACCAGGCGGCACCGGAACACCAACCACCACTGCTGGGCCAGTCATCGACGAGCGCCGATTCTTGTCGGGACGGCAACGATGGCGGCACACGAAGACGAGGGCGAGGGCAGGGAGGGCGATTCCGAGGGCGATGCCGATCGCGATTTCAATGCTCAGGGAGCCGCTCGTCTCAACTGCCGATGCACCTGTCCCCGGTGACATGGGCTGAGGTGGAGATGGTTGCGGCGGTGGAGGTGGTGCGACGTTGACGACAATAGGTGGCGTCACGACCGCGAGCACAGCGATCGAGACGCCGGTGACGCTCGCGAGCATGGCGGTCGCGCTGCTCGGGCTGCTCGTCGCGCTGGCCATCGCCGACTGCACCGAGGCCGCCGTTGCTGTGGTCGTCTGGATGCTCACGTCGATGATGACGCTGCCCGATGTTACAGTCACCGTCACCGCCGATGGGTCGACGCCCGCCCGCGCCGCGATCGCGCCCTGCATCTCGGTCCGCACGCTTCGGGTGAATGAGGAGACGTCGCCGTCGAGAACGAGGGCGAATCCGACGACGCTCATCGCCGGCGGCGAGGGCGGCGGCGAGGGCCGGGGCGAGGGCGGCGGCGGTGGTGAGGGCGAGGGCGGCGGAGGGGAGGGCGAGGGCGGCGGCGGAGAAGAAAAGATGCGCACTTCGTGAAGGTTGAGGATGCGAATCGTCCCGGGCAGCACGATGGTCACATAGGTTCCACTGAGATCCCTCTGGCAGTCGAATGTGAACGGTCCGGCCGTGGCTGGGACTATCTGATTACCCACGAAGCATGCTTGCGACGTAGCTGAGTTGTAGTCTCCTGGCGACGCACCGACCCATATTTGGAAGGGCGACAGGCGATCTGCACAGCAGCCTGCACCACAATTACAGTCAAAGCGATTCATGATCCACACAAGCCGCACAGCTTGTTGGCCGGAGATCTGAATCGATAACCACGGATTGGCCTCATACTGATCGTTGGTGTGGCAAAAATCTAAACCATCTGAGGCCCGGTCATTGATGCAGAACGAGGCGGGATAGGCACTATGAGTGGAGCTCATGCTGGCACTCAGACGTGGGATCGCTGGCATGCTGGGCGAGGGCGGCGGCGGCGAGGGCGATGGTAATGCCAGAGCATAGCTGGCAGTACAGCCCGCCGCCGCCCCATTCGAAGTCGTATAAGGACCATTGCTGTGCTGACTGTACAGGAAACATCGTTGAGCTCCATGAATGTTAGTATTGCACCAAGTCGTCCCTGTGTACATCACTGCGGTGCAAATAGGATTCGAGCGGCAGCGCAAAAAACAGTTGTCCAAAGTCGCCTCGGTAAAACCGTACGGGTCGATGCCTGCGTGTGTCGCACCAGAATTATGGGTCCTAGGGTCGCCCCAGCCGATGAATACAAAGGGCGGCAAAGACGGAAAACATACCACAAAGTCCAAATAAGACGGTTGTTGTTGTGTCTCCGCCGCGCTGCACATGTTCAAATTGCATCGCGACGTTGATGCTGACCATTCAAAGCTCGTGCAGCCATTTGCTCTCTGTGTGGTGCAATACTGAGCGCATGCCATTTGGCTAACAACCTGGCCACCGCCATAACCGTTGATTGTACCCCAATCGGGGCAGTCGCCGGGCACCAAGTACCAACTAGCCGGGCACCCGGAGGTACTTTGGCATTCCACGTTCGCCATCCTGTCGAAGCTGAGGAGGATAGCCAGCCAGACTCTCCATCGAGCACATCCCGGCTGCGACCTTCCTCGCCGACTCCCACGTGCTCCTTGCGTCCCGTCTCGCATCGTGCTCGAACGCAGTGCTCTACACAGCCCCACCAACCGTGCGACCAGGCCAGCCATCGCGAAGAAGACCATCGAGAGCAGGCAAGCGAATCGACCCTTCTCACCTTGGAGAGCGGTGGCCTTGCATCCAGTGGCTGCAGAGTTGGCATGCGTGTGAGGGGTGGCGCCGTGGGGCGGCGGCAGCGAACTCGGCGGGGGCGACGAGGGGGGCTGCATCGGCGGCGGCGGTGGCGAAGGCCGCGGTGGCGAGGGTGCGGCCAGCGGCGGAGGGGCCGTTGGCTTTGGCGAGGGTGGCGAGGGCGTGCCGGCCGAGATGCTGCCAGGAGTGGGCGGCATCCTTGGAGGCGACGGAGGCGGTAGAGCCAAGGGCGGCGGCGACGATTGCACGGCGGTGTGCGATCCGCAGTTGGCGCCATCGGCGCAGAAGCACGTCTCCGAGCAGATGCCCTTGCCGGGGGGTGAACTAGCGGTCTGCAGAGGCAGCGGTTGGCGCATGCCACAGTCGGCGCAGTCGGTGTCCGGGTACTCGGCGCCCGGGCCGCCGTCGTCGCAGCAGCCATCCGAGGCATCAGCTGGCATTCCGATGCGAGCGACAGTGTTGATGAAAAGGGCAGGGGGTGCCGGAGGTGTTGACGCGGGGGCGCGCTGTGGGCTGGAGACCGGTGGATGCGGGGGCGAGCGCGGCATGCGCGGGGCGCAGTCCACGCAGTCGGCGCCGTACGCGCACATCGGCAACTCGGAGCCCGCGCTGTCGCAATAGTTGTCCGAGGCGTCCACGGACGTGTTCATGCAGAGTGAATGGGGAGGAGGCGAGGTGCCGCCGAGGAAGAGCTGATGACTCGCCCGCAGCGCGTTTGCCCCAACAAAGGGTGTAGAGGTTACGCTCTCGGCAGCGACGACGAGCAGGAAGGTGCCCAACATCATCGAAGAAGGGGCGACGACGCGCTGGATGTGCTCCACGACGAGCAAGAGGAATGCGAGCGATCGCTCGGAAAGCGAACGCAAGCACTCGGCTCGCTCGGTTTCTTTTCGCGACGCTCGAAAAAAAATTCGATGGAAACCTGCAAACCTCGGTCCACAGGGTTGGTGGGTGGCGAGGTCGTCGCGGTGCCAGAGAGGTTTCCACAGGCGAGTTGTGCCGCGAGTTCGGCGCTCCGGGATCGCCGTAAGGATGCGACCCCTGGAAACCTCGGACTTAATGATTGTGAAAGGAGCACAAAAATGTAGTAGTTCTCACACGACCAATCACGTTCACAGTTCCAGATGAACCGCGTGTCACGCGATAATCTGATAGTGAGTATCGCAAGCGCGCCGACGGGAGAAACCCTCAAGCATGCTGGACATCGACCTATTTCGCGTCGACCGGGGCGGCAACCCGGACATCGTGCGTGAGTCGCAGCGGCGGCGCCACAAGGATGTTTCGCTGGTCGACAAGGTGATCGAGCTCGACACCGAGTGGCGCACGACCCGCGGCGGGCTCGACAATGCCAAAAAGGTGTTGAACCAGGTGCAGAAGAAGATTGGCGAGTTCATGAAGAAGAAGGAGGCCCCGCCTCCCGAGCTGATGGCGGAGAAGCAGGATGCCGAGGCCGAAATCACGAAGCTGGAGGCCAAGGAGAAGGAGCTCATCGAGGCGCGCGACACCACGCTCGTCACGATCGGCAACCTTGTGCCCGATGACGTGCCCGTGTCCGATAACGAGGACAACAACCGCGTGGAGGACACGAACGGCGTCTTCGAGAGCGAGGAATGGATGCTCTCGCACTACGACCTCATCCAGCTCGCCGGCCTCGCGAACACGGCCAAGGGCTCGGTCGTCGCGGGCTCGCGCGGCTACTTCTTGACTGGGATGGGCATGCGGCTCAACCAGGCGCTGATCTCGTACGGGGTGCAGTTCCTTTCGGAGCGCGGGCACACGATGGTGCAGACGCCCTTCGTCATGAACAAGTCGCTCATGGGTAAGGTGGCGCAGCTCGCCGACTTTGATGAGCAGCTGTACAAGGTCACCGGAGGCGCCGAGGACCAGTACCTGATCGCCACCTCCGAGCAACCGCTGTGCGGGTACCACTACGAGGAGTGGATGGACCCGAAGGCGCTGCCCAAAAAGTACGCGGGCTACTCCACCTGCTTCCGCAAGGAGGCAGGCTCGCACGGACGAGACCAAGCAGGCATCTTCCGCGTGCACCAGTTTGAGAAGATTGAGCAGTTCTGCGTCACCTCGCCGATCGGCGACGAGTCGGAGCAGATGCAGCAGACGATGATCAACAACTGCAAAGAGTTTTACCAGTCGCTCGGCATCCCGTACCGCGTCGTCAACATCGTCTCGGGCGCCCTGAACGACGCGGCCGCCAAGAAGTACGACCTCGAGGCATGGTTCCCAGGCTCCAAGGCGCATCGCGAGCTTGTCTCTTGCTCGAACTGCACCGACTACCAGTCGCGCCGGCTCGAGGTGCGCTTTGGGACCCAGGGCAAGACCGAGGACGGCAAGAAGCTCTATTGCCACATGCTCAACTCGACGCTCTGCGCCACCGAGCGTGCCCTCTGCTGCGTCATCGAGAATTACCAGACCAAGTGCGGCATCAAGGTACCCGATGCGCTGGTCGAGTACATGGGCGGAACGACCTTCATCCCCTTCGTGACGACGATGGAGAAGATCTACGGCAAGCCCAAGAAGGGCCCCTCGCCGCCGCAGTTCGTGCCCACACCTGAGCAGATCACCGAGATGGATGAGGGAAAGACGGAGCTCGCCGCGTACCTCAAGCAGGTGATGCCCACGCTCAACGCGGCGCTCAATACGATCTCGAAGACTCGGCCAGAGAACCCGCTGCAGGCGCTCGCTGCGCTGCTCTCGGGCGCGCCGCCGCCGCCGCCCAAGGCCGCCGCCGCCGCACCGGCCGCACCGTCGGAGCCGGCATTCGACCTCAAGGCGCTCAAGGAGCAGGAGGCGGCGGAGATGAAGAAGAAGATTGAGGAGAACGCTCTCAAAGCCAAGCAGAAGGAGAAGGAGGAGGACGAGAGGATCGCCAAGATGCAGGCGCTCGAGGCCCAGGGCGTCAAGGTGGCGGGCGGCATGCACAAGTTTGACGCGTCCGAGGTCGACGTGCACGGCGGCAACGCGACGGCCGACGACTTTTTGGACGCGTTTGGCATGTAAGGCCGTGGGCAAGTGAAGCGGCCTTGGTGAGTGGCATGCCTACGTGCGTGGGGGCGGCCTTGTGCGCGGTCCGATTGGGCGCTTTGGCGGGCGCTTTGGCGGATCGTCGGCTCGGGCGTCGTGATGGGCGTCCAATTTGAGGATTGACGGCTGGCTGTGAATGAGGCTGTGAATGAGGCGTGCTTCATATTGGGGTGTGCAGCCTGCGTACGAGTGTGGTCCGTGAAGGAAGCGGGCTCGCAGAGTCGTCGCGAGCTGTTGAGAGAGCGGCGTGTGTGTGTGCTTATCTGCAGGACGTGGGGGCGGCGGCAGTGACGTCCGGCGCGGCGCCAGTGGCTAGCCCATGGGGCATCGCCGTAGGTGCGGAGACTATTGATATTCCTGGCTTCGGCTCGGTTATAGTGATGTGACGAAACCTTTTTCAAACTATCGTGTTTATTTCATTTTCATATATTGCATGCGTTTGTACATGTATTAAACCCGAACAGCCACGCGTTCCTCTGTGACGAGCCTCAGGCTCAGCGCGCCGGCGAGGCGCATGGGCATTGGCGCGAGCCGCAGCGCCACTGACCTCTTCGAGCTCAGCGGCCGCGACGGCACGCTGTACGCCTCCGTCAGCGGCGACAACGCCTTCCACATCAAGGGCATCAATTGGTTCGGCAGCGAAACGTATTGCGGTCCGCCCGGAGGCCTCGACAGGCACCCGGTCGGCTTCTACCTCGACTTCCTGCAGCGGCACAAGTTCAACGCGATCCGGCTGCTGTTTGCGCACGAGTTCATCGAGAAGGACGATATCGTGCACACCGCCGAGTCGGAGGACCCGTTATTCTTCCAGACGCGCTACCTCGAGATGTTCACCATCCTTTGCCGCGAGGCCGCCAAGCGCGGCATGCTTGTCATGGTGGCCGCGCACCGGCTGAGGCATGACGCGTGGCCTGGCAAAGGGCTCTGGTACGACGACGACATCGGCTGGCCCGTGTCGCGTGTCAAGACGTCTTGGAGCAAGCTCGCGGCCGTCCTCTGTGGCGAGTGGAACGTGATCGCCGCCGAGTGCGCGAGCCGCCATCTCGAACGAATCTCGAGCGCCCTCAGAGCCCTCGAGGCCACTCCCCACTTGCTTTCTCGCGCTGAGCCCACGTGGTCTGGCGTGCTGTCCTGGGCGCGCTTGCGCCGCGCGTACGCAGCATCACCAACGAGCCGCACGGCGCGTCGTGGGCCAAAGGGTTGGCGATCGATTGGAATTTGGGTGCGGAGGACCTCGGCGACCACGTCCTGCGTGAATGCCCTCGATGGTTGATCTTTGTCGAGGGGGTCGGATATAACCCGGGCGCACCTAATGGCGACGACCCAGGAGCGGGCATCTGGTGGGGCGAGAACCTCATCGGAGCGCGTGTGCAGCAGGTGATGCGCCTCTTGAATGAGCCTCTAATGAGCTTCTAATGAGCCTCGAATGAGCCTCTATAATGCGCCTCTAATTCGCCTTACTTAGACGCGCTGCCATCCTCTACTCCCTTTAGACGCTGCACGCGGCTTCAGCAGGTGATGAGCCTGGACCCCCACTCACCCCCACTCACCCCTGTCACAGGTGCACCTGTCCAACCAGGAGAAGCTCGTCTACTCGCCCCATGTGTACGGCCCGTCAGTGTACCAGCAGCATTACTTTGATGACCAGCGCTTTCCCGCCAATATGCCCGAGGTCAGGGTGGCGCACCGATGGCCGCTGAGTTCCCTCTCCCCTGATAGCGACCCTCATCAGGTGTGGGCGGCGTACTTTGCGTTCGCGCAGCAGCTCACCCTGATGGCGTCCCTCATCAGGTGTGGGAGGCGCACTTTGCGTTCGCGCAGCAGCTCACCCACAGACCAATCGTGCTCGGGGAGATCGGGGGGAGATACACCGATCAGGATCGTCAGTGGCAAGACTGGGCGATCCCGTACCTCAAGCAGCGCGGCTTTGGCATCTTCTACTTCGCACTCAACCCAGATAGCGATGATACTGGCGGACTTGTGCGTGCCGCTGATGACAGCAGATTCGCAAATGACCTCTAATGGCCTCTGATGGCCTCTGAAGGCCCTTCGGCTGTCGTCTTGTTGCCCCCCCGGATCACAGGTGAGTGACCTCTGATGACCTCTGATTGCCCCCCCGGATCACAGGTGAGTAAGAACTGGTCGCTGCCGCTCGAAGGCTCAGCAGAGGCCAGCAAGCTTGCAGCGCTCGCCTCGCTCTCTTCCACCGACGTCCTCAGCATCTGCCCAGCATGCGCCGCCGCCGCCAACGCCAGCGCACCGGTGTTGGGGGGCCGTCGTCCCGGGCGTGCCCAGCCGACGGACACGGGGCCACTGATGCTCGCGATCGGCTTCGTGTTGATGGTCTTCCTCGGCTGCGCGCATGCATGCCGCGGCTACTTTCGAGCGCTCAAGACGACGCGTTTGGAGGAGCGGCTCGAAGCGCTCAGTTTGGCGCGAAGGGCGCCAAAGCCACGTGGCTCCTCGATGGGGGGGGGAGCCGTTGGGGTCGTGGGGGGACGGGCTGTGGGGAAGTCTCTCAAGGCGGCTGTGGGGAAGTCCCTCAAGGCGGCTCGAGGCACAGCTGGCCGTACTTGCAAGCTGGCGTCCTCCCTAATGAGGGAGGCTCAGATGGACAGCGTGAGCGAAGATGAGGAACTTCCTTTGACTAAACCTTTGACGGCTGGAGGCGAGTCCAGTCGTGAGCGTCCTCTGGAGGTGAGGTCAAAGGAGAGATGCGGTGCTACTGCTGTGCCGGACAAGGGCGCCGCGGCGGGCGGTATGGCAGCGTTGGCTGTGACGAAGCCGGCTGTGACGGCTGTGACGAAGCCGGCTGTGACGAAGCCGGCGGCTGTGACGAAGCCGGCTGTGACGGCTGTGACGAAGCCGGCTGTGACGAAGCCGGCGGCGGCAAGCGGCGGCGGCAGCAGCAGCGGGAGCACGAGCGCCGTGTCGAGCGCCACCAAGGCTGCCCCCACACGGTGCGTCACTCCGAAGCTCAAGCCTCCTCCGCCTGCGACGGTGACGGTGCCGTCGACCAGCACGACGCCCGCGCAGTCGCGGGCGCCTACGGTCACCACAAAGAAGGCAGCGGGCACGTTCGGGGGCAAGGGCGCTGCCAAGCTGCCGAAGGCGGAGCACCCAGCGGAGCAGGACGTGATCAGCTTTGGGAAGAACTTTGGGAAGAAGTGAGCTTTGGACGCCTCCAAGATGAATGTCACAATCTTCATGTATCCGAAATTCTTCTCCGAAGTTCTTATCTAAAATAGTTTCGAAATCAGTTTCGGTGATTAGTTGCGGAATTAGTCTCTTGCGAGACCGGACGGTCTCTCCCTCTTTTGCTGATGGACGTGCACACGATCTCGCCTCTGGCCGAGAACCCCGTCGCGGATTGGCTAGCCATGGCTGGCATCGATCATTTATCAGGCCTCGCGGAGGCCGTCGAAAATCAGGTCGGAAGGAATCTGGCACAGCTGCAGGGACTGAGTGATGCGGAGATCGATGCCATGCTTGCGCCACTCAGCATGGGCAGGGTGCCGATGAAGGAGGTGAAAACCGCACTTATGAGCCTGCGCGGCCAGGTCATCGTGGACAATGGTGCTGCTCTTGACGAGGAGAATAGTGACGAGGAGGCCGTCATCCACGTCCTCTCCCCAGCGATGGATGCTACGCCCGCTGAGGAGGCGGAGGGCGAGGTGGAGGAGGAGGTGGAGGAGGGCTCCGAGGCAGTCTTTGGCAGGGCGGCCGACGTGGTGGACGTGGCGGCCACCGACCATGACGCGACGCTAATCTTCACGGAGATTCCACCACGGGTGGCCACAGATGATGACGCGACGGCGATCTTGCCCGCGGAGATTGCACCAGTCACTGGGACGCCGAGGTCTGATGCCCGTAGAAATTCCCGCGGAGCAAGGCTCGGGCAGCTGTTGACGTTCGCCAAACAACCAGAGAAACCGGAGATGAGCTCGCCGGCGCCTTCGTCAAGGATCGTTGCCACTTCCGCCAAGGCATCCAGTGGCACCAAGAAGAAGAAGAAGAAGGGAGAGGCTTCCCCGAAGGAGGAGCAGATGCTTCCACTGAGCGTCATCGTGCATGCCGACGCCGGACCGAAGGATACGGCCCAGCTGCCCGAGGAGTATCGACACGAGGTGCGTTTCTCTTGGAGCATTAATATGTCCGACGTCAACGATCCGCGCAGCTTGCTCAACGAGAAGCTCGTCAAACCTCTGGTCAAAGAGTATTACCGTCAGGACAAGAGTACGTCCTCACGCATCCCCGTCGACCGCATCCTCCTCTTCGTGAACGAGACGCCGGTGCCGTACGACAATGAGCACTTTCGTGCAGGCGAGCTCCGAAGGGCCTTCGGAGCAGTCCTGGGGGCCGGATCCGAGGCAGTGGGTGCCAGTGCCGAGGATGTGGGTGTCAGTGCCGAGGATGCAACAGTCAAGGCCGGTAAGGCGTTCCCGTACATTGAAGGCGAGGACGGTGCCGCCTTGAGCAAAGAGGAGCTCGTCATGCAAGGACTCGCACCAGCAGATGTGCATACCGCCGCGTCCGAGGTCATCACGACGGGCGCAACGTCCAACGAGCGTGACCAGACATCCAAGAAGGAAGCTTCCTCCTCGCCCAAGAAGAAAAAGTCGCCCAAGAAAAAGTCGCCCAAGTCGGCGCCCTCGCCCAAGTCGGCGCCCTTGCCCGAGTCGGCTAGTTTGCCCAAGTCGGACCCGTCAGTGGTGCAGGTGCGGTTGCAGTTCGTGCCGCCCCGCGAGTGGCTTACGGCGCTCGTACGCTCTCGCGGTGGTGCCGTAGTGGAGGACGAAAGCGCCAAGGACGCTGCCAAGGCCGCAAAGGAGGAGGCCGCCGCGGCTGCCTTGGCAGCCAAAGAAGCGGCCAAGACAGCCGTGAATGTGAAGCAGATGCTTCCGCTGAGCGTCATCGTGCATGCCGACGCCGGACCGAAGGACACGGCCCAGCTGCCCGAGGGGTATCGACACGAGGTGCGTTTCTCATGGAGCATCAATATGTCCGACGTCAACAATCCGCGCAGCGTGATGAAGGAGAAGCTCGTCCTACCTCTGCTCAAAGAGTACTACCGTCAGGACAAGAGTACTTCCTCACGCATCCCCGTCGACCGCATCCTCCTCTTCGTGAACGAGGCGCCAGTGCCGTACGACAATGAGCACTTTCGTGCAGGCGAGTTCCAAAGGGCCTTCGGATCGGTCCTGGGGGCGGCCGAGGTGGAGTTGCGAATCCAGTTGGTGCCACCCACCGAGTGGCTCGCGGCGATCGTAGCAAGCACAACAAGCAAGCAAGCAACCCAAGCGAACGAAGCAAGCAGGCAAGTTGAGTACGGGTTTGAGGCATATTGAGGGAGCATTCTTTGAGCTGTTGCCCAAGGCGCGCAAGGGAGGACCGCGAGGGGTACTCATGCACATGCGCGTACTATGGAACGCATGGTGGAAAGGTTCTTTGTGATGGAAAGGAGATGGCCTCCTTGGAGTTACCGGTACGATTGAAGGAGATTGTATCTGCAACTGCATGTGTATCTGTCATGTTGAGATGATTGTGTTCAGTGTGTTGAGATTGTACAATATCCCTTTCGTCGTGCAGGCGTATGGGTGTCTCTTCCAAGAGGAGACCGAACTCGCTCGACACGGCGCCCAAGTCCGCGGGCTCACTCGGCGTCAGATGGTTCGCTGATTGCCTCTGATGGCCTCTGATATTCATATTGCATCCCGCTCAAGCCTCATCACCAACATCAGGGCTCGGGCTCACTCGGCGTCAGGTGGTCTGGACTAGTAGCGCGGGCGTGTGCATCGCAGTGGGCTACCTGTGCTACTTTGCCGAGCTGCACGCGGGGATCTCGAGCCCGGTCGCCTTCGGCTTCGGCTGTGCCGCTGGCGTCACTGGCATGCTGTACGGGCTGTTCGTCTTCAAAGAGTATCAAGGCGCAATCCATGGCGCCACCCGATTGAAGACGTTGCTGCTGCTGCTCGCTCTGACGCTCAACCCGCTCTCAATTGCGACGAACGCGGCGTCGAGGAGTTTTCAGTTTTCTTCTGTGAAACTGTGCGACGGAATGACGAACCCGATTCGAGGCGCACGGAACCTCATCTCTATCGTCTCCGCCTCGATGGCCGCTCCGCGCACGAACGACGAGAGCGGGCTGCAGTACACCATCCAGTGCGATGGCCCCGACCTGCCCTTGCGCATGCCGATCGCAACGTACGCTGAGCTCTCGGAGCTGCCCGCACCGCTCCTCAAGGCAGTCGCCGATCGGGAGATCCCGCCGCTCGAAAAGTACGCGGCGCCGCTCGTGCTCGCGGGTCGCGACCTCGCCATCGTGGGCGCCGCACCGCGCGGTGACGAGCAGGTCGCGCCGATCATGCTCGCGCTCATCGGCATGCTCGCGCTCGACACGCGGCCGCCGCCTTCGACCGTCGACCCCAAGGCGTCCACGGCCAAGTGCCAGCCGCGCGCGCTAGTGCTGACGCCCACGCGAAAGCTCGCTACGTACGCGTCCGACGCGGCGCGCACCCTCGCGCATGGCACGAGCGTGCGATGCGCGCTCGCGTGCGGCGGCGTCCCCATCGACGCGAGCGTCAGTGCATGCGAGCCCTCGGCGGGCCTCGTCGTGGCGACGCCTGGCCGACTCCACGACCTCCTCGAGCGAGGGTCGATCTCGCTGCGCGCCGTACGCTACCTCGTCCTGATCGGCGCCGACGCCACGTTTGATGGCGGGTACGACGCGCACCTGCGGCGCGTCGTGCTTGACGAAGGCTTGCCGCTCCCGGCGGAACGTCAAACCCTCGTCACGTGCGCCGCGCTGACGGCACCCCTGCGTCGCGTGACGCCGTTTCTGTTCAAGGGCGGCGTGCTCGGGCACGTGCAGCTGACCGCCGCGCAGCCGTGGATCGCCCAGGCCTTCACACCCCTCGTCCGCCAGGGCGTCGCCTTCTGTGACGAAACCCGATGGCACGAAACGGGCAAGCAGCCGGTGCTCGCGGCGCTGTTGCGGGCGGGCAAGGACTCGAGCGGCGCGCTGCCCGCGCCCGCGACGGCGCTCGTGCCGCCGCCCTCGTCGGCGGCCGCCGCGCCCCCCGCCGCGCCGCCCTCTAGCAGCAGCGGCAGCAGCGGCGGCAGCGCGAGCGCCGTGGCGAGCATTCACATTCACACCACGGCGAGTGCGCCGCCGCCGACGGTGCCGTGCCTGAGTCTCGTCTTCGTCGGGTCGCGTCGGCAGTGCGAGGCGGTCGAGTACTTCCTCAAGGAGGAGGGCTTCCCGGTGGCCGCGATCGCGACGGACAGGCCGAAGCGCGCCGAGAAGGACGCGCTCCTCGCACGGCTCGCGAGCGGCAGTGCGCGGGTCCTCGTCGCCACCGATACGGCGCTCGGATCTCTCGCGGACGAGATTGCGCAGCTCGGCCCGATTGGGAACGTCATCAGCTTCGACCTGCCAAGCTCGATGGCAGAATACGCCCAACGGCTCAGCCTTACTGGCCGAGGCGGCCACTCGGGTCGCAAGACCACGATTGTGACCGACGCGTCGTCGCGAGCGCTCATCTCGGAGCTCGCCGTGCTGCTCCAGCGCACCGGTAACGAGGTGCCGCGATGGCTCGAGTGGATGGCGATCGAGAGCGGCGTGGGCGTCGTGCCCGCCGCGTGACGAAATCGGCGTCGACGGTGGACGGGCTGTGCAGGGTGGCGAAGTCCGAATGATCTCGGAACGTGGTTGTAGTGGGCGTGTTTCCCGCGGGGAGCCGACGTCGCGCCGTGCCGAGGCGCTGGTGAATTCCGCCGCCTGGGGTCGGCGCGCGCGCGCGTTGTGTTGAACAGCAGAATTCCTCAGAGGTGTTTTCATAGCCACTGTTTGATTTCGACCCAAGCACAATGTGGTGTTTGTTTTCTTAGAGCGTCGCGCGCTCACCACGCGTGCTGCGCGGTGTATGCTCGTCGTCGTCCATCTCCTCTGCACCGCGATGAAGCTCTGGGCTGATTTGCGCGCCGTGGCTTCGCCGGATATGTCCGCCGCACTCTCCAAGTGTGAGGGCGCCGCCAATGCACCCGTTGACGCGATTCTCGTCGACTGGCTTTCGGTCACGTTGCATGGTATCCCGGAGGATCTTCCTCCGTGCGACGTGATCTCTGCCGCACCGATGCCGCTCGATCAGCCGACAGCGCCTCTCCTCGGCCTCGCCGGCGAGCGACTGGGAGTGCGAGCGATGGCCGCTGATCCCGCCGGTCAGTCGGCCGCGATGGCCGCTGTGGGCTCGGCCAGCTGGATTCACCTCGATGCTACCACCGAGGCGGAGTGGACGATGATCCCGGCGGAGAACCTCGTCTCCGTGTGCGATGGCACGCCGTCACAGGTAGCGGTCACGGCGCTCAGTGCGCAGCAAGTCCCAGGCCTCGCGTTTGCGTTGCAGCTGGGCGTGGGCGCGCTGGTCCTCGCGCCGCCAGACGAGGAGGACGACGTACGGCGAGTGATGCTGTGGCAGGCGGGGTCGATCGCGCGAGCCCAGCGCACCGAGATTGACGAAACGCGCGCATTGGCGCGCTCATCGGCTCTCGCCGACGAGATCGCCGACGAGCTCGCCGTTGCCGAGGACGCGCCGGCGCTGACCACGACGGCGCTCAGCGTTGGTGTCGTCACCGCAGTGGCGAGCGGCGGCGTCGGCGATCGGGTCGCCCTCGACTTCACGAGCTTGCTGCGCGTGGGCGAAGGCGCCCTCGTGGGCTCATCTGCCAAGCTGCTCAGCCTCGTCCACGGCGAGACGCTCCACGGGGCCCTCGTGCCCGCGCGTCCGTTTCGTGTCAACGCGGGCCCGGTGCACTCGTACGTACTGCTCGCCGACGAGACGACCAAGTACCTGGACGAGATTCGACCTGGTGACCAGGTGCTCATCACCGATGCGCAGGGGAGTCAACGGTCGCTCACGGTGGGTCGTTGCAAGGTGGAGCCGCGCCCCTTGCTCCTCATCTCCTTCGAGTCGGACGGGGCCAGCGGGCAGGTCTTCCTGCAGCAGGCCGAGACGGTTCGCGTGATGGTCGAGGGGGAGGCAGGGCTCGAGCCGAGGAGCGTGACGGACTTGAGGGTGGGCGACCGGCTGCTGCTTCGGCGGACTGCGATGGGGACGCATGTGGGACGGGCGATCAGAGCGCGCGTTGAGGAGCGGTGAGCGGTGGTTGTGGCGTTACAAAACTCCACGGTGCATGCTCCCTATGAACATAACGCCCGCTACAAGGCCGTACGGCGCAAATGCCCCCTAGCGATTCCCGTTCCGAGAGGTCCTTACCGGCTCGGAGCTCACGCACCAGGTCGCCCTCGCGGGCGGGCTCCACGGCGACCGGACCGACTGCGACTCACCGACATCGACCATCGTCGCCCATGTCGTCGCCTGGGCTCGGAGTCGGACAACGGCGACCAGAATCCCATGTTCCATGCGATGGAGCGGCTGCTGCACACACACCTTCGCACCCTGCCAACACCTTTGCATCCGGTCCCAATCCCATTCCGAATGTAGCCCAGGGCGCTCGGGACTCACGCACGTCATCCGCCACCAAGAACCATTCTATGCATTCAGGCGTCGGCCCGGGAAGGCAAGAGGGCAACGCGCCCGAAGACGTGGAGGACGGGCATCGGCTCCTAGAGGTAGGCAAGGCATCGGCTCCTAGAGGAAGGCAAGGCATCGGCTCCTAGAGGAAGGCAAGGCATCGGCTCCTAGAGGAAGGCAAGGCATCGGCTCCTAGAGGTAGGCAAGGCATCGGCTCCTAGAGGAAGGTGAGGAATCGGCTCCTAGAGGAAGGTGAGGCGCTGCAGCAGCTTGCGGGATCGCGTCCTGCGCGCATCGCCCAGCCTCTCGGCATACTCCTGCCTCGCGGCATGCTCGTGCTCGAGGTCCTCTGTTGAGAACTTCGAGTGTCTGGCGCGCCTCTGATCAACCTCTACCGAGACTGAGTCCTCAAAATCAAAGAGCAGCTGGACGACATCCTTCTGGTCGCCTTTCCCGGTGAAAAAGATTTGCTTCGAGAGCAGTTTCTTCTTGCACTGCAGGAGGTGGCGCTCCGGTGACTGCACGACCTCCACCACACGTGGGGCGTCGATCAGGTCGATGTTGATGAGCTTTGGACCGCTCTCCTCCGCCTGCGCGACGGGAGGCGTTCGCTGCGTGTGGTGCGCGAGCACAATCGAGGCAGCGGACGTCTCAAAGGTCGGCCACCCGCGCGAGCCGTACGGCCGCAAGTTGTACACTGGGTACACCACGCGATCCTTGCGACGAAGCGGGTAGCCGCCCTCGTTCAGCGTGCGCACGGCGCGTGCCGCCGTCTCGCCATAAACACGCACCACTACCTCACCCCAGGGCCCCTTCTCGCAGGCCATTACGCCGTCACCCAGCTCCTCGTGCAGCTCCTCGAGCCAGCGACGGCGTGCTGGCTCATCGAGCGACTTGTCTCTGAGCGACACGACGAAGACGGTCCCCATGCGCTCGGAGACGAGCTCGCTCGGCGCGACGTCGTCACCATTGAGCTCGCCTGGCGGTGCCTTGAGCTGCAGCACACAGGTACCTGTGGCGGACGCGTAGAGGCAGCCCATGACGGAGAGGCCGCGCTTGAACTTGAGCTCATTCTCGAAGACGTGCTCGCCCATCAGCTCTGGCTCCTTGCCGCCGAACATGAAGTCTGGATGGTGCCGTGCCGCGTTCGCGTCGTGAGGCGTGCGGAAGCGCACGTAGCCTTCGGGAGAGGCTCCCTTGTCGAAGCGGCTCACGCCCATGATGTAACGCTCTTGGACGAGCACACTGACGTGGCCGCGCGAGCTCAGGCCGAGGCTCTCAAAGTCCGCCAGGGGGGCCAGCTCCCAGCGCTGTTGCTCGCATAGGGAGACGACCTTGTCGACGCAAACCTGCGCCTCTTCCTCCGTGGCGACGTGCTCCAATTCAAACTTGAGCACGGTGAGTGGGCCAATGTCCGCCTCGGTGCCGAAGCGCTTCGTGATCGCCTCCATGGCGTGCCACGACGGCAACGCATAGTTCTGCGGCAGGCAAGCAACGTCCACAAAAAGACCGTACTCGCCGCCTTGTCTGCCCCTCTCCAGGTTCATGTAGCCGCGGATCTTTTCAAGCGTGCAGCCGTCGGGGTCGGGCATGCCAGGCATGCGCCAGCAGTAGCTGAGGACACGAGCGCCACGAACGCCGCGCCGCGGCCGCCTGAAGAGGGCCGCGGCGTCCTGGGGCTCCAGGAAAGCTTCTTCCGGCATGTCCTGGCAGCGTGGCAGAAAGGGCTTTCCCGTGACAATTCTGATGCCCTCGGCCCCAAGCACAGCCAGCCTCTCCTTAACCGCCTCGGCCTTGCGGCGCAGGCCGGCTGCGGTGAGCGGGGCGACCTCGTTGAACGTGCTGAGGTGGAAGGTGACGTGAAAAGAATTCGAATCAGAGCTCGGCGGCGGAGCGCTGGCTGCGAACTCGGGTGCCACTCGCGCGCTGCTCCACCACCGTGCAAGCGCTGTCCAGCTTTGAAGGGGTGACGCATTCGTGCGCGTTCTCACGCCCGTCGCGTGCACGCGCGCCGGCTCGTTGCGCTCGTGCATGGCCGATCGTGATCTATTTGGTTGCAGCGGCAACGGAATCGAGTCGTTGTGGTGGAGTGGGGGCTCGCTGGCCAGGGGCGCGCTGCTCCGTGGTGCAATCACCGTCGAGCTTTGAGCAGGCGAAGCATCCGTGCGCTCGTTCACGCCCGTCCGACCGGCGACGCGCGCTGCGGCGGCGAGGCGGTCGCGTTCTTCTATTTGCTCTTGCTCAGCCAGCGACGCAGAGAGAGCGAGCGCCAGATCGAACTCTTCCTGATCGAACTCTTCCTGCTCCTGCCTCATCCTCGCGCCAGCTCTTCCGCCACCCTGTCGGTGACCACCCGCTTCGGCCAGCTCGGGCTGCACCTCCGGAGGAGAGGGAGGCGGCGAGGGGGGCAGCGAGGCTGCCGAGGCCACCTCCAGCGTGATGCAGATGGACGAGGTCCCGCAGTGCGTCGCCAACCGACGAATCAGCACGCCCGTCGGCTCGTTGGAAGAGAGGCGTGCCACCACCTTGGTGACGCGCGGCAGCTGCCTATCCGAGCGATCGTAATCCAGCAGCCAGGCACAGTCGATGAGGCGCACCGCGCCGTCGCGGAGGGCGGCCTCGATTGGTTCATCAATAGTTGGAAGGGACGGAGGCACCCACTCACGCCACCTCTTGCGCTCTTCCGTGACGTCCCAGAAGACACGCATCGCCGCACCGACCACGGAGACAATGAGCAGCGCACCAAGGATCAGCTCGAGCGCCAGCCGCCCGAACCCATCCTGCACCGCGCCGTCGTTCGTGTGTGCGCCATACAAGCAGGCAAGAACGATGGCCGAGATGTCGACCGCGTAGAGGAGGGCCTCGAGCCAATAGTGCCGAGGCATCGCGTACGGCCGACGCCAGGCCTGCAGCTGCCAGAAGCCGCCGAGGACCGCGATCGCGAGCGCGGCGAAGACGTAGCGTGCAGCCCGGTGCGCCTCGTACGGCGAGAACGACATCACACAGTCCATGAAAAAGGACACGAGGAAGAGAAGCCCCTGCCGCGCCCACACGACGAGCTGCCACTGCGAGCGGAGCGGCCAGCGCGCGCCGCCCGGGCCGTCGTCGCTCCTGTACCGCTCGGTCAGGTAGCGCACCGCATCTGCCGCGCCGCGCGCCTTTTTCTGCAAGAGCACTGCCTCCGCCCTCGCCGCCCTCGCCACCCTCGCCGCCTCCGCCGCCTCAGTCGCTGCCTCAACCCACGCTTTTGCCGCAGCCGCCCTCGCTTCTGCCGCCGCCGCCGTCACCAGCAGCCCGCGGAAGCGCCGGAGCAGGAAGAGCCAGAAGAGCCAGAGGAGCGTCGCCACGAGGCGGGCGATGATCAGCCGAGTCTGGTCCTCGTCGTAGCGCATGAAGAGGGTCGCGCTCGCACGGAGGCCGACAGTGAAGAGGAAGCCGAAGAGCACGCTCAGGTTGTATTCGGCCCACGCCTTGCGCGAGCACTGCGCGACGACCCAGAAGCTCACGAGCAGCAGCAGCACGACGGCGGTCTCCGCGTAGCTCAGCAGCGCCTTGAGCACCGGGTCGGTCAGGATGCACGGCAACGGGATGTAGCCCATGAGCGGCAGGTTGATGCTCGCGAGGATCTGCTGGATGACGAGCGGCCAGCCAAGCTGCATGCTGCCGATGATGGTGAGCATCTGCAGGTGGCCCACAATGATCATGAACGAGGCGACGTGGGTCTTGGCGTACTCCGGGTACTTGCGCATGAAGCGCGTGAACCCGCCCACGCCCAGCACAAGGAACAGCACGACGACCGCGATGACAACGGCGATGCCGATGATTTCGAGGGGCGTCGGGCAGCGCACGCATCCGAGGCCGTCGAGCTTTACCTCGTAGCGCTGGCCCTGGCGGTTGAAGGCGCTGCAGCCAATCGGCGGCACGCCCGAGCACTGCTCCGCGCCGAGCGTCGAGCAACGCAGCCAGAGTCGGCGGATCGCGGCAGCGGACTCGGCGGCCGTCGGGTCGTCGAAGGCATTGTTGGCGAGGCGCAGCGGCGCCAGCGACTTGAGGCGATCGAGGAGCCACACGGGCACGGTGCCGGTGACGCCGCCCTGGTCGTCCCACGAGCGCGTCTGCGCCAGGTCGAGTGACGTGAGCTGCGGTAGGCAGTCTGCTGTCGACGGCAGCGCACCGAACAGCGCGTTGCCTGAGAGGTCGAGGTGCTGCAGGTTTTGCAGGTCGCCGAGCGCGCCCTCGAGGGAGCCGATCAGGTTGTTGGACGGCAGCAGCACCTTGACGACGACGCAGGTGGCGAGGTCGAGCGCGGTGCCCGTGACTGATCCCGAGTGGCAGGCGGCGCTGCCCTGCGTTGTGCGCACGCCAGTGGCACCGCCGCCATCGGCGGTGCACTCGTCGTCTCCGCGTAGGACCGGGAGTGACTGGGGGCAGCAGTGCACGCCAAACCAGCCGTCGACACACGGCTCGCCGGACAGCCAGTTGAAGTTGTTGCGCCACGTGTCGCCGCCCGTGGCCTCGTAGAGCAGCGCGAGCGCGCGCACCATTTGCGTGGGCGGCATCGAGGGTGGCGGGGGCGAGGGCGGCAGCGAGGGCGGCGGCGGGGGCGGAGGCGGCGAGGGCGGCGGCGAAGGCGGCGGCGAGGGTGGCGGTGGCAAGGGCGGGG
>Ga0210240_101251_pt1 | contig 19878 bp, 16 predicted proteins | sample ChrtobMetP5a_4mM_FD_155463 | JGI IMG/M metagenome (GOLD analysis project Ga0210240, IMG submission 155463) | Chrysochromulina tobin associated microbial communities from unialgal haptophyte culture, Seattle, Washington, United States - P5a_4mM | ecosystem: Host-associated > Algae > Haptophytes >...
TCGCGGTCCCCCCACGCTCACTCCACCTCCCGGCCCCAATGTGATATGAGGGGTGGGGGAGTACGTGCACGCGCTCACGCGTGCGTTGCCTTGGGCCGGTGTGTGGCCTTCGGTCGGCCGAAGATGAGCGTCTGGGGACACGCTGGTGCACGGAGCCGGACGCCCAAAGTCGCATGCATTTCATTCACCAGAGCCCTTTTTTGGAACCTATTTGATGGATCGGTTTCGATTTTTCTGTTCGAGACGCCGACGGCGTCACCTTTGTCTGCAATACCACGCACGTGCCCACGCTCGGCACGGCAACGCGCTTGTAGGCGACCGGAGCGGTGCGACGTCCGTGCCCACCGTCGACGAGCACGGCGATGCGCTCGATCACGGCGCCGAGCGTCGCCTTCCCCACGCCCGTCCCATGACTTCTGACGCGACGCTCGTTTCCACGTGATCTGGTGTCAAGACGTCCAGATGACGGCGAGCGGGACGTTCGAGCCGGAAGGAGCGGCTCCCTAACTTCGGCGTGCGGTGACTCTCCCTGGAATCGCCGCGGCTCTGCGGTCGGCGCATCGGGCCGTGTTCATGAGGCTTCTGGCAAGCTGTGACAGGTGCTCCAGCCGCTGGACGCTGGTTGAGTTGGTGGACGCTCCAATTGTTGAGTGGCAAAGGCCGGGCGAAACATCCAGCCGAGCTCGCCCGTGGCTGCGCAAGCATCTGAGCCACGCACGTCTAGCTGCGGTAGACGGCTTCCAGTAGCAAACCGTGAGTATAACTGTGGTACTGTGAGGGACCTACCGTCCTATAGTAACGTTCTCCCGCAGTACCGATAGTGCAGTTAGAGTAGATAGCTCTTCTTACTTGTGAACACGTTAACACGCCCGTCGTCACACTGAAAACCAATCACCCCCTGAATACCATTCTCAAAGCTCCGCCACCACTATGCACCACCCCGTGACCTACGGCACTGTTACTGCCCGCTCAGAATACACACATCGTTTAGCGGAAAAGGTCAAACAACAAGGGCTGTCCGCCGTTCTCACGTCACACCGCGTGGCATCCGGTGCGCCTCGCCGTGCGCTCCGACTACGGCACTGTTACTGCCCGCTCAGATGTGTGCTGCCGTTGCGGGGTGTGAACGTAGTTCAAGATCAAGTTCAAGTTCAGCCTCGAGAGCACATTCGATAGGCTTCCGTTAGGTTGTCTGTTGTTTATGTAGTAACTTGAACTTGAACTTGTGAACGTTCGCGACGCACGAGACAACCGGGTGCTACGACACTGTTACTGCCCGTTCAAAATACGCACTTGCATAGTGTGTGTGGAGTGCAAATTTTCTAAGTACAATGTACTCGACATGACTTGACTTGACTTGACTCCAAGACGGGTCCACCAGGACCCACCACTCAAGACTCAAAGACGGTCCACCACCCACCCAAACAGCACCATACCCTTGACCCTCACCCTTTTCTAACTCGCCATCTGCAGACGACTTGTTGCAGTGACACACCAAAGATGGCTCGAGGAACTGGCTCGAGGATTCGCGAGATCACCGACAAGCGAGGTCACTTCGTCGAAGCTTATCATGCTCTCTCGAATGGCGAAGGTCCAGCAGCGCGCGCTCAGCCGCGCGTACAGCACCAAAAAGGAGAAGATCTGCATGGTCGGTTCGGGTGCGTGCGCTCGTCACATTAAAAGCGGAGCGGCCGCAGGCGGCGGGGCCGACACTTAGCGTCAGCTCACTCAACTCACGTGGAGGGGTGGATCGCGTGTCGCAGGCAACTTCGGCTCGGCGCTCGTGCGCATCCTCGGCCGCAACGCGCTGCGTCACGACGTGTTCGATAACGAGGTGCGCATGTACGTGCACGAGGAGATGATCGACGGCAAGCCGCTCACCCAGATCATCAACGAGACGAACGAGAACGTCAAGTACCTCAAGGGCGCCAAGTTCACGAAGAACGTGATCGCCGACCCCAACCTCGAGAGCGCGACCAAGGGCGCCACCATGATTTGCTTCTGCCTTCCCCACCAGTTCCTCAAGCCCATGATGCCTAAGATCAAGGCGGCGGCGGCGCCGGGTGTCAAGGTGCTCTCGGCCATCAAGGGCATCGACTTTGACGAGAACGGCATCGTGCTCATTTCGGACATCCTGCGCAAGGAGCTGAACGCGGACTGCTCGGTGCTCATGGGTGCGAACGTGGCCAACGACATGGCCTCCGACGCCTTCTGCGAGACTACGATCGGCTACCGTGACCAGAAGAACGGCGAGCTGTTCAAGCTTGCCTATGATGACTTCTCGCTCAAGGTCGGTACCGTTCAGGACACGGTGGGGGTCGAGCTGTGCGGCGCGCTCAAGAACATTGTGGCCATCGGCGCGGGCTTCGTTGACGGCCTCGGCATGGGCGGCAACACCAAGGCCGCCATCATCCGCATCGGCCTCAAGGAGATGGTGACCGAGGCGGCGCTCGAACGCTCTCGGCAGCCTGTTGTCTGCCTCCCCTGCTCTCTGCATCCCCTGTTGTCTGCCTCCCTTCTCGCTGCCTCCCCTGCTCTCTGCCTTCCCTGCTCGCTGCATCCCCTGCTCGCTGCATCCCCTTTGGCACTTGCTGTGGGGAGCGGGGCGCCGTGGTGAGCGTCTGCATGCAAGGCAGGAGCGCGTCGGCCTCCCCTTTCTCGGCTCCTCCTTCTTCTACCCCTCTCCCTTGTGTGCTGACGAAGCGAGTTGCGCGTGTCCCCTCTCGCGCTCGGCACAACGCTCGGCAGGTCAAGTTCTGCAAAATGTTCTACCCCACGGCCGGCATCAGCGACGACACCTTCCTGGAGTCGTGCGGTGTGGCGGACCTGATCACCACGTGCTACGGCGGTCGCAACCGCAAGTGCGCCGAGGCCTTCGCCAAGCACGGCAAGACCAAGTCGCTCGACCAGATCGAGGCTGAGCTGCTCGGCGGCCAGAAGCTGCAGGGAACTCTCACGGCCAAGGAGGTCAACCACATCCTCAAGATGAAGGGCCTTGAGCATGAGTTCCCCTTTTTCACGACCGTGTACAAGATCGCGTACACGGACACGCCCCTCTCGGCCCTCACCACCACGCCCTACTAAGCGCACGCGCGCCAAATGGTGGCGGCGGCAGACGGGAAGTATGAGCCTGCCCTTTGTGCACGGCACCGACCACAGTGGGGTCGGCGGTTGTGATGGGTTGTGATGTGTTGGCGAGGTGAGTAGTGCTGAGCGAGGTGTACCTGGGTGCTAGGAGCAGTGGCTACTTAAGCTTCTTCATTTGACACTGGACGCCCCACGAGCAGTTTTGCCGGCTTTTGTCATACACCGCTCGCTCGGGCTCTCCGACACGTCTCGCCCCTGCTGCCGCGTTACACTGCGGCTTGAGCACCCACATCCGATGCCGTTGAGATCCAAGCACGGCGACGACTACAGCATCGGCCGGTGGGCTCCCCTCAGATGGGCAAAGGCTGGATGGAAGCGTCACCCGTAAACGGTCGCGGACGTGGTCCACACTCATCTCTTCGGTGATGAGTTGAGAGTTCGCGCCAAAAATGAGTCGCGCTTGGCGTAGGTTCGTGGTGCGGTTGGCCGTTCGAGCGGGAACGGACGAGCGCTGGGCTTGCATATTCGCCGACAGCTCCCGTCAACCGTCATCGAAAAAAAACGCCGATTTGATCACACGACGCAAAGTTGTGTTTCACAGTTGCTCGGACGCAACCCGATTCCGATTGGCGGTGAATCGCGATGGGAGAGCGCACGATCACTGGCTACGCGACCTCGGCGCTTAAGGAAAAGCTGAGGGGGCTCAACCTCGGCAGTGGGCTATTCGTCGAGGATAACCTCTCGAGCTGGGTGTCTGGTGAGGTATCCATCGGAGACCGGAAGGGCAAGTCCTACCCCATCTACTCGCTCGAGGTTGTGGTGCCCTTCTCGGGCACGGTCAACGGCGCGCTGGTCAAAGGAAGCGTGCACCTGCCAGATCTGAGCCTGGAGATGCTCGACGACCTCGAGGTCGACCTGGACGTCGCCGAGGGCAGCGCTGCCGACAGCGTCAAGGAGGCTGCCGCCGAAAAGGTCAGGGAGGCCGTGCGCAGCTGGGCGAACAGCACGCGCAAGGCAGTGGGCGAGTCGCTCGAGTCGCTGCCCTTTGACCCGCCGTCGCAGGCGCGCACACCGCGAGCGGCCGCACTCATCTCCGAGGACGAGTCGATGAGCGCGGCGGGTGCGGCGGAGCTCGACGACGCTGCCATCGAGGAGCTGCCGCACCCAGACGACTTGCGCGAGGCTGTCGAGGAGGAGGAGCCGTTCACGGAGGAGGAGGTGCAGCAGCTGTACGACGACGCGCGCCAGGCACTCAGTGAGACCGTTGATGGCGAGGACCTCGAGGGACAGTACGCAGAGCTCGGGAGCTCGAATCTGGCTGCGAATCTTGACGAATCTTGAGTGCCCTGCGGAGTGCGTCGCTGAGTGCATGCCGGATGGCCTCGCTCATCAGGTACGCCATGTCGCCCCGATTGCCATCGATTGCCACTGATGGCCCCTGATGGTCTCCTTCATCAGGTACGCGGAGCTCGATGCCGAGTTGGCTGGTCGTGACGTGCAAGAGCGAGGGCGCGTGCTGGTAGATGTACTCGAGTACCTTCGCAACCCGCAGGAGGCTACGGAGGAGGGCGAGGAGGAGGAGGAGGGCGATGCTCAGAACGGCGCAGACGACCTCGACCCCGGCAATTACCTGGGCCCGGACGCGCTGCGGCAGCTGCTTCAGCAGGTCCAGTCGTTGTGCGTCGAGGAGGACCTCATCCGGTGCCGCTGAGTGCCCCTGAGTGCCCCTGATTACCACTGACTACCACTGACTACCACTGACTACCACTGACTGATGACGCCTGAGAACCTCTCGAGCAGGCTCGAGGGCGAGCTGAGGGGCAAGGCGCCCGAGGAGCAGTGGGGCATCCTCGTCGACGTACGCTCGTACCTCCTAGGCGGGGGCGAGGAGGGCGAGGAGGAGGAGGGGTCGATGCTGTCTCCTGAGGACCAAGCTCAGTTCGACGCGTGGACCCCCTCCGAACGGCAGTTGGAGAGGGAGTGGGCGCAGCTGATGAGCAACGTGCCACCTGAAGAGGCCGCCGAAGTGAATCCGGACTTTGATCGGGCGCCATATGAGGACCGGAAGCGCATGGTGTGGGACGTGCGCCAGTACCTCGCGCCGCATGACGAACCCGATCTGACGAAACCGGTCGCGCCCTCAACCCAAAATAGGAAGCCGCCGCCACCGCCGCGCCCACCGACCGACGCTGAGCTCGCGTCGGTCGGACCCAACGAGATGCGCCGGCGCGGCGGCCCCAACCGCGGCCGCGACTACGAGCGTGCGATGGAGCTCGGCTTCGACAGCCGCGACGCGGATGAGAATGGGTTTCGTCAAGACTACTACGGCAAGGAGAAGGAGCGGCGCCGAGGTGGCGGAGGGAGCAGCTATCTCGCGATGGGGATTGCGTGCGTGCTCGGGACGGCGCTCGTGCTGCTGGCGAGCGCGGCGGCCCTTGCTGAGGATGGAGAGCCCGTCGGTGACTCGTTCATGCGACTCGTGCGGCTCAGCTGAGCGAGCCGTCAGCGAGCCGTTACGAGCCTTTCTCTTGTGTGCTGCTGCTTCAGGGCGCTGCCGGGCAGGTGCCTGGCATGCGTATGGCCGGAGCGGATACAGATGCGCGCTTTCCACACGTGTTGGATCCGACCGTTACGTGTTGGATCCGACCGTTACGTGTTGGATCCGGCCATCTCTTTGTTGCAAACACTTGTGGCACCGCACTGAGCCACTGCCGGTAGGAAGTGAAACGTGCCGTAGACGTGCTGCATGGGGGGGGAGCAAGGAGAGGAGGCGCGGGGACGCCGCCATGGACTCCATATTGTTCAACAGTAGCACGGGGCTGCTCCTTGACGATGACGTACAGTGTAATCACCACAGTATTGAGTGTTGTGGTGTGTCAAGTAGCCGTGTGAACGCGTGTATCACTACACAGGAAAAAGCCATCTGCACGTTATATCACTTGAGTCCACCGATCACGGCGCCTCTTCACACCGCGTCTTTCCCCACGAAGAATTTGCAACAAAGATTCAGAGCCGAGGTCGTTCCGATTTTGGAACAGGGGCCGTCAAGCTCTTCTCCTTCGAACTCTCAAAATGGACATGATTGATTACAACCTCCGCGCCCAAGTAGCGGCCGCGACCAATGCGCAAGAGGCAGGACGGACGATGGCTGCAGTCGACGAGGGCTGCAGGCCGCAGCAGGCTGCCGTATCGGCGGCTGATACGGCGGCGGCGGCGGCCCAACTCGAAGGCGGCGACGCTGCATGGTGGGCGACGACGGATGCGTGGGGGACGACGGAAGCTTGGGGAACCATGCGGCGGAGGTCAAAGCTGCCCGAGCGGATGCCACCCACAAACGATCCTCGCAAGAAGCCCAAGCATGGGCACAAGCAGCAGCAGCAGCAGCAGCAGCAGCAGCAGCAGCAGCTCAAGCAAGAGGAGGAGGCCGACCAGCCGCTAGAGGCGGCGGTGCATGCGCCCCCGGCCCAACCGCCGCCTGGGGCAGCACTGGCATCAGACCTCGCGGCCACATACGCCCCTCACATTTTCAATCTTGGGGTCCAAGAGCTCACCGAGGGCGCGCGCGTGCGCGTGTGGTGGACCAAGGCGATGGCAGGTCATCTGGAGCGTTTCCAGTACGGTACGGTCACGGCTTTGGGCCCACCCATGCTGCCGCGGCGCAAGCGTGCCCCCGGATGGCTCACCCGCAGCTTCGAAGTCACCTACGACCTAGTCCAGCCGTGTGGAGGTGAGGGTGGCAAGTTCGTGCATGATTTGGAGGAGGTACACGTCGAGCTGCTAGCTGGAGGCGGCGGCGGCGGCGGCGGTGGCAGTGGCGACGGCGGCGGCGTTGGTGGTGGTGGTAGCAGCGGCGGGGATGGCAGCAGCGGCGGTGGTGGTGATGGTTTGGGCAGCAGCGGTGGTGGTGGCGGCGGCGGCGGTGGCCGCGGCGATGGCGATGGCGGCTGCAGAGGCGGAGGCGGCGAGAGTGAGCTGCCGACCAAACCGTCGAAGACCAGCAGGAAACCCACACCGTCGAAGGCCAGCAGGAATCCATCGTCCCGTGAAGGAGCGGCTTCCGTCTGTGGCGAGGCTGCTGCCCCGGCCGTCGCCGAGGCTGCGCCCGTGCTAGGCCTGGGCACGCGCGTTCTCGCGCGATTCTTGGCCTCACAGCCCAAAGGAGTACGGCGCAAGAAGGCAGGCGCGAATAAGTGGTGGCGCGGCACGATCGTGGCGGTGGGCGCAGGCGGCGTCACGTACGACGTCGAGTACGACGACAAGGTGGTCGAGCAGGGCGTGCAAGCACAATTCGTACAGCGGCTCGACGACGAGGCGGAGGAGGCTGAGGAGGAGGAAAAGGCGTACGAAGAGAAGGACGAGAAAGACGAGAAGTATGCGAAGGAGGAGGAGGACGTCAAGGACGAGGAGCAGTGGTCTGCGGAGGCCGAGCCGCCGCCCGAGGGCTCACTGCGCCTCGACGTCTTTCGCGCCATGTGCGCCGGCCACTCGACGCGTGCGACCATTTTCGACCACGTGGCATGCCACGGCGAGTCGAACACGCGAGGTAAGAATGCGTGGTCGACCTATGGTGAGGGGATCTCGGTCGAGTTGCTGCGCGCCGACGTGCGACAAACGCTGAGTCGCGAGCAGAAGAACCAACCTACGCCCCTTTGGTGGCGGTGGCATGATGCGGACAAGTACAGCCTCACTGCGAATGGCGAGGTAGCACGCGCGCGAGACAGAACGACACCTAAGGGGAAGTTGGACCAGCGCTGAAACATCCGGCATGTCGAAAGGTTCGGAAGTCGTGTGCGCCTATACCTATCCCGCGCAAGCCTACCCGCTACCGGCTCTCCCGTCTCCACGCCAGAGCGGGCCGGGTGGGGCCTGCGTGCCGTTGCGCGCGCGCTGAAAGACGGTACGGCGAGCGACGACTATACGGTATACGCGCGGCCGGTACCCTCCGGGTCACATCCCCCGCGATCCCCGCCTCTTTTCACGATTCGATATTTCGATGTCGTGTTCGGCACATGGTAATTGGTATAGCTGTGCCGGTTCCCGGTAGCGTGTAGATGTGGCGAGTTTTTCTGGAAACACCGATTAAGAGCGCGAACCCGTCCCGACTCCACAATGCGATTTGCGGGTGCCGAGACCTCGTCCTCGACGAGCTCTTGTTATTCCGGCTCTAATGTTTCATCGGATCGAAGCCGTGCACTCGCTTGGCGTTGAGCACGTCGAGGCCTTTCCTGGGAAAGTTGTTTTGGCCATAGTCAGAGGTGTTCGCTCTCTCATCGCCCCAGCCGCGGCCCCAGATAGGCATCGGGACAGCGCGAGCCGGCAGCTGCTCCAGCTCCTGCATCTGGAAGATGCCGCCCGCGATCGAGGGTCCATTGCGGCCCCGTTCTCCGGGGCGTGGCTTCAGCTCGATCGGATCTCCCTTGTAACTGGTGGGCTGCGGCCTGTGGAAATCCTCGCCGAAGATGCCGCCGGGCACGCTGCTCCCATTGTTGATCACGCCGCCGGTCACCTGAGCGACCCCCGCCCTAGGGAGTGACTCGCTCGGGACATTGGCCGCCACGAATCCTTTTTTGGGCGAACCTTTCGGAGGAGAGCGCGCAGCCGCTTCGAGAGCTGCTTGCTCGGCCCTGGGCACAGGGAGCAGTTGAGCGATGGGCGCGTCAGTACAAGACACGGTGAGTGAAGGTGCTGGACTCAGCCAGGTGTGGACTCAGCCAGGCTCATCAGTGTCGTTCGAGACTCGTGCCGATCACTTGATGTTTTCGAACGAGAGCGAGTTCTCATGCGACTCGATGTTGGACTTCCCAAAAAGCCCTGGGATGACCGGCTTTGTGTCGAAGCTTCCATGAATGGCGTGCAGAGCGAAGATTGGTCTTTCGGGCTGCAGCGCGCCTCGCAGGTCGGCAAGCACCGTCTCAAAGGAGAGCGTGCCATCAGCGGACGCCCACGCCCGGTACAGCCGCATCCCCTCGACTTGGTCGAAGCAGTTTCCGGTGCGCTGAATCATGAGCTTGAAGTGAAGCAGTGTCGCCGGCGGCGTCGTGGTAACGCCGGGCGCAAACACGCCGACGACTGCAATCCAGCAATCCTTGAGCGCGGTTGCCCACGTGCGACTCTTTCCCCTGATGCGCTCTTCAAGGCGATCGATCCAGCGCAACTTGAGCTCTTGCAAGGTGGGCGGCCGGTATGGCGGCGGTTCCAGCTGCATGTTCGCCATACCGACCGTCCCGGCGATTTTCCCAGCCCCAACATGAACCATCTTTCGATATAGGAAATGAAACGGAAAAAAGTTGATTGAATCCTCGAAAGTAAGCGACGAAGGGTCAGCCATGACGAGTACCACCATGACGCTAGGCGTCACGCACACCCTCCCCCATGGGGGGTCGAGAGTGGGGCCGGCCCCCTGTCTTGTACGCGGCATCGCGGGGCGGGTCGCGACGAGACCCACGCACGTGGACACGCAATTCAAAGCATTGATGAAGGTCTGGGCTCGCAACGGAAACCTCCCCAAACATCCTCCCCGAACCCCCCACGACGAGGCGTAGGTAAGGCGTAGGTAGGGTTCGAAGCTTTGGGCGTGTGGAAGTGGGTGCAGTCTCTGCTCGACGAACCCGGAAGTACCCCTCTGGCCGTGTAGGCTGTTATTTAAGCGGTGCGGGATCCGGGGCTTCGCGTATTGGCTCTTACTTGTGTCTTGTGGGGGTTCCAAACGAACCCGCCCAGGTCGCCACACCGACACGCCAGGACGCAGGGGGGGGCGTTCTACTGTCAGCCGGATGTGCGCGATCTAATTTGATCCTTACATCCTTTGTTGCCCGTATGCCCGAGCCCCGACGCCATTGCCCGACGCGTTAGGTACGGACCGGTGAGACAAAGACAAAACGTATCTGAACGGAGACAAAGTTGTCACCTTGTCTGTATTCGATTGGATTGCAATCAGATCCTCCGACCGCGAACAGTCTCGCGGTCCGGTCGTCTTTGGCGCGGACCGTACGGTAGTCGGTACGCGGTACCGGTAGCGGTCTACGCGATGCCCATCCACAACCAGCGGCGCTTGAAGGCAGTCAAACGCCGACTTACTTTTCAAGCGAAACCTTTAGAGGCCGTTACGTGCGAGGGCGCCGCGGGCGGTGGCGCGCGAGTATCCCGAGTTATGGTTTTGTTATTCGTCAGTGCTCGTCACCCGGTAAGTCACCCGGCACATACAGCCACCCACCGGCCCGCCCTCAAATCGGGCCGTGAATCGGGCGAGGACATGAAATATCCCTCTTGGGCACATCCGCGGAGAAGATCTTGAGGGTCTGCCACGAGAAGGCGCGAGGAGCGGTGGCTGGCTTGCCCGCGGATTTCGCGTTGGCGCCGGGGGCGGTCGGCGCATGGCCCGGCGCAAAGAAACTCTTGGTCGGGGTGGCGGGGGGCGAGACGGCGTCCGAAATGGCGCCCGGCGCCAGCTGCGGCTGCGGCTGCGGCTCGTGCGGCTGCGGATGCGACTGCTGCTGCGGCGGCGTCGGCGGAGCTCGTGCCCGCCCCGCCATCGCGTCGGGCGGTGCCCCGGGGGCCTGCTGAAGCCCCTGCGGCCCCAAAGTCGTCATCCGCCATGAGAGCTGCCACGACAGCCCGTTGCCAGCCGTAGGCGCCTTTGGCTGCTTGGGCTCCTTTTTGGACGTTTTGCCCGACACGTCGGCGGCGCCATCGGCCATCGGGTTTCCTTCGGCCATAGGCTTGCCATCGGCCATCGGCTTCCCGCTCCTGATGCGCTTCGGCGTTTGGCTATCCGATGCGTCCTCTGCGCTCGCCATCGGCTCTCGCCTGACCTTGGCGAGCCACCTGTCGGAAGCGAGGGGCCGCTTCGCCTTCTTCAGGTGGTCGCGCGCGGGTGACCTCGTGTGGGTACCGCTGCTACTGCCGCCCTTGGGAATGACGCTGCCCACGGAGCGTAGCCCTTTGGAGTCGAGGAGCTCATTGCCGTTGGACGGGAGCCCCATCGCGAGGACGAAGCCGTCTATATCTGCACCCTCTGAGGAACTGTCTGAAGGATCGTCAAGCACCACGTCGAGATCGGCGAGGTAGGCCGAGTCGGCGGTGAGCGCCTCGACGGCTGTGCGCAGCACGGGGCCCACGCGAGCGGAGGACTCCAGTGCGTACAGCGGGCACTTCTCGTCAAGCGACTCCTCGAGGCTGGGCACAGCGTCGAGCGCCTCCTCGAGCGCCTCCTCGGACCCCTCCTCGAACGGTTTGACGGACGTTCCGAAAGCTTCGGATGTGCACGACGCTCCGGACGAGTCGGTCGCGCGGAGCTTGTCGCTCATCATGATCCGGTAGCCGCTCTCCACGATGTCCTCCATTTCCGCCATGTCCTTGCTGTCCTCGAGCTTCATGACGTAAAGCGGAATCCAGAGTGTGATGTGGTTTTGAGTACCGCCCCGCGGCTCGGCTCCCCCGGTGTCTTTTTACCGGTAAGGAGCGCGCACTCCTTTTCTTTCGCTCGGCTCTCGGCGCTAGTGGACGCTGCATCATTGATTCCGGCTGCCCGCCAGTCCGTCGATCTCTGTTGACTCGCGCAGGCTCACCTCCACTTGGGACCTCCATTGTAACGGAGTTCGGTGATTGCGTTAGCCAGCAGCAGGACTCGTACCGCCTCATCATTTGTGACATCGACAAGAGAACGTTTGTATTGGACACTGGCGTTCGCACCGACCATATGGCACAGCACACCGAACGCCACATCGCGCTGCTGCGCTCCGCCAGGCAGTACACGGTTGAGTTGACCGTTTACAGCGGTGGAGACCGTGCACAGACCATGGCCGGCCTGAATACAGATCTTCTCGGCTCCAACTGGAAAGGTGCGTGGTAGGTGCGTGGATAGGGGTGGGTTCACGCAGCTTCGTGGCGACTTCGCTCTCCTCCAGCCACTTGCAAACGTGCCGACGGCTCTTGCGCACGCCACGGGTGTCGGTTGCTTCGCAATGAGCGTCAACGACAAGAACGCCGATTGGCCTTATCTATTTCTTGCATGAAAGAATCCTGGATGGTCGAATTTCTGCCGACCGCCGGACGCTCTATCGGCTATGAATCGGCAGTTTGACGTGCTCACCTTACGCGTGGACGGCGCGAACGTCATCGGCATGCGGCTCGGGATGTGCAAGTATGGCTATAATAACGCCTTCTGTATACGGGTGCAAATGGATGGCTCACTCGTTACCCTTTCGAGCCTTCAATATCCATGCAATGATCCGTTACTGAGACGCGGCATCGTAGCGGCATCGAGCAGTCGCGAGTGCAGTCGATGAGCCCAGCTTGGGCTACATGGTACGGGGCAGCCAGATGCGTGGCACGACGCCAACGACCCAACGTACCCGAGCTCAGACCTGCCCCAGGCGATGCGACTTGGCAAGGCTGCAATCTCGATTCTGAGCCGCAGAGGCACTGGGCGGCTCTCGCTCTCGCGGGCGTGTCATGAGGGGGAGAGGCCTGTCGACCATCATCAGATGCTGTGAACGTGAGCGTGCCACACGGCTTCGCTGAGGCTACGCTGATCCCTGCCTCTTACCACCGCAAACGTCTGGAGGCGTAAGGGAATAGTCATCGTCGAGTCGCGCCGAGGGTTCCGGCATCATCTCGACATCAGGAGCGCCTCGGAATGGGGCCAAAAGCTGCCCTCGCTGGAGATGCAACGCGCAGGGCTGCTGTCTTTTGCCCTCGATCTGGGCGAGCGCGAGCTCCCCGCATTGGTATGACGTATGTTAAGCGTACTCGGTATTGTTAAGTCTTTCGTCTTGCTACGTAGCGGCTTTCTACCATGCTTTCTACATTCTAGACGATTGACTCGAGTACGACGTACACACTGTTCAGTGACTCTGTCATCAGCGAGCGCACTTTGAAACCGTACGACGGAGTATGCGTCGCCGCGGGCCGCTCCCGCGCTCTCTTACCAACACGAGTCTTCTGGACGAAGTTCTTCGCGCTGAAGAGTCCCGTCTAGATCGACGCCGCGCGTAGACGGAGGTCGCCGCCGTCGCCAGCCGTTGCCGCTGTCGCTGGCACGCCAGCTACTAGTAAATGGGTGCCGGTCCGCGCTCTGCGCCGACATGGACTCAGTATGAGCGTACTGAACATCCTTAGGCGAGCGCGGCGCCCAACCCGGCGCCCTGACACTCTCGTCGAGAGCGGCTGGCGTGCGAAGTGTCTCCGCGGCTTGGTAAGCATCGAGCGGCGAAGCGGGCTTCGAGCTGCGCTCGCTCGCTCGAAGCTCGTGTCGCCGCTCGCCGGGGGTCTTCACACGTGTGCGCTGGCTGATGCTCGGCTGGATAGGGCGGCTCAACGCCTTGAGCTGCACAAGCTGCCTGTCCACTGCGCACGACTCCACCTCAGTGGCCCACTCGGGGCTCGAGCCATGCCGCCTGCTCCGTGATGCAATCGTCGAGCCGTCTCTGACCGAGGGGACGGTCGCCGTCTGCGTGCCAACGGTGCAGCTGTCTCGAGTGGCGCCTGCGACGGCGAGTACGTGCAGCCCGCGACTCTGGTTGCGACGCGCCTCGAGCGCCCACTGGCTGAAGCGAGGCGCGAGCGCGCCGTGCACACAACTCCGACGGAAGAAGCTCGAGCGCAGCCGACGCGCCTTGCGATAGGCCAAGCACCAGCTCTTCCACAGCCGCAGAGCCGCGCGATCAGCTGCAAGGCACCGGATGACCTCGACGCTCCGACGGGCGCCCCACAGCGCTCGGGCGTGCATTGTCCACTGCCCCAGAGCTCGCAGCGCCACCCTATGCTCCCCCCGCCCCGCAGAGCTCCGCTGCGCGATCCTCGCCGCACTCCGGCGGTCCAGCACCAGTGTGTGCCACGCGACCCACCCCCGTCGCTCGCGCCGCTTGAGGAAGTGGGTCCACGCGCGACGCACGAGCCGCTGCCGCTCGCGGAATCGGTCGCACCGGCGCGTCCACGAATTCCAAGCACGGATCTCATGCTGGTGGCGCAGCGCGCGCCAGGTCTTCATCGTCAGCTGCGCATGCCGATGCTCGCAAGCGACCAGGGCTATCCACGAGTTGAGCCCTTGCCGCGTGAGACGGAAGATACAGGCGCAGACCATTTGGTTGTGAGTACGCCCGCGTCGGTGAATCTCGCGTGCGTGTGAGAACCAATCGCGCCACGTCTGCTCACAGCGGCGGCGGTGCATCCTACGCAATCCGTGCAGCACTTGTTGTGCGCGCCACTGCCGCTCGCGTGTCAAGCCGCGCCACGTCAGAACGCCGCGCCCCGTGCCATGGTGCCGGGATACGCTGGCAGCGCGGTCTGCGAGCGCGCACTTGTGCAGGTGCTTCTCGAGCATCCCTTGCCAAGCTTGCCATGCGCGGTGAACCAGCGCGCCCGTGACGGCGCCCGTCGTCCTCATCAGACAAGCGCGTAGGCGTGCCAGCTCGGCGTGTGCCGCCCTCCAGCCGCCCAGCCCGCGCGCGATCCTCCCCAGGAGCACACCTCTCTTGCCGGCACGCAACCGACGCATCGCCATCTTGTGGATCTCGACGAGCTCGTGAAAGGCATTGAAGGCGCGTCCCATGCGCAAGTTGAGCATGCGGAGCCCGCTGCGCGCCATCGCACCTTCCTGGCGCCCCCAGGCGGCACCGATCACTTTCCAAGTGTGCCAGCTGCGCGAGTAGGTGCTGCTGCACCAGTGCTGCAGCGCCCGCGTCTCGGGATCGGTGTGCCGATGTAGCGCGGCGCTCCACCCTCGAAACCCGTCTGCCTGGCGCTGGTACATGAACAACGCGAGGCCGCATCGCAGCGTATGAAGGAGCGTGGACCGCTCCACGGCGTACGCGCGCCAGGCCACCCAACCTCGCGAGAGGTGGTGGTGCATCATGCGCCCGAGGCTCAGTCGCATCGAGGTGCGCGACGCCCGGAGCGCCATCGCCGTTGCACGCCAGCCAAGCCAGCCGCCCGAGAGCTTGCGATGAAACAAGTGGCGCCCCGCCGTGTGCGTCGCGAGAAGTCGGATGCGGCGAGCGATGCACAGGGCCGCCCAGCTGTTCAACCCCTTGCGCAGCACCTTTTGGTAGAGGAGCGCGATCCCGCGCCGTGCAAGCCACAATTTGCGCCGCCTCTCGGCAGCAAACGAAGCCCACGAATGCCAAGCCGTCGCTGCCTTCCGATGCACCATCACGCTCACGCTCCGTCGGTGAAGGGCGCGCAAGCGCCGCTGCTCGTACACCGCCAAGCGCCAGCCGTTGAAGCCCTCTCGCTCGGCACGCCGGCTGAGCGCCATCAGGCCACGTCGTGCGAGCGTTCCGAGAAGCTTCCGCTCGCTAACGATGCTCCGCCATGCGCCCCATGAACGTTGGGCATGACGATGGATGACTGCACCGATCACTTGGAACGATGCTGCAAGCTGGCGCGACTGTGCGCCAACTCGATGTTTCCACGTAGCCAACGCGGCGCGCTCCTGCTTGCGCGCCATGCCCCTGCACAGCCGTTGATCCCGTCGGACATGCTCGGCAAAGTGGTACCACGAGCTCAAGGCTTGGCGCTCGCGCCTAATGACGAGCGCGAGGTGGCTCTGGAACATGGCCGCGCGTCCGCGTACCTCTTGCGTATAGTTGAGCCTCATCTGGCCCCAGCTGAGCCCGAGGAGGCGTGACTGGAGTGCGCCTTGGCTGCGCCGATAGAGGACGACCTCCCGCAGCTGCCTCCGATGCTGCGCTGCCCATGCTGACAAGCCGCATTGGTAAAGGTGGCGTCTCTGCCGCTGAGTGCTTGCCACGCACAAGCTCACGCGGCGCGCATAGGACATGATTGCGTCGAGGCTGCGCCGAAGCATGTGCCGCCCCCTCCGCTGCTCACGCGAGCGCCTCACGCTGCAACGGACTGCCGCGTGCCGGCGCCGGCGCGCGGCTGTTACCCAACTCTCGAGACTCGTAGCGAGCACAACTGCTCGCCAACGCCTCATCGCAATGCCGGCCGCCGCCCAGACCGCGAGTTGGCCATCGATGCTCTCCCGCCACCGGCCGAGCGCGCGTATACACGGGTAGCTCAGCACGTGAGCGCGCGCCGTGCGACTGAGCGCCCACCAGGCCCGCCGCGCCGACCCCACGCTGCACCAGCGGCGCATGGCACGGTGCCTGGCACGGTGCACGCTCGTTTGCGCCAGCGCACCGAGTAGCGCGAGGGCGCGCCGACGCGCTTGCGTCTCGGCGGCGAGGGCGACGCGCATCTTGCTCACGGCGGCACAGAGACGCTCGATACGGCGCGCCTCCAGATACGCAGGCACGGTCGCGCGCTGCGCCGCAAGGCGCAAAGCTAGCCACCGCGCCGCACGCCAGCAGTTCATTCCGCGCCGCAGCCGCCGGTTGAGCATTGATCGTGAGCCACACAGCAGCCGCCATTGATCGAGGCGGCCCCGCCAGCGTCGCCAATGGGCCACCAAGCACTGCCATCCCTTGCGCAGCTCACGGCCCGCTACGCGGCATGCGGCCACCGCCTGCTGCCGTCGGATGGCGGTTCGTCGATCGCGCCAGGCATTCACTTTCCACACGGCCGATGCCTCTCGGAGGCCATCAAGCCGGGCAGTCTGACGGATGGACTTTGCGATGGCCTCGATCATGGACTGCGCGGCGGCACGGCGCGCCCATGCGCAGAAGGCGGCGGACTGTGCAAGCTGCGGCCGTGCGGTGGCGGCGATTGCGCCAGCTCGTTGCCGGATGGTCTGCGACGTCCAGCTAAGCCACCGCCGCACCATCGCGTGACGGTCGAGCTCGCGAATGGCGAGGGTGGCGCGATACTGAAGTGCCTTCGCAGTGTCTCGCGACGTGCGCCATCGTCTGAACTTGTGGCGCATGGCATTGCGGAGGCTCACGTGAGTCAGTAAGCGCGCCGTCTCGGGCTCGAGGACGTCGTCGAGCGGATCCGGAGGCACCTGCAGAGGTCCCTTGTCAAAGAGCTCGCGGCGTCTTGGCAAGGGGAGCGAAAATCCGTCGCCATAGAGCTCGAGACCATCGATGTATGGCGAGGGCAGCCGATCTTTGAGGGGTGTGTGCTGCTCGGCTTGGGACGGCGACGGCGGCAGGCTGCGCTGCATGGCACCCACGTACCAGACCTGAAGCCGGCTAGGCTCAGGCGCTTTCAGTGCTGTCTGCCCTCGAGTGGACCTCCAGCCCTCAAACAGCCGCGCTGGTGCAAGTCGTGGCGAGGGCGTCTGGTACACAGCCCGACTCCGACCCTGCATTCCTGCACAAACTCGCACACCGATTGGCATCTTTTTGGAAATTTGGCGCATGCAAATGTGCGAAACTGTAGGACAACTTTTCACAAATTCAGTCTTACACCGCACACTCACACACCTGTTTGCTGGACCCAACTCAGAGATTTCCAGAACACGAGACGAGAACAGGCTCCAACAGGCCTCCGGGGTTCCACACTGGCTCTCTCAGCATCTCGCCTCATCCGGATCGACATGTGCCGTCGGCCCCCGTTGCGATGTCACTCATCCATGACTCAGGTCTCTCAGCCCCTCCCCCACGCACGTTCACTGTGCAGAACAGTCCACAGGTTTCGATCAAGCGCTCTATACCAAACTGAGGCCCGACTGCGCGCAGTACTGGCGCGCGCCGAGCTTCGCCCGCGCATGGATCTTGTCGTACATGGCGTCGTCCCCCTCCTGCGGCAACGAGTCGGCGAACGCGACCATGGCTCGGAAGGCAGGATCGTCCGTCATGACCGGGCTGTAGACGCTGTGCGCTCCGACGTAGCCAGCGGCGAACTCGCGCAGCATCTGACTAAAGGGCGTCCGAGGATCGCTCGGAGCCAGATCCGCCAGGAAGAGATCCGCCCGGGTGCCGCTCAGCTTCTTACTCGCAAGCAGCTCGGGGTCCACTGTCCCCGGTGCGGCGCCCGCGACGGCGCTCGCCACCTCGCACGAGTAGATGGGCAGCTGGTAGTTGGTGAAGCCGAGGGCTCCGAGGGGGACTTGGCCGAGGCTGAAGCCCACGCGAATCTTGGGCACGTGGCTCGGCTGGTAGAGCATGTGATCCTGGAAGCTCGCTTGCACGTGCACGTTGTCACGGGCGAGCACATCGCGCAACTCCTTGGCGCAGAGAGCGATGTCTTGCTTGAGGATGCGAATGACGGCCTCGTCTTCTTCGTCAGTGCTGGCGGCCGCACCGTGCCGGACGCAGGTGTACGCATTGTAAACGTAGCGCCGGTCTCCAGCTGGAAACACTTCGGCGCTGCTGAACCCCAGGGCGCCACCACTCGCATCGACGACCATGGTGACCAACAGTTTGCACAAAGGGTCCGCGCTGTCCAGCCCGCTCTTGGCCAAGTTGTTGAGCCATTGGACGGCGGACTCTGAGTCTGCATACGAGCCGTAGTTCTGTCGAATCACATCATGCACCTGCGCCATCAAGAGCTTACGCTTTTCCAAAGATTGTACGTCGTGCAAGCGGATGACAGTCGCGCCCGCCGGCTTCGCGCCCGCCGGAAACATGGTTGTATCCGTAGCCGCCGGCTTCACCGCAGCTTTGGTCGCTCCGCACCCCATGATGGTCTTGAAACGGTGCTCGTGGTGCGTATCCTCTGTCTACTCTCGTAAGGGCATTCTCGCTCGTGGCGTCGTAGAATTCAGTCAGTTTCGTTAATTCAGACAGTTTCGTCGGGGTCCCTTGCGCTTTTACATCTCCCCGACTCGAGGACGGCTCCACACCCCTCGGTCACGACGGGTCACCACAAGTACTGGGTTCTCGTTCTCTCGGGCTACTCAATTTCGATACGTCCGGAGCGCGTCGTTGTGAAATGACGACCATCCATCCCGAGATCCTCGACCCGGACTTGATTCGGCCGGGGCGCATCGACCAGAGGCTCTCGCTCGGCTACATGCGATGGCAGAACGTCGTCGAGATGATCAAGCATTACTTCCAGCTCGGCACGGAAGGACTCGACGAGTCGCTCGTCAGGCGCATTCGAGAGGCCATCCTCGGTAACGACGCCAAGGGTTTACCTGCCCTCAACCTCACGCCTGCCCAGGTGGAGCAGCTCTCGGCGGTACATGATGACGTCGCCAGCATGGTGGCAGCACTCGAAGCCAAGGCCGCCGGGATGATCCAGGTGTCAGCTCGGAGGCCAGCCCTTGACCCAAAGGGGTAGGGGGAGGTATTCTTTCTGGATTCACACACTATCTCCACCACCTGATTTTGAACTCAGTGGTTGACCCAAAGGGGTAGGGGGAGGTATTCTTTCTGGATTCACACACTATCCCCACCACCTGATTTTGAACTCAGTGGTTGACCCAAAGGGGTAGGGGGAGGTATTCTTTCTGGATTCACACACTATCCCCACCACCTGATTTGAACTCAGTGGTTGATCCAAAGGGGTAGGGGGAGGTATTCTTTCTGGATTCACACACTATCCCCACCACCTGATTTTGAACTCAGTGAGCCAAGGTGTCACAACCGCTGAGCGCTGTCGGCGACCCAACCGGTGATCATCGTCGACGAGGTGAAAGAGGATGACGATGAGTTCGTCATGGATAGAGGATGAGATGAGTCCGTGCCGCCGAAGCGTCAATCCTACTTTATTACGTTTGGGAAATTTAATACGTTTGGGAAATACTTCTTCTGTCGCACATGTACATGCGATCGCTCTTGAGGTTGCAGGGCGAGTTGGTTCAAGAGAAAGAGAGCTGTCTTGGGGTCACGACGGCCACGATGCTTTGCGCGAGGTGGCGATGGCCTTAGTTTGGGTTATTTGGTCTCGACGCACCAGCGGTCTCGATGTGAGCGCACTGTAAGCGCACTGCGGCGAGAGAGA